>Ga0228710_1000687_pt1 | contig 45617 bp, 20 predicted proteins | sample MedpolnodulmetaG_FD_177995 | JGI IMG/M metagenome (GOLD analysis project Ga0228710, IMG submission 177995) | Root nodule microbial communities from Medicago polymorpha collected in Santa Monica, California, United States - pink nodules | ecosystem: Host-associated > Plants > Roots > Nodule... | reverse complement strand
AATATTTTTTTTTTTTTTTTTATTTATTTATTTTTTTTCTTTTTTTTTTTTTTATTTATTTTTTTTTTTTTTTTTTTTTTTGTGTTAGTTTTGATGATTTTGTCAATTTGTTAGTTTGAATTATTTTTCTGATAGAATTTGTGTGAAAAGATTATATACTATGACAAAAAGAAAAGAAAAAAATATTTAGTTTGAATTATTTTTCTGAAGAAATGGTGTGTGGATGTTGGTTGTTATTTAGGGTTCATTGTTGATTGAATTTGAGGAATTGTGATCTAATAGAGCATTGTTTGCTTGGGAAAAATCGTACAATCAATATGTGTTGGTGTTAATGTTGATTGTTTGCGAGTATAAAAATTAAAAAAGATCAAACGAATTTACAAAACAAGATTAAATATTATATATTAAGAGATAGAAAATTATTTACCTCGAATATCAGATCATTGTGAATTATCGTTCTCATCCATTGTGAAGTAAAACTCTTCAAAACCATAAAAAAAATCCATCAAAGAGTCGCAAAAATTAAATTAGATTACTTTGATTGTTAGAAGATCTAAAATTTAGGCAAATAGTAAATCTATAAAATTGAATCCTGTGAAACTTGCTATAAAAATTAGATCAAGATGGATTTATCAACCTCTATTATAAAAAGCGGATGGCGCGGCTGAAACGCCTACATCATGCCCAGTTGCGTCGGTGTGGTATGAAAGGGGAAAGCGGCCGGTACGGCGCGGTGTCAATTTGGGCAAAGTTGGCTGCGGCAACCTTGTAGTTTAAAAAAAAAAGAGAATAAATAGGTGTATGATACAAATAGAAGAAGTAGAGGGAGGATTGACAATAAATAGGATGAAAGAGAGAAGAAAACAATGGAGGTGTGAAGGATCGATATGATAAATGATGTAGAGAAATAAGAGAACAATGGAAGAGAGAATAATGAAGAAAGATGTGGTGCGGCAGCAATGTATTTATTTAGGGTTACAGAAACAACTTAGGTTATATGGGCCTACTGTATGGGCTTAGGTTAACCGAAGTCCAAAAAAAAGTAAGTTGTATAGTGAAAATTTTGCGATATACCCCTACATATGTACTTTCACCTGTACAAATCACACACAAAAAAAATAATTCAATTTTACCCTTTTTCAATTTAACTTTCTATACATTGATTTTTCACCCTCACTTTCAACATTTTCTAATCTATTAAGAATTCACTCTCACATAACATTAAGATATTTATTTCCACTAAAACCACTTAAAACATTTTTGATGTGTATATTTTTTCCTCGGAGAGGTCTATAAAATATTTCTCGATTTGAATAAATTTTTGAAATACTCGTATTTATATTTCTGGAAGTCTTGTATAAAACATTTCAGGATTTTTTACAAATTTCAAAAAACACCTTGAAATCTTAACATCGGTAAGCAGAGGCCAATAACACCCGTGGAAGACACATCAGCACCCATTTTTCAAGGGCTTAAATATTGCACTCGTCCTTGCAAATATGCTTCGTTTAAGTTTTGGTCCTTGTAAAAAAATAAATTTGTTTTTGGTCCCTGCAAAATTTTTTGTTTTTTAAAATAGTCCCTGACCCCATTTTTGTGATGATTTGCATACGTGTCACATGATGACTGAACCCATTTTGTAGTTTTTGGTCTCTGCAAAATATTTTGTTTTTTTAAACAGGTCCCTACAAAAAATTTTGTTTGTGAAAATAGTCCCTGGAGGGACTATTTAAAAAAACAAAAAAAATTGCAGGGACCAAAAACAATTTTTTTTTTACAGGAACCAAAACTTAAACGAGGCATATTTGCAGGGACGAGTACCATATTTTAGCCTTTTCCAAATATCATGACTAACAATGTGTAAATAAGTTTTGAAAAATATTGGCTGAAAACCAAGCATCGTATGAATACGTAGAAAATATAACACTTTTTACCTCTTCCATTGAAACGAACATGAAGAGTTGGTTTTGCATAATAGTCCCAATAGAAGGAATAATGAGTAGTTGCAAACTCTTTATGATTACAAGGATCATTAGATTGAAAGAGACGCATGCATAAAGAATTTCCCTTTTCATGATACTAAAACATCTTCTCTTGAGATAATATCTTGATCTGCTATTGATGTAAGCTTCTATGAAAGAAAAAAGAAAAAAGATCACGAGTTTGATGATTGTCCAATTGCTTATAAACTCCTCTAATCCTAGATTTATAGTAACTCAGAAGGAGAAGGTTGCGAACCGAGTTATGTAATGAAATGATTTCAACAAGCACATAGATTTTATATGCTCCCTTTGGTTTTGCAGACTTTATCCCATTGCTAGGATCATAAGATTTTATGTGTGAGGGCAACTAATTTATTAGAAGTTTAAAAGTGGAAACATGCAAATTTTCGTTAAAGGTGGATTGTCATAATAAATGTAAAGATAAAATCAATTTAAGAAGTCAAAAAGTACAAATAATAGCATTATGTAGAAACAGTTTTACCAGAAAAAACAATTATATTGAAAAACATGATAAAACTAATTCTAAATATCTAGAATCAATTTTGACCACTTTAAAAAGTAAAAACCAAACATACACTAAGCATAAGTTTAGCAAGTCAACAAATTCACATTTTTAATACATGTTTGAAATCACCCACTTGGTTTGATGGGATTTTACTAAAACTCGAAAGTTTAGCTTTTACAAAATCCATGATGGCTTAATGTAATTTTGTTAAACAAACTTTAAATCCAAATATAGAATTAATTAAATGTAGAATTTTTTTTTTACTTGAGAAAGTAACTTTATCATATTTTTTTAGGGAACCATTCATCATTATTTATCAATATGATAAAAGTTTTGTAAAAAAATTTGATGATATTATTTTATACCAATAAATGATAAAAAAAATTTGAGGTTAATTAATATATACGATCGATAGAAAAAAAGTATCAAATGTCCAAGTCTTAGCTCAACTGATAAAAATGTCGAATTGTTAAACCGAACGTTATTACCGGGATTCGAACCCCAACATCTCCACTTTATGGGTATAAATTTACGATGACTTTGCCAATTCTTCCATCTACCAAAAATAAGTATCAAATGATTTATTGTCAATTATTTAATGAGTTTTTTTTTAGGGAAATTATTTAATGAGTTAAAAACACATAATTAACATGAGTTTAATTAATATATTTTGTTAGTGTATAATTTTTTTTTTGAAGAGGCTAAAATGTAATATATATGACCAACTCAAAGATGCCTTCCTAGCACAAGGTGTGCGAAGGAAAAACACCAAGTCTGAAACAATATGTACAAAACGTGAAAAGGAAGAAAAAAAAAGGAAAAACAAATAACAAAAAATGAAAGAAACAACATCTAACCATAGCCCAACATTGCTAGGGGATTAAGCCACCAACCATGGTAATTGAGGGAAAGTTACACAATTTTTCCTTCAACCACAAGAAGGTCAGTAGCTTAATTTTGTCCACCATACGCAAAATCGAGCATTGTTTGTCGTTGAAAATCCTGTTATTTCTTTCTTTCCATATTTCCCACACAGTAGCAAACCAGATGACGTATATAATTGAGTGTCGCACCCTAGGACCACCACCACCAAAACCGAAATGGTTGAAGTGATCTGAAACAGAGAACGGAAGAACCATAGTAATGCCAATCCATTGAAGAATGTAGTTCCAAACCGACCCAAAAATCGAACAATGAAAAAAAAGGTGATTGATAGTTTTCAGAAATCCATAGACAAAAGTCATGATTTATTGCACCACGCTGAAACAAATTATCCTTTGATGGTAAACTATTTCGAAACAAACGCCAAGCAAAAACCACAGCCTTCAGAGGGATATCCTTATGCCAAAGTAACTTCACATCCACTTGAGCTTCCGTTATAGGCTGAGAAGTCATAAGATTGTAAGCACTACGAACATAGTAAGCATTTGATTTCTCCAACGTCTATAGCCATTTGTCTACGTTATCAACCTGCATAGTCACATTTTGAAGCAAAAAACATAATTCATGCGCCTACTCCTCCTCTCATACAAACAACCTCCGCTTCCACTTCCACGTCTCACCATTCTCCCCCCACTCCAACTGACTTATATCAAAAGTTGACGCCCATTTTGACATCAACAGCTCATACAATCTACTAAATCTATATCTAAAGGGCACCCCACCAACCCACAAATCCGACCAAAAATAAATATGTTTCTCATTCCCCACCAACCTCTAGGCATGGTCACGAAACCAAGACTCCTCACGCAAGGCAACAATGGTGCGCCACCAAGCTGAAGCCTGCCTCCCACCGTTCAACAAAAAACCACCCTCCTCACCGTTAGTGTATAATTATTTAGCACATGCTTCATATATACACTGCAGTGTCAATAAATTAAAAAATTTAACTATTTTTTTGACAAAGTATATAAATTTTGCATTTGCTCAACTCAGTTGGTAGGGATATTGCATTTTACATGTAGAGACCGAAGTTGGAACCCGAACACCCCACCTTTCTACAATTAAATTGTGTGAGCTCAAAAAATATAAATTAAACTCATATTTCTTTAGAGAAAAAAAATTAAACTCCATATTTGTTTATGAAAAATTAATAAAAGTTGATCGAATACGACGACGTTTAACAAGGTAGGAACCATTCTGTGAAAGCTTTGACGACTGAACTGAATCTCAGTTTCTCAGTCTTAAAAAGAAGAAGCAATTGCAACAAACTAGTTGTAACAAACCTTGAGCTCATTCACTTCATCACCACTCTCATCTCTGAGCGCGTGAAGAAGACGAATACACCGACGTATCGATCGTAGAAATGTCCGTTCAAGAATATCTTGATAAATACATGCTTTCCCGTAAACTCGAAGACGCCGTCAATGCCGCCGTTAGAGCCAAAACCTCCGATCCCGTTCTCTTCATCGTAATCTCTCTCTCTATCACTCTCTATCGAGAATCGTCTCGTTTTGATTTCGTTTTTTGAATTTGAATTTTTAACTGAATTTTGCAGTCGAATCATATGAAAAAAGGAGTACAATCGGTGATTACGAAAGTAAAAGCGAGGCAAATTCTTGATAGTAGAGGAATTCCAACTGTTGAAGTTGATTTGTATACTAATAAAGCTATGTTTCGTGCTTCTGTTCCCTCTGGAAATTCCACTGGCATGTAAGATGTTGATTTTGCATTTTTTTGAATTCGTTGTTATATGTTTTGATGTAATTTGCGTCAGTAATAATTCAATGTGTAAGTGATGTCATTACAGTAGCCGAATATGTGCACATTCGGTTATGTGGCGATAAAAATTGATTTTGTGAAACTGATTTTATTTAGAAGTGAGTTGAATGTGGAGTGATTTATGTTTGGATAGTTTTACATAAAAGTGAGTTGAACATAAATTTGAGTTTAGAAACCAATTGTACTCGAGAGCAAACGAACATGTCAAAATCAATTTTCCACCTCCAAAATTGAATTTCAGCTGCTCCAGATGTGAAACCTAACATTGAAAACACATCCATAGGTGTCTATTATATTAGTCATTAGGTGTCTATTATATTAGTCATTTTGGTCATTGAATCTATTTTTAGGTAGTTAATTTAGTTTTTGAATGTGTTTTTCGTTGATCAATTTAGTTCAGAAAATTACTAACAAAAGAGGGACTGGGGATATGTTTGCGATTTCAATACATTTAGGGACCACAGTGACAGTGCCTTCATGGACAAAAATAGTTGTTTGCTTCTCTGTTGTCAAAGCGGAAATGGGGCGCGGCCACCCCAAAAATTGACGCGGCGCAGGGTGTGGGCACTATTTCGGTGACACGGACACTAATATATTTAATATTAAAATACTATACTGTTAAAAAAAATACTAAAATTCCTTAAACATTACTCAAAATTCATGAATTATTCCTAATTTGAAATAAAAGTCACAAGTCTTAAGCAAAACATAAAACATATTTGCAAAAAAATACTAATAAAATTCAAGGAAACCGACACTTTAAGCCTCTAAAGCTTAAAGTAACAAAAGTGCAAAACATTAACAATTAACAAGTTCATCCTCCCAATTAACAAATTAACAAATTAACAAATTAACAGTTAACAACTAACAAATTGACAAATTATGAGATGAAGAAATGAAGAGAGGAGAACAAAGATGGGTTCTGAGATGATGAGAAGAGGAGATGGATTTTTTTAGTTGGTACGATGAAGAAGTTGAGTTTGTGGCTGTGTATTTGGTTCTGGTGAAGAAGAGTAATAGTTAGGGTTTTGAAAATTACAAAAATGACCCTTAAAATGGTTTTAAAAGAAGGGAAATCTAGTATTTTACACAGGGTTGTCAAGAGCGCCCGCTTTGACCCGCATCATGCCCGCTTTTGCCCGCAATTGCGCCCGCTTCATCCGCCTTTCTCCAAACACTCCGCGTTGGAGCTGCGTCGCACTTTGTTGTTTTTGGCCGCTATTGACAACAGAGGTTTGCTAAATTGTGTATATTGGTATTAGTTTTAATAATCATTCATTAATGTTATTAACATCAGTGTTGTTAAATCGTGGCACTATAGCTTAATAGAATTGGAACAAAAACGCTATTGTTCTTTGAAAATTAATTTGGTGCAAAGTTTTGTCAAATAGAGTCTATAGCAGTGCTATAACACTGTAGCATAGCGGACTTTGAGCAAACCACTGTTTTCTGCAATCTGAGGTCGATAACACTGATGGTCATGATTCATTGCCTAAACTTTCTATGCGGAACTTCAAAGAAAACGTGGTGTGAAGATGCTATAGAAAACTGAGAGAGAAAGAGATTTCATATTGAATATTCTGATGCAATTTCACTTGAATTGAATCTTAGTTAGAAATGAACTACGAGAAATTTATATCTCTGCTGAAATGTGCTGACTCTGGCACAGTTAGTTAGAAGGCAGCTACAAAGCTCAAGCCTTGTTTGGCTAGTTATATCTAAGGCTAGCTACTATACACTCTATTAGAACTGCCTGACCAATGTGGCTAGGCTGATTGAGACTGTAAACTGCACTGCCCTGTTTAGGCCATTCTCTGATTGGGCTCAGCATTCTGCCCATGTTGATCTTTTTTTTGTTGTTGCTAGCTAGTTTATCATTTTTATTGATCAATTATAGAACTGGATTAACATTGACTGTTCGGGTTTTTGATTCATTTCAGGTATGAGGCTGTTGAGTTACGGGATGGAGACAAAGGTGTATATCTAGGAAACGGTGTCGCTAAAGCTGTTAAAAATATAAATGAGAAAATATCTGAGGCACTGATTGGTATGGATCCAACACTGCAGTCCCAGATTGATCATGCTATGATAGACCTCGACAAAACAGAGAAAAAGGTATTTCAACATCTTTCTGCTGGGAGAACACGAGTTTATTTGATAGTTAAATCCATATTGTGTATCGTTATGTCAATGCTTCTGCTGTGTCACATTTTAAGACAAAATTGGAAACCGAGTACGGAAAAAAAGCTTGACTCACCTAGTGAGGTAAAGCTTGGTAGTTGTTGTTTTCTCTCTTGCTCTTGTTCAGGATAGGAGTATTATCATTCTTTAGTTATAGTGATGGATTCAACACAGATCATCAAAATCAACATTTTGTTTCTGTTGCAGGAAAGGAAATGAAGTCTATCTTAGACATTTATTTATGACATGTTGCAGTTAACTTAAGATACACTTTTGTTTCGTAGTGGGTAGCTAATGTAAAACTTTGCCAATTTTATATAACATTTATCAACAATAAAGTTGGGACAATGTTTGGTTCTTACTCACAAGTAAGTAACTCAGTTAGGGAAATATTAGTTTCATTCTCTATATATTTTCACTGTTCTATTTTCTTTCCTTTCGCTTTTCGTCTCTTTAACAAGGTGCATACTTAGGTTAGTATGAGAATATTATGGCTGTTAGAAAAGTGTTGCGTTCAAAACGGGTATTATAAAGGATTTGAATTTCAGTAAGGTGGGAATTCATAATATATCTTTTATATTAGCTGAGAGTAAAAGTACAGCAGTTTGGTCAATTTGAATAGTTGAAATCCAAAATATCAAATGATTGCTTGTCTTTCTTCCATTTTCATCCGGAGAGCTTGATGAAAGTAGTCTGAATCAATAATTGTTATGACCTACACATGTTATGAACAGATACCTACAATGACTTGCATGTTTGCATAATTCATCTTAAATTACAGCTCTATCTTATCTAATTCTACAACATTTAATAATTTTTAATCTGTTTTGTTTCTGATTTTTGTTTGCAGGGGGAACTTGGGGCAAATGCTATATTAGCTGTGTCCATTGCTGCATGTAAAGCTGGGGCTGCTGAAAAGGAAGTATGGCTTGTCATTTGATATTTTTATTTTCATTTAAAGTTTAATCTGGATATGAGTTTATTTTTTCTGTCAAGCTTTCATGAATCTAAAAACAAAAAATTATCAGGTTCCACTCTACAAACACATCGCTGACCTGTCTGGAAAAACTAACCCAATGCTTCCTGTTCCTGCTTTTACTGTTATAAGCGGTGGAAAACATGCAGGAAATAATCTGGCAATTGAGGTATGATTTTTATTACAAGTTTCTCAGAAATTGTCATTAGTGTTTCTGTTATCTTACATTTATTATTTCCTATAGACACTTATGAGTTATGAGCAATTTTTCGATCATGAGCAGCAAAGTTAAATGCCTAATGGATGCAGAAATATTTATTTTATATTAAACTAATTATAAAACAACTCGAGGCTTCCACACTTTTGTTGTAACCTACATCTCGTCAGTTCTTTGCGGTTTAACTTTGGAAGTTGGATTGTTGAAATTGATCATGTTCATAATCTGACCTTTAACCATCAATAAGTATATATAGTTACTATTAAATCTATGTGTTTCCTCTGCTGCTTCATAGTGATTTGAATTCTTTCAAATGTGAAAGCTTTCTTACATTATTGCTATAGGAAATCATGATTCTTCCAATTGGAGCAAGCAAATTTGATGAAGCACTGCGAATGGGCTCTGAGACCTATCATCATCTAAAGGTGATTGTCTTCTTTTTTTTCCACTATCCTATTTTTTCAGTTTTTGTTTTCTATGTTTAGATATCTTTTCTCATAATCTCGTGCTTTGTAATGTTCCCATGCTCGAATATTATCAAGTTTAATTTTGTCATGTTGTTCAGCTCTATTACAATGATTAAGGTCCCTGAGATATGTAGTTTAAGCTGATACATTTATTTGTTGTTCATGACAAAAGGGCAGGCTGTTATTACAGAAAAATGTGGGCCACATAACTGTAATGTCGGTGAAGATGGTGGCTTTGCTCCTAATGTCTCCAGGCAAGCTTTTATCTTAAACTCTTTGGATTTCTACAGTTTTTAAAATTCTTTACTTTTAGATGAATATATGAAATGGAAATAAATCTGTTTTAGAAGAAAGGCAAGAAAAAATATCTCCAAAACTGGTTTATACAGTGTTATATAATATGATGACTGATTAGAGTGTCAGCAATTAAGTTGGTTGGTAGCTTATTTGTTATTGTTATTTCTTTTACTCTATGATTTGTTGGATATATAAGATCTCTGGTCTTCAGAAATATACGATAATATGCTATTGTAAGAATCCTGTTTGTATTTTGCTTCTTAATTTAACTTGCTCTGAGGCAACTATTGGACTGCTTCATATTATAATTACAGAGTATCACTATGCATTTGTAGGGTATTTTTAAATTAAGGTAAAATATAAATTAAGAGAGAAATTTGTTTAAGAGAAAAGTGTTCAAAATTATACGGGAGATGTGCACAGTTAATCCAGGCAGATTCTAAAAGTTTAGATTAGAAAACTGTTTAAAAATTAAAATTACAAAAAAAGGCATGGTTAATTAGTTCATAATATTGCATAAAAAAAAAATTGGTTCATAATAATTGGTTTCAAAGTTTAGAAGTTAAGAATGATGTGTCATTATTGAAGTAAAGTACACCGAGACTTATTACTCTTAAGAAAGTATTCTCTAATTTAATATTTTTGAGTGGATTATACGAAGTTTCTCTAATTTAATACTTTTTATATCAAGTATTTTTATTGTTTTGTATAAATCACTTGTTTTTATGCTTGGGTAATGTATTACTAAGTATGTCCATTCTAAAATAATTACTTCTAGAGATTTTGTGATGTTATAATATTATTTCTTCTTTTGAGCTGACTTTTTAAAAATATCATCAGCTTTAGAGAAGCCCTGGATCTTGTAAAGGAGGCCATTAGTAGAACCGGTTATGATGAGAAAATAAAGATAGCTCTTGATGTCGCTGGTACAAATTTTTGTATTGGTAAGTGATTATACTTTTCTGTTTCTTATTTGGTTATAGATTCTTGAGAAGGTAAAAGTTGCCGATTCTTGCATACTTTATCATTGCTTATTGCTCTTATAATGAGAAACTGTTAGGAGCTCACGAACCCACAAACCCTCTATTAGGGAGGATTTGGATCCTCTAACTTTCTCTCTATCTCTCTCTTGATTTGATTTCTTTCACTTCTTTTCTGTCCATTATAAACATCATTATCTCTCCTTTTTTCTCCATTTTTTGTCTACAGTCACTCTCCCTTTCCCTCCCAAAAGATGGAGGGTGCTTGCCCTGCCCCTACTACTGATAGGATTACTAGAGTTTATTATAGAAAAAGAGGAAACATTGCAAACTCTTAATTACTTAGGTTAGTTAGTTGTATGTTAGGTTACTTATTTTTTGTTGTGAAGTTGACCCTATGGCCTACCTATTATAATAGCGATAACCTCACTTTGGGGAGTTGGCAATTGTTTTAATTGAAAGTTTGTAAACTAGAGAGTGCTCTAGTGAGAGGGGATTAGAATCCTCTGTAACTTTTTCCTTTGCTATCAATAAACTATACCATCGAACAGACCCCTTTTCTCTAATTTTGAAGGTCAGGAATTTGAATTCCTTGGAGAAACTGTGTTACGACAGTGTTATGAACTGGTTTGCAGCATCATTTACAAAAGAAATAAAAGTAGTTCATTTCACTTTGCCGTCGTTGCAAAACAATATTAGTCTAGCTTGGAGTTATAGAATTAGCTATCTTATGTGTTAATAATAATAGCGCCATGCATTCCGAAGTCTACCACTAATGGTGATATGTTATTTGTCCATATATCTTTACATCTGAATCTGGTAATATTTTTGTTGCCACCTGATCATTATCATTTTCTTTTTCGGGGGGGGGGATTGATTTTGTTATTTTTGGAGAGACAAAGAACTAAGGCTTGGAAAAGTAAGAAATAAATTGAAGGCGAAAGGTTGTAGGTTGAAGCACAATGCATAATGGTTATGAATTTCAATCTTTAGAGCTTGTCATTGGCTGATTTTAACATTTCATTTTGATCACTGATTTTATGCTCGAGTCATTAATTAATTTAATGGAATGTAGTAAAATATTTCACTGTTGTCTTATAATGCTGACACCTTTATTCTGTGAAGCATCTCACCTCAAGGCATTTATAAACCTCTAGTGCTTTTTGACACCTTTTACCTTTCACTGTTAACCAGTTTATGTTGTTCTATGCATTCTTTTCCCTAAAACAGGTAAAAGATATGATCTGGACTTTAAATCTCCTCAAAAGTCGGGACAGAATTTTAAGTCAGCAGAGGATATGATAGAATTGTACAAGGAACTATGTACCGGTAAATCAGTCTATCTACCCCTTTGCAACTGAGGTTGTTATAAATTATATAGGCTATACTGCATATTTATTTTTTTATCTTTCTTTATGAATTTGTAGAATACCCAATTGTATCAATAGAAGACCCATTTGACAAGGAAGACTGGGAACATATCAAGTACATCTCAAGTCTTGGAATTTGCCAGGTATTATTTATTGAAAAGTTAATATTTTATTGGAATTAATCAAGTTTCATTTCTTTCCTTTTTAAGAGTCTTTCAAGGTTTTTGTATGCTAACCACGGAAATTGTGTTTTTTCTTTTATGCTATTATTGGTCTTTTTTTTGTTATACCCTTGACAGTTCATTCCCTATTAAAGGGTACAATTGACAAAATAATAATTCATGTAAGATTAAACTTTGAATTTGGCACATAAATAATAAAAAAAATTCCTAAAAAACCGACACTTAAAAAAGAAAGATAGGGAGTTTCTGTTAAGCAGCTATAATTTGTTGGCTGGGCATCCAAAGATTGATGCTTTTTATTCTGTAGTAAGCATTACTGTTTTGGAGGTTATGGGATATTTTAATGAAGAGAAATGATATTTGGACAACCATTTTTTGACAACTTTCTCTTTCATACTCACATCAGGTTCTTATTATCTCTCTTACATTTTCTCTCTATTGTTTTTGACCAATAAGAAGAGAGAAAAAGAGGTTGTCATCAAATGGTTGTACAAATATCATTCCTCTTTAATGAATACTAATAACAAACAGGTTATTAGTTTAGCAAGGGCTGAAAAAAAGTAATAAATAATAAATAATCTTTTTGTCAGCTTACAGTGGGTTGAGCATTAGTAAGGTTGCTTGGATACTGATTAGAACTTCTGTTGATATAGTTTCCCTTAATTTCAATGATTCTGCAGGTAGTAGGGGATGATCTCTTGATGTCTAATGCAAAGCGCATTGAGAGAGCAGTAACTGAGTCTGCTTGTAATGCTCTTCTTCTTAAGGTAACTGAATATTGTTTCAATGAACTTTCAAGGGGTTGCATTGTCTAATAATAAATTTAATCTTATCTCTCAGTTTGTTTTAACTTAGAGGTTTTCCATTTTTGATAATATAAATGCTAAATATTTTGGTGATGGAATGATAACTAATCCTGTTTCATAATTAAGTTGAGGCATTAGGTATCTACAAACTCTGGAAAAGGTTGATTTTTTGTGCAAATATGAGATCACAAGTTACAAAGCTAGTTTATATGAAAGAGAAAAATTTAAGATCACAATTTACAAATCTAGTTTAGTTTATATGGAAGAGAAAAATATTAAAAGAGATTGCCGGTACTTTAGTTTTTCCAGTGTGCACTTTTTTTCTCTCTGAATATTTCATCCAGAGGGCATTTTAATTTTAATCCTCCTCTTATGTACTTCCCTTCTATTTTGTTGAAGAAAAGAAACACGAAAATGTGATTATTTCCTATTGTGATCCAGGTCAACCAAGTTGGAACTGTTACAGAGGTCATTGAAGTGGTGAAGCAGGCAAAGGAAGCGCATTGGGGGGTGGTGACATCTCACAGAAGTGGAGAAACTGTAGACTCTTTCATAGCTGATTTATCTGTTGGCCTTGCTGTTGGTCAGATTAAAGCAGGAGCTCCTTGCAGAGGAGAGCGATTAGAAAAATACAACCAGGTCTCTTTCGCATTCTTTTGCTGATGATTTTACACTTATAGATAGACAAATACAACCAGGTCTCTTTCGCATTCTTATGCTGATGGTTTTACAGTTATAGATTATGGCTAATAAAAAAAAATATTACAACCCTACTTTTTAAAAAAAATTAAAGCTCGCCCATGAAAAAAATGATGTCAGTTTTCTGCGATAATTATACATTCACAATGTCAGTGGGTTTTAAGTGGTGATTTTAGGGGACTTCGTGTGTTGTGAGCACGTTTTCTGTCAGTTGCTTTTAGGATATCTTGGCCTGATAAACTGTCACTATTCCTCAAGCATAATTTTTCTTTCTTCAATAAACAAAAACCGGAGATTGCATTGTGCACTTACATAACTTAGCCCTCGTTGAAGTATTTTACATAAAGCTTATTACTAGCTGCGAGTCTTATTTAGGGATACATTGATGTTTTCATGTACATATTTTAATTTTTTTATGAAGGAATGTATATATTCTTGTGTGTCCTGGTGAAGTGAAACAATAGAAAAAATATCATAGTCAGACTTTACATTTGCAATGCAACAATGCATGTTTCTCTTTGTTTTTTTTCTTCCTCTTTTTGGGGAAGGTAAAGTCTGACAACTATCTGAAATTTGATACAGTTACTTCGGATTGAGGAAGAGCTTGGAGATCAAGCAGTTTATGCTGGTGAAGATTGGAGGCAGTAAGAGAGAACAATTTCTTCAGGTTGATTTTTTGAGATATGCTTTTCTTGTGAGTTTGATAGTTTAAATTTGCTGCCAAAAAACCCCAAAAAGATAGGTTGAACTTCACTGTAGTACAGTATATACTTTTTACGATGTATTTTTTTGTACCAAAATTTTACAGAACTGTATGACTGAATATTTAGGAATATATGCATAAGAAAATGCAGCTTAAATATTGTGGAATATTTCAAGTGATATAGGTTTGGTTATAGTTATATCTAGTTTTGACAATGGTTATATACTACTATTACATCCATCGTTTCTGGAAGAATTCACAATGAATATTCTTTAGTTGAGATGGTAATTAGGGCGAAGTGATCCAGAAGGACCAGGACTGAAATCTTCGACAATACTACATGCAAAATGAAGACAACAGCAATTGTCTAAGAATATAAATATTAGAGTATATATTATGCATAAATTCATGCATTCTTTTAGAGTTTTAGTTTGTGTATAGTCCTTGTTAAATTCTGCAAGTACCTCATAAAATGATGGCCTTAAAAAGACTTGTTGTTCAAGGATACTTTACCGAATAAACAATCAATTTGGTCCATAAACCATCGTTATTTCTCCTATTTAGTCTTTGAACTGAAAAATATAAGTAGTCATCTCCTCCAAAAAAAAAATCTTTGAACTGAAAAATATAAGTGGTATATATAAATAAACATTTCTTTTTAAGTCCCCCAAAATCTCCAAAGGCCCCCTAAAATACCAAATATGCCCTTTTTTACAACATCAGGTAGATATATACTGGACTGGTTCTGAAGATAACTACCGGATTGGTTCTGAAGATAACTACAGGATGCTCAAATTACCTTATTTACAACGTCCGGTAGATATAAATCGGAAAAGTTAGGGACATATCTTTGGAACGCGTTATTACTGAAGTTATATACCTGAAAGATCATTATATAGGACATAACACAATTTTGGTACTTTTATTTCCTCTTTTCCACCCCACTTGAATTTCTTTTAAAGCTTGCGATTTTAATCATTCCAACAAAGAGTGCTAATCTTCATTCAATTGCTATCAATTAGCAGATAAATCGTATTTCTTCCTATCACATTGAAAATATGCATATGCATATTTTTCATTGGTCTTTGATAGTTTATGCACTTTCAAGTCTATTATTCGCTTGGCATTGTTAAGGACCCGAGGGGTTTTACCACAGTCTCGTTGAAAAAAAAAAGCACACAAGAAAAATAATCAATTTCGAAAAACGAACACAAATCTAATTGCGATAAGATGACTGCAAGTCCGATATTCAAATCACACACCCATGATTAGACTTCACATATCAAGCTATTGCAATAAGACTGAAGATTTCATAAGTTAAAAATTGCAGGGCTTGTGAACAGCTTGATTCAAAAACAGATAACTATACAACACAAAATGATGATGCTAATTGTTGTTTTTTACTTTTGTTCTTTTAAAAATTTTACAATTAAAAAAGGAAAACTTACCACACATTAGCCATGTCATAATTGATGCAAAAAGATTTGTCAAAAATTTCATGTTTAACAATTGCAAAAGACTATAAAAAAATGGGCATTTTTTTCTTGATAAATGCACATAGCTATGTACGGAAAAAAAATAATTAAATAACTAATACTAATAGGGAGCTGCGTTAGAAAACAAGTATCCAATCATAGTGTAAAACAGTTTCAAAAGAAGCGCAAACAAAGAAGAGATTAAGAGTGATTGCTAATTTAAAAAAACTCACAAGAAGGTGTCATTTTACACGTTTACAGATGGAACTATAAAGAACATGAATGTATATTGTTCATGCTTTGCTAATTTTGTTTGTTTAGTTAATGATTATATGCAACAAAACTCGTAAGAAAATCAAATTATTAAGGGAAATAATAGGTAGCAAATTCAAACTTTAAATTCCTTTTGTTCACATAGGCTGTGAAATGAAAGGACTTCTCTGGGAAATAATAACGTGTGTTGAACTTATAAATATGAGTCCGGTCGGTATTTACCTAGTACTTCTTTGCGAGATATATACAAGATGATTGAATTAAGGGCAAAATAGAAAATTCAAGAGGCACAAAAGATTTTGGGAGGGCCGATAAAGCAATGTTCACTATTGTTTATTGTCTAAATATAAACTACGTGGGCTTTGGCCCTCTTCGTAACAAAAAATAATAATTAAAGCTACCATATTTAGAATTACCTTGTTTTATTTATAATTTTTAGATTTTACTTGAATTGATACATCTCCAAATTTTATTGTTGCGTAAACATTCTTCAAGTAAAATCTAATTTTGAAAATCTTGTCACGATAAACCCATATAATTTTTGTATTTTTTTTATAAACTAATTCTGTATAATTATTACCATTGATTCATTTGAATCAAAATTTTAATAAAATAAACAAAAAGAAAATGTGAAAATTTGCATGGATATGAGAGGGCTACTTGAAAATTACCTTCTTTTTTTTTTCTAAGCAGGGAGAGTGACAGGCATCAGGAGACAATACCGACATCCCAACTAGATTGGCATCCCGGGAAGCCTCCGTCCTCTGCCTGTCCAACTCTAAAATTCAATAATAAAAAAGGGGGGGGAAAAGTTTGTACAAAGAGAGAGGGGGGATTAGGCCAAAACCCTCAAAAAAGAAAAGCAAACAAGAAAAATAAATAAATGATTAAGGAAATCTATAATTGGGATAGAAATCCATATGCAACTCGGGCGTAAGAGTTTCCAACCAAATAGAACCTTGAATCCCATGACCCATATTCGCCAATTTATCCGCACAACTGTTACCTTCACGATACCAATACTACGGACATTCCAATATAACAGAATCATTTGGAAGAAGGAGGAGGACCACCCTTTGCACGGGTTTGATAGGGTGTGCCGATGACTAGCTTTTTAAGCTTTTGCTTCTGCGACTTTGTAAGAACTTGAGTGAAGCCTTCATCAGCCATTTGTTGATCATACTCACGGATTCTGGCCCATAAGTCAAGACCATTTTGTATATTCCTGCTGACATGTTGCTGTACGGGTGGGACCTGAAACGCTAAATTTACCTCTACGTCATATGTGACATTGTTTGTTGCGTGTTGGAGATCATGGTCTACATCTGCTTGCTCATTTCCCCGAGCACCTATGTTCTCCTCAGCATCTATCTCCTCCAGCACGTGTAAAGAAGTGCTAGGCAGCCAGTCGGTGCGAGATGTAGTAGCTTCTGTCTGATCCTCAAATGTGTAAGTAGCTTCAAACTCTTTATTGACAGAATTCTGATGTACTGCCATTTGAGTTGTGTCATTCGGTATGGCTTTGCCTTAGAATTACATTGCTTTATATATAAATAGAATATTTGAATCGTACGTTTATAATGAGAAATGCTAGCAACACACCTTCTAACACACACTTTCCAACACACTCTCTTTGATTGGTTAAAATTCACATGGGACCCACCAAAAGTATATAGGACCCACATGATTTGATGGGACCCATGTAAATTTTAACCAATCAAATGTAGTGTGTTGAAAAGTGTGTGTTAGAAGGTGTGTTGCTAACATTCCTTACGTTTATATTTAACTTCAATTTGATCTTTGTTACCTTTTTTAACTGGACTTTTTTTTCATTATTTTAAAAGTTGTACATTGATAGTTTTTTTTATAAAAAGTTTCTTGTCTAAAAAAAATTCCGTTTTTTTTTGGTACAAAACAAAAATTGGGAGGAAGTTTTAGGAAACGATTAAATTTTGATCCCAATTGAATTTTCTTTAATTTTTTTATTAACACATTGTATTTTTTTTTAAGAATGCTAGCAAGACACCTTCTAACACACACTTTTCAACACATTCCTTTTGATTGGTTAAAATTCACATGGGTCCCACCAAATCATGTGGGTCCTATATACTTTTGGTGGATCCCATGTGAATTTTAACCAATCAAAGAGAGTGTGTTGAAAAGTTTGTGTTAGAAGGTGTGTTGATAGCATTTTTTATTTTTTTTGCATTCTCTACCAATTACAAATCATATTATATTATTATACTTCATGTTAATTATTTAGAATGATGTCGTACGGATTTCATGTTAATTATTTCAAGGAGATATGGTTCTAACCAACTCGAAGAATTAGCTGCGCATATAGAATAATATCTACCAAATAACACAAATCACGGTTTGATTGAGATTCTTTCTCTGTAATAAAATCACTTAATTTTAGTAAGAAATCATACTAATTAAGAATCTCTTAAATATTTGATCATTTATTTTTAAACAGAATCTCACCAATGATTTTGTATACTTTTATGTTTGCAAAAATATATATAAACAAAAAAACCCCAACTTTTAGAAACTTCTCCCTTAAACACAAGTCTGAAACAAAGGCTATAGTGCTGCAAGTAAGTGTCCCTTCATTCTCACCCTCTTTTAGAATGAAGGAAGTTCACGTGCATGGATGCTTCAAAAATAGTATTTCGTAGATGTGACATATGGTACCCTTGTATGAGGGCTTCATAGCTTTTCTGAGCAATAAATTATTCATATATAAGTTTAGCACTAGGTCTAGCTCCGGTAGTTGATGTGCAGAATGTGTGAAAGTTGTAAACCCTATGATATCTAGTTCAATTAGGTCGGTTATGTGGATCAAATTACGTTGTAATGTTTTATCATAAATAATATTTTGATCCAACTCATTAATCTTTGAACTTTCTCATATAGTTTTTCTAGTTTCCATTGTCTCAAGTGATCTGACTATCCTTCTCATCTATGCATAATTTCCATGGCTTCTCTCTACATGCCCAAACCACTTACGTGTAGGGAATCCAGTTGGATTCATACTCATAAAAAGAAAACTTCATACGTTTCTTCCTAAATATACAAGTCATTAGAAAGAAAGAAAAAATGTTTTCCCAGATATATCCTGGATTAATTCCACTAAGTAACTTGATTTGTGAACTTAATAAAACATATTGATTTGGGGATTTTTCGACAATCATTAAAATTGGGGGTTGTTGTTGATTTGATTACTTATTGATTTGCTTAAAATTGCGGGTTGTTGTTGATTTGCTCAAAATTACTCATTGTTGTTTAAATATTTGTTGATTTGCTCAAAATTGGTCATTGTTGCTTCTTGATTTTCTCAACATTCAAACACAATGGATACAATAAGTACAATGCTGATTTTTATTAATATATATGAAAATTGCAAAAGTGGCTTATAATAAGGGACATAGCTAGTATACTTTGTGATTATCAAGGATTTTAGGATGGGCCACTCCACTTATTTAGTTTTAATATACTTCCTTTTGTTATATATGCAGCTTTTACTACCAATCATGGCAGTTGCAAAAGTGGATTTCAGTTTGAAGGCCATTTCTCCCATTACAGGCAATTTAGGAATCACATCTCAGACTGATCTTGTTGAAATCAATCCCTTCTTATTTGTAAAGATTGTCAGAGCCAGAAATTTGTTTGCACATAATGGCCATAACAATTTTTATCCTTATGTGGAGGTGAGAGCTGATAAATTTCAAGGGAGAGCCTTTTGCTTATGGGGAAACTCAAATCCAGAGTGGGACCAGGTCTTTGCACTTGAGAATGATCAAATTGAAAAGGATGGGATAAAATTTGTTGAGATTTTTGTGAGGAATAATGTTGATGGGTATGATCAATTTTTGGGTATGATTTCATTGGAAATTTTTCATATTCCTAAAAGGTTTCCAACTGATAGTGCACTAGCACCAAAATGGTTTGTACTAGAGGATAAACAAAAGAGACGATGTAGGGGAGAGCTTATGATGTGTTGTTGGATAGGAAATCAAGCTGATGAAGCATTTCATGAAGCTTTGCATTTACAATTGGATAATGTGCTAATTGGTGCTCGTCATACTCTTAATACTTGCTCAAGGGTATACATTATGCCTAGGGTTTGGTGTCTTAGACTTAATTTTGTTCAAGTTGAGGGACTTATACTTGAAGTTGATGACCCATCTGAAAGCTCTGACATTTTCATCACTGCTACTTTTGGGAATGGGACTGGGATCGCTAGCAAGTTGGTGAAAAGCAATAATGGAAATCCAATATGGAATGAAAAAGATATTTTCTTTGCTGTGGCGGAGCCACTTGATCAAATATTGTTTTTAAATGTGGAGCAAGGAACATTGACAAGGCACAAGAGGTTAGGGACATGTGTATTTCCTGTGAAGAATGCACAAACACCATTACAAGGCGCTCCGGATCTTGTAACCATGGATGTTACACAGAATGAAAGATTTTTTGTCGGTAAGCTTAGTATAAGGGTCACTTTGGATGGCGGGTATCATATGTTTGACGACGATCCACAGTACAGCACTGATGTGAATCCAACATGCAATGGGTTCTGGAGACCAAACATTGGAGTTTTTGAGATGGGGATATTGAATGCTACAGGTCTTCCAGCGATGAAACCTGACAATCGCACCGATGCCTATTGTGTAGCTAAATATGGCTCGAAATGGGTTCGGTCAAGAACTGTTGTTAATAGTCTTTCTCCAAAGTGGAATGAGCAATACTCTTGGAATGTCTATGATCCATCTACATTTTTCATTATTTCTGTGTTTGATAATAGTCAATTACATGAAGAATATATAGCTGCTGGAGCAAACGATACAAGGATAGGGAAGGTGAGAATCAGTCTATCAGAAATGGTAATCAATACCGTTTACAATTATTCTTATCCTCTTGTTCAACTTCAACCTTCTGGGCTGAAGAAAATGGGGGAAATTCAATTGTCTTTCAAGTTAACTTGCCCTTCTATAGCTAATTTGTATAAAAAGTACACAATGCCAATGCTTTTTCCACAACATTTCGACGATCCGCTGTCTCAAGCTCAGTTATACGGATTAAGGCAACAAACTATCGAGCTTGTGCGGTCAAATATGAGCAAAGCTGAACCGCCATTGAGAAATGAGGTTGTTGATTATATGCTAGATTCACGTGAAATCGTGTGGAGTATGAGAAGATGTAAAGCTGATTTTGAGAGGATTAACGTCTTTCTAAATTGCTTGGTTGGTATTTACACTTATTTTGACAACATACGCAAGTGGAAAGATCTTGTTTCACCAATTATAGCTCACTTGTTGCTCGTCATCTTGTTCTTTCTCCCTCAATCGTTGTTGCCAGCAATATTTCTTGCTCTTATAGTCCATATGCTGCTGCAATTTCAAATAAAGCCAAAAACACTATCCCATGCAGATTTGCATTTGTCTCATGTGCATACTGCAAGTGAAGATGAATTGCAAGAAGAGTTTGATCCAATGCCATCCAAATTCGAAGACGTCATTTTGATGCATAGATATGATCGATTAAGAGTTTCTGCTGGAAGAGTTGTAACACAGATGGGTGAGTTTGCCACTACAATGGAGAGACTGGAGTCTCTTTTGAGTTTCCAGGATTCAACAGCTACAATCTTAGTTATGATTTCGTGTCTGATAATAGGGATTGTGGCTTTGGCTGTTCCTTTCCGATATCTTGTCTTTGTTTGGTTTCTTTATTTTCTAAGGCATCCAATGTTCCGTTCACCTTTTCCTCCATTTTATGAAAATTGGATTCGAAGGATGCCTTCAAAATTAGATAGCATGATATGAAAATGCAACTATGTGGTTCTTTTTTACTAGGAAATTAGGAATAAGCCAACATTGATGCAGATGCAATTTGCTTAGTTATTTGTTTTTAGTAATGAACACTTTATTTAAGTTTATCGTCTCACTTATTAATTCATATTTTGGACTTCATTTATTGATGTTTTTATTTGTTGCGCAAATACTCTCTGATAATTGGGTTTTTGGTACCTGTGATGCTTTCAAATGATATCACTATCTGCTACTCTTGTATGCATTGATTCAAAATCATATAATGTTTCTGTTCCACAATGCTGAGAGTTATACATTAGATTAGATGAGATATAGTCCGAAAATGTGTTTATTAGTGATCAGGTAGTCCTCACCTTACAAACCGATTTTGTAACGGTTGAGTTAGAGTCAACCCAAATTCTAAGAACTTATTTCAATATAGATGCCAAAACGAGGATTTTGAGGAAAAACCATCCAACAATGATGTGCTTTGACAATGCTCAACATGCAATAGAGATAGAAGCTAAGGGTGTGTTTGGATGGAGGGTTTAGGAGGGGAGGGGAGAGCTTACTTTTCTTTTTTAAATTACGGACATTATAAATGATTTTTAGAAAATTGAACCAACAACATGATAAATGATCATATAATACTTCAAAAACACTTAATTTACTTAAAAAAAACCTTTTAGATTTGTTCTTAATTTAAAAAATAAAAGTGAATTAAAAAAATCTAAAAGAAATCATATAATACTTCCCCTCCTAAACCCTCAATCCAAGCACACCCTAAGTTTTTTTTTTTTGTTTGAAGCAGCAGAGGCCAAGGGGTTTAATTTATTAGAACTAAAGAAATTTGCTTTAAAACTAGTTGGTCTCTATCAAGCAGCAGATTCTGAGGAAGTTAGATCAATTTGGGAGTACCTCTGTCCATATATAAGATGCATACCTTATGCATATTCTAAAGATTCTGGTAGTAATATAAGCATCAATTCTCTAAGCATGTGCAAGTTTCATTAGACTCCCTTACCCTACATCTTGCTATTTTCTCATTTTATTTATGGTTTTATGATTGATTTTGATGTAAGCATTGGATTTGGTGTTTTGAATCAAAAGGGGACTCTATTCTTTCTAAGGAAAAAAAAAGAATCAATGAGGCAAAATTAATCACCACAAGCATGATGATTTCATTATTTATTATGGCCTACAATTTCCAGGCACAAAGTTTTCTTTCCTTTCTCCCTTTCTTTGTCTTCATTAGAGGTTTTCCTTTGCCTTCACAGTATCTAGACTAGACACCAATATTCAATATGCCATATATCATGAAAATCATAGTTACCACAGTAAGAAATAGCCCCACTAGACATAAGAGTAATTTTTTTTAACCTATTGTAATTAGGATCCTTAACTTCCAGCCCAAGTTATCCCCACGGCTTAGACCCTTTTGGTTCGCTATGAGACTAAATCTCTAGTCGACAGTTTTTTAAACCAAAGCGCTATTTACTAACTAAACAACTTCTAAAGATATCAAAGCACTATTTTTAAGTAATTACACCAAAAGTTTGAAGTCATCTCTAAATCAAAGTAACTTGAATTGTCAATCTATCTCATGACACCTAAAATGCCAAAAGTACAACAAAATGGACACGGTAATGTTGTATACACATAATGATTAAGCTAGTAGTGCCGGTCCCACTACCCGTGAGAACAAGTCATTAAGGGTTCGTTTGGTGCGTAAGATAGGGTAGAGATGAGATGTGATAAAGAGCTAGATAATGATATTAACATGATAGACATGTATGTCATGTGTTTTGTGCACACATGATAAGAAATATGATTGCGTCCATATTTACCGGTAAAAAAGAACAAGTATTAGAAAAAAAACAATCTTTTCGTAAAAAATAAAGAAACAATTCCAATCGAGAACTATAGAAGCGATAAGAAATTATTAAGAGAAAAACAATTATGGAGGAACAATTTCAATCTGAAATTTAGAAATTCAATGCTTATGCCTTTCAAAAATTCCAATCGAGAAGCTAAACGAAGCAACGATGGAAAAATATATAAATATGCAGCTTTTGATTTGCATGAAACATGAAGGATTTTGGAGAAATAATTTGGGTGCAGAGGCAAAAAATTAGGGGGGAAATATGATGGGCCCTAAATAGATTCTGTAAAATTAGCGATAGTCGAAAGCAATAAAGAATAGACAATGAAGTATGTTTGGAATTCTTAAAGTTACTCAAAGTTATTTTCTATAAATTAAATAGATAATAACTCCGAAGAACTGTATGAACTCAATCTCACACTTCATCATTTATAACTTAGTTATAAGTTTATATTATAGAGTAGTATATAAAGATTCAAAAGCTCGTAAAACTATCCAATTTGGGACTTGTAACATTTGCAAAATAAGAAAAACACAAAATAGTTTTCCTTTTCGCAATAAAAAAAGTTATTTAAAATGTAAGATTACCAACCAAACGATTGAACTCAAGTTGTTAATAGGTTCTACCAAATGATTACTATGACCCCTTCCTCTAAGAACCGGAGGGTTAACACACAAAAAAATGTAAGGATTACCTTGAACGTGAATAATGTAGCAATGCACTTATGACTTATAAGCTCAAGTTGTTAACCATGTTTATTTCATTATAAAAAATTTAGTGATTACACGTTCTTCATGATCATTTCTTTTTTTCAATGAGAAATCAGTGATTACAAGAGATATATTTAATGCAGTCGTTTGTACACTGCTCCGAGGCTATATCTCCATCGCCGCGGGCCATGGTCTGAGATTCTTTGAACCGCGGGGAGTGGAGCACACTGCATAGGAAGCATGCAATAGCAAGCGTTGTTGAGTTGGAGCTTTCCAAACTTTGGCAACGTTGTTTAAGCCAAATTTGTATAACAATTAAGGAGATATACCTCAATGTTTCAATCAAGAACAATGATTCATATAAGTATCTTACTAGATGAGATATGACATGAAAATGTGTTTATAAATAGGTAATATTCTTTATTATATTTCCTTTACACCTTCCTTATACAAGAAGAATTAGTAACTGCAACAAAACATTGCAAAAGTCAAGGTTAATTTTAGCTTGTTTTTGTGTCATTTATTTTGTTAGTCTGTTTTAATATAAGTGTGACTTAAGGTTTTTCATACAGATTAAGAAATGCAATAAAGTTCTGAAAACGATATAATATTTTTACAAAAATAACACTATTAACTATTGGTGTGTTTCTTACCATCATAAACAGAAATTAAAGTGAAATTACACCAACTTCTGAAAACACTATCCTATGTACCATTTTTAAGTAATTACACCAAAAGTTTGAAGCCATTTAAAAAAAAACCAACTTGGATTTTCAATCTATCTCATAACACCTAAAGTGGACAAGGAAATGTTGTATACGCATAATGATTAAGCAAGTAGTGTCAATCCCTCCACTAGTGAGAACAATTCCTTTGCTTAAAACGTTTACTTTAGCTGCAAGCAACAACATTGTATAAGAAATCTGTTCCTTAAAGCTGTAACAACTTAGTTTGTGTTTATATAAGAAACGCTTACTTTGCCTTTTTAAACCCATGCAATATTGTGTTTTGACAATGTTCAACATGCAATAATGAAACAGTGGTCAATAGGTTTAATTTATTAGAATTGAGAGGGATTTTGCTTTGAAACTAGTTGGTCTCTTATCAAGCAGCTGATTCTGAGAAGGTTAGATTCATTTGGGAGGAGTACCTATTACCTCATTTTATTTATGGTTTTAAGATTGTTTTTTATGTAAGGATTCTCTATTTTTTCCAAGCAAAAAAAGAAAAGGAAAAAAAAAAACTCAATGAGGCAAAATTAATCATAACAAACATGTTGATTTCATTATTTGTTATGGCCTACACTTTCCAGGCACATATATTTCCTTCCTTTGGCCCCTCCTTAGAGGTTTTCTTCCTTTGTATTCATTAGAGGTTTTTCTTATGCAATTGAAGTTTTGAGGTAAAAGCCTTCATTTTACTCATTTAAACGAGACGTGACATGAAAATCTCTTTATAAATAGTTAGCATTCTTTATAGTATATACTCCGGTCCTGTTTATAAGAAAAAAATGATTTTTTTAAATTCATTGAGTAATTGATGTATCCTGTTTAGAATATAGACCAAATACATCATTTATGCAATGAATAAAAAAAATCAAATATTTCTTATAAATAAGACTGAAAAGAGTAATTTGGTAGCAGTTTGCTATCACCTACATGTTTTATTTAATTGATTACTCTATGAAGGTTACACTAACTAATCTTGATGTATAAAATCTATATCCCTTCATTTTAGGATAATGAAAATGAAACCTCCTCCTCCTATGAATTTCAACATAGAAGTCACTTTTAGGGGTCAACAGCTCCAAATCCTAGATTTATGTTAGAATCAAATCAGTTCCAATTGACCTAACTCAAACATGTCAAAATCTAATTCATAGTCCCGAGACGCATGTTGCTTTGCTCTAACATGATTTGACGGTCTTATAAAAATGATTGGATTTTCTTTAAGAGATCAATTATAGTGGCATTTAGCATGGGAAGGGCTAATATTTTCCCACCATGGAAAAGGTGTTTTTTGACCATAGATATAATAATAAAAATTCAATGGTTGTGATCTTTTACTTGCTACCCTTTTTCAACTTTTTGGTTTTTTACTTGAAACAAAAATTGGGGCCCACAACATATAGAATGATGTTAAGTGAGTGAGCCATTTTTTATGAGTATGTAGTCATCTGAAAATAAACTCACAAAACCTGAACCAACACTCTATCAAAACCCCCACTTTGAAATTTCAATCTCATCATATAATCAAAACATTACATAATATTAAGATAAATAAGGTTTTAGTCCTTAAAGCATGTTTAAGAATAAACTATGTTGTTTTTGTATTGGGCCACGACTCGTAAATATTGTTTGATCACTAAATGATATATTTTAAACAACCAGTAAATGATATATATCTCATTGTGCATGAGATATTATGTTCTCTAATTCTTTTAAAAAAAATTATGTTCTTTAATTAAATTTGTATAAAAAATAATTAATTCAAAAACGTTCATTGCCGTTGCAAAATTATAAATTAATACTCACAAACCAAAACGTACAGGTAACAAAAAATAACCAGAACACATAATTTTTTTCCTGGTGAATTAACATGTTTATCAGTAGTTATCGTGAAACGTATAAAATATTAAACTTCTATCAATAAAAACTAAACATTAACTGCAAATGTCCTTAAAAACATTGCAAATTTGGTCAAAACTAGTAAATTAAACCCTTACCATAAAAAAAAGTTTGTCAAATTAAAAAAAAGTTAGATATCAACAAAAAAATAATTATGTGATAAATCATTTATGTGTTAATGGGTTAGGTGCATATATGATTTCATAGAAATAGGGGTTGTACTAGTAAACTTGATAATACTATTAAATATTAGCTTTTTTAATTATTGAAAAAACAAACAAAATAAAAACAACTTATTTGAGTGATGGCATTTAGCATGGGAATGGAGAGTTGTTTTTCACAGTAGGAAAGCAAATTTTAACGATTAGATCAAATGAAGACCATACTTTTATCATCCTCTCTCAACACTGTATTTTTTCCGCACAATCTTTCATCACCATTCTCTCTCTCCTCCATACTTCAATCCACCACCAGCAATGTCAAGTTCATGGTCTATGAATATTTTTTTTCCCTTTATTGAATATTCGACAAAAATTCCAGTGACAATTTATGTGTTTTCAATCTTCCACAAAGTTGAATTTCAAACCAACAACAAGAGTTTCTCCACCAACAGACCGTCTACAATGTTCATGGCTTCATGATCTTTCTCTCTCTTCTAGTTCTTTTTCTTTCTTTTTTGAATTTTTGTTTGGAGGATTATACAAGTTCAATTGTCCAATTAAACAAGATGATGATACATGTTTATAACATGGATCTTTTACATATTCTTTCCTCCGATCTATTTTCACTTTTCAAATCTAAACAAAAAAGACAATTTTTTTTATCTCTAGTCTGATTCACCGTAAGAAAAACTGTCACTAATTGATTTTCTAAACATATTTCCTTTTTATTAGATCTCATTTTGTTTGGATTGTTTGATTTTCATTTGGTTGTATGATGGTTTTGATGGTGATGGGATGAGGAGAGAGATGATAATGGAACAATAACATCCATTGTATGATAAGTTTGTGTTCTTTACTTGATCTAATGGTGAGAATTAATTTTTCCATGGTGGAAAACAACTCTCCTTTTCAATGTTAAACCCCGCATGTTTGAGTGCCACATGGAGGTAAAAAGTAACCTTTCTCATGGTGGGAAATGATTAAACCTTCCCATGGTAAATGACACCATCAATTATGGTGGCATTTAGCCTGGGGCAGTAATGTTTTTTCCCATCATGGAAAAGTTGGACTTTAACCATTATATTAAAATGGTGTAGTCGTCTTATCATGGTCTACCTATATTTTATTCATCCTCTAGCTAGAATTTTTCACAGGAATGAAATAATCTTCCACCTCTCTCTCTTCATATCTCCACAACCACCACCCCCACCACCACATCACCACCACCACCAAACATAAGCATTTGATTTATTAATTTATTTTATTTATTAATTATGTATAAACTCTATAATCCATTTTAAATTACAATTTCACTTTCCTCTTTCATCTTTCCTCACCGCCATTAGAGCAGGAGGAGAGGTCACTTTTCTTATGTCCTTCTTCATACAAACATGAATTCACACAAAAGTGAAAATTCAGCTTCCTTCTGGTTCGCTGTCGTTCGTGTTCTTCATATTTTATAATTCATATGCATAATGAAAAATCATCTATCCGTATTCATCTTCGTCTTCTTTTTTAATCCATTTCAATTCATTTAACCGTGTTCTTGGTATCCATCTTCCAATCTCAAATGTTCCTCTTCCACTGTTATAGATCTTAAATTGAATTTGATTCATTTAAGATTATGGATTTTCATGGAGGTCGCCCAGATTAGGGATTTTCATCGTCTTCCAATTTCATGGAGGTAGCCCAGATTTTTGAAGGTAGTTTTTCACGTTTGTTTCAGTTAAATATTTTTTTAAAAAAAATTGTTTATAATGAAGTCTTAATTAAATTTGACTCATTTAACAGATGAATTTTGGAGAGAAAGGGATGAACAAAATCGATCTGATGAATATGATAAGATTTTGGACTGAAAGGAACTGATGAAGATGAACATATTCAGACTTCTGCAAATGAAATGGATTCGAAAGGAACGAAGATGAAAAAATTCGGACTTCTACGGATGAAAGGGATTCGAAAGGAACAAATGGGATATCAGATGCATAAGCTTTATGATTTACAAAATATAATAATAATAATAATGTTTAATTTTGATTTAATCAGAGACTCAATTGCAATAAGTAAAGATATAAGGACACATGTTATGTGCAAATGTGCAATACACCATATAATCTGACGTGACATGAATTGAATACACAATGATCAATGATTGACCATAGGTTTACTTCACCAGAAAAGTCATTCTCATGACTCCACCATAAAATTTTCCTTTTTTGTTTTGTTTTTTATAATAAGAATCGAAGGGGGTATTTTATATTTCCAAACATAAGATTATGTATGCTCATATTCATTGAAAGAACAACTTCCAAATTCGGCTCTGTCTCTGGTACGCAACCTCTATAGGTCATCTACCGTGAGAGACCCTTTTTTCTGTTTTTTTTTTGTTGCAAATTCAAATGAACCATTGGATAAACATGAAATGTAATCAACGGCTGTGATCTATTTGAATTATAACCTAAACATTTTATTAAATAAACATTAATATTAATTTTTAAAAATACAATGGAATTTGGAATTACACTTTGTAAAGGGTGTTTTCGGTGTTAGTGGAACAATTGTTCTCCTTTACCCATAAACATCATCATCCTCTCCTCCTTCATCTTATCCATTTTAGGGAAAGTGAAACTGTAGAGAAACCGATGGGAGATTTAGTAGTAAGGAAACATAAGAATCTTATTTAAAAAAATAGTGAAAATGCGTTTGCCGGGAGTCGAACCCGGGTCTATTGCTTGGAAGGCAATTATCCTAACCGTTGGACTACAAACGCTTACTTGTTAGAGGGCTTGCTTGATCATTATATATTGTTGCTTTTCAATTATTTCTGTTTTTACCCTCCATTGGACATGTGGTAATTCTATCATTAAAAATCTTAGATGAAATTCTTTTACTGGAAGAAATCTTTGATGCACTCTAAATTATAAGATGCCTAATATTATTCTTATTTAACTTTATATTAGATGGAGGGGCTATTTTCTTTTTCCTATCAATCTTCAAAGCCAAAGGCATGTGACTCAACAAACTTGATAGCTTCTACAAATGCAAAAGTTGTATAACTTTTTCAAAGTTTAATCTAACCATGAAGAAAATATAATTTACTCAATTTGATAATCCCAACCAACTCGGTTTTTTTTCAAGTGCAAGTTATCCTATTTTGAATTGATTTTACATAGTAAACTGTAGCTAACCATGTAGTTATTTAAATTGGGCTATGACAAACAAACCAAATCATTCAAAAGATAATAATAAACAAATAAATTATACAAAAACACTTAATTAAGAATTTTGCTCCTCTAAAACGAATAATTCATTTAGAGTATAAAATGAGTAATATCAATCATTAATTAACAAATAAAAAATAGATATTATAAATACATTATAATAAATCATAAATTTGTTAGAATAAAAGCACCTACTAACTTCATTCTTTACTCACTTTATAATATCAAAATCTCTTCCGTTCACCTACTATTATTTCCATTTACAGTTGATTAGATGTTGAAATAACAAGACAAATGCATGAAAATGATAGGAAATGAAGTGTTCACCAACGGTGCTCGTTCAATCCAATGAAAATATAAAAAGGGAAATGTTTTCCGAACAAAATCCGACATTAACACGGTATTTATATGCAATTCCGACTTTTATAGTATTCATTTTCATTATTCGGTTTCAACATCGCTCACAATCCATTTATATTTTAAATTGTCTCGGATACGATGTCCGATTTTTGTGTATCTAAATAACACATTTCATAAAATAAATAAAAACTACCTTCCTCCTTTGTCCCTCAAATAAATGAACGGTGCAAATCTCGAAATGGTTTTGAAAAAATCAAAACCCCTTTGATTGAGTGATGAGTCTCCCCACCTATTGCATTCCACTTGCACTTGTACATCAATCACACAAAATGTTCCTTGTCCTTTATCAAACGACAAATTTCACATGAAATATCATATATTAAACGACAAACTTTTAAACCATATAATAAAAAATATTAAATATCTTACTCTATGGTCCATAATTACAACATCACAATTCACACATACTACTCTTATTCTCAACCACACACATAACAGAAACCTTAACAAAGTAACACAAACATAGATACAATTTGTACAATGGCTTCTATGGCTACTACAGGTGTTATCAAAGTACCACGTTGTTCTTCATTATCATCAAATGTAAGAAACAAAGCCATTCAAAGAAGTCTTTCATTCTCATCATCACAACTATGTGGAGACAAGATTGTTACAGTTTCTGGTGGTTCAAGAAGAGGAAGGTGCATCCGCAAGCATGTGATTGTTACTCCTAAAGCTGTTTCTGATTCACAGAATTCTCAGACTTGCCTTGATCCTGACGCTAGCAGAGTGAGTTTATCTCTTTTACTTTTGGTTGTTTTTCTTCCTTTTTTGGAGCTAAGAGCTGAATGAAAAGTAGTTAAAATTGTTAGTTTTCTATCACATATGAGTGTGTGTCAAATCATATGTTAGTGTTTGTGTCGTGTCCAGTATCCATGTCTGTATCTGTATTTGTGCTTCATGGCTATAATGTAATTGTTATCAGCCGTATGTGAGAATTTTAATTTTATTTTTGTGAATGAAGTGTAATGAAAATGTGATTGTTCATTCAGAGTGTACTTGGCATTATACTTGGAGGTGGTGCTGGTACTCGTCTATATCCACTCACCAAGAAGAGAGCAAAACCAGCTGTTCCTCTTGGAGCTAACTATAGACTCATTGATATTCCTGTTAGCAACTGCTTAAATAGCAACATATCTAAGATTTATGTTCTTACTCAATTCAATTCCGCGTCTCTCAACCGACATCTTTCTCGTGCTTATGCAAGCAACCTTGGTGGCTACAAAAATGAAGGTTTTGTTGAGGTTCTTGCTGCTCAGCAGAGTCCTGAGAATCCTAATTGGTTCCAGGTATAACATTGCCTTAACTATGTTCTCAATTAGCTGTCCTCTTTATATGTTGGTTTTGAATCGGTTTTATAATTATGTTATCATGTTTATCTGTCTTTTATTTTTGTAAGTTAGTGCTTTTCAATTATAATGTGTCTCAAGTTTCTGGATCGAGATTCACTGTAGTCGGTAAACATGTATCGTTAAATGGAGATTAGACGTTTGTGTTTTAAAATTTAAAATTTGATTCACAGTAGAACTAAAAATCATAATCATCCAATCTTCAACCTACAACCGAGAATACAAATGTAGGAGATGTTGACTTCATGCAATCCATTTTCCTAGTGTTTGGAAGTTGTTGATGGCCTATATCATCTCTAGAAAGTAGAAATGAAGTGATATTTGAAAAGATTTTATGTGGTCATTGCAGGGTACTGCAGATGCTGTGAGACAATATTTATGGCTTTTTGAAGAGCACAATGTTTTGGAGTACTTAATTCTGGCCGGTGACCATTTGTATCGAATGGATTACGAGAAATTTATCCAAGCACACAGGGAAACAGATGCTGATATCACTGTGGCTGCATTGCCAATGGACGAAAAGCGTGCAACTGCTTTCGGTCTGATGAAGATCGATGAAGAGGGGCGTATAATTGAATTTTCAGAAAAGCCAAAAGGAGACCAGTTGCAAGCTATGAAGGTGAGTCCATAATTCTTACCAAAACAAATGCTTCAAAAATTATTATGATATTTATCCTCTATTATTAGGTTGATACTACCATTTTGGGTCTTGATGATGAAAGAGCAAAGGAAATGCCTTTTATTGCTAGCATGGGTATATATGTTATCAGCAAAAATGTGATGTTAGACCTGCTTCGCGACCAATTTCCTGGTGCAAATGACTTTGGGAGTGAAGTGATTCCTGGTGCTACTTCCATTGGAAAGAGAGTAGGTGTTCCTTCTAGTTGTTTAATTTCAAGAAACTTTTCGGTTATTTTTGCATGATGCAACTCATAAGAATATTATAATGCAGAGAGAATTTATGACTTATTACCATTCATCTGTTTTGTGCCAAAACCTTTAGATTGAAACACTTATAGTTGTTGGAATTTCCAACTGTTGAACTTTATAATCTTCCTATAAAACATTCATAGCTTAAATCTCGGGATCTTGAGGTAGTTTTTGTGAAAAAATCACAGGTGCAAGCTTACTTATATGATGGCTACTGGGAAGACATTGGTACCATTGAGGCTTTCTATAATGCAAATCTCGGAATCACCAAAAAGCCTGTACCTGACTTCAGGTAAATAAATAGGCCATATGCCATATAATCATCATATTGTCATGTCAATGTACTCAATGAGAGCATCTTGGTCATGGTGTTTATGGATATTAATTTCAGTTTCTATGATCGTTCATCTCCAATTTATACTCAACCGCGGTATTTGCCTCCGTCGAAGATGCTTGATGCTGATATCACTGATAGTGTTATCGGGGAAGGATGTGTGATTAAGGTAAATTGTTTCTGAATCTGTTAGAAGAACGTGAGATTTATACTTTTCATGACAAAGATGTCAAATATGATTAAATGAATTTAATTGTGAGAAACTTGCATTTTTTTCGGTTCCCTAGAACTGCAAAATCTTCCATTCTGTGGTCGGGCTGCGATCTTGCATATCAGAAGGTGCTATTATTGAAGACACTTTGTTGATGGGTGCAGATTATTACGAGGTAAAATGTGGTTCAAATTACTTGCGCTGATCATTATTATAGTTTTATTTAACAGCTAATGTTTGACTTAAGAAAGCAGTTGAAATGATTAGATGTAGTTCAATTCATTCATTTGCTTGTGTAAGTTACAAGGGTTGAATAATCCTAACCGCAACATTGATTTTCTGATTTCCAGACAGAAGCTGACAAAAGTTTTTTGGCTGCTAAAGGCAGTGTTCCAATTGGTATTGGCAGAAACTCCCATATCAAAAGAGCAATTGTTGACAAGAATGCTAGAATTGGAGAAAATGTGAAGGTTATAATATCATCCAACCATATACATTTTCATTCCCTGTTCCTATTTTACTTTCTAATCCATCTTCTCATTATTAAGCTTCACAAATTGTTGGTTTTTCCTATCATCTACTCCCTCTGTTCCTAATCTTTAGTCCTTTTAGGTTTCGACGCAAAGCTTAAGAAACAATCAATTTAAACATAGACCAACTTACCTTTATTATTCACAATTTTTTTCAGAATGTCATAATTTTCACTAACTTTCTCTTTCATTATTTGTGTCAAATTAATTACTCATCTATATATTTTCAATGTAAGACACCTAGTAGACATGAAATTCATTTTATGTATTTTTCTGGGTTGTAACTTGTAAATGTATAAAGGGAAAATAATTTTCTAAACAAACCAAAGTCTTGAGACAGCCAAAACTTAAAAGGACCAAAGATCAGAGACATAAAGAGTAATAATTGTAGTAGATATGGATATCGAAGAGTCTTGAAGAAAGATTCTATTTATTTGCTTTCTTCTCATACCTCTTTTTGCGATGTTTTGTTGGCAATGTACTCAGTTTACTTAGTTTCCATTCATGTAAACATGTAATTAGATCATAACTTTTGGAAATCTTATATATGGTTTCAATTCTCAGATAATTAACAGTGACAATGTTCAAGAAGCTGCAAGAGAAACAGAAGGTTATTTCATTAAAAGCGGGATCGTCACAATAATCAAGGATGCGTTAATTCCTAGTGGAACTGTCATTTAGAAGATCAATGCACGCCACGATTTTGTATAAACTACACTTGGAGCTTAAATAAAATCATGCCACCACTGTGATTTTGTCAAATCTAATGTGAAGGGTTTAACCTTTTGATGTTGAGTGAGACTTTGAAGTTCATCTTCAACGGTGAAGTATTTAAACAGTTCTGCTTCCACGTCTAAATAGGTTTTCATCTCTGCTGTATGAGATATTTATTTTTTGTCTAGTTGTTTGTAAATAGTAGCTGAAGAGAGGACCCTCTTTTGAGTTGCCAAGTTGTATTTGTTACCATAAAGTTCCTTAATCAACTGAATAAAAGTTACTTTATTTTGTATTGTCGATCAAAATTGACAACTTGGCAAAAGTTTAATACGCCAAAGATGTTCATTTCCAGTCAATAATTATACAAGTTATACTCTCATCTACAAGTGATGTGGTTCAAAATCGGAAGAAAAATATAATGATATTGTAATGTAAAATGCACTGACAAAATCAGCTCTTGAATCTGATGCTTCGACTGATATTTGCGTTAATTCCTGAGGATTCCCCGCCATAAGGTGAGAATGGTATTTTGATACTCTGAACCTGTCCCTTGCGATTCGTAACAGCTTTTTTATGCTTGAGCTGCACATTGAGTAAACAAGAGAATGAGAAATAGTTAACACGAAAAGCAATGGTTGAACATTTAAGTTTGAGGAGTCTGTAAAATACAAAGAGTAAGTGAAAGTACCTTGTACTTCTTTCTAGGATTCTTTTTCGACTTGTTGCGACTTCGAGTTAGTCCTCTGTTCTTCAACATCTACAGCACATTGTTGAGCTAGTTAAAACTTACAAGTTTCCAGAAACATATGAACAATTAGAGTGAAAACATGAGAGAGGAAGTAAGAACCTGAGAAGTGATATGGCGCTTTCCGTCCACAGTCTCCTCTGACAAATAGGGGACAGCTGATTTCCTGCAAAAGCAAATGAATCCTTATTTTCATTTTGAAAAAGATGGCAAAATAAAAATCCATGTACATGAGAAAAAATATCCAAGCCAAAAGGCTCCAAAACTTCACCTTGAGTCGGTCGAGTAGGTCTCGGCTTTTGCAGCAAATTTTGTAGGTCGCAATTCTTTTGTTTGATTGTAAACATCATTATCCTCATTGTTGTTATCCTCTGTCTTTAATTCCAGTACCAGCTGACACCCATTTCTCGTATTTTTTCCTCCGTTCAGCAAAATCATTTCTCTTAGGCAAATCATCATCGCCAGACGCCACCTTAGCACAAAACAGGATCAGTCAGATGTTTCATCTGATCATGAATAGCATGACTGATTATTTTATATGAAGTAAACTGAATTTAGAAATAGTCTAAACCCACTCGGGTTGGTCTGATGGTGTTGGCTTGGGATCTTGTAGTGTGCTGTATAGGATGCATTATGGATAATAGTAGCGGAAAGACAGAACCTTAATATTTATTTTATTGCATAAAATTCATTTTAATTTAATATTTAATGCTTCTATAAATATTATTTGAACTTTATCTATATTTCAGTTTCAATATATATGAATTTTTGAACTCAAACCAGAGACAATTTTTTTCATATATATGAAATTTAAAACTCAACTTCACATTAAAAGGACACTTCTTGTAAGTAGCTTACAAATGTAGGTCACTATGATTATGAATTCCAAATATAGTCATAATTTAGAATCTATCTATAAAATCGCAATTTTAGTACCTTGAGTTTCTTCCGATTACCCTTAATAAACTGTGAAACTTTACATGAGACAGAACCATTAGACAGTCCAGTAGGCCTCTTAACATCCACAACAGCATCGTCATCAAAATTATCACACGTTGCAAACTGGCTGTGAAAAATATGTAAATTGCCAGTAAGCTCCCAAACTTTGTAAACAAGTAAGATAAAATATACGAGTATACCACCGAATTAGACTCTGACTTTGTCGGACGCTCTCAAATAGGTCAAAAAAGTTCTCAACTCTATTAAACTGTTAAGTTGATCCTGTATACTTTACTACTTACTATCAATTTGGTCCATACATAACAACTTATTATCAATTTGATCCCTATATTAAACAGCTTATTATCAATTTACTCTCTAACATTACTGTCAAATTTGGTCATTGGCTCTCAAAAAGTAAAATTTGACTGGATTTTTTTAAAAAAATATTCATAATATCCGACTCAATGACCTATTTGAAAGCGTCCTACAATGTCGGAACGAATTTGGTGGTTTCCTCAAGATAAACAAGAGTAAAGACATACCCATTAGCTGGTGTAAAACGCTTTAGAGAATTACTAGGCTTAGGAGCAATGTGACTGTAAAAACCCTGCAAACCAATGTGATGATCATTCTGACATGTTAAGGTGGTTCAACAAACAAATAATAATAACGCTCTTTCAATGCTTTGCGGCGGTGGATTGTGAAACAATAAAAAACAATAAAGTTTGAGATTAACTATGGGCTTGGGCCTAAAGAAAATTAAAATAATTAAACTTGAGCTCCAAGTATTAGATAGAGTGTATATATAGCCACACACACACACACACACAAACTACATACACTAGGGTTTTACAATCCAAATCGGTGTTCGTGTTAGCTCCTTCCGAATTTCAGAGTTCCGTTTGTCATCTGCTTTGAGGTAAATTGCTCCTCCCACTCTACTGCTTGTTTGTTCATGCTATTGTTTTTCAATTGTCGAAGATCAAATTTGGTCTCTCCCAAATTTTCTGTCAACTCAATTTTTTACTTAAAATAATAATAATAATAATAACAAATTAGTCGTGTGTTGCTTTTGTCTGATCATAAACGAGGGGCTAATTTGTCAACAACAATCAAGTTTTATTCCATTAAGTTTGGTCAGGTTCACAATATTATATACATATATGTGTCAGATATTTGACTAACTTTATTATCTTGGCTAACACAACTCTCTCCTTTTATCTAGGTTTTGGATTCACTATGCATAACAAGATTAACACGGGCATAATTTTGTTTCCAATGAATTAATTTGCCACCATATAAAATTATCCTAATTAATTTGAGTATTATTTTTTGTAGGAACTAAATTGGGCAGCGAAAAAAAAAATTGTGAGGGACCAAATTCTTTGTATTTTTAGTATAATGTTAAAATTCATGTTTGATCATTTTTAAGCTAGGTAAAGGGATTTCAATTTATGATGTCTTAATCTCTTTTAGTTAGATTGGATTGAGTCTGGCAACAAATTATTTATCAGTTGAATTTCAAAGTTTCAACTAGGGGTTACATTAGTGATTTGTTGACATATTGAAGGGACATGTTTTTTCTTGACTTAACATTTATTTTTCCTACTAGACTCTTGTTGGATGGTTGTTTAACCCTTTATCTTGTTAACTGTTACAGGTAGTGAGAATGAACCAGGAAGAGGAATTCAACATTGGACCACTATCTGTGCTCAAGATGAGTGTTACAAATAATACACAGGTGTGTTTTTTTTTATAGTATATGTTAAGTTTGTTTTTTTATTTATCGCGTTACCAAGCTAGACACCGTGACTTAATGTTAGACGCGTGTCTAGTGCCATCCTACCGCAGAAACAAACAGAAGCATGTATATCACATATTGAAGTGTAGGTTCTTAGGTAGGGTTCAGAAGGTATAATGGATCTGTGGTTTAACTATAAACACTTGTGCAGGTACTGATAAATTGTCGGAACAACAAAAAGCTTCTAGGACGCGTCATGGCTTTCGATAGGCACTGCAATATGGTTCTTGAAAATGTTAGAGAAATGTGGACCGAGGTATGCATTGTTTTGTTTACTTGATTTTGCTTCTCTACTTGTTACATTTGAATTTACTTCTCTGCTTGCTTGTTACACAAGTTAAATGTTCTGCTTGTGTTGTATCAGGTTCCAAAGACTGGTAAAGGAAAGGAAAAGGCTCAGCCAGTAAACAAAGATAGATTCATAAGTAAAATGTTTCTTCGTGGAGATTCTGTCATCATTGTTCTTAGGAACCCCAAATAACTAAGCTACTATCTCCATCATTCTTTCATAGTAATTGGCTATTGTTTTTGCCTTTGTTATCATGAATTCTTGATAACTAAGTATGGTTAGATTTAAAGCCTTCAAATTATATTGCTATGTGGAGATTATGATTAAATGATTTGTGGATCATTTTTTCAATTATGCATGTATTGACATGTACATGTACATATGCATTTAAGGAATGTATGGAATAGTTCTAATTTTGTAAAGAGTATTCGTTGCTTTTTTATTCAATGATTTCAATCTCAATTTTTTATACCATAAGGTTTCTTTATCTTCAATTTTTTATAAGAAAACTCGTTATTATAATTGTAAAGATCTTGTGTTACTTTTTTTTACGGTATAAAACATTCGGCACTTCTTTCGGTCAATGATTCGAACATTGGTTTGACATGTTGTAGAACATTAGTCCAAACAAAAAAAATGAGTTAATATATTATTTTTATTTTTATTTTCTGATTACTTGCAAAATGCTCATCTTCGTGCATATGTTTTTTTTAAGCATAAAATTTAAAATTAGAGGCATGGGAATAAACTTTTTACAAGTAAAAACATATAAGAAAATAAGTTCACTTATAATGTCGGATTTAAAGTTGACTATGTTGCGTTGTGAAGTTAACACTTTCAATTAGTTTTATCGGTGATGATTGATTTAGGATTGTGAGCAAATTTGAGGTTTTAATAAATTATAAGTGAAATATGTAAATAACAATTCTTTTTCGAAAACTTACAATGGGTCTAAACTTCGACATATAAATAATGAGAGGTGAACCATTTTTTTATGAAAATTATGAGAGCGATGATGATGGTGAGCATGGTAGATGTTCATAGAACCCAATTTTTTTTCTCTGAAGACAAACGGTAAACACCATAAAAATTCACATACACTGCAAGATTTAGGTTTCGAACCAAGTGAAGACGTCCAACATAATAATTTCAGCATTGTCGATTGAGCTAGACTTTACGGATAAAACCCATATTTTCATTATGAGGATAAGTGATTAGATTTTTTATTATGATTTTAAGTTATTTATTACATATTGAATTTAATTTTAGAAATTAGTACACATCTTTAAATAATTAAGAAAAACAATAAAAGTTGATATGTCTTAGGACATAAGTTAATGTTTTTTTTTTTTAGAGAAACTAACATAAAGAACTAAAACTAGTAATACAGCAAAACATAAGGGACCAAATTAATACAAATTATAGTTAGGGGATCAAATTGAGACAATCAATTAAGTTAAGGGACTGGATGATTGAATAAGCCTATATTAAAAATATAAGTTATTCATAGCCTAAACATTATAATTATATAACTTAAAGAACATAATTGATATGAAAAAAACTTAAAGATTAACTTGTTACAATTAATTAACTTAAAGAATCCAAGTGATACAAAAAATTAAAGAACCAATTAATTAACTTAATGATGTGAACTAAGCCTGCGGGAATACCAATTTATTACAATTAAATACCTTATGTAATTTTGTCTTATTTTTATGAACAACATCCAAAATTCAAACAACCAATATTAGTACTCATTTCTATCTTGACTTTGCTTTTCTCTTTATGTGTGGCCATACAGACATACTTCTGCCACATGAGATCTGAGTGTCTCTGTTCTGATTTTGAAGGTTCATATCATAGCGTATGTAGAGATTGTACTTGGAACGTACCTTTGCCTTGCTAAATGAATTGAATAAGGGTTTCCCAACGAATGTTTTGGAGCATTTTTCAAGGATTTTAAAATAAGAATTATTTTCACAATAAATAAAATACTTTCAATTTTCAATGCACTTATTACACAATTCTTTTTTATAAAAGGTTATGATTTAAAGGTTTTAAAGAATGTTTTGAAAGCACACGTTGGTATTTTTCATTAAATAATATAAACAAGGTCAAATACTTCCCCGGGTCCTTTAAGTTTTAAGTTTGTTTCAGATAAATCTTTTACGTTTCTAAGGTTTTAGATAGATCTTTTAAGTTTCGAGTTTGTTTCGGATCGGTCCTTTAAGTTTATAAGGTTTCAAATAGGTCCTTTAAGTTTCGAGTTTGTTTCAGATAGGTCCTTTCTATCAACCTCCGTTAAGCCAAAGTTAAAGGACCTATCTGAAACAAACTCGAAACTTAGAGGACCTATCTGAAACCTTATAAACTTAAAGGACCTATCCGAAACAAACTCGAAACTTAAAGGATCTATCTGAAACTTTAGAAACTTAAAGGACCTATGTGAAACAAACGTAAAACTTAAAGGACCTAGAGAGGTATTTGGCCTATAAACAATTTATGAAGTTGTTCTTATTTTTAAGAGTTGTGTTATTTGAAGAACCATTTGTGTGACAATTTATGGGACAATCATAAATTTACAAAGAAAATTATGTTTTGACATGAAAATCAAAGCAACAAAGGGAAAAAGAATATAAACATAATATGAGTATAAAAAAAAAGTGTTTCAAAAGTTATTAAAAAATTGTTGTACCAATATCATTTCTCTATTCATAACATGAATAATTCATTTTTTTATAATTTTTTGTACAAACTACTTTATTGAATTTTATTATGTATGTTTGATAAAAAATTCAATTAAATACGATTTTTTTTCTTGATTGTGTTACCGATCCTTCCAATTCCAAAAAAATGATAAGTACTTCGCCAAAAGAAAAAAATTACAACTGTATATGGCTACCAAAAATAGAAAAAAATATTTATTGAAACGAATCTAACATCTTACATGATATTATTTATCTTTATGGATTAGTAAAAAAATATGATCAAAGTATGTTAAGTCAATAATGTATACTGTCAAATAGGTCATCTATTGAGGGACGGAGAGAATATTGTTTAAGAAATCCATTAAAAAAAATTGTGTCTTGAAAATATAAATCAAACACTTCTCATAATGATGTATACACGATTTCTTTTGACTCCTTAAACAATGTTATACACATTTGTTAGTAACATCTTTTAATAGAAATGCATTGTTTGTGATATACATAGAGTATGTATAGTACACCGATATTCTAGTTTTAGCTATCTTACTACACACATAAGACAAAACATATCATTGAGTTTCTTTTTAATTCAAAACTCATGATTGATTGGTGCGGAAGTCTAAGGATTTAATCCTCAAGTAGAGATGAGAATAGGTTAGGCTAAGTTAGGCTTTGTAAGGCGTAAGTCTGACCTGTCATATTTTTTTAAAGCCTAAACCTAGCATGCGGTCTGTCATATGTCTACTTTTTAGGTCTGAGTCTGGCCTTATGAAAGTCTGATATGGCCTGCTAGCCTGTTTAAAAGTTTATATCTTATGATCATATTTAAATAAGCAATGTGATCTAAGTTTAAATGGACTGGTGAATTAATAGTTCAATTAGATTAAACTCTCTTTTGATAATCAACACGAGGTTTTATAGAATTCGACTATATATTGTATCATATTTCTATTCTAGTTTATAATAATACATTTATATATTCAAAAAATTAATGTATGCTAATAAAAGTTAAATTATTGAAAAAGTTTACAAATTTATATTTTAATTCAAAGTACAAAATATAATATAATAATAAATAATATTATTCATATTATTTAAATAGGTTGGCCTAATAGGCTTAAGAGGCGTTTTGAGAGGCCTGTGACATGGCCTTTTAAGCTAAATAGGCTTTAAAAAAAGCCTAGGTCTTCTCTATCTAAGAAAAAAGTCTGGTATGGCCCGACCTGTCGTAGGCTAGGCCGTAGCGCCCGGTAGGTCGGCCTGGCCTATTCCCATCCCTGCCCTCAAGCACATCTCACCTCGAAAGATTAGTCTATTAATTGATAAAAAAAAATATTGATAATGTCTCGTGACGTAAAGTTTATATTGAACATTTTTATTTATTCAATGGAAGATTTTTGATATTGTGTCAATATTCGATCAAGATGCTTAATTGAATCCACAAGTAGTCATCTCTATAACCCAACTTTTAATGAAATCATCAATTCAAAATACTAATCTATTAGGTGAGAGAGACTCATAACTTAGCATCATATTAAATAACTTTATCTACTCAACATAGAACTTCTAACAACAAGTGTTGTATAATTTTAAGATATTGAGTTTGATTCATACCGAGTAGAATAAGAAGATTTTGGTACATCTATAAATTATTTACATATTAATTATGTCTATAAATTTACATAAGTCGCACTACTTGTAATTTTACAATTATCCTGTTTATAGTTTATTATTATATATGTAGGAAGATATTCATATTACTAAAGGTAGGTGAAGATCTAAAAAAAATTGTAAGAGAAACTATTATAAAAATTTAGAGATTAATGATTTATATGTAAATATAGTTTATACTAGAACATTATAACATAATTTGATTCATGTGGTCGAACAAACTTATAGAGATAAAAGAAAATAAATAAATAAAGGCTTAATTGCACTTTTGGCCTCCTATCTTTCCAAAAGTTGCGATTTTGGCCCCCTAACTAATTAAAATACAAAACAGCCCCCTATGTATTGGATCTTTGACAGTTTTGGACCCCAAGTCCATATTTAACTTTGTCTTCGCTGACGTGGCACCCACATCTCTTAAGTGAGGTGCCCCGTGTAATTTTTTTTCTTTTTTTAATTCATTCTGGCATTTTTAAATTGGAACAAATTAAAAACAAAAAAAAAAGGAAAAAGGTCATGTGACCTGCTTCTACAGATGACCTATACAAAACTTAGTTGTTAATTTGCCCCCCTTTGTTTCATCCTCTTACCATTCTTCTCCAACCCTCGAAAATCTCTCTTCTTCTCCATTTCCAGAAAACGATTGACGTGAAAATAAGATAACTAGGGTTTGATTGTTTGAGTTCCTAATTTTGGTTAAGTTTGTGTAACTATTTCTAGGGTTTGTGTTACTATTTTCGGAGAAGATGAAGTGGGTGGATAAAGGCTTTAATCGAAAGGACACTGGTGAAAGCTCTGCTCGTCGACAAGAGAAGAAGATTCCTGACAAGAATGCCTCAAAGTAAGGTTCGTTTTTGTCTTTGCTTGAATATAGGGTTGTCTTTTTTGATTGTTGTGTGATGTCTGCTGCATATAATATTGTAACTGGGGTCATCTTTTTTGGTTGTTGTGTTATGTGATGTATGTTGCTTGAATTTAGGGTAGAAATACTTTGTACATATGATTTGTATAAATACTCTTGTACTGTTGAAATACTTTGTACATGATACTGTATAAATACCCTTGTACTATAGAAATACGTTATACGTTGTACACATAATTTGTAGAAATACTCTTGTACACATATTATTGCACTTATACTACTGATTTTGGTAAGGTTGGTGAGTCTATTGAATACAATAATAATGTCATTTAAAGGCTTTTTTAACTTAGCTAATATTATATTGCTTGCAAGGCTACTAAGGACCACTCGGTGAAGATAAGGTTTAGATACAATGGTTACTTTAGTGGGGATCCTAACTTTTAATACAAAAGGGGTGATACTTATGAGTATGGAGGCATGTGGGTCTTAGATGAAGTTAACCTAGTTGACTTGAACAAGCTGGTGAGAGAGATAGGTGTAAAGGGGGACTATACTATCTAGTATGTTGTGGCCGGAGGAGAACTCAAAGATGGTCATAGAGCAATTAAAAGTGATGGGGATGTGGTAAGGTTCATAACTGAGTATAAGGATGAGGAGAGTGTGACTTTTTACTCGGAACATTTTGATGTAGCTGATCTTGATGCAAGATATGAGGATGAGGAACATTCATATTCCCCTTTTGAATATGAAAGTGGAACAAATCCTGAGTCTGTAGCAGCTGAAGGTGATAAATCTGAAAATGATAGTGTTGATGGGGTGTCTCTGAATGATAGTGACTATGATGAGGGCTTAGACTGGACAGATGTGTTGCCTGACCAACTAATAAATCATGCACCTGTGTGGTTACTTCAGATGTTCAAGCTTTGGTGGCTTTTCAAAGTTCAAAGAATCCTGATGCAACAAGACTTGAAGATTTTGATGATGAGAATGGAGATTCATCTGATTTAGATAGCATTCGCTCTTCTGATGAGGATACTGACTGTGGTAAGCCAAAATTACATAAGTTCAAATTGTCTGATGAAATTATTTTTGTGAAGGGACAAGTATTCTCAAGTGCTGAACTAATTAGGACATTTGTGAGAGAGTTTGCCTTGCAACAAAGGAAAAATATTTATGTTAAGAAAAGTGAGAAGAAGAGGGTTGTGGTTAAGTGTGTTGAGGGTTGTCCATTTTACATGAGGTTTATCAAGGCTCCACCTAAAACATACTTTGTTTTAACTACTTATTGTGCTGATCATAAGTGTCATTATGGTGGGAGAACTAGATTGATTAGAACTTCTTTCTTGGCTAAGAAGTTGATACCACTCCTGAAACTCACACCTCATATGAGGATAAAGAAATTGAAGGACGCTTGTAAAGAAAGGTGAGGGGTGATGTTAAGTAGCTATCAGTTATATAGGGCTAAGAAGAAGGCTTTGGAACTTATCCATGGTGCCATAGATGATCAATATGCGCATCTGAGAAACTATGCTGAGGAGTTGTTGAGGAGCAATCCTGGTAGCAGTGTGAAGCCTATTTCAGACCAATCCAACTGTTCAATAACCTCAAGCACCACCTGCACCCAAGAAGAAAGGGTCAGCTAAGAATAAAGAACCAAGCAAAAAGGCTGGGCCACCAACTGCAACCACAACTGCACCAACAATTGCAACCACAACTTTGTTGGAACAAGGGTGTTTCACAAGTCACCTATTGAGTTTTGACAATAACAAGGTATTAAAAATAATCAATTGGATATGCTAAACAATTTGTTCAAGTATGCAGGATCCATAATCAAAGTACTATTCTTA
>Ga0228710_1000686_pt1 | contig 45640 bp, 16 predicted proteins | sample MedpolnodulmetaG_FD_177995 | JGI IMG/M metagenome (GOLD analysis project Ga0228710, IMG submission 177995) | Root nodule microbial communities from Medicago polymorpha collected in Santa Monica, California, United States - pink nodules | ecosystem: Host-associated > Plants > Roots > Nodule... | reverse complement strand
ACATAGAAGAGAAGAAGAAGAAGAACATAAAGTAAATAACAAGAAAATAAAGAAAGAACTTTTATTAAGAAAGACAATTGTCACTATTGAATTCCAAGAACAAAAGATGAATTGTTGTGATAGCTAGCTACTCTATTTATAGTCAACAATGACTTAAGCCTTAAGAAATATAACACTAGAATGTTCCACAAGAAACCACGGGCTTTTAGGTTAGAAGTAAACTAATACGTAGCTTGTCGAGGCAAAAAGCAGCAAAAAAGGATCCTAGGGGTTGGCACGGCCGTGTGGCTGGTGGCACGAGCCGTGCCAAGCTTCTGACTTGGGAAAATATATTTTTGTCTTCAAATCTTCGTATTTTCAACCCGAATCAGCTTCAAATCCCTTTCTTTCGCTCCAAGACTCAATCTTTAGAATATTTGTTCCTGAAATTAAATAACTTGCAACTGAAGTAAAATAATTCTAAAAAGGAAATAAACTTAAATAAAATAAACTCAAATATAAATAAAACAGACTCAAATATTATATTAAAACACTAATTATTGACTCATCACAAGACACCCAAGGAGTGATCTTATTCCGCTTAACACCTCCCCAAAGAAACTCCCTCTGGATATGAACAATCTTCTTCCACACCAAAATAGACATTTTCATGACCGACATGTAGAAAATAGGGATAGCGTTGAGGACAGAGTTAAGAAGAACCACCCTACCCACCAGGTTGACATACTTATTACCCCAGGACCTAAGCCTACTAGCCAGAAGCTGGAGCAGGGGTTGCCATGTTTGTGAACCATCATTGAGCATATGAAGTCTTTTGTAAATTTCTACAGAACAAAAGATGATTTGGTTGTGATAGCTAGCTACTCTATTTATAGTCTACAATGACTTAAGCCCTAAGAAATATAACAATTGAATGTTCCACAAGAAACCACGGGCTTTTAGGTCAGAAGTAAACTAATAGGTAGCTTGTCCGGGAAGCAGAAAAGCAGTAAAAGGAGTTCGGGAAGGTGCCACGGCCATGTGGCTAGTGGCACGGGCCGTGTCAAGCTTCTGACTTAGGGGACGTCATATTTTTGTACCGAATCTTCGTATTTTCAACCCGAATCAGCCCCAAACCCCTTTCTTTTGCTCCAAGATGTAATTTTTTGAATATTTGTTCCTGAAATATAATAACTTGCAATTAAAGTAAAATAATTCTAAAAAGGAAATAATATTAAATAAAACGAAATCGAATTTAAATAAAACGGACTCAAATAATATATTAAAAACACTAATTTATTGACTCATCATTTACTTCATGATATTTCTTTGCAGTCTAATTTTACATATTAGTGGCATTGGAGGTACGATCATCGCGATGGTTACTCGGTTAAGGGTGCATATAAATTGCTCACTAGCCAAGAGTCCTATAATGTTATAGCTACCCTCCGATCTCATTTGAAACAAACAGGTTTCCTTAAAGGTTTCTATTTTGGCTTCGAGACTTCTTCTGAGCAGGCTAACAACTAAAGATAATTTGGTGACGCGTGACATTATTTCTTATGACTCTCAATTATGTGTAACTGGTTGAAGAGGCTTAGAGACGGCTCACCATTTCTTTCTCTCATGTCCTTGTCCCCCTCAATTGTTGTTAATATAATCTATTTTTATTTGTTGAAAAAAAAACATAATCACATTATATAAGTATTGTTTTTCCCAATTCACCAAAATTAGTTGCGTGTAAGGATTAAAACTCTTATGTTTGTGTTTGGCCAAAAAGTTCTCGATATTTACGTAACCCCTTATATCACTTTGTGTAATTCACGTTGCCATACATTTTTTAATAGGAAATTTTTCTTTGGGTTACAATTTTTAATAGGAAAATTGAAAGTGATATGAAATCGATTAATGTTTATAAAAGGTGGTGATTAATTCTCATCACACAAACAAATTTTATAGGTTCTGTTGGATATACTAAAAAATTCCTCTAAAATAATATCAGAATTTTTTCAAAATTCGTTGAATCATTTGCTATCATGTTTCCGTTGTCGTATCATTCAAATCGCGATCCAAAAGCAGTGACGGAGCCCCTTTACGGCATAGGTTGACCATGATACACCCCACCAATAAAAAATTCCTCTAAAATAATATCAGAATTTTTTCAAAATTCGTTGAATCATTTGCTATCATGTTTCCGTTGTCGTATCATTCAAATCGCGATCCAAAAGCAGTGACGGAGCCCCTTTAAGGCATAGGTTGACCATGATACACCCCACCAATAAAATTTAATTTTTTTTAGGGAAATTTACTAAAATAATAATTTTTAAATAAAATTATCACACAGTTCTCCCTCTTTTCCATCTCAAAATGTTTTACTATCACATTTTCAATTCATTTGTAACCGTATATAATTATTTTGAATTTTCAAGTTATGTTATTTAATTTTTATTGGTCAACATTTTGCTTAATGCTTATTAAAACATAAATTTTGTGTGTGTCTCTCTCTATATATATATATATATATATATTAGTTTACTTTGGCGGCCCACTCGAATACCTTTTTCTGGCTTCGCCACGCCTGGATGTGAGCGCATTTGTTAAGAGCCACCCAATTGGTAAATGCCCCAAATTAAAAGATATAACCTGAATAAGTGTTTATTAGTAAGACAGTTTTCACTTCATAAACCGGTTTTGTGGCAATAGATTATACAACTACAAATTCTAAGACTTAATTGATTATAGTTTTCTAGTATTTATTTTACTAGTTTTCAGTAGTTGACTACCGGTTTTTGTTGAAAAATAATCCTTGTTCCTAATAGTCAAACAGAATAATCCTTGCTCTATATATAAAAGTAAATCCTAGGATTCAATCAACAATCCAAAAACAGTTGTTTGAGTACATAATTGAACAAGCTCTACGATGTCATCAAATAAGGAAGAGGTGAAGGTTTTTCGAATTGTGGGAAGTCCATGGTCAACCAGGGTAGAAATAGCTCTAAAGTTGAAGGGAGTTGAATACAAATATGAGAACGAAGAGTTTGGGAACTTGAGTGATACACTCAAAAAATACAACCCTGTTTATAAGAAAGTTCCTGTGTTAGTTCATAATGATAAGCCCATATCAGAGTCACTTGTGATTCTTGAGTATATTGATGAGACTTGGAAACAAAACCCTATCTTACCTTCTGATCCTTACAAAAGAGCCGTGGCACGTTTCTGGACCAAGTTCATAGATGACAAGGTAAATTACTCCCCTCTTCAATTTTTCTGTGTGTACCTCTAGTCCAAGTTCATACTTCCAACTTTAGTTGGCATAGAATATGTTATTTTTAGGGGAGCATTAAATATGTTTGTTAAGGGTAAATTACACCTAACAAATAACATAATTTAATTAGTATTTAAGAGTGCTTAGATGAGATGATTTGGATCTCTCCTATTATAATCAAGGTCTTGGGTTCAAATCCAGTTTTGAACATGCAACATCATTAAAAATTTTAAGAGAGAGTTTACGCAAAAAAAACACATAATTTGATTGGTGAAAGTTAACTTTGCGTACACTTTGACTATACTTGAAAATTTAATAGTTATCCTAGGGATGTCAATGGGTATCCCTGTATGTATGTATGTATATATATACACACACACACGCATGAATATTTTAGTGATTTACTTAATTTATTAACGGGTACGAATACCCGCGGGCACATGTATCATTAAATTTGTGTTTGTGTCCATAAAGTAACGGGTAGTTAAATACCCGTTTACTATACCCGCCGGTATCCATTTAGCTATCCACTTCGTGCCCATAACGGATTTTATCCACGGATACCAACGGGCACGGATTTTTTTTGCATCCCTAGGTTATCCTTCTTCTAAACTTCTTTTTATGAACAAAGATAATTTTATTTTTGAGCAATGAACAAGATAGTTACCATAGAAGACTTCCTATACAAAAACAAATTAATTAACTTATACTACTATGTGCGTAACAATTATTTTTTTTAGCGTTAACATGTATAACTTAATAAATACCTTAATTTGTGGGACCAGTATATGAATGATGTACGTAAAGCTTGTTTCACTTTTGATGAGAAAGAACGTGAGAAGAGTATTGAGGAAACAAAAGAGGCTCTTCAATTTCTTGAGAATGAGCTCAAAGACAAATTCTTTGGTGGGGAGGAGATTGGTTTTGTTGATATTGCTGCCGTGGTCATATCTTTTTGGATCTCTCCTGTACAAGAAGCATTTGGACTGAAATTGTTCACTAGTGAGGAATTTCCCAAGCTTTATAATTGGAGCCAAGAATTCAACAACCACCCAATTGTTAAGGAAAGATTGCCTCCTAGAGAGACCCTTTTGACATTCTACAAAGCTCGTTATGAAGATCATTTTGGTTCAAAATAGATCAATTTAAGGTGATATGTACTTGTGATATTTAAGGAAAAAAGTCAAAACTACTTGTTTGTCATTTTAGTTTCTGTTTGAAATTTGATGTCATACTAGATATATGCAACCTAGTATATCTCCTTGGTTAAAAAATTCTAGGTTTTGGTTGTTCTCGTTTATACTATTTTAGTTACAAATTTTTATTCCCATGAAATGTACGGGTGATAGATTACTATTTATTTTTTTGTAAAAATAATATTTTTAAGGGGAAGAAAAATATATATTATCTTTTGCTTTTCAAGCAACGGTCTTCCAAATATGTTATGTCTGTTAGTTTGGTCATTACTTTTAAAATAAGTTAAATATGGTATTGTACAGAGAGATTAAAGATGAAAGATATATATTTATAGAGACAAATAATCTACTATTTAAAATTAGTTATTCATATTTCGTATTTAATGTCTTTATATATTGTAATTTGTGTAAATTTAACAAAGAAGATCAAATTGTTTGATGGAAAATTTTAGACTGACTAAAAAAAGAAGGCAATTTCTATGGTATACTCAAATTTTTTGAGTGTACCGGTACACCCATATTTAAATGAATAATTTAATGAGTTATTTTTTTTAGAAAAAATATATTTTCTATCAGTAACAAGTATAATAATTATATTTTATTTCTCAAAGGTGTCGGCAAATCAAAATTTAACTTTTTTTAATTTTTATTACTCATAATAGTGAATATTGATTATTTGTTTTGATAAAATGTTAAAAAATTAGTATGATTCTTATAAAGAATGAAATGATGTTTTTTCTTATGAAATAATATTTTATAAAATATAAAAGTCAACAAATATCTCTTTATTACATAAAAATGATCGTTAACTTATTGATTTTTGAAATAGGTGTACCGGTACACCTTATATTAAGGGTGTACAGTAGAAACTCCCAAAAAAAATCTTATATACATAGGAATAAAAAAAAAACTCATTTAGCACTAATTTAAATGATCTTACGGTTGACGGTGAAAAATTTGTTATTATCTTCCCCGATATATTTTTTCACACTATTGAATTCTTCATATATATATAAAATTTGTTCACACTATTGAATTGTTCATATATATAAAATTTGTTATTATCTTCTATAACTTTTCTAAGAAAATAAAATTCATTACTTGTAAAACAAATTCAACAAAATCAATGGAATATAATTTTTTTGAGGAAAGGATGAAAGTTGTATGTGCAACACATGATACTTGCATAATACTAAGGTAACAATAATAATGTTTCTTCACAAAGATGAACGTTATACATAGATGTCTTTTTCCATTTTTGAAAGAACATACATGTCTTCTTTGACTCAGTAAACAAGTAGCTCGGTTCAAGGAATTAGTTTAGAAAAATTAGTATAGTAGCACATGGTCAAAAGCATGCAAAAATTACATATGAAATATAATGAAAATTCTATACAAAAAAAAAGACGATGCATAAAGTTAATGGAAATGAATGTATAAAGGTTTATTTTATGTTGAGTTTTAATGTTAGACCTAACCTTAAATGTGTGTAAGGATCGATGATATTAGTGAAATGGATGGTAGGGTAAGCATCGGTTCGATCAGTTGGTTCTTTAGATATCAAAAAAAAAAAATCGAAAAGCAAACCAAACTAAAAATCAATTAATTATATCTTTTACGCCCCCGTAAGATAGAGGATGTTTCAACGATGCCAGTCTTGGATGTAAGGAACTGATGCCTAGTCCGTGAAAGTACTTCGTAAGCAAGTTACGAGGTTGATTGCTAGAAGGGAAGTGAGAGATATGAAGTTCCTTCTTAGCAACAAGGTCTCCAACAATATGATAGTCAATTGCTTCATTCTAGTGTGAAATATGGGATTGGCACATACTCCCTCGTCCCAAATTGTATGACGTTTTGAGCATTTTATACATATTAACAAATATAATTAATATTGTGTGGGAAAAAGATATTATGAGTTGTTTTACAAAATTGTCCTTAATAAATGATTTGAGTAAGATAAAAAAAAAGAATTGAAAGAAAAGAGAGTAATAAATAGTTAAGGATATAATATAAAAAGTAACATTAATGTTTCATTGGTATTGTAAAGCGATGTATAATTTGGGATATAATTTGGGACGGAGAGAGTAAGTAATTAAGTACAATGTTATCTGTGAAAATGAGTTAAGACAGCTGAATGCAAAGCTCAGATAGTAACTGTTTTAACCATAATAATTATGTGGTGATTGAACTGATAGTTTGATCTTCAGCCTCTGTGGAGGAGCGAGCAATCGTAGATTGTTTATTGAAAAACCATGAGATTGCATTTGGACCAAGATATGAAAATTTAGCACCTGCGGATTTTCTGTTGGCTATGTCACCACCTCAATCAACATCACAAAAAAGGTGGTGAGATGAAGTGTGGTTTTCTGAACTAGATGTGAACCATGTGAGATAATATATATGTTTCAAATAGCGCATAACACGCTTCAATGCTTGCATATTATTGGCAAGGGGCAGATTTACCCCCAGCAAGCCTTTGCACATTTTCAGGCTCAACCATCACTTTTTTGGTATCACTACAAGAAACTTGACATGTAGTGACAGTCGAAATTCGTCACTATAGGGTTAATTTTTGTAGCCAAATATCCCGAGGGCATTGGCCGTGCATTATTCTCAAGGACTGGAAATGGATATGTGCCAGTCTGTCATTGCGAAATGGCCGTCACTGCATGTTTTCCACCTCTACATACGGTTGCGGCTGTCACTAAAACTTATCATTGTTTTATTTTATTTTTTATATTTTCTATTTTACTATAAATTCAAAAAATGAATAATTCACAAAATTATCAACAAAAGTTAGAAGTCAACTAGTTGTCAAGCCTTGTCAATAAGCTAGTAAAATAATCTTATAAGTTTGTGAGAAAGAATTGTTACCAACAAGATTAACAATGTGTGGTTCAGTGACTTGATTATATGTTACACCGAGTGGGAGGTATTATTTGAACATTCACCACAAAGAGGTCTTAGAAAGAGCATTTACCTCCTAATTTTATTTAGCAGACTATTGGGAGGTTATGTTTCATCTCTCTTATTTCAAATTGTATTTTTGTTGACAAAATGAAGAGCCTCTTTTATTTCGATTTCTGACTATATATATATTAGTCACATGTAAATTTGCGGTTAAAATTTTGCCCAGGCCTTATAAAATTTCAGGCTCCGCCACTATTATTGGTAGTGTGAACTTGCATGTGTGGAGAGAGTTTGTTGAATGCAGAAGGTACATCTGGACGAGTGATGGCTAAGTAGTGAAGAAAGGCAATGATGTTGCGGTATAGGAATGCATCACAACTTAGTTCTGCAGACTCTGGTATAAGAGTGTTTGAGGTGGCCATAGTTGGCCACGAATGAGTGCAATGCATTGAACATGCACATGGAATTTGCTTGAAGCTGTTGAGAGAATTGTGAGGTTTACAAATATAATTTCGTATGTTTAATGTACAAAACCAAGTGAATGAAACATATAGACTTCTCAATTGAGAATGTCATTGAGAAATGCATTATTGATATCCATTTACATGATAGGTTATGACATATCATCTTTCGTTATTTTCAGCGTGTTTTTTAGTTATTTTAATAGTTACTTGAGTTAAAAAAGATGATTTTTAGAGAAGTTGCTAATGCTTTAAGGGACATTTTGTAATGTTTTTAAATTGAGTCATGTAATTTTGTTTCCTCCCTAAACCAGACAATTTCATAAGCGTTTTGAGTCTTTTAGTGAAAAATCATGTAATTCGGCAAATAAGATACTTTGTGAAAGTTTTGGAAGACATGGAATGAAGTTCTAGAAACCTATAAAGACATTACAAGTTGGAGAAATTATGTCTCAAACCGATCAAGAACAAATCAGAGAAGGAAAAACACTCGAAAAGACAAAGAAAAACACAAATACAGAACAGTGGCCATTGAGGCCACACATCCCAGATGCATGGAACTAAGAGCAAAAAGCTCTCTATCAGCTGCCACACGCTAGACGTGAGCCCCGGTGTGCGGTGCACACCTTGTTTCGTGACAAAACAGTTTTCTTCTATTTTTTCTCTACATGTTTGGGGAAAAACCCCAGTTTTTTAACGCAAACCCAACTGAAAATATGCATATAAAAACAAGAGCTCTCATTCACAAATTCTCAATCAAAACTTGGTTATTCAAGAGAAAGGCAAGCACTAAGAACATCAAGAGTAGTCTCTCTCCTCAACCACTCTATTAAGAGTATGTTTTATTTCTTTTATATATGTCTTTTGTTATCATGAGTAATTAAACACTTATTTATCAAGGTTTTGTGATGAACCTTTATTTATTTGTTGGATTTTATTAATATAAGTATTTTATTCAATTATGTTTTGAGATTATTTAATTTTTGTATGTAAAAGGATTAGTGCTTTCATCAAAATTAGTTTTGTGTAAGCAAATTAAAAAACTCTTTAGCTTGTGTTTGCCTAAAGTTTCTCGAAACTCATTGCTTATAGAAACGTAATCCCTTACATCACTTTTTGGACATTTAGGTAGACATAATTTTTTTAATCTTTTTTTCAACAAGTATTTGATTTCCAGAAAACTAATATTTGTTTATAAATTCCTAGAGTATATTTAAAAAATCTATTATAGAAAATTCTATTTAAAAATATAAGTCAAACACGTTTAAAAATAATAATTATACAAGTCTCTATATAAAAATTATTATTTATGGTTGTTTGAACAATATCTCAAAGGCATTTATTAGTGTTTTTCTATAAAAAATATTCTGACACAAAGGGTCGATACACAGTATCTATACATTTATTGTGCAACGAATAATTATTTCTGAATTCATTATAGTTTTCTAGTTTATTTTTTACTAGTTTTCTATACTTGACTACCGTTTTTGTTGAAAAATAATCCGTGCTGTATATATAAAAGTAAATCCTAGGACCAAAAACAGTTGTTTGAGTACAGAATTGATCAAGCTCTACGATGGCATCAAACAAGGAAGAGGTGAAGGTTTATGGATTAGTGGAAAGTCCATTTGTAACAAGAGTGGAGATTGCTCTAAAATTGAAGGGAGTTGAATACAAATATGAGGAAGAAAAGGTTGGGAACTTGAGTGATACACTCAAAAAATACAACCCTGTTTATAAGAAAGTTCCAGTTTTTGTTCATAATGATATGCCCATCTCAGAGTCACTTGTGATTCTTGAGTATATTGATGAGACTTGGAAACAAAACCCTATCTTACCTTCTGATCCTTACAAAAGAGCCTTGGCTCGTTTCTGGTCCAATTTCATTGATGACAAGGTAATTACTCCCCTCTTCTATTTTTCTGTGTAGCTCAAGTTCAAATTCATATATCCAACTTTAGATAGCACTTTTGTCAAAAAAGAAAGCATTAGTTACTAGTTAGCACTTAATAGTTGACCGAGTTCCTTCAAAAAAAAAATAGTTGACCGAGTAAATTTGAGATCTTAGGTGTGTCCTGGGCCCATGTTGTTCAACAAAAAAGATTAAGATTTTAGGTTCATTTGATTATCTTTGATTAACAAAATAATCTTTTTTTTTAGTGTTAACTATTCGATTATAAGGGAAAATGGCTTTGATAATCCGAAGTTCGACTGGAATATAAGTAAAGTATTGACTAATAAAAAATTGTTTCAATCAAAAATCAAACTCAGATTCTTCTGAACGATTCGTCGTTTGGTTGGAACCTATTACCAACCTAAGTCCAGTTGTTTTTTTTTTTTGTTTACCTGAGTCCAATTGTTTGTTATTTAACAAAATAATTTTGATTGCATACAAGAATATTTTTTTATTTATTTAAGTAAAATATGAAATTTAAAAATTTGAGAAAGTTGTTACAATTATAGTTTTCTCGATGTTATTTAAAGTAAAGCCGTTAAATAGTACACATTTCGATCACTATTATAAGCAAAAATCTTCATTTTAGATTCATTAAATTAATGATGTATATGGTCTTTATTGTAAAAAACCACATACATAATTTAATAAATGAATCTAAAATGTTGATTTTTGCTTGTAATAATGATCAGAGGGTGTAGTAATAAAAAGTGTGATTTTTTGATAATTTGACAAATATACAAGGTTCGTCTTTTAAGTTTATTATGTTTTAAATAGGTCTTCTAAGTTTCAAATAAGTCTTTAAGTTGTTAATTTAATGCATGTATTTGAAGTTTTTTAAGCTTTTAAGTTTCAAATAGATCCTTAAAAGGGCAACGTGCATTACATTAACAACTTAAATGATATATTTAAAACTCAAAAAACTAAAAGGACTAACACAGTATTTTTGTCAAACTTAAAGGACCAAAAAAGATATCTGGCCTAAAATTTATCAATTATTTCTATTTTGAATCCTTAGCAAGTGCTATTCGAGAACTTGTCAGCATAACTCTTATCTTTTATGTAGTGTTCTTACCACTCTTCGTGGAGAATGGGTCTTTAATTGAAATGGAAAAGTTAATCTGTACCCTTAAGGGCACATGTTAAGAAAACCAAATATAGAAATATAGTATTGGAAATTGTGCATTTGACATCTAAAAAGTTTTAAAGTTAATTTTCTTAATGCAAAATTTATTTTTCATTTCCTTTTTTGATTCTTAACTTGTGCCCTAATAATGACACAAGTTAACAAGACCTTAATTGAAATCAAATTGAGTTTTATTATTATTAACTTAACAATATCAATAAATGAAAATGGGTCACTTAAGTAAGTTTACAAGGAGAGTATAAAATTTAGTTTGTAGATATCACACAAAATTTACTCTTGTGTCTAATTCTAATTGGCTGTTAAGTAAATTACCAACAATCATTCTTCAAGGGTAGCAAGGTCTTGCCCTAACAATTAACAAATAAACATAAGTTAGTCAAAGTTAACTTTACTTACACATTGACCATAATACATAAAAAATTAATAGCTATCCTTCTTTTAAACTTCTTTCTATGAAAAATTAAAGAAAGTTACCGTAGAAAACTTCCAATATAAAAACGAGGTCAAATCCCTCACGATGTCCTATATAAAAAACTTAAAAGACTAATTTTGTTTATACACTATTAAAAAAATAAAAATTAGTGAGGGATATTTAGTGAGGGAAAACGTAAAATCCCTCTCTAATTCCGTCACTAAATTTTGCGACTAAAGAATTTGTGAGGAATTTCATTTTTTCCGTCACTAATTTCCCTCGCTAATTTTGCTTTTTCTAGTAGTGATATATGATTAATTAGTCCTATATATAGAAAATTTCCTATATAAAAATCAGGCTAAATATTATAAATCAAATAGTCGATCAATTTTATTTCAAATGAAACTGAAAAATACATCTATAAACCTAAGTTATGAGAGTGATGAATTTATACATACCAAGTAAATAGTAAACGTCCATATAAATACATTTTAACCGAGTTTGATGAAAATAAAATCATAATGCTAATATTTTCTGATTTAAAGGACTAACTTGTTATAAACATCTAACTTAAAAGACCATGTGTGATATTTGACCTAAAAACAAATGAATTAACTTTTACTACTAACTTAATGTGCGTAACATTTTTTTTTCTTACTTCTAATAATTACCTTAATTTGTGAGACTAGTGCTCCAATGGTGCACGGAAAGCTTGTTTCCCTCTTGATGAGAAAGAACGTGAGAAGAGTATTGAGGAAACAAAAGAGGCTCTTCAATTTCTTGAGAATGAGCTCAAGGACAAATTCTTTGGTGGGGAGGATATTGGCTTTGTTGACATTGCTGCCGTAATCATAGCTTTTTGGTTTCCTATTATACAAGAAGCATTTGGACTGAAATTGTTCACTAGTGAGGCATTTCCAAAGCTTTACAATTGGAGCCAAGAATTCAACAATCATCCAATTGTTAAGGAAAAATTGCCTCCTAGAGAGACCCTTTTGGCATTCTACAAAGCTCGTTATGAAAGTCTTGCTGCTTCAAAATAGATCAATTTAAGGCCATATGTACTTGTGAAATTTAAGGAAAATGTCTAAACTACTTGTTTGTCATTTTAGTTTCTGTTTGAATTTATACGTCATACTAGATATATGCAACCTAGGATTTCTCCTTGGTTAAGAAATTCTAGGATTTTGTTGTTCTTGTTAATACTATTTTAGTTAAAATCCTTATTCCCATGAAAATGACATACCACTTTATAACAAAATCAATTTAATTTGTATTTTTTTTTTTTTTTGCCGGGGTTTGAACCCTAAACCTTGCATATATTATGCATTGTCCTTACCAACTGAACTAATCTCACGGGACTAATTTGTGTATGTTATTAGTATAAAAAATGTACAATGATCTATGAAAATATCATTTAATGAATTTAAAACTTATTATAATTTATCATCTTTACAAAATGACGTGACAACAAATCATTCAACATACTTAAAAAAACAAATCATTAAACATATACATAAATACTTTTCATTTAAGGTGTATAAAAATTAATTTGTACCCGAATTTCATAACATTTGAAGTTATAAATTATTTTTTTTGCTAAAATAACAATAATAATTTTACATGAAACTAAAACCATGCAACTAGCTTGGTGGTAAGAGCTTCTTCTTGCAACTTCAATACGAACAAAAAAAAAAATCATACAAAAATGCAATATTCTGGTTTGGTGAAGAAATACAAGGTTGGAGAGAATAAGGGGTTGTAGATTCAACTCCTTCCCAATCTAACTGATTTAGTTCCTTTTTAAGTCTTCACACCCCAGCCAACCTACACCTCTCTTAGAGGCAACAATTATTACAGATAAATTTACATGTTCGACACGTGTTCTATACCAGTTCATATTCAAAATAGAAATATCAAATACACATCATTTTTTTTTTCTCATCTCTTTTAGATCTTAGAAAGTCTATTAGCGAAACTTACACACTATAAATGCTGAGAATTGGAAAATTGTGGATAAAACCCACGTTACTGTCTATCAAATAAATGTCTTTGTTGAACCACAATGGATTGTGTCCAATATCTAAGAAGTTTTGAAGATAACAAAATATAAAAAGAAATGCTAGCAATACACCTTCTAACACACACTTTTCAACACACTCTCTTTGATTGGTTAAAATTTACATGGAACCCACCAAAAGTATATAGGACCCACATGATTTGGTGGGACCCATGTGAATTTTAACCAATCAAAAGGAGTGTGTTGAAAAGTGTGTGTTAGAAGGTGTGTTGCTAGCATTCCTCAAATATAAAATAACAACTAGATATGTTAATATGAGTTCAAGTATGTAGGATCATATAATTAAATTTAAATTATTAAATAAAGTTTTGTTTCTGAAAGAGTAAAGTCATGAGCACATTTAAGAGCATCTGAAACTTGTGAGAAACTGAAGATTTGGAACAAATTCTGAAGAAGCCATGAATCTAAAGGTCAGAAGACTCTGAAATAAGCCAAGCATATGAAGACATTCAGACTCTGAAGACGCATCAGCATTAGAGGACTCTAAGGGTATTTTGGTCATTTTACGAGTAAGGGTAACTTAATAATTTTATTGGGAATGTTATTTTTAATGCTTTAGTGAAAATAGTTATTTTTACTAAGTTACTAACGAGTTGAGACAATTATCTCTAGATGGTAATTATTCGATATTTTAACAAGTTAGTGAGTAGTAACTTTTTAGAATTTATTAGTGAGAGTTTTAAGCTCATTATGGTTTGTAGTAACTAAGCTCATTAAGGAGGAGTATATATTCATAACTCTTAAGAGAATTAGGGTTAGAAAACATTTCATAACATTTGATAGAGAGACTAGAGAGAGAGTGTGAAGATAGAGAGAAGAATAGAAGAGTAAGAACTTGAAGGAGGGGAAAAGTTAGAGTTAAGGAGTTAGAGGGGAGATTTGAAGCCTAAACTGCAATTGAAGGTTAAAGCTAAAGGAGATAGTTCTATTTCATCAAATAAGTTAGAATTCTTCTTTTTCACTTTTGGTTCATAATCACTTTTGAATGAATTATGATTTTGATGATTTTAAATGTTGATTTTCGTGCTCATGATTATGTGATTAATTTGAGTAAGTGAAATTTGTTGAAATCTTGTTGTGGGTGCTTAAATTTCATGGTTTAACTATGTTGAAATGGTAACTTTGAAGTTTTAGCTTAAATTGATGAAAAATGATGTTGTTTTGTTGGTTGTTGGTGAAATAATGATTATATGATATGAATGTTGTTGGGTTGTGTTAGTGATGATAATTCATACCTTGGGTGTTGATTAATGTGTTGTTGGGGTTAAGTTGTTGTGTTTTTGAAACTTTTGTGAAAATGGGTTAAAATTCGAGAAGTTTGATTTTGGTGAATTTGAGTGAAATGATGATGTTGTTGTGGTGAATTAACATGAATGGATTTTCTGTTTTTAATCATAGGTTTTTAGTGAGAAATTGTTTGGAGTAAAATCAGGTTTTTATGTCAAAAGTCGTTTTAAGCACTTTTGTGAATAAGTCATTTTGGGGTGAGTTTGAGTAAGTTGTTTTGAGATGAAAAACCATGTTTTCAAGTATAGAGTGAATGGTCTAAGTATTTGGGACGCGTTGGTGAAAACGGAATTCAAAATGGATCGAAAATTAGAATTATACGCAAAAAACAAGAAAATGAAAAATCAGAAATATATGTCTGTCAGAATGGCACGACCGTGCGTATTTTCACGTGTTTTGGTAGCACGACCATGCGCCCTGTTGGCACGGCCGTGCCAGCCCCTATATGCCCGGAAACCCCGATTTTTCACTTTTTAAGGGTATTTTAAGTATGTCAATGGATCCCAAACACCTAAACCTAATGCATTGATGTATAATTGGACTTCTAGGAGTTCTTAAACATGAGTGTTCATTAGAATTGAAATCGGTTTTTAAACAAGTTAAAAAATGAGACGAACTTTGAGTTTTTGAGAAAATAAACGAATCTTGTGAACCCAAAATGCTATGATTGATTATCCTAGATGTTAGATCATATGTAGATATGTTTTAAATGATATGTAAGAACATGTAACCCTAATTTATTGATAAAATTGGAAATTGACGATTTTTGGGAAAATATACGAACATTATCGAAATTGAGTTTTATGATTCCAAAACTTGTAAATGGATTGTATTCATGTTTATATGAGGAAATGATAATGAATCAATGTTTGTTGAGTGTAAGATATGTGTTTATCTTGATGTGGTGAGTTGTCCGTCTATTATGCAATTTGTGCATTCGTAAGACTATGTTGTTTCTTGATGGTGATAATTGTTGATAATGTTTAAGATGATGACTCCTTTGATGTTAATGACCTGTTGATTGTGTGGATGTAAATAATTGATGATGCAATAATGGGTTCTTGGTGGGAATATTATATGATGGAGGGGTTTTATAATATAATATTATGATTGTCGCATTGTCGGGTCTTTACTTGTATGTCCATGCATTCATAGTCATGTTAAGTCTTTGACAGGGAACATAATCAGAGGGAGTTATGTTAGTACGTAGTCGGAGGGGATTACGTAATGGAATTTCGATAAAATTATCTCTGCATCCAAAACTTGGTACCACATGCATCTAGAAGAGTCTAGAACATTGAATGCATTTGAAATTGATGAAGTGTGTCATATTTGACTATGTGAGATGGTGATTGTTGGAACGAAATACGTTTAACAAACATTACCCATAGAGTGAGGGAGATTGTTGGAACGAAAAATGTTTAACATACGTTACCCTTAAAGTTTTGATGATAACAAGGTATTAAAAATTGTCAATTGGATATGCTAATATTTGTTCAAGTGTACAGGATCATAGACAAATATTTGATATCTTTATAAGGTTCTGGAAGAACAAAAGAGAGCAAATGAATCAACAAAAAGGAAGCTTGAAGAATTTGAAGAAAAGTGCATCTGAAGTATAAGTGCTCCTGAAGTGATGACGTCATCAGAAGCAAGTTCGTCAGAAGCACCTCATCAGAAGCAAGATCACCAGGAGCTGAAGTTCATCAGGAGATGAAAGACTTAAAGCTTTAAAGGCTGGAAAATTGATTTTATCACGCCAAAGCATTGCAAAAGACTAAAAGAGTGTAACAACGGCCCTTGAGATGAAATTTGAATGCATTGGATGCTTGTTCTATCAAGAGCGTTGACAAATGACAATTGTACGAACTGTACAACCACTTCCTCCACTACTCTGTTTGTGTCTCTACAACAAGACAAGGATAACAGCTCTGCCTGCAGAAATGTTCCTTCATACTAGGAATGCATTTGAAATTTATCATTCATAGGACAACAACCATATCAGACAAAAGATCATTGGTGATTTTCAACAAGCTTCAAACGACTCTTTTTGTGCTGGCAACTTTCCAACGTATCTTTCACACCTCTATATAAAGGAATGAAGACCTACTAGTTGGAAAATACAGACACACACAAAAGCAAGACTCATACAACAATTCAAAGTTCAAAACTCTGTTATTGTTCTGCATTTAAAGTCACTTAGAATTTCTTATCAAAGTTCATATTTTAGAAATTCTATAGTCTTAAGAGTCTGTATCTGATTTGTATTATGAACACCACTGATTGTATATCAAGTGTTCAAACTCAAACAAACTTCTGTGTAATCTATTTGATTAGAAGTCTCTTGCTTGTGTGGTTGAGCATAGGAAATCTCTTGCAGTTATGCTTGAGTAATTTGAAGTCTCGTGCTAGTTGTAGCATTGAGCAGTTGTAATTTGATATTACATTTTAGTGAACTCTCCTTGGAAGTGCAAGGGGGACAGGACTACTTCCGGCTTGTGGAAGGAACTTGTATAATTGTTTTGTGTCTTTCTTCTCTCTCACTCTCTCTCTGTTTTATCCGCTGCATTTAGATTCTGATTATCACTTCAGAAGCTGAACTCTATCTATTTCTGATCAGTGACTTCAGTAGGAGAAACGAAGAAAAAACAAACACAATTCAACCCCCCCTTTTTGTGTTTTTCTCACCTTCAGTGATTACGTGCATTGTTGGAACTTGGTGAATGTTTGTGATTAAGTGTAATTGTGAACTCATATGCATTGTTTAATTATGATTGTTGAATAATGTTGAGGTGATGGTTCATGGATGTATAACTTGGAAATGTTTATGCCTTACCTTATATCCTTGAATAATGTTCATTTGATTATATATTATTTGTGGAATATAAACTAACCCCTGGTGGTCGTTTGGTTGACCTCCTGCCTAATTCGTATGAATGAGTAGACGGCGTGCAGGAGTGATTTGCCTTTGCTTGTGGGTATGCTTGAGGACTAGCTTTGGAGCTACCTCGTTTCCTTTATGCATTGGAGTCTAGTTCTAGGGCTCTAATTAGGGTGTCAGTCTTTTGTCATTTATTTTTTATGTCTTGATGAGATTTGTCACTCATTATGTTGAGATTATATTTGGTGATGTATTATGATACATGTGACATGGCTATTTTGGTGACTTTATTATTTGTTAATGAGATGTTGCGATGTTATTCCGCTGCGAGTTTTAAAAAAAATATGTATAAATGTATGGATTAATTGGAGATGTAACATCTAAACACTTTGAATGATTGTATTATTTGCATGATTTGTCGCTTTTAAGGTTTAGGGTGTTACAACGTGCAGAAACAAAAAAAAGGACAAAGGGAATGAAACGGGTAATAATTCCAATTGTCGCAAAATATTTTTGAATGACTACTCAACAACATTATCCAAATCAGGTAATATTTCAATGTCTTGGATCAAGCTTCTTAAGGACTCAAATTTATGTGCTAACACTCTCCAACATCCCTCGGGTCTTCCCATATATAAGGAGCTGAAGACTTAAAAAAATATATATAACTCTTTGAATTTTTACAAGTGTCCTTACTCTGTAAAATCAATAGCGCACAAACACTTAGAGGATTTCTTATAAACTTTCATATCTTAGAAATTCTTAGTCTTAGAGTTCATCTACTCTTTATTGTATTACACCTCTGATTGTATATTACGTGTAAAACCAAACAATATTTTATTTGATTAAGTTAGATTATAGAAGTCTCTTGCTTACGAGTTTAAGCATTGGACTCTTTCTTGAGCAAAAGAAGTATATTGCTTGTGTGCTTGAGCATTTTGTAATCTTAGTGAGTGCATGGTGGCTAGACTACTCTCGTTTTGTCAGAGCAATTAGTATAAATTGTCTTGTGTTTTTGCTTCAGACTCTAAACTGTTTTACCAAACATCTAGAAAATATTTTGAAAAAGAAAATACAATTCATCCCCTTCCCCTCCATTTTCTTGTGCTTTTCTGGACTTCAGTCTTTATGCAATGTTTTTACTTCTAAGTTGAACTTACGTGATTGCTTTTCTTAATGTATATATAGAAAAAAAAAGACTTGTATAAAAACCGATAAACATAGTAAGTGATAAACTTTTATTGTATTAAAGCTTAATCAAAGAGTTTATCAAATGAGATCCTAAGAGCATCCATAATGGTAGGAAACTTAAAAGAGGCCTTAAATGGATCACACACAAATACATATAATCTATTTATAATTTTTTAATGAGAGTATCTATTAAAGACTCAATAATTTCAATGATAGTAAACTATAAGTCCTTAATTAAATCACATTAATATACACTTTAATGTGTACATATAGAAAAGAAATAAAAGGAAATTGAAGATAACAAGAGTTGGATGAATTTGAGTTAGTGAGACAGACTTTTATCCAAGGTTTTGCAAAATCGTGTAAACTCGGAGGAAAACTCGTTTTTTGGTAAAAATCAGAAGTTGACCGAGTTTGACCGAGTTAACACAGCTTAAAATCAGTAAAATCGGGTAAACTCGTTGGAGTTTGCGAGTTTACCTTTTAAAAAACAGTTTTTTTGGTTGGTTTTCAATTAAAATTCAATTCATTTTTAAAGGTCAGCCCAATATCACACGCTTCTTTCCTTCTTCTCAAAAATGTATAATAACACAACGTTTTTCTTCTCTTCTCCTTCATCAACGTTCTCTAAACTAAAACTCTAACCTTCTTCTCAAAACTGATTATGACACCGACGATTGTGACGTCGGAGATAGCGAGGCCAGTTAGGATTGCAGTGGTGGTGTTTGTGTTCAGCAGTGATGGAAGACATCTTTTCAAATTTCAGCAAAAAACAGAGCTTCAAAAGGTGTTGTACTTAGTAACTTACTACTTAGAGTTCATGCTTTATTTTTCCTTTCCTTTATTCTTTAGAAGGATTAAACTTTTGAAGAAATTAACTTGTTTATTTTTGGATAGTTTTATTAACAACCTTAGAAACTTGATTTTTTGGATGGCTTAGAGACTTAAGAAACTTATGACTTTGTGCGTTAATTTTTGTATTTTGATGCTAAGTTGAACATAACGTTTTATTATGGTAGTTTTTTTATATATATATTTTTCCTTTGTAATTAAGTCATATTTTGCAATATTATATTAGCTTATATATATCATGCATATAATAAATTTTATATAATTTTAATTTTAGGTAAACTTGTACGAGTTATCGAGTCGAGTTTATCTAAGTAAAATGAGTTGAGGTAAACTCTCGAGTTGCAAAACCTTGATTTTTTTATTTTTTTTTAGCAAAACCTTGATTTTATCCATATATCTTTTCTATTTTTACTTTGGAATCTATTAGCTGTTGAAAGAGAAATGCTTCTCATATGAATGATGATAACTGATGGATGATGATAACTGACATGTGTCTTTTTTTTTCTTTTTTCTTTCTCTAATAGAGTTGTTAATAAAATGAAGTCTCTATTAGATAAGAGACTCCCAATTAAATATGCTCTTATTCTTTTATTTTTTTTTCTTTTGTACCAATTTCCGACCCATCAAAGATGGACGACTAATCTGACTCTTGTGTAGAGGCATGTGCACTGACCAAACATTGTTTCCCTGAAAATCGAATTTGATATTCTCCAAATACGTTCTTGAAAGATGCTCCTTGCCACCAGAACCCAAACAACTTGACTAATATGCTCTTAGTTTTTACCCAAAGTAGTTGCGTCTAAGGATAAAACTCATACGGTATTGTTTGCCCAAAACTTTCTGAACACTCATTGCTTGTGGTTACGTAATCCCTTACATCACTATTTTGGGCATTCACGTAGTCAGAAATTTTTTAACAGGAAAGGTAGATCGATTTTCTACACCTCTTGACTTGGGCAATATTATCACCGGTTCTATATATAAGTATTTTTTATTAAAAAAATTATTTTTAAATATAACAACCTTAAATTTATATCTCTCCTTAATTATAAACTATTTTTACAAAAAAAAAATCTCAAATCAAGTACTAACACGTCAATAGTAACCCAACATTTCGTGAATGGTAAGTAATCTTCAATTTATCAATGAGTAACGCTAACATCATGCAAGATATTTTGACCAAACTTCTAAGTAGATATAAACAGTAGCTCCATAGTATGATTTCTAAAAAAAACTAATTTTTGTTTGTAAATCAGAAATCATTCACACACAACTGTAGAGACTAATTATCAAATCTTATGGAATCTAAATAGACACCAACTCTTTATAAAAGTTTTAACGCTAACATATACCAATACTTAATTCGAACCCAAAAATTAAAAATATACTCCGTCCATTTATGATGTCTCAACTCTCAACGTGTGTATCGAATGATGAGTTTGCTTAATAGAATACGGTTCTATATTTTTTTTTTACTGGAATATAGTTTTCCTAGTTGACTTCCGTTTTTTGTTATATAAAAATTCCATATCTTAGAATATTATTAATACCCCAGGTTCTATATAAAAAAGTAGATCTTAGAATCAATCAAAGATAGTCGAAACAGTTGTTTGAGTAAAGAATTGAAGCTCCACGATGACATCAAATAAGGAAGAGGTGAAGCTTTTTGGAATGAAGGCAAGTCCATTTGTGTGCAGGGTGGAGATTGCTCTAAAACTGAAAGGAGTTGAATACAAATATGAGGTAGAAAAGTTTAAGAACTTAAGTGATACACTCATCAATTACAACCCTGTTTATAAAAAAGTTCCTGTATTAGTTCATAATGATATGCCCCTATCAGAATCACTTGTGATTCTTGAATATATTGATGAGACTTGGAAACAAAATTCAATCTTGCCTTCTGATCCTTCCAAAAGAGCCTTGGCACGTTTCTGGTCCAAGTTCATAGATGACAAAGTAATTAGCTCTCTTTCTCTCTCTAATTTTGCTTTGTGTAACTCTAATCCAACTTCACACACACATACACTTTTTTTTTAGTTTAAATAAGTAAATAGTCTCCGTAAATGTAAAACATTTGATTTTTGTCTCTCTAAAATAATTATTAAGCTCTTGGTCCTTTTAAAAATTTTCATTCATTAAACTAGTTGTTGCTCTACATTGAGTATTACACTATTTTTTTAACAGCAGAGTCTAATTTCTTAGATGAATATTTTTTGAGGAACCAAAAACCTAAGACATATTTTAAGGAAACTAAAATTAAATGTTGGTATATTTAGGATGACCATTTACTTATATAACCATATTTCTTTAGAGGATATACATACATACATATATATATATATATATATATATATATATATAATATAATTTTAATATTTATGATTTTAATAATTATATTACCTTAATTTGTGAGACTAGGGGTTGGATGCTATAATAAAAGTTTCTTCCACTCTTGATGAGAAAGAGATTGAGAAGGGTATCGAGGAAACAGAAGTGGCTCTTCAATTTCTTGAGGATGAGCTCAAGGGCAAGTTCTTTGGTGGAGAAGAGATTGGCCTTGTTGACATTACTGGAGTCTTCATATCTTTTTGGCTCCCCATTGTACAAGAAGTAATAGGATTGAAGTTGTTCACTAGTGAGAAATTTCCCAAGTTATACAATTGGAGCCAAGACTTCAATAACCACCCAATTGTGAAGGAAAATTTGCCTCCTAGACTAGAAACCCTTTTGGCCTTTGAAAAATCTCGTTCTGAAAGTCTTGCTGCTTCAAAATAAATTAGTTTAAGGTGATATTTATTCGGGTGATTTAGGATAAATGTTTAATCTACTTGTTTCTCAGTTTGGTTTTTGTTTAAATTTTCATGTAAAAATAGATATATGCAATCTACTATTTCTCCTTTTTTTATTATTATTTTAACAAGATCTACTATTTCTCCTTGTTTTATCCTCTTATGTACTATTCTTGTTAATAATAAAGAAAATAAACATGTCGCTTTTATAACAAAAATGATTTAATTTTTTTTATGTTAATGCTTGGTTAATTTTGGGGTTAGATTCTAGAGTTAGAAAACAATTTGTAAAAGCATTGGATAGGGGAATCATTGAGTCTCTTGGTCACGTAAGAGATTCAAAAAATGGTAGAAATTAAGACTTCTCTCGAAGACTTGATGAAGCTAACTTATAGTAACTATTTTGTATCTCTTTGTAAAGAAATTCTTTATTGGTGAAGTGGGAGATCTCTCCTCTTGACGTAGGACATTGTTGGATCGAGTTAGGTGGACAAATTCTTGATGTGTTGTTCTTTATTCTCTACTCCTTTTTATCATGATGTTCTTTGGTTCGATTTTGATTTTGATTTACATGTGGTTGCTAGATTAAATCTAGATATATTGTTGTTGCATGTGACTGTTTTGTTTGGTTGTTGGTTGATATTGATACTTGCTCCATACGTCTAACTTTATTAGTTTGATTGACTTCCATATTCACAATAATGCTTATAGGTAAACGTCTACACATCTTGAAGCAATCCCCAAATCATTTCTATGATAATGACAATTAAAGAAAAACCTTAAAAAAGACCATTGTTTATGAGTGTGTTTGATCTGCTAAACAATAAGTATTATACATAATAGCACAGCAAAAGACATAATGACACATAACAAACTTTTATGGTATCGAATAATTTTTGTTTTTTATGGACGAGAAATTTTTGGTGTTTTAGACAACTTCTATTTGAGAAAAAAAGTTGTGTTGTAGTTTAGTGAGGAATAAGAAATTCAGTTTTTGTTATGTCCCTTGCCTCCAATCTATCTTACCCCCGAAACAGTTTTACAAATCAAACATTATATAGTTGAACTTATCATGTCTTGTCTTTTATTTTTTAGCATATCAAATACACCCTAAATCTAAATTAAAATAACGAACAATTGTATAAATAAAACAGAATTCCCTCTTAAAAAAAAGGTTAAAGGATAATTCAATTACATAATTTATTCAAGGAAGTTCAACAAAACTTGTTTTCCTTACTCGTATTCAAGGAAATATAATCGGTGATAAAAAAAAATGACACATATAGATACCCATTGAATCTACAATTATCTGTTTCCAATGATGAATCTTTAAATATTTATTTCTTCACAATGCTTTTCTTGTTTTTCTATAGTTCCCAATTTTCAAGAATGCTTTGAACTATGTTATTTTCGTTTAAATACTACTCCTACGTTTCACAATGAATGACGATGTTTGACTCAACACAAGAGTATGTAAATTAGGAGGCAAAGGCAAAACTACTTAACATTGTAATATGAGTAATGCTAACAACACTCTCTTTTGAATACTCTCTAATACTCACTCTTACCAAACCTTTACTTTACGATGCTTCCAAATACTCCATAATATCATTGCCATTTGGTTAGCATTGTGAGTCTACACTTTGAAAATTGAACTCATACAATTGTGGGACATACAGTAATTCTACCCAATAAAAAAGTGAGTACTAAAGAGAGTGTTGAAAAATGAGTGTTGCTAGCGTTTTTCTTGTAATATTACAAATCAAAACTCTGTAGCAAAAGAGCCACCACTATTTTTTGAGTCAAACACGAAATCAACATTACACTCCATTGATAACCATATGTTTTTGCAAGCACATAAACACCATCATCCCTCAAAAACATACTGATATCTGTTCGATTTTATTGAGCAGAAAAATATGCATCTACATTGAATTTAAGTCATCCTTGTTGAGGCCTTTGCCATCAAACACGACCCAAAGTGGCTGCAACTGTGCTGTTACTATCTTCGACTATAGCACTACTCATTAGCATATGAGAACCATAACAACATCTGCTAGTTGTAGTGTTGGTTGTCGACCACTCCTCTAATAGCCAAATTGTCCGGTCTACCACATGTGCACTTACTTCGTTCACATCTTGCCAAACCCTTACTTTACGATGCTTCCAAATACTCCATAATATGTCATTGCCATTCGGTTAGCATGAATTGGAGAAAGTTGCTGCAATATAAAGAAAATTGATACGACTGATGTGCTTGTTTCGAAGACTACTTTATTTATTTCATTCCATAACCTGAACGCACACCAAACTTGGATGGAGTTACAACTTACACAATTAGAAGGGAAATGGATACATTTTTGATAGGACTACTTTTTATTATTGACATGCACATAATCAATTTATTAATGATAGTGAACTTCTTATCGGATCCACTAGATGAAAGATCGATGCTTAGACCAACAAAGGTTATGGTGTACGTGTGGGGGAGGAGGAAAATATGCACGTGTGGACATGATTGAGGTTTCATCACTTGTAGAATCAGGGATCGGGGTTTTTAAGATGGGACAAGCATCCCTCAAAGCCGCATCAAGTAAAGTGGCCGAATATGAGAAAATGTGTTTTGACAATCACATGTTTCCATATCATTTATGTTTGACACTTTTGTCTTCTCAGCACCAAAGGTTGTTGACCTTCTACATAGAGTTCAAAGGATCATACATAGTAATGTAATGTCTCCTAGGTCTATAAATGTTGTGTTTACAAGGATTGATGTTATCATTCAAAAAGACTTAGCGGCACAACTTGTTGTTCGTATGCTTTCCATTTGTAATTTTCGCATATATATATTTGGTTACTATTCACGTATGTAAACACAAGATAATTACAACAGGTGAGTTGCTCAGTGAAATGTCCCAAGTGGAATTTCAAGCCCATTAAGTTGTGATCCAGAGCTTCTCATTGGTTGTCTGGCTCGAGTACGGTCACGCGTGATGTAGGCTGCAACTCGTCCATATGGGGCACGTGAAATTGAGATGCGCTTTCAGAGATGTTGGTCGTCCGTACAAGACATGTGGATTCAGGGCGTGCACAATTTGAATGGGATCACAACAAGTTTATCCGCATAGTCTAGTTAGTAATGAGCTTGACATGGTTTATGTCACTTGAACAGTTAAACATATGTTGACTGAGGACGATATGAGCTAGCATGACTTGAACAGTCAAACCAGTGTTGAGTGAGGATAGACTAAGCTGACGTGATTTGAACAGTCAAAACAGTGTTGAGTGCGGACAGGCTGAGCTGGCGTGATTTGAATATTTAAACCAATATTGAATGAGGATGAGCTGAGTTAGCGTACAATCAAATCAATGTTGTGTGAGATCTTATTAATCGGTCAAGTAAAATATTACAAGTCGTATGGTATGTTCCGTCCACGCTAGTCCAATTACCTTTATTTCCTTTTGGTTCAACCATCTTCGTCAAATGAAGTTAATACAACACACGCGTCCACTTTACATTTCCTTCGAATAAATCGTTGCGTATCAAAAACAATTTACATTTCCTTCCACATGTGTAATTAAATTAATATACGGTGTAGTTTGACTTATCATTTGTGTTGAATAAAAATTCTGTCTATAATTGTCAAAAAGATATTCCTGCCTCTATATAAAAGTAGATCTTAGGAACCAATCAATGATCCAAAAACAGTTGTTTTAAGTACAGGATTGAAGTGCAACGATGGCATCAAACAAGGAGGAGGTGAAGGTTTTTGGATTGGTGGAAAGTCCATTTGTAACAAGAGTGGAGATTGCACTAAAATTGAAGGGAGTTGAATACAAGTATGAGGAAGAAAAGTGGGGAAACTTGAGTGATACACTAAAAAAATACAACCCTGTTTATAAGAAAGTTCCTGTATTAGTTCATAATGACAAGGCCATATCAGAGTCACTTGTGATTCTTGAGTATATTGATGAGACTTGGAAACAAAATCCAATCTTGCCTTCTGATCCTTACAAAAGAGCCTTGGCTCGTTTCTGGACCAAGTTCATAGATGACAAGGTAATTTCTCCCTTCTTCTAATTTTTCTGCTTTGATTCGTAACTCTGTTGGTAGAAATATTCTGGCATGTAAGAGTTGAGGTTTGAATATCAAATTTTTCATTTATTCACCTTAATACATGAGTTTTTAGCCACTAAACTACTTTTTTTTTTAAAAAAAATTACTCCACTCTTCTTTTTTTCTCCGTAAATCTAGTCTAAAGAGAAATATTTGAATGGTCTCATCCTCAAATAAAAACCATTTAGACATCCACATAAAATATATTATTAAATTATGGATTAAATATGTTTTTGATTCCTATAAATATTATAACTTTTCACAACTCTTAGTCTCTCCAAAAGTTTTTTGACCATAATTTTGGTCTTTCCTTTTAAGTCATCTCATGAGTTTTTGCATGAATGTTTAAAATATTATAAAAATCTCTTAAAAAAAAGAATGTTTTAACTAAACATAAATTAAATGTGATTTTTTTAAGAGACCAAACACATACTTAACCTATTAATATATATTATTTAATTTTTTTCTTTTACATTTTTTAATCATTTTTGTGTGTGCCTAGATAATTTGTGATCACACGTGTTTTCCTAGTCTAAGTTCATATATTTGAGATCATAGGTGTGTCTTTAGGCCTTGTAGTTCATCCAAAAAAAAATTCTTAGGGATCAATATAATATTTATTGTTGATCGATGAAAAAGATGTAAAATAAACATGAGTATGTTGATAAAAAAAAAATTTAATGCAATCGAAAATACAAAAGAGGTTCTATAGAAAAAGATAAAAAAAAATTCTCAAAAAAATCTTATATTTAAGGACAAAGATGTCCCCCTTCGGTTTATACATCATGAGAGATAAAGAGATATGATGAAGTGATGTGATATGATATGAAAAGAGAAATAGAAAAAAAAAATGAGTTGTTCAGTAAGTTTAGAAAATTAATGAGTGAATACACATATCTTTGGCTATTCTTATGAAATTTTTTTATAAAAACTTCTGATATATAAATTAATGGGGTAATAGTCATTTTGATCTCTAAATGTGTAATGAGTAGTCAAAATAATTTCTCAATGTATCAAAATTTTAAAATAGTCTTTGATTGTGCACTTCTTTAATCAAAATAGTCTTTGATGTAGTAATGTTTCATTAATATTATCATATTAGTCCTTCAATATACTTATTTATTGTCATGTCAATTCATATATAAAAAGAGTTATTGTGAGCATTGAGAGATTATTTTAGCATCAGTGGTTATTTTGACTAACAGAGTGCAGAATCATGAACTATTTTTAAATTTTCATACATTGAAGAACTATTATAACTAATTATTACACAATAAAAAAAATCGATGTGCATAACATTTTTTTTTTAACTTTTAACATTTATAATCTTAATAATTAGTTTAATTTGTGAGGCAGTGTTTGAATGTTATGCGGAAAGTTTCTTTCACTCTTGATGAGAAAGAACGTGAGAATGGTATTGAAGAAATGGAAGTGGCTCTTCAATTTCTCGAGAATGAGCTCAAGGACAAATTCTTTGGTGGAGAAGAGATTGGCATTGTTGACATTACTGCAGCCTTCATAGCTTTACAAGAAGCAATGGGATTGAAGTTGTTCACTAGTGAGAAATTTCCCAAGCTATTCAATTGGAGCCAAAACTTCAATAACCACCCAATTGTCAAGGAAAAACTCCCTCCCATAGAAACTTATTTGGCTTTCTACAAAGCTCGTTTAAAAAGTCTTGCTGCTTCAAAATAGATTAATTAAATGTGATATGCATTGGGAGGATTTAAGAAGAAATATCTAAACTATTTGTATGTCATTTTAGTTTATGCTTGAATTTTTGTGTGATATTAGATATATGCAATCTATAGGATTTCTCCTTGTTTTTAAAAATTCAAGGATTTTGACCTTGTTTATACTATTTTAGTTAATTTGCCTAAAAAAAAAAACAAATTTAGTTAATAAAGAAATCTTTATTCCCATTAAAATTAAACAGCACTGTAGAACGTCACTTTATAACGAAATCAACTTTGCTTTCTCCTTGATTTTTCTTTAGGTGATCTACTATCTTAATACTAGAGAAAACTTCGAAAGATAATTTATTCTCTTATATTTTTATCATCAAAAATTCAAAATTTTCTTTTTTTGGTAGATAGACGAAATGACAAGTTATTATAAACTCACACACATAAGTGAAGGTGCCAGGGTTCGAACACCGGTCATGACATCCGGCCTAACAATTTCGACATTTTACCAGTTGAACTAAGATTTCTAGATGATGACAAAGACGTATATCATAGATAAACATTTTAATAAATATTACTGTTGCGTAAAATATTAGCTTTTAATTAATGAAAGATTTAAATATACTAATAGAACAATATTTTTTTAATCTATTTATTTTAAAATAAATTATATAATTCATTGAGGCTTTATAATATGTAAAAAGATAGGTGGACATCCTTTTTAGGTACCTCTCATGTACACCCCCATGTGTCAGGGGTAATTTAGTAATTTCACATCACACCATCACCCATTTCATCTCTTCATTCAATGTTTTTGCCACATGTCATAATTATATGTGAGTGTCAAAGGATGTATGCCACATAAGGAAGTTCATGTATAAGGGCTCTTATAATATTGACATTCAATTAGCTGATTATCATTGGTGGGACGATAATCATCCTATTGTTTTAAATGATTTCATTAGAAATGGATTCAGCTTACTTGGATATAGATTTTTTTATTTGTTGTTTGTCTATCATTGCACTCCATTTTCCTTCACATGGCTTTATCTCATGGATTTTTCAGGTAAGATTTTTAATGAGGTAGTTGTCTTTGTATTTTTTACTCGTTTGAGTTTTGTCCAGTCTTTTTAAAATTCGTCTTTTGTTTAATGACATTTGTAGAGTGTTGATGAGTAAAGGGGATGATGTACCAACGTAGTTTTTTTTGGTCAAATGTGTGCCAACGTAGTTGAAATGTCATTTATTTCACATGCTGTAATAATATAATCCAATAAATTTCATTTAAGGAAATATGTAATCCATTGGATTTTAAAAAAAAATCTTGGATGAATTGGATCCATATCCATATTATCAAATGAATGGATTAGACCAATCCATTAAAAATATATTGTGTACAGGGTCGGCCTAAGAGTCAAGCCACCCAAGCAAGGGTTTTAGGCCTCAAGATTTTAGGTTAAAAAAAGCGTTAAAATAAGTCAATTTAGCTATGAATACATAATATGACATTCAAATAATTAATATTTATCTAGCATAGTTGGTCAATTTTCAAATCCTTTTGGTCCTAAGTTCAAATCTTGGATTCAACAAAACATGATTTATTATGCTTTTAATAAGCATTGTGTTTTTTTTTTATATTTTATTTCAAAAGACCTGATTATAAAATTTGCTTTAGGCCTCTTGACATGTTGGACCGATGGGTAATGGATGAATTATAGATTAATGCATCAAAACAGCAACAACCTTTACAAGATATCATAGCTCCCTTCACTGGTTCATATTTAGTTTTTTAGGAAATTCACAAGTGTAACAAACTGATACTAAATACAATATAAATAATTAGTCCATACTTTTAGAGCTCCATATACGTCACTTTTACTTTCAAATTCAAATTTCAAAATACAAAGGGTAACCAAGCCAATTTCTCTTTAATTTTTCATACGTTTCACACCCTTGTTCCAGTGCAGTGGTCATCACTCATCACATTTAAGAGAACCAAAAGCAAATCTTTTAAATTTGAACTCTTTATGCTGATTTCAAAACTTGAATTGAAGCTTAGTAAAAAACAATGAATTAAAACGGGTTCAAATTAAAAGAAGACATTTGCTAAACATATATGACTTTTATTTTTCAATACTAGTTAAGTAAAGAAGAAAAGTCAACAAAAGGAAAAAAGCAAGAAAGGAATAAGGCTAACTTTGCTTTTAATGCGAACTCAAAAATCTTGATGCCTAAGTTTTCTTTGTTCCCTCTCATTGGTTTTCAAAATTTGGTCCACATTAACATATGGTTGTTATAGTCGTTACTGTCTGAGATATATATTTATATTTCTCTTTGCAATTTCCTTTGTAACAACCGGTATCATGAGTAAAAGAGGAAACTTATGTTGGTTTTGAATATGCTAAAAAAAGTCTTGCAAGTTAAGTTTGAAATTATGTAATTGAATACTATTATTATGGTTTGTATTGGTTTGATTTCGTCATATCACAACTTTTTAAGATTCTTTTTTATTGGAAGTAATTTTATTCAAAGGATACTAAATACTAAATGTGTATAACTCTTTGAATGAGATTCAAATTTAGGTTTGTTGCATTGTAGAATTTTAAAATGGATTTGAGTACAATCATCTTGTGTTTAGTCATGCTGCTCACAATCATCCGATCAAAATCAAACGACTCAAATGTAGAAGTAATCCTATTTGAAGTGTGCTAAATACTAAATGTGGACAACTCTTTCGAATGAGATCAAAGTTTTGGTTTGTCACATTGTAGGATTTGAAAATGAGTTGAGTGCAGTTAGGTTGGGTGTAGTGAAGCTTCAACCAACTAATCCCAACCGCCCGATCAAAATTAGACGATTCAAAATTTGATTAAACAGTCTCAATCCCCCTAACATTATGTAGTCATAAATGCATCTTGATAAGTAGAATTTAGCGATTTTCATTAGATTCAACCTTTTGGTACTCAAATGGCAACTTTAGCTCATAATGATGTTGTTTTTACCGGATTTATATAAGTGATTTTTCTCAATTATATGTCCGTGACCTTAAATGTGTGTATCAAACAATTCAGCACTCTATTGACATCAATTTTGTCCATAACACGTTTTAACATTGGCCATTTGTGCCGCAACGTTAATGGCATAGAAAAATAAACAGGAAAATATAATGACTGTCCACCAAAAACATAATACAAAAGTATACATTGACTCCAAACATAGTCAAAAATTTCAAGCAAAATAATCTTTTCTACGTGTTATTAATGTGTCATCCAAATGAAGTGTCACATATGCACTTAACATGCCACATCATACCCCTTACGACACAATTTAACGATTGAACCAAATTATTTACGTCATTCAATCTTAAAGACTATTTTACATTTTCACAATTTGTTGGGGCAAAATGTCCTAACTCTACAAAATGTTCCTAAAGAATTTTTTTAGTCAGCATTTTGGTCTCATTCATACCCCTTATTCTTGACTTGGTGAAATTCAAATTTCCAAAGCGTATTTGTAGATCTTCGAAAAACATTTTTTATGAGTACCGAAACATGAAAAGCAAAAATTTGAAGACAAATTATATTGATTGAATTGAACATATTGGAGCGGAGGCATAATAAAGTGAAGTCATTATCCTATTCTACAACAGTAATTACCAATTTTACTTAGGGTTAATAGTGCTTTCCCTCTTGTAATATATGATATTTTCGATTTACCTTTTAGAAAATTTTTGGTTTGGAATCGGTACTTAAAATATTTTTTTTCCTTTAGAATACTTCCTAATAGGCCTTTTTCAGATTATTTTTTTCTCAAAATCTTCGTTTTTAAATGGCCTATAGGGGTAGGGGTGTATTCTGGAGTTTTTTTTAAAGGACTGATTCCAAACCAAAATTTTTCTAAAGAGGTAAATTGGAAATGACATATTTTACGGGAGAAATAATACTTAACCCTTTTACTTAATCCCACTTGGTAGATATGAAAGCCATACAGACGTACTTATATATCACACATCAAGAAGTTGGTCACATTTCCTTCAAAGAAAAAAAAAATTGGTCACATTGGCACGATATTAGAACTTGGGTCATTGTAAATAAAAAAAAAACTGAATTATATTTTGAAGGGAGAAAAAAATTTAATTAGATCCCTGATCATTTGATTCAATCATTAAAATAAAATAATATTCAAATTGTCTTTTAATATTTTCATACGAAATACAAACTATAAATACAACTGTAGAGATGAATCTTTGAGTCAGATAAAACCGCAATGAGTTATGATATCTCTAAATCGGAAAAGAACATTTATCATATTATCCAAGTGTTATTATATCTCTATATTGCTATTTTTTATTTTTTTTTTGACGCTCTCTATATTGCTATTTGATCTCTCACATTTACTTATATTCTTAAGGAATAGCGACATTATTAATTAAACCTTTTGATTTTAAAGCCATACTTTATTATGAAAAAGCGTAGAAACGTTGAAGAGTAATCTAACCTTCTGTCCAAAAAATAAAGTAATTTAACCTTATAGCCTATTCAATTTTTGAATTTGAAATCAACTTTAATCCTTATATTATATTATCTTACGATTTAGTCATTGAATTTCTTAAACTTGTTTAATTTGATTCCCTTTGTTATCTGAAACGAAGACTGTCAAAACCAAATTGATTAATCCAAATCCTGAATCACCACACATGCCTAAATTAAATCAGCAACAGAATTTGGATGAGAGACACATTAGCACTAAACTATGCACATATACAGCAGCTGCAATATAATACAATTATTAACATTAGTACTTGTCAGCTATATGTACATCAAAGATGTATCAAGAATTTCCAATGGTAGATATATAAAAAAGTGAGTTAGGTTCAAATATAATATCTTTTTCTATTGTTGATATAGATAAATTTTATTTTTAAACTCTTGCTGAAGTGATAATACTCTCTCTCTCTCTCTCCCCTTATATTGAGATGCACATCTCTAACCTAATTATCATTAAAATAAATAAATTATTGTTTATATCTTCTTAATTTTTTTTTAGTTTATGAACAAACTTTTTTCTGCTTTTTAGCATTCCAAACAAAATGTATGAAATTGGTTATGGAGGAAGAAATTTATGGTAGAGGTTTATAATTAATTTTGATATGAATGTTCTCTAGTATTAATGATGCTACCTTCATAAAAGAAAGATTAAGATTTGTAGATTTTCCTTCCATAATTGTTATTTAAACTCCAAATATAAATATAAATTATTTTACATTTCACTCTATTTTAATCAAGAAAAATTCCATGGTGAAGTCATGAAAATGACTTTTTTAATAAAGTTAACATTATAACATCAAAAATGTAATGAGTAGCACTCCACTGTTTGTACAATGACATCAAAAGGTCAGTCCTCATAGTATCATCAGATTAATAAGACTACACTTAATCTAATTTTATTCTATCTTGTTATAAGCGTAACACCCCACAAAGTGTAACACTTAAGACTATCACATAATATCATCAACTCTGTTTGCATGTTAAAGATTCTAACGATAAAATAGTATCTGTAAGTCCAAGATGTTGCAAGCATTACTAGATGAATTACCATTGATCATTAATCAATAATCCACAATTTAAAAATGAATCAAACATTAAGATCAAAATTAACTTTTTCAAAAAAGTCAGTTTCCCGACTGCACCGTAGAAGCTCCCTTTAAGCAAACCCTTTTTTATCAAATTAATTTCCATAGCCATAATACCAAACAAATACCCCGTGAATCGGAATTGACAACGAGTTTGACATAACGTCAACCTATCACAATATATTTACATGAGTTAATAGTGATTTATCTTCAATATAGGCTATTTTTGGTTTTCCACCCTGTAATTTTTTTTTTAGTTTTCGTCCTTGTAAATTGAAGATTTTTTGGTTATGGACCTTCATTGCAAATTTCGGTTTACCCCCTGTAATTTATGCAAATTTTGGTTTACCCTCTGCCATATCATTGATTTTGATAGTCAAAATTCATGAAAGTCCAAAACCAAAAATCTTCAAATTACAAGGACGAAAACTAAAAAAAAAAATCAGAGTGAAAAATCGAAAATGACCTATATTACATGGATAAAACACTATTAACCTTATCTAGATTCAAATTTATCATTCATTTTAATTTTATATAAATATAGTTAAACATAAATCACTTTACTTTTACCTCAATCTTTATACTTTCAAAATCAAATTTTCTCACCTCAACCTCAAACATGTACTTATATTGTGATTCCAAACATATGAGAAAATCCAAAAATCTAAATCAATGACATCACTACATCATGTGGTTTCATGTGGTTGGAGAAGAACAAAATGAGTAATGATGAGTAGCTTAAACTTAACCCTTGAAATATAAGTAACCAACCAAACTAACTTAACTTAGTGTAGCCCACAATTTATGCACACTTTCACTACCAAACAATGTTTTACAACCTATGGATACTACTTCCACCAAACATAAACTAAAACAAAAACAACATCTCAAACACTATACCCCGTTGTTAAGCCTTACAAGGTCCACAAACTCAAACCCTTTTTCCATTTTGGTCATTTGGGTCACCAAATCTCTTAAAACTTTGTGTTTTAGACTTCATTTCTCACATGGGTTTTGCTTGAAAAAGATTCACTATCATGGTACTATAGTGTATGGTTCTACTACAATAATGGAGGGTTTGAGTTTAGCTGAGAAGAATGAAGAAAATGGTGTTGGTAAAAGAGAAACTTTTTGTGATTTGATTGAAGAAAAGGGCTGTGAGAGTAGTTCAAGTTCTGAGTTTTTGTCATCTGAGAATGTTGGTAATGAAGAACATAGTATGAGTAGTAGTACTGAAGTTGATTCATCTTCATCACCTTCATTGGGATGGAATGTTAAGGAAATTTCTGAATCAGATTGTGAAGATGGTAAGAAGAAGCATTTGGTGGAAAAGGAATTTGTGAAACAAGTTTCAGCATTATCAGGTATTAATTTCAATCTATGTTTATGCACAAAATCACATTTTTAATTTTTTTAGTTGTTTTTAATTTTGACATTAGTGTGATTTTGTTGTTTTTGTGATTTGATTTTGTTTTGTAGAGATTGAGATGATGAAGGAGAGGTTTGCAAAGTTGTTACTTGGAGAAGATATGTCAGGTTGTGGAAATGGGGTCCCTACAGCATTGGCTATCTCAAATGCCATAACTAATCTATGTGGTATGAAAAATGTGTTTTTATTTGGTTTTTGTGCTTTTACTAAGTGTGTGTTTGGTTCTGTTGTGACAAAATTTGATTTTGGTTGAAAGTGAGTTAAATGTAAAGTGATTTATGTTTGAACTATGAAGCTGGGACACTCCTCGGATTAGACGTGTTCCGGTGTCGAACATGTGTCGTGTCCGACACCGACATGACACGACACAGACACATATAATTACACTGAATTATGTGATTTTCTCAAATGATTAACGGTGTCGGCGTGTCAGTGTCCATGTCGTGTCTGGTGGCCGTGTCTGTATCCGTGTTTCATAGTGTTTGAATAAGTTTATTTAAGAAGTGGTTTGAACAATAAAGTTGAAGCTAAAAATCATTGTAGAGGAAAAAGTTCAAAATTTTAGCTCAAGTTAGAATCAATTATACTCATAAACATTGAAACCTGTCAAAATCAATTCTACGCCTCTAGAATCAATTTTTCCTTAATTGATGCTTTATGTTTGCTGCGGTGAGTTTGATTGGCTGCAATGCTTGTCTCTGATTGTTCTTGTTCATTCCTTTACTTAATATGCAGCTACCCTCTTTGGACAACTTTGGAGATTAGAGCCTCTGCGTTCGGAAAAGAAAACGATGTGGAGAAGAGAGATGGAGTGGTTTCTTTCTGTTAGTGATCATATTGTTGAATTAACGCCTAATTGGCAGACTTTTCCTGATGGAAGCAAGCTTGAAGTAAGTGTATTAATAGTTATGATATGGAGTTATGTTGGTTTGTTTAATGTATATTTTGCTATTGAAGATGCTTATTTAGCCCTATAAACCTAAACCCGATGAAAAGTATTTTGATATTATGATGATTGATGATTACTTATTTTGTTGATAGTTAACAATGTTTTTGAAAATGTGAATCAGGTGATGACTTGTCGACCACGCTCAGATCTGTACGTCAATCTTCCAGCTCTGCGCAAGTTAGACAACATGCTTCTTGTAAGATTTACATCAATGAGTTTACTTTTACTTCATTAGTCCATTTTCAAGTAGGAAGTTATTCTAAACTATGGTATTTTATTTTCACAGGAAATTCAAGATAGTTTTGTCGATACTGAGTTCTGGTATGTAGATCAAGGTGTTATAGCTCCAGACGCCGGTACTAGTCCATCGTCTTTTAGGCAAGCACTTCAGAGACAAGAAGAGAAATGGTGGCTTCCAGTTCCCCGAGTCCCGTCTTGTGGTCTCCACGAAAATTCAAGAAAGCAATTGCAGCACAAGCGCGATTGCACGAGCCAAATCTTAAAAGCTGCAATGGCTATTAACAGTATTACTTTAGCCGAAATGGACATTCCCGAGTCTTATCTAGAATCTCTTCCAAAGGTATATGCACAAATGATCCCTATTTATTCAAAATTTTAAAACACCGTGATTCGCAATTACAAATACGGTAATGGTAAAATTGCTGATCTAACTTTCTTTCAGAATGCTAGAATTAGCTTGGGTGATGTTATTCATCGATATATCACGTCAGATCATTTTTCTCCGGAGTGTTTGCTAGCTTGCCTCGATTTATCTTCTGAACATCAAGCTATAGAGATCGCAAACCGAGCAGAAGCTTCCATTTATATTTGGCGTAAAAAGACAAATTCAAAGCCTGCTAGTGTCAGTGGCAGATCAAGTTCAAGAACATCATGGGAAATGGTCAAGGATCTAATGGTTGATGCAGACAAGAGGGAACTATTTGCAGAGAGAGCCGAAACCCTTCTTCTTACCTTAAAGCAGCGTTTTCCCGGTCTCCCTCAAACAGCTTTGGATATGAGCAAAATCCAATATAACAAGGTTTGTATTCACTATGTTCAATACTTAAACATCTTTTTATTTTTATGCGTTGTCGGTGTACAATGTTAATAAATCACCACCAATCATATGTGTGACTTATGAAGTAGTAAGACAAAAGTCAAACATTTTCAAGAATTTGACGATTATGATTGATTGACAGTTAATTTCTTTATACTGACAGTGTATATATGAATTAAATCCTTTTATTTTTTGTTTCTTGAAAATTAAAAAGTTTGATCTTAATAGTCCTTGAAATATTATGTTGTCTAGGATGTTGGAAAAGCCATTCTAGAGAGCTACTCTCGAGTACTCGAAAGTTTAGCATTTAACATGGTGTCGCGAATCGATGACGTACTCTACGTAGATGACCTGACAAAAAATTCTGATCAATTCTCATCTCATTCAAAAGTTGGTGTAATTACTCGCAAGAGTATTTCGGTTCCATACTCAGTACCTGTTCCAACCACTCCATACAAATCAGCTTTTGGAACGCCGACACGCTCTCCTGCACATGCGATCAGCCCTTCAAAGGGAGGAAAATCTCCACTCATCAATAATGGCAACAAAACACCTCAGAGAGGTGTAGGGGTGAAGAAATCATTGACTGATTTTCTTAGCATTGATGTAAAAGGGAGTAGTTCTAATGAGAAACCAGTTTCAGAATCAAAAACAGTTGAGGAAGTGCCAGCATTTGATTGCAGTGATGTTAGAGAAGTTGCATGACAAGTTTGAAAGGGCATTGATCTTTAGTAGCCTAGGGTTTTATTAAATGTTTTTTTTTGCTCTTATTATGTATATGAATGCAAAGAATGGAATATGTAGAAGGATTCACTTTTATGTAGAATGGATAGTATTTTATTTAATACTCATGAATGATAGTAATGAGTTGTCTCCTATGGAGCCGGATACGTAGTACGGATATGAGTGCGATACAACACTGATTCACGGATTTGAGAAAATTTTGAACTTCAAGTTACAAACACAGCAAAAATATGTTAACAAAATTTAATAGACAGAACTTATATGGATGTAGAACATTTGTAAAGAAATAGATGATAATAATTCATCATACAACTAAAATGATCTTAATTTTAAAAAGATACTACTAAAACCCTGTCAAAAATAAAAATACTACTAAAACAAAAACTTCATTAAATTTATGTGAAGGATTTTCAGAAATAAAAAGCCAATTGAAAACAAAATAAAAACAAATTTTGGGGCATTCCGAGAATTGAACTCGGGACCTCTCGCACCCTAAGCGAGAATCATACCACTAGACCAAATGCCCAATGTTGTTAAGTGTCGGTTAGTTAGTAACTAAACGTATCAAAATATTAAGATATTGTAATTTTTATATAAATGATATTAATTGACATTTTTAATTCAAATCTTGGTTTTAATGTTTAAATTCATAAGGCATGCTAAACTTTTTTTCTTTTTCTTTTTCTTTTGTCATTCTGCCAAAAAAAACAAATTATTTATTCAAATTTGTCCTTTCAACATCAACACTTTAAGTACATGGTTAGCTTTACAAAAAAATTGATAGCATTACCTCTAAGCTCTTTTTAACTTATTTCATTACACTTCACGGGTTAACTTTCTAAATACGATCTTATTTCACAACCTTTCATTTAATATAACCATTTAACTATAACAAAGCACTCGTAGTTTAGCCAAGTGTGTGTTTGAGCTAGTGTTCTGTGGTAGCTAGGCTTTCAAAATGGGCATTGGATTAATTGATTGAGAATGATGTGTCACCATTACATAGCTCCCTAAATTTACATACACCAAGTAATGGCTAAATAATTGTCACTACCTTGATATTGGACAACATAATTATCACATTTGTGTCTACACAAGCTTTTATTTACTAAGTGGTACAATAATATATGCTAAGAAACTTACCAATTTGTACTAGTGCAAGCTCCATCATTCTAAGGTGGATGACTCGACCAAACACATTTTTAGTACTATAAAATCCCATCAAATGCATTGTATTTTTGCATAGAACCATTTAATATCACTAAGAGAGCATAGACATACATTAAGAAAAAAAATGGAGGGTCTTATGAAGATGTTGTGCCTAGTTGGTTTTGCAGTCCTTGTTGTAGGAATTCATAGAGTTGAAAGTGCTGGTGAATGTGGAAGAGGTACTACACCAGATATGGAAGCATTTAAGCTAGCTCCTTGTGCAAGTGCAGCACAAGATGAAAATGCTAGTGTCTCACAAAGTTGTTGTGCTCAGACTAAGAAACTTGGTCAGAATCCAAGTTGTCTTTGTGCTGTTTTGCTCTCAAACGTTGCTAAAATGTCTGGTGTTAACCCTCAAATTGCTGTTACTATCCCTAAACGCTGCAACTTTGCTAATCGCCCCGTTGGTTATAAGTGCGGACGTAAGTAACTAACAGTTCCCTCGGTTTCTTTTAAGCTGTCGTTTTCGTATAAAAGTTATTTCGTTTATATTTTTATTTTTTGTTTTCAAAGTTTAATGTAACATTAATTATTGTTTAATATCTTTCAAAAGCAGAAAAAAAGTAATTACTGTTTATTCAATAATACTTTTAACTATCTATTGCAGATAGAGAAATAGGTGAAATGAGACTATAGATAGTTAAAGAGTAAAATAGGAAAAAATATATAATGTAATGAAAAACAACGAAAAAATGTGAAACGGTACGATACCTATAATTTTTATGTATTTTTTTTTTCTTTTCTACTTGTTAATTTTCTTGATGGATCAATATACTAACTACTCTTATAAAATTTTGATTTTGCAGCTTACACTCTTCCTTGAAAGAGTTGAGGTTGTTGATGAAAACAAACATAAATGGGATATGCATTGATGCTGTTAGCTACTATTATGGTCACCACAACTTAGTTGTGTTGTATTGTAATTTTCTTGTTTGTTTATAGTTTGGATAAGACCTAACAGCTCATTTGTGTACACCCTCATGAATAAAACATTATCTTTCAGTGGTTTATTTTATGTCCCTACTAAAACATTTTAGTTGATGCTCTTAGATCATATTTTAATTACAGTTACTACACTTGATAAAGATTCATCTCAAATTCTGAATAGACTTGATTTTAAATTCCGTTAAAGATATGAGGATCTTGTAATCAATTATGAAGTAAGTTGTTTTGTGAACTGTCTTTGAACCTTAAGGCTTTCTCTAGCTCAAATGAGCCTTCAGGACCTGACCAACATAATCCTCTCTATTATAAAAAAACAAAAAAAAAAAAACAGTATAAACTTAATAATAATACGTCTTTCGTTAAATAATAATTGTCATACTCCAATTTTTGACCTAAGATACCACTGACACACGTCGTTTAACCCTGATCAATCTATGACGTTTCAGTGGAAAAAAATTGGACAGAGAGGTATTTTAAAATACCTCATTTGTTGGTTCCGAGTCGGGCCCTCTTCTCTCTTTATTTTTATCTTTATTTCCTCAATTTTTATTTCCATCTTTTATTTAAGTTTTTAATTAATTTTAATTGTTGTCAAAAATCCTTATTTTTTTAGTCTTTATCTCATTCTTTTTTCTTATTCTTGTTATTTTGTCCAATGATAAGTCCCAAAACAGTCCAAATTCAAAAAATATTTGTATTTATCTTTTTTTAATTTATTTTTTATTTATATTATTTGATGATAAGTCTCAAAACAGTCCAAATCCAAAAAATTGCAATATGTAACAAATGCGTTTTGCTCCTCCTCAAGTCAAGGCATAGAGTTTCTTTTAAACAAACCTTAATCACAGTCCTATAAAAAGCAACCTGCAACAACACAATTTTCAACACAATTTTTTCACACACAAATATTTCAAAAAAACCTGCAAACCAAAACCCTAGCCACCGCAATTTTCAAAAACCCTAGCTATAGTATATTAGAGCTTCACCAACATTTATTTCTCTGCAATTTTCATTCAACCCGTAGGCACCCATTTGATTTCAAATACTATTCCAATTTCAATTACTATTCATGATTCCATTGCCACATCTATTTAATTCCATAGCTACTGTTACGTTATTAGGAGATTCCAATTTTATTTCATGCTGCCATTTAAATATTTAATCCATATTGTTGCTATGCCTATTTGAATTCTAGTTTGATAGCCATACTACTGTGACATATTTGGATTCCATCGCTACATATATATTTGGATTCCCATCGCGCATATATGCTTTGATTCCAATTCATTTACTTGTGGCTGCGTCATTCAATTTAAATTCCGGTACCAACTCTCTATCGTATTTCAATTAGCATTTCCTATTATTAATATTATTATTATCATTCATCCAAAATCCATTTGTTTCTATTTTGCTGCTACGTACCCCTTGATGAAATCATTCATGCATTTTTAGTTTTGGTTTATTATCATGCATATTTATTTTTCCGCAGACCCTTAGAATGTAAATTAGGTTTAATGTAAATCATGTATGTGCGTGTGTGGGTGTATGCTTTATTTTTATACTCTATAGTTTAGGTTAATGGTTTTGTGGCGATCCAACGTCACCACAAAGTGCCTACGCTTTTATTTTCTTGCTCCGATAGTTGTAGCTTTAATTTAATGCAAACAAACCACAAAATCACAAAAACCTTTTTTCACAATAAATCTTGATTCAAAAAAAATCAAGTGATCCATTTATTTTATTCTTTCATAAATCAAATTTGAAATTGACTTTAATGTCATTTTCTTTTAACAATAAAAAAAAAATACAAACAAGCTTATTTTGCCATTTTAGATTTTCATTTTAAAACCTTTTTTCAAAACTAATAAAAAACACACAACCAATACGTAGGCAAAGGACTCGTCCTTCCAAACAATAAAATGTAGATAAAATAGGTCTCTTTTTTCCTTATCACTTTAAGTTCCATTTTAAAAAGCAAGCAAGTTATAGCACAATTAATTAAATAAAATCAAGAGGTTTCCGTAGAGTACTACAGACATAAAGGGTGCTAATACCTTCCGTAACTAACCCCCGAACCCAAAATCTTTTCAAAACATGGGGTAGTTTGAAATTTTTTCCCCTTTTCTTTAAAACAATTAAATGTTCAGTCGTGGAATGATTAGTGAGTCAAACACTAATCAAATAGCCTTGACCTCCGAAAAATGACGCGACAATAATAATTTTAAAGTTTACATCTATTACAAATTGACATTTAGGTATACAAACATTATATCGGTTGGAGTGGAATAGATTTAAATTTCTTAAGCAAGATCGAACAAAAGATAAGTATTCGTTGTTTTTTTTTTCTTCTGCTATCTGCCCGTGGTGACCTTTGATCCGGATCCATTTCTGTCGGCACTAGCTCTTTACATTGTTATGTTGTTTTTGATTGGGTCATGGTTAAGTTTGGGTTGTTTTTGGTTTTGGGTTGTCTTCGAGCTAGGCCCTTTTTTCGAGCTGGTTTTGTTTACACTACCTTCCCACATGTCGACTGCTTGAGCGATTTGTCTTCTAGATTCTCTTGGGTCGATCACTATAGCTTTTAGATCAGGAATTAGTGTATAGTTTCATGTTTTTGGGCTGATTATGGTGTATTCTCTAGTAGGTTGAGAGTTTTTGAGGGATGCCTTAGTTATTTGTCTACGAAGTTTGGTGGGTAGATCGCTATTGCTTCGAGATCGGAAGTCAAGTTCTAGACTCTAGTTTTTGGCTTTGTTTGGTGTTTGGAAGGTCGGGGTCGATTGGTGGTGGAAGCTGCTAAATAAATGTTTGAATAAGCGATTTTCTGGTGTTTATTTAGGCTTAATTGTCGAAGAGAATGTGAGGTGTTGTTGTAGGGGTTTTGGTCGGTTTCTTGGTTTTTAGAGGGGTTTTGGTGCGAGTAGCAAGATATAGATTGGATCTTGTTTGGATGAAACAACTACATAACATGATGGGATCTGGGTTAGGTATCATAATGAGAATTAAAAGTGAAAATAATCACAATCACGTCATTTTGATTATCAACATGATTATCTTCAGGAAAAATATTAGATTGAGTTGGTACGGTAGTAAGGAAATTGCTCTTCTTCCATACAAATTGGCAAAAATACCCCCAGCGTGACTTAAGTCACGCAAGTGTTAAATAAACGTGACTTAAGTCACGCAAGTGTTAAATAAAACGTGACTTAAGTCAGCGTGACTTAACTCACATTGGGTCTGTGCCCACTACCAGAACAACTGTTTCGACATTTTTACCTAATTTCCTTCATTCATTCATACTTCCATGCATCCATTCCATCATTTTCATCCTTGTACTAGTTCATTCATGCAATAATTCATCCATACATACATACATACATTCAAAATTTAAATACGCAAACTAAACTGTAAATTAACCAAAATGTCATAAAATAATGCAAATGTACAAATGACGCAAACACGCAAATGTAAATATATTACATCCATATACACCAAAGTGTCATAAAAACATCTAAATATATACAAATGTGACGAAAACACTAAAAAACCATACTTTTGTGGACTATGACTCCTAGTCCTCCTCCACCGAAGTTTCACCTCCTGCAACATGTCATTTCTACAATTCGATCAGTGGTACCAAGATTTCATGTGTGAGTTATATACATTTGTTCTAATGAATAGTTGGTTCAAAGCTTGCATACTGTTCTATTTGGGGATGAGTGAAAACTTACTCACTAAGTAAATGTTCAAATCGTGAGATACATTTATCTGAAACCATGAGATTTTTGGAATAATGGATTTAGATATATTTTGAAAGTGGTGGGAGATTATGAGAGAGATTTCCAAAATATAAATTTGGAAAGCTGCATTGGTTGAATGGAGACCTTTTAGTGAAATGATATAATGCTTGATTATTGAAGCAATGTAATCATTGTGTCTATTAATAAAGAAACTCTTTCGAAGAGTTGTTTCTTTTAACCAAAAGGACATAAGTTTCTCTATATAACTTTAGAGGCAGAAATCTCATTATTGTGAGTTAGAATTTGGCCAAAAATAATATTAAATCATTGATCGATACGTTGGTGTGAATGTGAAAGTCACGTCAAGAATTCCATACTATCCTGAAAAGGATACACCAGTATTCCCTTTTGCATCCAATTGGCTTAATTGGTAGGGGTGAATCGAACCTAAAGGTTAGTATGTCACACACAAACTTCGGAATTTATGTGCACTCTTCATCATCTTCTTGATCAAGTTATTATACCAGACCCCCAACAGATATTCTAACAAATTTTAGGCTAGACCTAGTAGGCAAAGAGTCATTACTAGGCCATCTGAGTATTTAGAGGGTAGAAAGTGAATGAATAGGGTTTGGCTAGAGACCTCCTTTTATATAGAACGATTGGGGTTTGTTTCCTAGGATTCTGCAACCTTTTCTATTGATTTGGGGCGACCATATGTCCCTCAAGTATCAAGTTTATAGTTGTGGCCAAATATTCGAGCGCTCCCTAGTGCCCCAACCTTCGCCCTATTAAGTTAGAGAATTACCTCCAAGCTACCCGATCTAGGCATCCATGTCTTGTGCTTCGTCTCTCTCCAACCAGGCACAAGGAGCGATGGGCCTATAGGCTAATTCACATTCAGTCTACAATCCCCCAAGCACGAGGGTCGGGCAAGCCATCCAATTCACAAGTTAAATAGAATCATTAAGTTGGTGATAATTGAACAAATAAATTACGATCAAAATAGGGCGAAAATAGAGTCTACATAAGCACTCCTAGTTTAGGGGTATCATTGAGCTAAGTGTGTGCGAGCTAGTGTTCTGTGGTAGTTGGCTTGAAAGTTGTTCCTAAGCTTTCAAAAAGGGCAATGAATCATTTGCTTGATAATGAGGTGTCAGCCTTACATAGTCCCTTAATTTACATACTGCAAAAAATGGTTACACCTACAAATATGAAAATAAACACAATTGTCACCTACCTTGATATTGGGCAACATAATTAACAAATTTGTGCCTACACAAACTTTTTATTACTAATTGGTGCAATAAGATATAGTAAAAACTCACCAATTAGCACTAGTGCAAGCTCCATTAATCTAAGTGGATGACTAGACCAACCACATGTTTAGTACTATAAAATCCAACCAAATGCATGGGATTGTTGCATAGAACTAGTTAATTTCACTAAGTTACTTAGACACATATTAAGAAAAAAAATGGAGGGTCTTATGAAATTGTTGTGCCTCGTTGGTATTGCAGTTCTTGTTGCAGGAATTCATAGAGTTGAAAGTGCTGGTGAATGTGGAAGGGGTACTACACCAGATAATGAAGCATTTAAGCTAATTCCTTGTGCAAGTGCAGCAAAAGATGAAAATGCTAGTGTGTCACAAAGTTGTTGTGCTCAGGTTAAGAAACTTGGTCAGAGTCCAAGTTGTCTTTGTGCTGTTATGCTTTCAAACGTTGCTAAA
>Ga0228710_1000685_pt1 | contig 45663 bp, 15 predicted proteins | sample MedpolnodulmetaG_FD_177995 | JGI IMG/M metagenome (GOLD analysis project Ga0228710, IMG submission 177995) | Root nodule microbial communities from Medicago polymorpha collected in Santa Monica, California, United States - pink nodules | ecosystem: Host-associated > Plants > Roots > Nodule... | reverse complement strand
CTCGTCAACATATATATATATATATATATATATATATTATTTATGTATGTATATTTGTTTGTTTCTCAAGCATCTTTATCCTTAAAAAATGCCCCGATACCTCCAATGCATAAGCAACATTGTCATTTAAAGTTTCAATAGTAACAGACCAATTTTGTTATAATGAGAATTGAGAGTAGCACACCATTTTTTTTTGTCTAATTTAGGTGGTGTGGCTTCAATTTAGGGAGTGTTGTGAAGTGTGTTTTGTTCCATTTGAGGTGGTTTTCCTGCACTGTGAACATGTTTGGTGTCTTTTCGGAATGTCTTATGCAGTGGCGGAGGCACCATGGGGCCAGGTGTGGCCATGGTCCCCCCACTTTTTCTAAAAAATATATTATACTACTAGTATATATTAGGCCAAATACCTCCCTGTGTCCTTTAAGTTTTACGTTTGTTTCACATAGGTCCTTTAAGTTTCTAAGGTTTCAGATAGATCCTTTAAGTTTCGAGTTTGTTTCAGATAGGTCCTTTCTATCAACCTCCGTTAAGGCAAAATTAAAGGACCTATCTGAAACAAACTCCTGAAACCTTATAAACTTACAGGACCGATCCGAAACAAACTCGAAACTTAAAGGACCTATTTGAAACCTTAGAAACTTGAAGGATCTATCTGAAACAAACTTAAAACTTAAAGGATCCGGGGAAGTATTTGGCCTATATATTATTATATACTTCTATTTTCACATAGTCATAAATATGGCCCCCCCTTAATATTGTTTCTTCTTCTTGTTCCGGGTGTTACTTACCTATAGGCACAAATCATCATCTGCATGTTAGCTTAGCTCTCTCTTTCTTTCTTTATTTAATCCATACTATTAGACTTATCTGATTGTTACTGGTATCAACAATGTCAACCAAACTTGTTTCATGATTCTGCCCGTGTTGTGTAGTGTTGTGCTTGCTATATTTAATAGTAGCACCATTAATCCAGTATAATTTTAGTGTTACTATATATATATATATCATTTGAAGATTTAGTGTTTCTTTGCTAAATTATACCTACTAAAACTTGGTCCAATCAGATGAAGTGGATCCTAAGATCTCTTGAATATTAGTTTTGGAATGCTCTTCATTAGAGAAACTAAAATTCTCAATAATTTTTTTTTCTCTTTTCTTGTCAAAACCAATTTCTTAAACAATTTGAGCATCCATGATTTCATGATGCAAGACATCAACACTAACAACGTCCCTTATCAACAATGGTTTTTAGTTTAGCGGAGTCCACAAATCCCAAAAGAGGATCATATATTATCAACACACTTTTGAGCAAGTATTTTGTTTTTTCCAAGCAAAGTTAATATAGTGATACAGTCCTGAATAATAATAAATTTGGTGCTACCCACTTGAATCTATTTTCTTTTCGCCAAATCATCTTTTCGCCAAATCATCTTTTCGCCACTTGAAGTACAACATTCGCGTAAAATCATCAAGACTTACCGGATTTTCAAAACTATTAACAGTAGCAAAGAGGATTTTTGGACCAGTATTTGAATTGGAATTCATAGACCAAACAAGTAATTTGAGAAAGCCAGATTTAAGGCTCAAGAAACCACCACACAAACGCTTCAAATATCTTCAATTGAAGAATATATAAATTCCTAGATTCCGTTACCTTAAGAAACAATGCTCCATTTTCCCAAAGGTGACTAATTTGGTAAGCAAGTCATAAAGTTTGATGGATAACTCTCTGATAACCACAATCTACCGTGAAGATGATTTTGAATCCAAACTCATTTTATTATACTCCTCTTGAGGTTTTTTTATTTTAATAGAAATATCATCTTCTTCTAAGTTATGCTTTGGAAATTCGGCTAAGAGGTTACGTTACAAGTATTATTCATCAAGAATTGGACAAAAAAATTTATTTAATGATTTTTTCTCAAATTCTTTATCTTGGTCATTGTCTCACCTACAACATCACCATTCCATTTCCTATTGCATCACCACACTTTCCATCAGTATGAGAGACGACAGTATTATGAAACGATGGACCATGAGAAACCAAATGCTTCGTCGATGAATCATATGATAAGATGGATTCTTGGATTCACCACCAGAATAATACATTTGTTGTGCACTAGAAGATTCGGCGGCAAAGATTTCACACGCAATAGATAGCATGGCCATGCATGACCAAGCATTCAAAGAAGAATCTATCATGATAAAAATATAAACAAAATGGAATCTAGTAATCGAATCTATGAATAAGGAATTGTTGACATGGAAGAGTAATTCTAATCAACTCTATTTTATCAACCCTCCTATTATACATTGTCATTTTTTAAGACGCCAAAAAAGGTGTCAGCTGAAATTGTGAGTATCCAAAGAGAGTTTATGTAGGACGAAGATAATGTGAGGAAAATGACTTCGGGAATTAGTTGGGAGAGGATTTGAAATGAGGTTTAGAGGTAAAAAAATATTGGTTTTTGTTTAGCAAGTCCCTCCCTAATGCTTAAAATGGTGTAAGAGATGCCTCATCCATAAGAATCGATGTGGCATGAGTTGTTGGTACATAAGTATGGGAACCTAGCTAATGGGATGATTTATCAAGAACAAATATCAAGTGCAAATCATGACCCATGGAGGGATTTAAGATCTCTTGCTAGTGGAAATTCATCTACGGGTGCTTTATCACTGTTCGATTGGAAGCTTGAACGTTGCAATAGAATAGTATGCAAAAGACACTCTAATGCTGGCCAAAAGTCGTTTAAATTTTTGTAGGCAAGTTCAATCCCTCCCAAATTTAGGTTTAGTTGATATTCAAGAAGCAGGATAAAGTATCAATTGAGATAAGCACTGTCAAATACTAATGATTCAAATCAATCTCAAGTCCAAATAGTCTCATAAATTTCGTGGGGTGTCAGAACTAGTCAACGACACATGAAATTGAAAATTCACTCTCAAAGACTTGTGTTCCATGTTTTTAGCTCCACGAATAGAAATAAATAATTTCTTAGGGAGCATGATCGGAGAGAAAGAGAACGTGTGGATAAAAAAAATAAGCATGCCAAGAAACTGGGGAAACTAGGTCAAATGTGTGACGCCACGTACACATAACCACAACGAGCACAAGCACCACAATACCCGTGAGTTTAGTTGAATTATTAAATCTAGCCATGTCTGCAATTATTCAGCTAACTTTGGAATTCAAAAACAATTGCACTAAATTTCATAATTTAAAATCTCAACATTTGAACTAAATTGAATACATAAAAGTGTTAAATTTTACAAAAATTTTAAAAAATCATCATTTTCTGGACTAGTATCATGGATTCATGAGTTTAAAATCATAAATGTGTTACCACTTACTCGAACAAAACATTTTGGGTTTATCTGAATTGATTTGGGTTCAACCAAAAGTGCTAAAAAGCACAAAATTTAGTGCTTTAGTTTGAATTGGATCATCGTGTTGATAGAATTGACCTAGGGGTGACAAAATAGGTTATATTCCGCGTGATTAACCTATAAAAAAATAAAGATGAAAGGCCAACTTAAGTGGTCGAGTTGAAACTCTTGTCCCGCCCCTCAACAAGCTGGTGGATTGGTCTGCCAATTTGTTTTACATTCACGAGCAACTAAATAACCAAACATGATAGTACACATGCCACAGTCAATAATAATTGAAAATATGAAAATAAATTGGGTCTCCAACAATAACATCAAAATAATTTAGGTTGAACTAAAATGCAAGACACTAATAAAATACAAGAGAGACTCAACATGTTTTACCGCCCCTAAACAAAATACAACACACTAGCCTGCATTGTGGACTATAAAAGATACTATTATTAGTAGTAGAAGTCCAGGTCAACTATCACAATTAATTAACGTACCCTCTTGTTGGACATTTATGTCATGGCGGGAGGTGGAAATTGGTTAGTAAGAGTGTAAGACTTGGGCATATGCGAAGCGGTGCCCAAAAACCAAACTTTTAAAGTTAAATCCACCGCTGACAATTTACAGCTTAGCCATATATAGTGGAGTTTAACTTGAACCACTATCAAATCATCATGGTCTGGATCATACAACTTAATTAGGCAATAAAAAAAGGTACAAGAATCATTACGAGTTGAATTAATGTGTAGGAGACTTGTAACAGAAAAATAAAAATGTGTAGACTTCCATATTTTGGGCCTCTTCGAGGGCAACAAGTTAGGCTTTTATGTATTTTTTTTAATAGGAATTTAGGATTTTATGTTAACAAAATAATATTTTGACATCAAACTTTTTAGGTCAAATGTTAGTCATTTGATTTTTATGTGCATTTTAAAATATGTCTAAGTTGCAAAAAGATAAATAATAAAAGACAGATAAAATCATACCATGATGAGTAGAAATGATTCCATAAAAGAGTTTTTTTTTTTCTTTCCTTAGAGTGGAAATGGTTTTACGAAGAGTAGAAATTATGTGAATAAAATCAGTGCTGAAAATTGGCGGTCAGGAATGAAAATTGCCATCAGTGATGTCTGAATTTTACTATATTATACACTCTGGTCAATATTATAAACAAAAATTAGCATTTTAGATTCATTAATTAAATAATGTATGTGGTATATAATAAAGATCATATACATCATTAATTGAATGAATCTAAAGCGTAGATTTTTACTTATAATAGTTACCAGAGGATGTATATAATATATATTTACTAATAATGTAGTGTTCATCTTTTATCCGTGTGCTTTGCAAATTTCATACCTCATCTTGTACCTGTTCTTCTTGAATCACGTAGAAGTTGTATCCTTAAATTAAATAAGTGGACTATGATTTATGGGTCTGTCTTTGCCTCCAGCGATTATCTAGCGACCCAATTGGTTTGGAAAGAAGCACGTACACATGATTTGAATTTACCACGGTTATTATTTTTATTGAAGTACATTTTCGAAGCAGTTCGTACATGTTTAAACCGATCAAAAGGTCAAAACAATATTCAAATCCCTCAAATAAATTATTTGGTTTACCAAAGAATTTCCAAACTAGATAAAATTCCAAAACTTATTTTAGTTACTTAAACGTTTTTTTGACAGATTAGTACTTAAAACTTGTACCTAGTTGTAAAGAATGGACCCGGACGTGGTAGTTGATTTTGGAGGGAAAATTGTACTATCATCCATGTTTTCATATGCCAGCTAAATATTTTTGTAAATAATATAAATTTTAGTCGAAAATGGTCTACAACCAAATTTAGGTTTAGTTTGATGTTCATGTAGAAGGATTAAGGATCAATTGAACTATTCATAGTCAAATACGTATGACTTGAATCAATCAACGACACGTGGAATTGAAGATTCAACCTTGAATACTTGTGTTTCAAGTTTTTAGCGAAGAGAAAAAGAATGTGTGGATAAAAACAAGCATGTCGTGGAATAGGAAAAACAAAGTCAAACGTGAGACGCCACATACACGCACCAACAAGCACAATACCTGTGAGTTTAGAAGAATAATGGTGGTCAGGGCTAGATTTTGTAGGTTATAATGTTAGGTCACTTTTTGTATAAATACTCATTGTAAGTATAATTTCTAACACAAAGGCATTCAACCTATTGTTTTTTATTAGCAATATTCATCATTTATATTTTTGCCTTTCATTTATTTATGTTTTCATTAGTTTATTAGTTATATAAAAAAAAATCCAATAACATGTACACCCTCCGATCATTATTATAAGTAAAAAAATTACTTTTTAGATTTACTAAATAGTTGATGTATCTGATCTATATATAAATCTTATGTATACATCAACCATTCAATTGATCTATATGTAAATCTTATGTATACATCAACCACTCAATGAATCTAAAATGTGATGTTTTGCTTATTGTAGTGGTTAGAGGGTGAACATAACACTCTTTGTAGGAATTAAGGAACCCACAACTAAGACCAAATTTCTTCATTGCCAAAAACGCTTGATGTAAAAGAGAATCAATATTGAGAACTTTTAATCAAATCCTTGCCTAACTTTCAAATTCAAAACAATTCCAACACTTACGAAATTTCATAATTTAAAAATCTCAACATTTTTTTTGAATGACAAATGTTAGTATGTCAATTGTTATGTTAGTTTTTTCTTTTTGTTAAAACTTGAACTCTAGACCTCAAATTTTTTAACCCTTAACTCAAATCTGTTGAGTTACCCAACCCCCTCCCCCCCTTAAAATCTCAACATTTGAAATAAATCGAAAGCATACAAGTCTTAAATTTTACAAAAATAAAAATATCCATGATTTCCTTTAACGGACAAGATTCATGGATTCACGAGTTTGAATAATAAATATGTTACAACTTATTCGAACAAAATACTTTGGGTTTGTCCGAATTGATTTAGGTTCTACCAAAACTACTTAAAAACACAAATTCAACGTTTTAGTTTGAATTAGATCATCGTCTTCATAGGTTTGGCAGAATAGGTTTTCTTCCCTGCAATTAACCTATCAAAAGAGGGACATGACGGGCAAACTTGAGTGGTCAAGTTGAAACTCTTGCCCTGCCCCTCAAGAAGCTCGTGGTTTGGCCTGTCAATTGGTTTATTCATTCACATCTCATAAAAGTAATAACAAAAAATAATCATCATGAAATTCAACAAAAATGATAGCAATAACATGAACATACATTCACACAAGCAACTAAATAACCAAACATGATGTTTGCATATGACACAAACAGTATAATTGAAAATATGAAAATAAATTGGGGCTCCAACAAGAACCTCAAAATAGTTTATGTTGAATTACATTCAACGTAATCTTAAAATTGTTTAAATTTCTCCAATGAAGAACACAAATTCATTAGCAAAATAAACCAAAAAAGTTAGCAAGAAAACTTTTTTTTTTCTAAACTATTTTGACATACCAGATTTATCTAACCTGTCTAAACTATTTTTCTAACCTCACCAATTTCTTGCTAGTTTAACATACCAGATTGACGGACTCGACATGTTTTACCATCTTTAAATAGTTTTTTCTATGTTACCCCTTGATGATTTGAGGGTAATTTACTCCTTTCCAAAAAAAAGTATTTTCTTCATATTTATTTTTAAAATTAGTTACCATTTTCATCTCAAGAACGTCAAACTTATTCATTTTCTTCGTTTAACCTGTGATCTCCATCTCTTCGTTTCATATTAAAATCATATTTGTTATTAGGGGTAATTTACCCCCAATTCATTAAAGGTAATGTATCTTGGTTTTTTCTTACAATTAGTTATCATTTTCATCTTCTTCATTCGACATGTGACCCATCTCTTTCGTTTTAGAATTGAATCATATTTATCATTAATGATAAATTACCTCCAATTCATTAAAGGGCAATGTAGACCTCACCTCCTTAGATCGACCATCCGGTAAAATACGAGACACAAGCCCACATTGTGGACCAAATATTAGTAGTAGAAGTCCTAGTCAACTATCACCATTAATTAATGTACGTTCTTGTAGGACATTTCTAAGGAAATTTGTGTCATGGTGGGAGGTTGGCACTTATTGTCAATTGGTTTCCATGTATGCATAACGAAGACTTGGCCATTTGCGAAGCGGTGCCCAAAAACCAAAAATTAAGTTAAATCCACTAACTGACAATTTAAAACTTAGCCATATTTAGTGGAGTTTAACTTGAACCACTATCATCTTGTTTTGTATCACACATTGATTGATTAATACCTTAATTAACAACGACAACTTGGGCAAAAAAGGGTACATTTCTGGAATCATTACGGGTTGAATTTATGTCTAGAAGACCTATACCAAAAAAAGAACAGAAAAAATGTATAGAAAACTTCCATATTTTGTGCCTCTTTGAGGGCATGAATTTAGGCTTTTGGGATAAGAAAAAATATATTTTGACATCAAAATTTTAAAGTCAAATACGAGATCTTCTAAGTTTCAAATGTATTTTGAAATGCTAGATTTTAAAAGTATTTTATTTTGAGGAAATAGATTTTAAAAGATAAAAGGTAGACATAGATAAAGATAATAAAAATATACAAGAGAATATTAACTAGTAGCTTAATGACATTTGTTAAGTTTTCAAAACAAATATTTTTTTATAAAAAAGTTGGGTAATTAAAAATAACATCTTATATTTTCAATACAAAATCTCTATTTATAAATTCTTTAACTAATGTACTGAGAGTACGAGCACCGATTAACAAGATCGAAATATATATACAAAGTATCGTGTCTATTTTAATGTTGAGTTAACAAAATCATTTGTGATTATTACGAAATATAGACATAATGAGTTTGGGCAGACCCACGTGTCTTGGTCAGATGAGTACTCCTGCAATATGGAGAAGTATTAACTTTCTAACCAACCACCCATTAAGATTTCTTGCAGGCCTGCCTCTTTACTCACTCCTCAATTATAAAACCTTATCACATCATTCCAAATTCACTTACCTTCAAATCCCTTTCTTTCACAGTTTACTAGCAAATACTAGTAGAGAAACATGGCTCTGGGAAGAGGCAGTGCATTGGTTCTACTAGTCTGCTTTTTTGTTCTTAACTCTGAGTTGGCTCATGCTGCTACCTACACTGTTGGAGGTCCTGGAGGTTGGACCTTTAACACTGTTGGATGGCCTAACGGAAAACGCTTTAGGGCTGGTGACACCCTTGGTATGTATTCAAACAATTACTTTCTCCACTCTTATTTATAAGAGTGTACAGACACTCACTTTAACACTGTTGTTTTTTTTCTTCAAAATTCTCTTTTATAGGATAAAGTTACGTAGGTTCTACCATTTTGAGAATGAATTTATTGGTGTAATCAACATGAATTTCATCTAACACATAGAGAAGAATTTTTCTTGTGGATGAATCTTTATTACAAATATCTTGAGCATAATTAAATATAAATCTGTGTATGTTTGTGCAGTGTTCAACTATAGCCCAGGAGCTCACAATGTAGTGGCGGTGAACAAAGGAGGGTATGATAGCTGCAAGACTCCAAGAGGAGCAAAAGTGTATAGGTCAGGAAAGGACCAAATCAGGCTTGCTAGGGGACAAAACTACTTCATTTGCAACTATGTGGGTCACTGCGAGTCCGGAATGAAAATTGCCATCAATGCTGCCTAACTTTTATATTAAAGTCTAATATATGTCATAATGTAGTGTTTAACTTATATGTGTGTGTTTTTCAAATTTCATACCTCTTGTTGTACCTGTTCTTTACGTACTTCTTGAATCATGTAGAAGTTTATTATCCTTAAATTAAATAAGTGGATAGGTGGGTGTGAAGTGTTAAGTGTGCCATGTATGCTCCTATATGTTAGACATCATGGATCTGGTAACAATAATTTTGTGTAACATGATTTCTGGGTCTCTCTGGATGTTATGTAGCGAACCAAATTGTTTTGAAGGGAACTACAATTGACTTAAATTTACCACTGTTACTGTTTTTATTTAAAATAAAAATGTGTGGGACCTATGGAGAGAGTGTGCTTATTGAAGCTACTGTTCTCCACAAACAACATTTTTTTTTCTCCCTAATAATAGTACCTATGTAATGAAATCGTAGCACTTGTTTACCGACAAAACCAGTCAAAAGAAAAAGCTATGAAAATTGCTAATGACACATTGGAGAAGGCTGAGAAACACATGTAAAAGACTAAAATGTTCTTTGATAGTTAATTGTCGAGGAATTCATAAATCAGCTGTAGTTAACTGCCGAGGTTTTCTTCGATAGTTAACTGTCGAGGAAACATCAAACCTAATTTTTTTTTTGTTGCAAAAACCTTAAATTGTCATTATTAATATTTATTGATTTTAATTTTTTCAATTATTATTTTGGCACGTTTCAAACAATTGCAGTATTATATTTATGCATATATATATCTTAATGAGAATAGCATTTAAATACTCTAAAAAAACATTTTAATGAGTATAAAAATTAAACATTTGAATATTATTTTGCACATTAATAAAAAGAGATTAATTAAAATAGATTGACAGTGTAAAACAATTTTACACTGCAACCAATTAAAATCATCCAATTAGACACATAATTTAAGTGTTAAAAAAAAGGAAAAATCAAATAAAATATCGATAATAAATGTCATATTCACATAAAGGAAATTATTGATCGTGTATTTCATGTAATGCAAATATTTTATTCGATTGATTCAAACTATGTCAAGGTATTTCGAAAGGAGCCAAGAGATGCATCAATAAAGGTGAACAAGAAGAGTTTTTTTTTGTCTTGCTTGATTTCAATTCACCTGATTTAAGCCACGGTATGTGTGAAAAGTGTTAAAAGTTAAACATGATTTTTTTTCTTCACATAACCTTAGACGTGGGAAGAATGTATTGATTGACATGAGCATACATACAACATATATAAAGGTCATTCGTGCTGCACAACATTACATATTTACATTTATATAGAGAATCAATATTGTACCTTAATTGTATAAGTGGTTGTAAATTTGACCACATGTAAAATATTCAAATTGAGGAGTATCAATGAAATGAAGTTACTTTCTTATTGCAGAGATGGATGTGATGGATGTAATGGACAGGGTGATGTGGGAGGCGATAGAGATGCTCGTGATTTTATTTTTTTCTTTAAATCCTTCAGCCTCCGTAAAACTAGGTTTGAAAGGGTGAAAGGATGCGTAGAAAAGATTTTATTTTATTTTTATTTTATTTTTAACATTTAAGATGATGTGTTTAGTCAAATAACTTGGGATATGACATTTATTATCCACATTTTATTTGATTTTTCCTTTTTTAAACATTAAGATGATGTGTCTAATTGAGTGATTTTAATTGGTTGATAGTGTAAAGTTGTTTTACACTGTCAGTTTATTCTAATTAATCTCTAAAAAAAATAGTAATAGTATTTTGTTATATTATATTAAATGAAATTGTTATTAAAGGGTTATATTATAATTATATGTCAAAATTTAAGGGGTTATAAATTTTGCAGATACTATTTACATAATTATTATTTAAAGAAAAAGATATGATTTATGTCAATAGTAGCCCAAGTTTCTAATTACAATAACTAATTGTTAAAAAAAAAAACGAGTAATAAATGAGAATTAATAGAATTCTTAAAAAGAAAACTAAGATTTAATAGTAATAAATTAGTAATTTCAAAAAAGGCAAATGCTTCCAAGTCCACTATACCGTAAACCAATTATATCTTCAATTCAATCTCTGAATTCATTTTCAATAAATACCATTAATTAAAAAAACTGAAACGTCTTTGTCATTTGTAATTTCAGATTTCCTCGGAAGTTAAACTGCCGAGGTTTTCCTCGGAAGTTAACTGCAGCCAGTTTTATTCTTCCTCGGCACTTAACTACCGAGGGGTATTTTCGTCTTTTACATGTGTTTCTCAGCCAAAGAGCATGTGTATACAACAATTTTCAAAAGCTATATATAAATTTCCCTTCGTCTCTGAATTATAGTCGTTTAAGGTTTATGCACAATTATTTAAAAATTGATTAGTTGTCTTGATTTCAATGGTAAAATTAATATCATTTACTAAAATACATTTATTAATCGTAGTTAGTGGAGTAATAAAGTTGGATGAAATTCAATAAATAAGGGTATAATAATGGGAAAAAAATAATAAATACTGCATTGGTATTCTAAAATGACAATTATTTTGAGAAAAAGAAAAAATGTTAAAGAGATAATTATTGTGAAACAAAGGGAGTATTTTTTTTAAAGCCAAAAGGAAAATTAAATTAAAAAATGAACGAGGAAGTACAAGGCTGAGGGGGCATGAACTTGACTCAGTAAACCAAAAAAAAACCCAAAACAGGTGATACAACTATTCGATACATAAGTTGTATAAAAAAGAAACACCCTAAACAATCACTACCACGGACCCAGCGAACACACGTGTGGGCGCGAAACCGAATTACAAAAGAAAACGCAGAGTGAGCATTCAGATTATTGAGTAGGCGTAAGAATCATCTGCCAACACAGTAACGATCCAAGTTCCACAACCCCCTTCAAGATGATGCAGGTAAACCACCCTTTCAAGTCAAGCCAACTAGATACGAACCGAAGCACGAATTCGCAAACGATCTTGAAACTTTAGCCGTAGTCCAGATCGAGGGATGAACGGACGACGAAAATTCAACACAGTCCACCAACGGCGCATAAAGCAACCGCATCAGATAAAGTCTGGAGGTACGATCAAAGAAAACTACCGCCAACACGGAAGCCTCTACGCACCTAGCTCTTTCGAGCATCAGCAGACTATGGAACCCAATCTCAACTCCAGGATAAACCAGGATCGAGATATACGAACAAACCAAGTCGGAACAAACCCACCACCGCCCGTCAGCAACCTCCTGTAACAAAAACAAAACAAAACAGAGACATATACAGTACAGAAAAACCACACCAAAGCTAAAACCACTCCAAGTCCAACCAGGTCAAGAAACAACAGATCTCGAACCACCAACCAACGAATCAATCAGATCACGCCTGATCTGACAACACCATGACCCAACGGAGTCGACACTAAAGGATAAACCTCCCGAAGCTGACAACGAGCAATGGCTGAAACGATGACTGAAGCAACCAAGAAAAGTAACCCACACGAAGAAAGGAGGCCAAAAAACATGTTTTCCTAACGAACCATCGACGAGAAAAACAGGGACGAGTCGCGGCGGTGCTGACGACAAGCTTCGTGATGGTGACGACGATGAAGCAGGTCGCACCACCACCGTCAATAAAGGCTACATCTTGTGAAAACGAATTTTGATTTGGGTTGGGGAGGAGAGGAAATGGAGCGGCTGGATTTTCTTTTTAGAGAGAGGTTGGAGAAAAGGGTTTAGAGGGGAGGAGAGAAAAGTCTTTTTGCAGAGGGAGTATAACTTTGGTAAAAAAATACTAATATTACTAAATACTATACCAGGCATCTAACATCGAAAAATAACCGTATAAAGCATCTAATAGGGCTGGACAGGATTTGTGTAACCGATCCAAACTGTCTGACCCATAAGGCCCGTATGCAAGCGGGTCGGTTAATTCGAATAATGCGGGTCAGTCGGATTGACAAAAACGGTTATGGATGAGTAATATCGGTCAGTTTCGGATGAGTGTTATCCATCCATCGAAACCCATTTAAAACCGATACATACATTTATTAATTTTTTTACCTACTGTTTGACATTTTAGAGTTAATATAAAACCCAATTTTTCCCATTTCTTAACAACCCTTCTCTCTCTAGAAACATCTACAGCCGCTCCCACCTCTCTCTAGCCAAATCACCTTCCTATTCTCAATCTTCTACCTTCCTCTCTTCATTATTTCACTCATGAACTTAACACCATGGGTGGCTGCTAGCTCTGAAATTGAAGAGTGATAACCTAAATCATAATCTATATGTTTCCTTTTCCAAAAAATTCATCATCCCTAACCATGAAACACTGATTATGTTTTCCACACCATTCAACATTCACCCCACACCACACAAATTGAATTTATTTTTCATTGAAATTCCTTCTCATTACTACTGTGAAAACGTGGACACTAGAAGAGAGGATGTTGCAGGGCTACAATCTGAATCACAAATTAAATCACGTTTCTTCATTTTCTTTGATTTTTGTTTTGTTTGTTCTCTCCATTCTTGGCCCAGATCTAAAATTCTGGATGTGTGAAGTTTTGGATGTGTAAAGTTTTTCTTTATCTTATTTTGTTTAGTTTAAAACCGATACAACCCACCTGATCGCCCGTGAAAACCGTCAAACCGACCCCGCCGAAACCGACATACTCATTTGGACGGAAACAGACTCTGATATTCCAACCGACGGTTGATTCGGTTTCGGATTTTGGACCCGATTTCTGACCGAAACCGCCCGTTGTCCAGCCCTAGCATCTAATATGAATCTGGTCCAAGATAAATCTTAGTATTTTTATTTTAGTAAATTTTAATAGAGTATTACATTTATTCTTCATTCTTTTTATCAATATAAATTTCATTTTACTTAAAGTAGTAAGGGTCCATCTTTAGACCATACTTATATGAAAATTACTTTATATGGGTAAATGCATGCATATATTGTCGTCTTATCATATCCTACTAGTTTCTACAACTTATATAAAATAAGAATTTTAACTACATATGTTAATTTATAAAGGTTTATGATTAATTTATGGACAATGCTAATGAATATTTTCAAGATATTTTTTGAAGGTCGTTAATAATAACTTTTTATGAAAATTCGTATCGAAATTTATAGTATTTGACTTTTTAAAATAATAGTAATTTTTAAATTTGAAAGTCCTTTACTAACAAGATCCATAACTTATTATATCATGTCGGTTCTTCAACGAGTAAATTAAAACAATATATGATAATTTGTCTTATCATATCTCGCTGATCATGGTCATCAAACAAATCCTAACCAATTTTGCCAGAGCATCAAAAATATTACGAAGAGTCAATAATTATGAAGACTTTCACTATTTTTCAATAAGAAACTACGAAGATTTTCACTGGCCTTTATTTTTTAGTCAAGTAGCCTATTGGTTAAAATTCACCTTATAAAGTGAATAAGCGGGGTGTCCGGGGTTCGAACTCAGGCCCCTACATATAATAATGCATTGTCCTATCAACTGAACTATGTTCACAGGACACTTTCACTGGCCTTTTATAAGTCGGCGATGTAAACTTTTTTTTAATTTTTTAATAAATTTATGGGGATGTAAACTTTTCTTCTTTAATTAATTAAATGAAGAACATTATCATGACTCGTGCCATTGGGTCATCATTCTTTAGGCAAATGACCTAAACTTTCTCTAACCAACCCCCTACAATTTGGTTGTTTTCCATCACAATTCCACACATTAATTCACATTAATTCATGCGGTTAGCATGATGATGGTTGAATTAAAATTAAATAGTTAAAAATTTAATATATATTTTTTTTAATTGTGCTACTTTTGGTTCATTATGGCAGCAAGTTTGATTGTGGCTTGGGTTTTCAAAGCCAATTTCACTCAATTTACAAATTATTTAGGTGGCTGGAGGGCTGGTTGATGATTCCTTCATTTACTGTGGTTTCTTTGTGTTTGGCTCATAGGAACTAATAATAGAATTTTGGGTTAATTATGTAAATGGTCCCTATAAATATTCAGAATTTTATTTTTAGTCCCTACAAAATAAAATCACACTTTTTAGTCCCTATAAAATTTTCCATCAGCATTTTTAGTCTTTGTAAAATTTTTCTATCAACATTTTTAGTCCCTGTCAAAAATTTCCATCAACATTTTTGGTCCCTAAAATGCTTAAGAAAAATGTCACAGGGACTAAAAAATGTGATTTTATTTTGTAGGGACTAAAAACAAAACTGTGAATATTTATAGGGACTAAAAACTTAATTAACCCTAGAATTTTTAATAATATTTATACTTCCATTACGGAGCTTATGAAAAAGGTAAAATTTCATTTTATTGGTTGTTGAGGGTTAATAATGCCTCATTTGTTTATGGTTGTCAGCAATGGCGGTCGGATCTGTTGTTTTGTTTGGGTATCAGCTAATGCTTGTCTTTATGTCTATCTGACAAACTCTATGTACGTTGAGCGACCTATTTAGTACGCCTTGTGCTAAAGAAGCGTCTCTGTTTTTGTGAATATATATACCATTTTAACTTCTTAAAAAAATATAATTAAATTTTTTTATTCTAAATTTAAAAGACCGATATTAAAATCTTGATTATCTAATTTCTATTCAATGACTACTGATAATTAATTGCTCGAATGATGGATTGTTGACTCCAATAAATAAAAAAATTGTTACTAGTGTTTTTTAGGCTATAAAAGCAAAGCCCATAATCATCCTTATTGCAACTGGCCTCTAGCTCTCATCCTCAACCTTTGATAACGTGCATCTAAAAGTATGACCCTGGGATGAAGCAGTGCAATAGTAGCTCTTAGGTTATCGGTTATCATTGTGATTGTTGTTTCACTCATGGCTCATGAAGGAAAGATCCGATTGTTTCGTATTAAATTTTAAGATTTTTAAAAATGATTTTTGGTGACCGACAAAATATGTAATTAGAAGTAAAAAAATTTTTTTAACGTAAATCAGATATCATTTTCATGCAATTGCGAAGATTAATCTTTCGAGTTTTGGGGGAGTTAAATGAGTTGCAAACTCTCCCAAAAAGTTTTAATGTTACCTAAAACTGTATTCGAACCCACAACCTTGATTAAACTGAAAGAGATCTGCGTCATCTCATTTAAGTGTTCTTAGATAAAAGTCAATTTGTTATTTTAATTTTAATTTTAATATTTTCATGTCTGGAAAAATCTAGTAATTTTGCATTAAATTTTGTGATTTATCAAAAAAACTTACTTTTTTTTTTAGTGTTACAATGTAACGAGGCAAAAGAAAAAACAAGAGGGAAAAGACAAAATTAAGTTCCAAGCTTATCTCTCAGGATGAGAGATTTCATGCCAGACGGATGGCAGTTTCAGTGAGCAGAGCACCTTGCATGTGATCATTCCTTAGCCATAAAATCTGCACATATTTTGTTCTCTATGAACATACACCAATGTTGTATTTTTATTTCCGTGTAAAACATCTCTAATATGAAAGAGGTCGGTAGCATTAGTGTGCAATGTATGATCACGACCAGCAATAATCAGGCCAACTGCTTCCAAACAATCACTCTCACAAATAATGTTGAGATAACCTTTTTTACTACAAAAATCAAGACTTATCTAGATAGCACATAGCTCAGCTAATAACGCATCGCATCCAACTTCATAGTGAGAAAAACCAACTATCCAATCTCCATTGTGGTTGCGAACAACACCTCCAACACATAAACAACCAAAATCTTCTAGAAAGCTACCATCAATATTGAGTTTGAGTGTACCTTTCGGAGGGGATCCAATGAGCTAAGAGGTGTGATGAGTGTGGGTCCAAACCAAGATTGGGATAGTAAGAAATGCATTCATCATGTAACAAAAAAGTCTTTTGCACCACATCTTTAATATGTCAATGTTGATCCTCAAAAATAGTTTTGTTTTTCCAACACCAAGCATACCATAATCATGTAACAAACAAAATAGAGGAAGTTTCCTTTGTCATCGCATGAAGCCAAACCTTGACGTCGAATTCAGATAAAAAGTTATTATAATGCCCCATATTTAAACGGAGCCAAAGCTCTCTAGAGTGCAGGCAATCACACTTCTATCGATAATATAAACCTGTCACTAAAAGTAATTTTTGTTTTTTTTTTCCTTTCAAATATTCACACTAGATATTTAATTTTTGAAAAGATCAAATAGATTCATATTAATTTTGATGATTTTTTTTTTTTAAAAAAAGGGTTAATATCGCTTTTTGTTCTTGTAATATTAGCGAATTCCGATTTTGATCCTTATAAAAAAAAATTTAGATTCAATCCCTGTCATGTCAAATTCTTTAACTTTAGATCAACAGCGAAGCTAGCAAAAAATTTGCGCAGGGATCAACTATAATAAAAAAAAAAAAAATTTTAAAACCAACATATTAAATTTAAGGATAAAATATTTTTTTAGTCCTATAAATTATAATTTTTTAGGTTTAAAAAAAATATTCTATTTTTATCTCGATTTTTTAAAATTTTACAAAAAAAGTGTTTTTAGTCTTGGATTTAATTTCTATAACAAAAATTAAGGACTAAAGTTAAACAAAATCTTAGGAAATTAACTTAAAAATCGCAAGTGTTGTAGAGACAAAAAACAAAATAATATGAAAATTAGCCAATACATCAAAATTAACTTAGAGCACAACAAATGATAAAAATTGACAATAGTTATTTAAAAAAGCTGGACAAAATGCGTTTTAAGAAGCCAATTATTTTATTCATAATTGATTATTTACAAAATAGAATGATAACGTCTTCTCCAATGTAAACAATTAGATTAATTATTTGAGAAAATGGTCACTTTAGTCCCTGACTTTGTACCTCGTTGTCACATAAGTCCTGACTCAGGATTAAATATAGAGAAGTCTTTGACTCTGCACTTTCGTTAGCACTTTAGTCCCTGACGTTAAATAATTCTGTTAAGTGTGTCACATGGACTAAAGTGAAAGTAGAAAATTGTCACTTTAGTCCCTGAACCAAAAATCAATATACCCAACTTGAATTTGAAATCCCTAATTTTCTAAATCTCAAATCCCTAAATGTCATCCCTAAATCCCTTAAATTGAAAATCTCGTATCCTTAATTTTTTTATCTTATTTGACAATTTAATATAACATTTTTTTTGGTCAAAATGTAGCGTTCCTTTATTTAAAATTTAAAAAATAGAGATTAATAATATCAACATTATTTTTTTGTTACACAATTTGTTGTTTAATACCGTGGATAAAGTTTTACCGCTAAGCATAAAAAAAATACATAAAACTTTCAATACAATTTATAGAACATACAATATTCAATATATGTGAAGAAAAAAAAATCTACAATGTTTAGAAATAAGCAGGGGCGGAGCCACCCCCCAGCTAGCCTGGCACTAGCCCAGGCTCAGCTTCTACTTTCTTTGTAGCAAGCCCAACCATTACTAGAACATCTCGCTTTTTCTGCGGATTTACCTGCGAATTTTTGTATAAATTCCGAAGGAAACACGTTTCTTGTGGATTTTGCCAAGGATTTAGGTTCCCAGGTAAATGTAATACCTTCGTGGGTAATTGTTTCCTTAGGATTTTAGGATCCACAGGAAATGTGCAATTATCCACAGGAAGGAAGTAACATTATATAGGAATCTATAAAATTATTTGCAGGAAATGTACAATTTTTACCCAAACATAGAGTATAAACCTATAAAGGTAAATACACCTACTGAAGAGGATTATGAAAGCATTGTCACAAAGTTGGGTTGCATGATTGTGGAAATATTTGTTCTTGACTATCTATTCAGGTATCATATATGATTTATTTAATGAAATGGGATCTTGTATTTTTATATTAAAAAAAGTGTGATACAACATTGTTTCTAACGTTGTTTCTAATTATTTATTTAATGGATGCAGGAAAAAAATTAAAGTGAACTTTACTCATAGTGAGCTCATTCGAACTGAAGAAGCAAGACAAAAAGCCATGGATTTGGAGAAAACTAGGCGAAACATTGCCACCTATGGGTTTGAAATTCCACCGAAGATATGTAAGGGGAAAAGAAAAGAAAAAAAGCCGGTCATTAGATGTATGAAGTAGCAACCTATTTAGAAAGTTATAGTGAAACAAGAACATATTCTTTAGAAGGTTCTTTCAGATATTGTTTGGAAAGAGGATGTACCTAAATTGTGTCCTCTCATGATTAATTTGATACTATCTGCTACGTTCTTTGTTGAGATAATTATCATGTATTTCAAATATGCAGGCGATAGAGAATCGAGAGAAGGATTAAGTTGGTAATATTATGCTCCATTCTAATCTTTTGACGTGTCATTTTTTTTATACCGTTTTGAAATAAAATCTAAGTCCTTCAAATAAAAGTTAATTACCAGCGAAAATACAATTATACTTCATTCCAATCTTGACACTTCAACATTTTTTTTTATCTCGGGTCTTTTGTAATAAGAAATCACTTTTAGACGAGAGAAGATAAGTGTTAAAAGATTGATATATGTTTGATCTTGTGATTGTGTATGTTGTAACTTTAAACAAGAAGCAAACCACCACTTCTAAGTCATCAAGTGAGACCAAATTTTTTCAATTTATTTTTTTGAACTAAAAGGCACTTTTATTTTTCCTAGCGAATAAATTAGATATTAATTTTATACAAAACTAAAATTTGTCTTGACTGAAAATTAAATTATGTCCTCCTTCACTATTTTAATGGATAAATATAAATTTTAAAAATTCGTATTTTATTGAAACGTACAAGACCTATTAACCACTGATTATTATATTTAGAGCAATAGCATTGACAATCAATATATTTTTTTATATATATTTAATATTAAAAATATCAAGCAAATGATATTCAAAAGCTAACAAAACAATTGAGCGTAATGTTTGAAGTTATGAGAGAACCTACAATGTGTTGAATCATCATGTTTGACTAAGAGAAAACAACAAACGACATTGACACCACATCTTCACTCAAAACCTTAAGACATTACGTATATTGGTTATCTCACTTACATGTTTAATGTCTACTCTTGCGTCCAATGTAGATGTTTAATTCACACGTGACACATTTGTGAGACTTTGTATATGAGATATGATGAAATAGTCAAGTAAGGTCACATGCACAAGATTGTAATAAAAAGAGAGAAAGTAAATTAAAAAAGAAAGAAAGAAAGAAGATGAAAAAATAATTTGAATATGAGAGGAATGATGATGGGAAAAAGTGAGTTGTTGGTAGTTTTATGGGTTTGTTGAATATTAATTGTTAATTATGCCATAAAAACATTAGACACATTAAAAAACGCCACTTTAATTTAAAATATTTAATAAACATGTATTTTGTCAACTCAACATTTATTTTCTATATCAAATTGGGGTGGATTCTAGGGTGAGGGTCCAATTAGGTCCCTCACTGGTGAACCACGAGAAAAACACCAATAGATTAAATAAGTGGTTCAGATTTATTTAAATTAAAAGAGGGAACATGTAGAACTGCTCACATTCAATCATATCCTGCAATGGTTTCACCCGTTGTTAACCGTAATTAATTATTACGAACCGAACCGAACAAAACCATTACAGATCAATTAATTTCTTTTCACACAAAAATCTGAACCCTTTTTCTAAACCCTAATTCCATTTCAAATTCAATCAAATTCACCATCTTCTAGGTTCTTATAGGTATGGTTTATGTAAAATCAAAACTTAGCCTTGTATTTATTTGCATATTTGATATTTTCTGTCTATATCCCTGACTATATGATGCTATTTCATGCAGATGGGTGATTGACCCTCCTTTGGACATCACAGTCCCATCAAAGCGCACTCCATGGCCAGACTCTCCTCCTGAACTCCCATCTAATGAAAACGAAAAAGTGTTAGCTGCAGGCACAGAAGAGCAACCGAACACGCACACTACAAATAAATTGATTGAATTTGATTGAATTTGAAATGGAATTAGGGTTTAGAAAAAGGGTTCAGATTTTTGTGTGAAAAGGAATTAATTGATTTGTAATGGTTCGGTTCGGTTCGTAATAATTAATTACGGTTAACAACGGGTGAAATCATTGCAGGATATGATTGAATGTGAGCAGTTCTACATGTTCCCTCTTTTAATTTAAATAAATCTGAACCACTTATTTAATCTATTGGTGTTTTTCTCGTGGTTCACCGGTGAGGGACCTAATTGGACCCTCACCCTAGAATCCACCACCAAATTGGTATTTTGGAATTTTTTACGAGAGAGTTCATTGGAAATACTGATCACCAATCAATCCCCTCTCTAATGACTATGGGCCCGTTTGGATTAACTTATTTTAGAGCTTATATAAAACAACTTATGCAAATAAATAAGTTTTTATGTATTATTTATAAGTTTTTAAAGTAGTTTATAAAAAAACCGTTTATGAAGATACAATTTTCGTTAGTAAGAGTTTATAAATTAAAATAAAAACTTGTTTATTTACATAAGTTATTTTTCATAAGCTCAAACCAAACGGGGCCAATACATGTTGCATGGAGTAAAAATAAATGGATTGTTAAGATTTCACTTTCAATACATAGTAGTACACTAGTACTACATTAGAGGGCATGTGCAAACGTCCTATGAAATTTGTCCATCTAGCTACCAATTAGTTGCACTGAAGTACCAGATTTTGAATATATTATAAACAAATTGGCATTTACATAATCAAGTAATCATTACAAACTTCACAAAGAACTTCCAGTCATTAACATTTTTCCAGGCTATGACCCAGTGTCTAAAAAGATGAAAGCTGAAGTTGGACCCTCCAAAAACAAAAGTATAGTAGTAATATATAAAGTCATAGGAAAGTATAATATATAAAGTCATAGGAACAGAGATCTAGGCTGGGGTTTGTAAATTTGTAATCATTATGTCAGTTGAATTTCATTATAGCTACACTGAGAATTTTGTCTTGGCTTTGAGAGCCTGAAGCCTTATTATTTGTTGCATAGATCATATGCTGAATACTCATGTGCCAGCTGAGTCCAAAGGACACAAACCCAGCTCCCCTGCAGTCAATATGCCCCCAACACATCAAGATCTTTTAATCAAAATCAGATAGTCAAAATTTAAATTTAGTATTTTAAATTATAAAATTGAAATTAAAATGTGCACTTTTTTAGACCGTCTCATTTTAATCGAACGACTACTGATATCCTAACTTGTGAATGGGAAATTCACTAGGTGCTACTAGATTCCTCTATCCCTTGTAATTGATGGAGCTGACATAAATTAACTTTTTTTTGGTTGTGGTGGTGGGTGGTGCTGCTTGTTTAGTGGGTGTGGATAGCAATTGGCACTCAATGTGAAACATTACAACAACTATATATGATCGTGGCCTCGTAGTAATTCTAAATCGAAACTACTAGTATATGCTTCTTGGAATCCTATGCTGAAAGGGGACCCAAAATATTTCTGGTGCAATTGGAACTTTTAACTAGTGGAGACACATGCAATGCAAATTGTAACCACAATGTCTTAAATTTGATTTAAACTCATAGAAAGGTGGAACTTCAACATCAAAGGTAAGACAAGAATTTAGGACACTAATAAAAAGGGAAAAAGTAAATTAAATAAAAGACAAGCAAGTATCCTTCAGCAACTAATTAAGAAAATAAAGTCAACGACAAAAGTGAGCGGTGTTTATTTTTGAGAGGAATGAGCAGTATATACGTAGCTATGTGTTTTTATTTTTATTTTTAAGGAATATACGTAGCTATGTGTTATACTCTGTCCCATTTTAGGTTTTACAGTAACATATATTAAAAAACATGTTTTGTGTAACATGCACGGCCAGAATCATCTTACATTGTGCACACATGTTTTTCTCACTATTGAATCAACAAGTTACATCATATATTATTTAATTTAATTGTGAAATTTATTGATCAAAACTAATTTATATATGATGTAAGATTTGTTTCGCTTGTGCACTATAAAATTGACCTAATTTTTTTTTTAAATAAACAAAAGAATATTGTAACAACTTTATAAAATTATTAGATATGTTTATTTTCATTAATGTATAATTGTTTTAGAGTATTACACGTAGTATTAATTTGATGGTAGATTTATAATAAAACAGCTTGATTAAAAATAAAATTTGAATAAAACAACTAATGTTACATTAAATATAATTTCACTGTTTGAGTTGGATCAAAATGAACAATGATGAGGCGATGTTTTGCAAAATGGGCATGGTGTTTTTGTTGCTTTCTTTTCTTGTGTAGGTGTTCCACTATATAGGTGGAGCTTTGCCACATCTTCCGTGCTTTCTTTTCTTGATTGGTCACAAGCTTATAGGCACATAATTTTTTTTATCAAACAATGTAATGGTTGAAAATTCACATTTTTAAAATGAATAACCGCATATAATATACAATGTACATACCAACTGAGCTAAGTTCACGAGGACATTAAACACATCATTTAAACACACACACAAAAATACATTTCATTCAATTATTGAAAAATATATATTGTTGAGTTATTTTTTCGTTCTACCATATCTCAATAGTGTAGGTGTGGTTAAATAGAGTGTGAAATGCTTATGACTAAGCAAGTATTTTCAGCATTGAGGCTTATTTTGTCAGATTATGGTTGGAGAGTGATTTTTAAGTCCCCCTTAGGCTTTAAGCCCCTTAAAATCAGCAAAAAATACTACTGATTTTGTTTTTTTTTTGAAGAAAAAAAGAAAAGAAAAAAAATACTACTAATAAAAGTATAAAATATTTGATACTTATTTAACAGGTAATAATAATAATAATAATAATAATAATAAGGCACACCAAAAAATTATTACGTCATGCTTGGGAGGGGAAATGTGGGCTGTACTATCACCAACCTTGTTTTTTTTTTTGGGCAATACTTTTTTTAGGCAATACTATCATCCACCTTGTTAATTAGCACAAACATTATCATTTAATTTGGGACGTTACTAATTTAACTTTACTGGTAGTAGCTAGTTTTTATTTTATTTGAGGAATGGTAACTAGATTTGTGTTTTTTTTGGGTGAACGGTTTGTTGTGTTCTTTACTTCGTTGTATACATTCAACAATAAATAAATGATCTGGCTTATGAAAAATGTCTATTAAAAATATTCACAAGATAAAATAAAGAATGAGAGAACAAAAAATCTGAGACAAATTTAACATTTTTTCGTCATCTCTTATATATTTTATTCGATACAGCTCTAGGATCTATATAATGAATACACACATTGGTTCGAGTTCAAGTTTAGTAGTTGACTTAACACTAAAAGATCAAATAGATCTAGAAAGAAAGAAAAAAAAGAATATAATGTAGACTCATAGAGTATGATGAAGTTCCTAAATCCTATGATCATCAAGCTACGCAACCAATCAGTCAAATGAAAATATTGACTTCCACTCGAAATCTCTCTTTAGTATAAGTTAGTAAAACAAAAGTAAATTTACCTTTGGATGTAAATCCTGAATAATAGCTCTTTCATCAAACATAAAATCAAATTCTTGAGCTTCCAACTTCAATCGACTATTTTCTTCATAGCAAGGGGACATTTATATTATCTAAGCAAGGTGTTTTGGGTTAGTAGAAATTACCTGCAAAAATGGAAAATATATAAAAACATTTGATGAGATTTAGATATATATAAGAAGCTTCCTTCTGAATATTGATCATATATAACAAAAACAATATATAGAAAATTCAATTAATTAAAAAATATAACGTGTGCTGATGATGGATGTAGGAGATCATGAGAATAGAGGGAGCCCCCAAGGAGGTTTGTCGGAGACAGATTCGCAGAGCCCGTTTGGCTTACTGGCCACCTCCAATATATATATGATCTGGGAGGGAAGGGGGTGACTGGTTAATATTAATCTGTAATAATTAATGGAGGTGGACAGAATGCCAAAATAGCTGTGGAATAAACCATCTGACAAACCCTAGAGGCAGCTTATATTTTGAAGAAGTCAAAGGAATATTATGAGTTTGTGACTTGTAATGGATGATATAATAAAGATAAAGAAATGAGGAAGTAAAACGTTTTATATATAAAAATAAATAGTGGATAGCTAGCTTTTTCTTGTGGAAAAGAAAGAAAGTTGCATAAGCGTGCATGAACTTGTGTTATGTTCGGCGCTTCACTGTTTTGAAGACTTTTCATTCTATCCCCATGGGCGTGTCTCTACATGAGTATTCCTGTGTGTACATATACGGGCTACAGGAATTGTGTTACTGCAACAAATTTTATACAAATTTTATTTGTGTTGTTTATGTATACCGGAAGTATGAGAGATTTATTCTCATTATTAGACAAAATACATTATACAAAAATGCATTACAAGAATTCTCATTATTTTCGACAAAAAAATAATGAGGCATCTAATATGGATGTGGTCTAAAGGTTACTATTTTTAGTAGGTTTAATAAAATATTACATCTATTCACCATTATTTATTTTTTATCATGTTATCGCTACGAAGTTTCCATCGAGCAATAACTGATCTTTGTCAAGAACAGGTGAGGCACAAGGTTCTCTCATCCCAACTGAATTTTTTCCATACTCAAGAGCCAAGAATTGAATCCCTTAACCACTTGCTTAAAATGTTCAAAACCCTTACCACTCGATCCAAACAATTGTTGGTTCTATTCTCCATTTGTTTATTATTATAAAATTTATGTTTTATTAAAATGAATAGAGTTTGTCCTCGTGAGCTTAACTCAGTTGGTATGGACAATGCATAATATATGCAAGGTCCGGAGTTCAAACCCTGGTCACCACAACAAAACAAAAAAAGAATAGAGTCCACATTTAGACCACTTTTGAGAGATCCATATATGAACCCAGATTTCTATCTTCGATTTTGTTTGATTTTGAAAGAAAAAAAAATCATCTAAGATCTAATCCAAGCTGTTTTTAGATATTTTTTTTGTATCAGTTAGCTTTTTTGAACAAGTTTTGTATTGGTTAGCTATTTTAAGAGATTTGAACCACCATTTTTGAGACAACTTATTGGGCAAGCAAATATATACAAAAAAATGTAAGTGTTAGGAAGAGAACCAAAGCTATATAGAAAGAGAGTAAAAACACAATTAATGTATGAGACAGAGATTTATCATAATATGATTGTACAAACATTATTTCTCTATTTTAATTTGGATTTGTTTGGATATAACCACCTATTTTGGTGTCCATCTCGGGCGCAACCCTTTGCATCCGGTTATGATAGAGATATATTTTTGGAAAACTTCTACGGTACACTCACAAATTGAATTGTACATGTATTTTTGTTTTATATATTTATAAATTAATGATCATTTATCTATTTGACGATCATGATTATTGTTTGCTTTATTATTTTTTTTTGGAAAGGGTTGTTATTTGCTTAACTTTCTTGTGAGAATTTACTGTGAATTTTGACTTGCTACAAAAGAAGGATGCAAAATGGGCTAGGCGGCTGCCATGTTTCCCACTCAGTTTCTATTTACTTTGTCAACTCACTATTATAAATTCAACCTTTCACATTTATTCTGTAGTGCATTTTAAGTAAAAAGGAAAGAAATAAAACTATGTATACACGTTTAAAATAGCTTGTTTGAAGAGCCAAAAAAACAAAAGGCTTGTTTGATGATGTTTGGAATTTGAAGATCAAGACATTTGCAAAAGATAATTGAATATTAGTACTAGTAGTTAATCTTGTTTCATAATTTAGGGTCTGTGGTTTTTCATAATATTACGATAATCATTTTCTCTTACATAATCATCACACACTTTTGTGGAGTGTAAGACATCTTCATTCCTATGAATCATGAAGTCCAGGATAATATCAATAAGATCGTAGTTTTGAAAATTGTCGTCTTTCATCATCTCAGATGATTTCAGTATTGATTGGAAGAATATCAATAAGTACATTTTAGTTTTATTTTAAAACTTTTCTCGTGCTTTAAAAATATAAAACATATTTGTGACTATTTGAAACAAAAAATAAAAGAATGCACCTAATAATTTAAAAGTGTTTTATATTCAAACATATTTTCCTTCCAAAAGATATGTATAATTTGGGACAGAGGGACTAATTAACATCATTTTCTTTTTACAGTATCATTTATGAGATATTTATAGGTAACTTGTAAAGGATTTAAATTTAATGATTAAAATAGAAGGACTAGTATTTTGGTAGTACACTGGTTAGATTAATTAATCTATGTACAAAAGCCTTAAGAATCAAAGTTTTGGAATGGATGGAGACAGATATGCAGGATGAATGGATCTATACAAAAGCCTTTCTTAATTTGTTGAATTTTTTGGTAACTATAACTTTTCTCACCCTATCCATGTCTCGCACGCCCTATTTTTTTTCTTTCAAAAATATCTTTGAGATTTTCGGATTTTAAAATCCGAACTGGTGTTTTCCTTTGTTATAGGGTGAAAAAAAAAGAGTTTTTCACCAATTCGGATTTTATAATCCGAAAACCTCAAAAAATAGGGCATGTTGCTTGAATTTTTTGGATTATCGAATCCGAACACACCCTAAACACCCTTTCTCAAGGGAAAAACAGTTCAGATTATATACTGAACATGTTTGTAACATGGACAATCATTTTAAGAAAAATATTAATCTTCCCAACTCTCATCATGCTGTTTTAGGTCATTGTTCACTGTTAGTGAAAAATCTAGTTTTCGGGATACTTGATCAGATTGCTCCGAAACTTCCCCAGAAAATCAGAAGAAAAAAAAAATCAAGGATCAAAGACTCCCCTAGAAGAGACTTCTTATGAGACTCCGCCCCTCATAATCCAAAATTCCATCGTTTAGACCTATTTTTCATATTCTTAGAAAAATCCAAAAAAAATTGCATCAGTTTTATTTGATTTTTAGAATTTTGTGGTGGTATTTTTATAATTTTATTTGACAGGTTCTTAGAATTTTTTACTTTGTTTTTAAAAGCAAAATTCAAAAATGCTAAAATGGGAGAGATTCTAATTGCTGATTATACATAACCATATTTCGGATTATAAAATCCGAATTTACTTTTGATGTTTTTAGATTTTATAATCCGAAAACCCGGGGGCATTTTTGGAAATTTTACAGGGTGCGTGAGATTGCAATAGGTTGGGAAAAATGTTATTCTCCCAACACAAAACACTCCCTCCCAACTGAATGGACGAAAGTATCCTTGCGTTAGTTAACTTACGTAAGATACTTTCAGCGTGAGTTAACTCACGTATGTTATAAGCTAGCGTGACTTAACTCACGCACCTTTGGACGGTGGCGTGACTTAACTCACACTTCTTTGGTCGGTGGTCTGAGCACATAAAACACATTTTTGGGACGATGTTTAGTTATTCAATCTTGATTTTACACGTTTTTTACACGTTTTTACACGTTTTTTGAGTGCATTAAGTGTAGTTATAACCTATGTAAGCCATTCCCCTTATAAATACCCTTTTAAACTTCACCATTTCTCACACCATCATCTCACACTCTCTCCTCCTTTTCCTTCTCCGATATTTGCATTGTGTAAAAATGTCTCAGAATCAAGGTGATGTTCAGTTGAAAAATGAGTGTGAGAAGAAGAAAGTAAAATCGACTGTGACATGACACAGAATTGAATGTGATGGTTCCGTAAAAAAAAAAAAAGCAATTGGAAGGTGCCGATGTACAATCAGTCCAGGTTTAGGAAGAGCGGAAGGACTTGTTATTTTTGTCCTCAACCAAAAGCAGATGCCCAGAGACCGTCGAGGACAACCCAATTGACTTAAGTGACGATGGAGATGATTAAATGTAATGGTTTGTAATAAAGTTGAAAGTTTTTTTATATTTGACATGGCTTGTAATTTGAATAAAGTTGTGTATTGAATAAATTTGAATAAAGTTACGTATTGAATAAATTCGAATAAAGTTGCACAAGTAGACAAAATCAATTCAAAAAATACACAATTTTATTTATTTGATTTTGGCATCTACATTACATTTTCCCTAAATATATATATGTGGTATCATCATGATGTTGGATTTAAGTTATATTCGTGAAAGTTTGCTCAAAATGTTGAGATTGAAGTGTCTTATACTTAGTGTAAAGATTTGCAGCGCCCGTTGAAAACTCAAAAGAATGGATATAACATATGCATTCTACCTAATGAGTTGTACAAATTTTCCCATCAAAATCCTTCATATAAGATGAGTAGGGATGTAAATGAATGCATTCCAAGAGGTTGCTGTGAACTTAATCTTACTTCCCTACTAACTGACAAGTTTCAATTGGCAGAGGAGCATGATCAAGTCCAAAACATCTTAGAGGTGCTCCCTTATGTCCCACTCATCTTATACGAAGGAATATGATGAAAAAATTGTACAACCATTAGGTAGAATACAACATATGTTTTATCCATTCTTTTGATTTTTCAAAGGGGCTTACAAATCTTTACATTTAGTATAAGACACTTCAATACCAACATCTTCAGCAAACTAACAAGAATTAAACTTAAATTCTAACAAAATAAAGACACTACATAATAATGATGCTACCTAACAATAACTTTCTAGCAAAATCAAACTGTTTAGAATATCGTATGGCGATCTCAGCAACGTAGCTTCCATCTCAATTACTAGGAACATGCATTCCTTATAATATCTGGAAAACATGCTCCTTACACAGTCATCGTCTGTCAGCATTATCTTTTCGGTCTGCAAATAACCAGGACGTGCATACTGAAGGTCCTTCACCCTCCCTGTGTCTCCGGGGTTGAGTCCATGATTGATTTTGTTCCGTTGATCCTTCAGATCCTTTAACGTGATATCGACCCGGACCTTGAACAAATGACGGTTTCCACCGTTGAAACGTACTTGAGCCTTGAACAAATGGTCCATTGTTTCAGATCAACACCATAAGAAATTAAACAATCAATGAAAAACTCATTCTAATATTTCATCAAACACTTGGAGTGAAAATTATACATAAACCCTAAAACTCATAACTACAACATAAACATGCAAACATCTAAACAATTAAGAAATATAAGTCATTTATATGTGAACATTGTATCATTTCTTGCCAAAAAAAATTCTAATTTAAACTATAATTTAAACAATTCTCCAATTGACTTTCACTTCAAAATAATAGCCACGGAAATTTCGACATAGTATCTTCTGTATTTTCAACATTTCCAAGATTTTAATCATATGTATGAATCTTATATTCTCATCTAGAGTTTCAAAATGACATATTTGCATGCATGAACTTGGCATAAAGAACCAGATACTCCCATGCACTCACTGTTAATCTTTTGGAATTTAAGCTCTCCCACCTTAGAGAAAGACATGCATCCATTTGCACACAGTTATTTCCTTAACCTCCGTTGGTTCAAATTTCGAAAAAATATCAACATTCCTCACTTTGGGATTTTCTTCCACCACAACCTTGTGACACCCTGTCTCCATCTTAACCAACTTCCTTTGAGACTCATGTGCCTTCTCAACAAGATCACCACACTGAACATCATACTTCTCAAATGAAACTTGATTTGACATCAAGAAATCATCTAAAATATTTTGAAGTTGAGTATTGTAATCGATGTTGATCACCTCTTTCTTCCCTTCACAATTACTACCTGGTTGATTTGCCTCATAACAACCACATCTTTCATTTAATAGCGGGATTTTTCTGTCCAAATATTTCATCTTCAAAGATAGCATATATTTTTCATACTGCAACGTAACAATCTCTTTTATGTCATAGAGGCGTAACCTATCTGCTAACTTGTCTATCATAGTTGCAAAACTTGGATAAACTTTTTATTAGCACAGTACAATGAGAAGAAAACGGAGAGCATAAATCATTTTTTTTTCTAAGTTTTTTTTTTCAATATATAAACAAAAATATAAATGACAGAAATCCTAAATAAAAACAAAATTGTAAAGTTGAAATGATTCAACAGTCCCCGACAGCGGTGCCAAAAACTTGATAGACGTTTGACAAGTGTACCAAAAACTATCGAAGTAATAAAATAAATTCGTATCCACGAGGACTGTGTTAATCTCAATTTAGCAATAAAGTAAATATTTATGATGTATAAATTATTTTGTTTGGATTTGATTTGATTGCATAAAATTAAATAACATAAAATAAAGATTCAATTAGAAAATATAGATGTTAGAAAATATGAAGAGAGATGAGATCAGGTTTTTCGAATCATCTATGTTCTCCTAATTGATATACTGCACCTATTCTTATGAATGATTTTCTAGTTTCACGATAGTTAACAAAATAGTCCTAATCAATCCTTTGAGTTAGGACCCTCTTCTCAAACTACAACCCCTAATTCCTTAGGTGGTCTAATATTCTTTGAAGGTTTTATGAACGTTAACCTATTATCACAAACAAACGATTATCTATTCCTAGACTAACCATGTTTATTAGAACAATTCAATTCTGTCTAAGTTGAAAGCAAGGGTCAGTAGTCATTCATTCTCACTAAAACATGTTTATATTTGATCAGGATATAAAAAGCATTACGAACAATTGAATTGAATAAAAACTAGATTGTCATTTACAATAAATAGAGTTTCACAGCAACATGGTTCAATTAGGATTACAAAGAATCATCTCAGACCTAATCTCTAAGAGATTTAGCTACTCATAATCGAGTTTACAAATAGCATAATCAATAATGGAATCAAAATATACATGAACTGATAGAAGGTTGAAGAATTCGCCCTCCTAGCCGTCTTTAGGTCTCAAAATCGCACTTGGCCCTCTCCAATTCGTAGCCCTTGTCTTTGGAATAGACTTCAGCTTAAATAGGCACAAAAATTCACCTAAAATCGTGTCACGTTTTAAGTAAATCGTGACACGTTTTCCTCTGAATAACAAATAGCTGAATTAGGGTTTCCTCAAATCGTGTCACATTTTTGCCATCGTGACACGTTTTCCTCAATGTAGAAAGCATGTTTTGGTCTTCTAAAACCGTGTCAAGTTTTCTGCCAATCGTGACACGTTTTGCTTCTTTGCATTTTCTTCAGTTTTTCTGCTCTTTTTGCTGCATAAGTCGCCTTGTGAACTCCAATTTGTGATAAAAAAATACTTATAAAATTACGTAATGACGAGATGTCATCATCTACCTAATATAAATCTCATACTAGGTGCACCTAGGTCGTCGTCATTATAACCATAATCTTCAAAATATCATTCTTAAAACACAATGCTAAAACCATATTTCACAACAAAGCGAAACTTATTTCAAAATATGTATCATCAAAACTCAATCGAAAATCTCCTACTTATAAACATAAGTAAATCCAAATTTAAATCCAATTCAAAATTCAAATCGCATACAAATTATTATCAAACCTTTCGAAAATGCATATTTCAAAACCACGTTTCACCACATCTCAGCACAACTACGAAAATACATACAATCAAATTCTCCGTTTCAATTTCTCTACTTTATAAATCACAATTAAAATCCAAATCCAAATGGATCGCATATTAATATCGAAATTTCGAAGAACATATATCTCAAACCGTATTTCTCTATATCTCAAAACTCATGTCATAGTATATGCAACCAAACCTCAATTTGAAATCTTTTGCTCAATAAGTTATAGATAGATCCAAATAGAGTATAGTTAAATTTGATGACTTTGAAATTATATACCAATGACGAGAAAAATGTTCAAAGGGTGTGTTTCTCAATTGGATAAATACTTTAACATGTAAAATCAACGAAATATCGATAATAACAATAATTAAAATAAGTGATAATGATCGTTATCAACTCGCTCTCCAACCACTACCGTAGAAGCATACAAAGCGGTTGCTTCATATCTGAGCATCAGTAACATTTTCCAATATTAGAAAATCATTCTAAAACTTTTATATCCATAAGTAACCATAAAATCCCTTAATTATATACTCTTATCTCTAAATTAATTTCCAAATCAGTCGACGTATATCCAAAGATACATTATTTAACATATAAATTATATATTTACCTCAAAGAGTCTTCATGAGCAACTACCAAAGGGTGGGTGTTCTTCTCCTTCCTTAGATCATTAACCATAACCCCAATTTTCTATCCAAAAGCACTTGTAACTATGAGATTGGTTTACCAATTTGTGCAATTTTACTCAAGATGGCATAGCTTGTAAGGAACACGGTGATTTAAATGAGAGAAGAAGAAAGGAATAAAAATGGTGTGGTTTGGTAAAGGATGATAGTGGAAGAAGAAGGAAGGACATGGAAAGTTCTCTAGAGAGAGAAGCAGAGAAATTTTGTGTGTGTTTGGTATCCTTTGCTATATATATATTGTTTTTTTCCTATTGTATTTAATTGTTTTTTTTTCCTTATGTTTTGTATTTTTTTTTTTTTTCAACTTATTTAAACGGTGTGTTTCAGTTGTATAGTTTGTTAGGACTAGATCAATGAATGAGATATACTTTACTAAATAGAAACAGAGTCTATTCTTCTGCACCTAAAAATGCATGCATGTTGTCATCCTATGAAGAAACGAGGTTTGTGTTCTCCTTCATAATTCATTTACAGGAATGTTTTACATTATTGCACTGTTTCAAGTCAGTTATGTTTGGCGGCTTCTCTTACAATTTTGTCTCCAAAAATGAGCTTAATCCAAAAACTTGGAATATGCTAGTATGCTTCATCAACATTATAATCATCATCATTTGTTACTATTTGTAAATTGTATATATTGGCTCTATTTATGCCTGTCAAATGTCAATATACCGTCTTAACCTTATTCAGACCAACATTGAATAGAATATAAAGGAAATACTCTAACCATATTAAGATACAAAAGAATTTATTTACATGATATGTGAAATCTTGAGGACATACTCAAGTAACTATTTATGTATTTAACCCAAAAAAATAAAAAATCAATGAAGCAAAATAGTTACACAAAAAACACTAAACTGGTTGGTTCTGCAACAGTGAGAATTTGAGAAGACCTTCAAGTCTTCAACATGCATAGTTGGCTTAAGACCTGATTCTTAAATTGAACATGTATGTAAATGGGAGCATCAGTACCAACCATTTCTGATGTATGTCTTTATAAGCTTTTGATTTATTACTATTAATATTACATACAACCTGCTTGTCTTGAAAGGAGCAAACTGTTTGATTCCTGCATTCAGCAAGAATATTAGGAAAATAAATATGATAGGAATATTAGGAGAATACTAGTAGCGAGTTATGTAGCATGAACTCTTCAGATTGAAGATGTGTCATGTGTCTAACATCGACATGAATCTTACACATGTATTTATTTCATCAGTTCTGTTTTGTAAAATTAGGACCGATGTCTATGTGCTGTCTATGTGCCAGAGTCGGTGTCAGTGTTCCATAGAGACAGTGTCTACGATGAACTCGAATTACTGAAAGGGACACCTTTTATATATTTATTCATATGATGAACTCAATTATGTAAGTGTTTCTAATTTTTGAAAGAATTTGTTTGTGAAGAACAAACATACCTTGATCCACAAAACATCACAACAAAGTTTGCACCTGAGCATGTTTCTAAACCAGCTGCATCATCATGGGCAAAGCTATATGCTGCAGGAAACACTTGTTTAAAAATCTTAGAGTAGTTTGAAGGCAAACATGTAGCAGGGTTTTCATAACTCCCTCTACAACAATACTCTTCATTATTAAACACACCACATGCATTCTTACAAGCAATAACGCTACCATTTTCCTTTAAAGCCAACTCTGATGGACAATTCTGCCTCAAATCTCCATCACAACCAACTGTGCTACAATTGCCACTTCCATTAATAACTTTTATTGCTATAGGCAAATCGAAACCATCTACAAGACTAACATCATAAAAATCAGGTTCACCAAGGGTAAAATCGGTAATTGTTGCAGGTGGATTTCCAGGTCCTGTACAGTTTATGTTTGTTCCACAACCACCTGTTTGGCATGTTCCATTGCCATTTGTGTCAAAGTTGCAACCTGTTCTAGCCCATATTCTGCCGCTCCATCCTACTGGAGCATATTCGTTGATTGTCCCGGTTTCAATGTGAAGCCATCACCACTGAGGTTATCTGTGCGATTGCGTGTTATTCCTGGCCATATTGTCTCGTTGCAAAAATTTACTACTGTGAAAGTCTTGATGCTTCCACATAGTTCAGGTGCTGCCAATCAATACATCAAATTATATACTAGGCGTAGAAGTAACAATATTATATATTTTTCTCAAAAAATACAAAGCTTGTTGTAATGCTTGATGACAAAAATATAGTAGAATTTGATTCAAATCCCATTATCGGAGGGCGTGTTAGGAGCAACAATAAGCTAATGATTATGACCTCTAAGAGTCATTTACACCTCATCTCCACCCAAAATCTTAAGGCATCGTATATACTAGTCACATTTCTTATATATCCAACATTTGGTGCATTCATAGTTGCAGCCGCATTTGTTCACAATATCAGGAATCACAATGTGTATAACCACAAGCGAGACTTAAAATTTTGATGGCAACGGAAAAATATTACTATTTTACTAACCAAATTGTGATCAATCACAGAATACTGTTAATAAAGTAAGAAATATACCTGAGATAATGATAATGAATATAGTGGTAATAAGCTTATGCAAAGTCAGGATTAGCCATTCACTGATGATCTCACAATTTCACTTAAATTATGTGACATTTAAATTCATATGAAGAGTTGTGTTATTTATGAGTAAGGTTGAAGAGAAAAGAGTGGAAGAATACGTGATGAAGAGAGTCTGTGAATACTTATAGCCCAAGAAAGCTTCCTTACTTAATCATGCAAAAATCAAAGGATACTTCGCCCCCTCTATGTCATACTCATATTCTAAGATTCTTTTGTTCTTCACCTTCACATTCTTTTTTCCTTTATGTTCTTTTTTTTTTCTTTCTTCTTTTTGTTTTCAAGTTGTCAAACCTGCAATTTTGTTACTTTATTCATGAAATATCATATTAACTTTTCCCTTCGTTTATATTTCAATTATCCTGCTAAAATTATGGGGAAAATGGAGAGCATTTATTTAAAAATGAGTTCACAATTTAATTAGAAACTTTGATACCACTGACACGTGTCGTTAGACCCTGATCGAGACTTTTGTCCAGCGATACAACTACAACTTGTACTTGGCCCCAGACAGAGACGAACTGCAGGCCATGACCCAGAATGATAATGAATCCTTCAAAGCTTATGCCCAACGTTGGAGAGATTTCGCCGCACAAGTTCGTCCCCCTTTGAAAGAGAAAGAGTTGGGCAAGATTTTCCTGAAGACTCTGGATCAGTTTTATTATGAGAACATGGTTTCAAGTGCACCCAGCAACTTCACATAGATGATGACCATAGGTATGCGTCTTGAAGGACGACTAGTCAAAGAAAGTGTTCCCACTAACGATTCCGAGGGCGAAGACCAGGAAGTGGGTATGGTGGAAAATCAGCCTCAACAACAGTATCCGACGTATCACCCTGTTGCCACTGTTATGCCAGACACCAATGCTGTTCAAAATCCGGGTTATCAGCTCCAGTTTCCACAATATCAACAACAGCCTCGACAACAGGCTCCAAGGACAAAGTTTGATCCAATTCTCATGAAATATGCGGAGCTGCTTCCCGATTTGCTTAAGAAGAATCTTGTCCAAACTAGACCACCTCCTCCGGTGCCTAAAAAATTTCCAGCACGGTTTAGAGCCGATCTCTCATGTGACTTTCATCAAGGGGCACCTGGTCACGATGTTGAGCACTGTTACGCTTTGAAGAATGCAGTTCAAGATTTAGTTGAAGACAACATCCTGACCTTCCCAGACTTGAATCTGAACGTTTAGTTGCAATTTGGTCGTTGTAGATGTTTTCTTCATTTACTCATCGGTTCAAATAATATGTTTGTTTGATGTTTTCTGTTTTTCAAAAAAAAAAAATCCTTTCGTCCCACCCGAGACGAAAGTGAACTTGCTTAGGGCTTTTTGCTTCTGGTATTTTCCATCATTAATGAAAAGGGTCGTTTTGATCCCAACTTTGTTTTTATTTTGTGTTTGTTCTGGAAAAATGGTAATACAAAAAACCAATTTTTTTTCTTCAATCATTCTTAAATATTTGCACAATCATAACTTATACTTGTCCAAATCAAAAATCAAATCATGCATTAATAAACCCGTTGAACACTTTAACCCTGTACTCTCTTCTGACTCTGAGTTTCCTGTATATGAAGCTGAAAGAGGGGAAAATAAAGAGATTCCCGACAAGATCTCTCGCATACTGGGGCATCTTAGCCGTCAAAGCTGCATATGAAAATCAAGAAGATTGTCCAGAAGATGACAATCATTTACAAAGACTGGCATGAGATGTTACCGTTGCCTCACATGGGTATCATGCTTCATTACATGTTTCAACAGGGGCAAGATATTTTCCGTGGAGGTCAAGAAGTTGAAACAAACCTCCAACAAGAAGGTTCGTCCCCGTGAATTACAAGAAGGAGACTTTGTGCCCAGAAACGTACTATCTTCCCAACCAGACTCCAGGGGCAAATGGACGCCTAACTATGAAGGCCCATGTGCAATGACTCTTGTGACTACAAATGGTGACAAACTCGCAATGCCGGTGCAGTCAAGAAATACTTTGTCAAAAAATAAAAGCTCGATAAGCTGCAAACCTGAAAAAGCGGCTCAGGCAAAAATGAGCGTCTCGGAGGACTGAAAACCCGAAAGGGTGGTCCAAGCAAAAATTAGAGACATGGACAAAAATGATTATCCTGATAGATTGAAAACCCGAAAGGGCGATCTATGCAAAAATTAAGGATCAAAAGACAAAGTACCTGCATCTGGTCAGGCGCCATCCACTTGGGGCATCCGGTCAAATCATTTTTTGTCATCTTGCATTCATAATTACATCATAAGCATTTCATAACATTTTAAGTCAAAAATGGTGTACTGTGTATTTAAGTCTTTTCGACCCGCCAAATCAAAGATTCCATCTTCAAATTTTCGGACGAAGAAACTTAAATAGGGCCATCTGTCATACCCCATTTTTGACCTAAGATGTTGGACCCTAATCGATCTCTGATGTTTAATTTTTTATTTTTATTTTATTTTAATTTTTAAGCTCCATCTTTTTTTATTAAGCCTTAAATTTGTTTCTTTTTAAAAAAAATATTCATTGTTTAATATTTTATTTTAATCATTATCCTTTTCTTTTTATTAGTCTTTATTTTATTTTTTTATCATTATTTATTTATATTTTGTCCAATGATAAGTCCAAAAATTTGTCTCATCTGCAGCACATATCCAGTTCACACGTTTCGGTTCCAAAATTCAGCAACAGATACATCTTCTTTCTCCACAAGCCAAGAGAATTCAGTTACTTTTTAAACCTAATCCTAACACTATAAAAGAAAACCTGCAAAACACAACAAAGGGACGACAAAAAAATTCACCAACAACCTGCAATTGAATCATAACCTGCAATTGAAATTCAGCACACATAATTTTCATCAGTTTTTTTTTCCACACTGCAACACAACAGTACACGATCTCAGTTTCACTAACAGAACCACAGTTTACACATAAACGCACCAACATCGTAACACGATCAAAACCACATCAACAAACCCAATCGGCCATTCAAGCCGATCAAATCCGAAACCCGTCATCCAAGTCCAGCAAAACGTCACATACGGCCAGAAAACCAAACCTATAACAATCAAATCCAGTCATAACAAAAACGGCGCCATCGACCTCAAGAACCACAAAACTAATCGAATCCCTCTCAACATCCAGGAGCAAGACCAACTCGAAGCCTGCATCCGATCCAGTCACGTCACAAACAACACGAACACCGTCAGAATCGAATTCACCGCTATACCAAATCGGATCCCGGAGGAATACTTTTTTCTTTCCCTTTTTTTAAATATAAGTTGTTTGGACGTACTTTTGTTTTAAATAAAATAAAAAGTAGAAAAGAAAAAGGCAAGGAACGTAAAAAAAAAATCAAAAAAAGAAGTAGAAAAGAAAAGGGCAAGAATCGTAAAAAAAAATCAAAAAGAAGTAGAAAAGGAAAGAGGAAGAATCGTTAAAAAAAAAAGGGAAGAAGAAAGTTTTTTTTTCAATTTCCGGCACCGGAAATCACCTCCGGCCGCCGGAAACTTATGAGACTCACCGGAAAAATAGAGAGAGAACAGAGGAAATCTGGTGAGAGTTTAGGTGTGGAGAGAGGATTTTGTTTTGAAATGAATAAAAAAAACCAGCTAACAGCTTTTATACTGACCCATCCAAACCGGTTCAACCCAAACCCATGCCACCAATCACTCAGCCCAATTTCGAAAGCCTGCAGGCCCACTCTGCTTTGCTGCCTTTTTTCGTGTTACTTCTGCACACCCCCCATAACACTGCTGCACCCCCCTCCTGCATTCATTTTTTTTTTATTTTGTTTATTCTTTCATGCATTTGTTATTTTAATTACGTTTTATCTTACTGCATCTTATATCTTTTATCTTACTGCATCTTATATTATTTAGTTTGCTTTTGCATTTTCATTTCATTGTTAAGCATTTTTATTTATTAGATTGTAGTTAGGCTTTAATGTAATTCATTCATGCATTTTTATCATTTTTGCACTTTAAGTTATTTTTCGTCGTTTATTTCTATATAGCATGGATTTTAGAATGTAAACTAGGCTTTAATGTAAATAATTTATTTTTTCTTGTCATTTATTTTCCGCAGACCTTAGAATGTATGTTAGTGTAAATCATGCACTGGTGCTTATGTGCCGGAACTTGAAGGCGTTTTTTAAGGTTTCAAATTGGCTTATTCTCGAGGTTTTATCAAAGATAGAACTTCATGTTGATTCTAAGGTGGTGGCTAGTTTTTTAAATAGTTGATATAGCGATGATGTGGCAAGTTATAGAGTGGTGAAGCGAATCATTCAAATTTTAATAATAGATTGGGAGGTTAGAATTTGTCTTTCTTATCGTGAATCAAGTTATTGTATGGATGTCTTGACAAATGTAGAATTTGATCAATATATGAGCTTTGTCCGTTTCACTTTAAGCATTTGTTGTTGGTTGATTGTATGAGAGTTTCTACTCCTCGCTTTTTCTTGGGCTTAGACCATCATTATATCCACACAAAGAAAAAAGAGCACAACTCATTCAACATCAAGAACAAATTAATCTTGCTTCTCATAATAATCACCCCAAAAAAAAATTAATAATAATTTTTTTTGTTCATTTCTACCTGATTTTCAAGTTTTGAAATATATATTATATATGTGTGTGTGTGTCCGAGATATCTATTAATCTTAATTTGTGCTTAAATATAAACTTGAAAATTTTGATGAAGAAAAATAAACATGATAATTATAGCTAATGACATTTTAAATATGGTTAATTGTGTTATGTTGATTTGTAATAAGTTGAAACATCTTATTATATTTATCAATCTATTAAATATAAATAACCATGTATTTAAACGGCGTTATCCTTCTAATTTGCCATCAAATTTGGGTATTAGGTATTAAATTGATGTACCTAAATATAAGTTCTTTCTTTGCAAAACATAAGAGACTTTGAAATAATTTGTGGTAAAACAGGTCAAGATAATGTTACACGCTTACGTCCATAGTGGACCACAACTGGAGAGACTTGCGGGAAGGAGGGTAGAAGTAACTAAGGCAGCTTCTTTATAATTCACATCTTTGTGAACACAAAGATGATTGAACTTGGAAGGAGGGATGAAACTTACTAAAGCTACTTGACATATAATATGTGTTTATTGCAATTCAAACATGTGGTTGATAACATAACAAGATGTCACTTTTCATAGAACATTCAAAATTTGATGCTCAATGAATAGAACAAAATGTCAAACTATTTAACAATCCCGTGGTCTGAAACATATATGTGTAAGTTGAAGAAAGTTGTATATGGTTTGAAACAAGCTTCACGATTAATTATATTCCTTAATCCGTGTGAAATGATCGAAACACTTATGCTTTAAGACGGATGGAATAATTAGTAAGAACTCATAATTATTTCCCCAAAGAATCTAAGAATCAGTGATAAATGGCTAAACAAAATTGTTAACATCAACCCCTAATACTACTAATGAGGAGGTTAAAACTACAAATTTTCATTAAAGTTTTTCACTCTTGTATTCTTATTTGCTTTGACAAATAAATATTTTGAACATAATTATTACGGTACCGAAACTCCTATAAGTAGTAGTGTGCTCATTCAAGAAAACTAAGAAAGAGTTACATAATTGAGAACCTCCTGAATCAAAATGATGGTGAATACCAAATTCCTTCAACTTATAGCAAAATTTATAACAATTACGTGCCTTCTAATTCAGGGACACATTCTATGCGATGGAGACTTCAACACTCAGTTAATAGCCAGTGAAGCAGAGGCTCTTCTTGAGTTCAAGGAAGGCTTGAAAGACCCTTCAAATGTTCTATCTTCATGGACACTTGGAAAGGATTGTTGCCAGTGGAAAGGAATAGGATGTAACACAACCACAGGTCATGTTATTTCTCTGAATCTCCATTGTTCAAATTCCTTAGATAAACTCCAGGGTCATTTAAATTTATCTTTGCTCCAATTGCCATATTTAAGTTATTTGAACTTAAGTGGCAATGATTTCATGCAGTCTTTAGTGCCTGATTTTCTAGGTACCATGCAAAATTTAAAACATCTTGACCTATCACATGCCAAGTTTAGAGGCAACCTCTTGGATAATCTTGGAAACCTTTCTCTACTTGAATCACTTGATTTGAGTGGTAATAGTTTCTATGCCAATAATCTAAAATGGCTTCATAGACTTTCTTCTTTGAAAATTCTAGATTTAAGCGGTGTTGGTCTTAGCATTTGCGAAAATGATTGGTTTCATGACATTAGCATAATACTTCCTTCCCTTGAAGCACTACGTTTATCAGGTTGCCAACTTCACAAACTACCTACATCTCCTCCACCTGAAATGAATTTTGATTCTCTTGTAACTCTTGATCTGTCCGGAAATAATTTTAATAGTACTATCCCTGCTTGGTTTTTTGAAAATTTTCATCACCTTCAAAACCTTAATCTCTCAAAGAATAATTTACAAGGCCATATACCACATTCAATTGAGAGATTGTCAACTCTTGAAACACTTGATCTGTCAAAAAATAGTCTCATTGGTTCAATACCAAATTTCTTTGAAAGGCTAGTGAATCTTGTAGCACTTGATCTATCATATAATATGCTCAGTGGCTCAATACCTTCAACGTTGGGACAAGATCATGGCCTAAATAGTTTGAAAGAGTTGCGTCTTTCTAATAATCAACTAAACGGGTCATTGGAAAGAAGTATTCACCAACTATCAAATTTGGTTGTGTTGGATTTGGCTGAAAACAGTTCAGAGGGTAATTTAAGTGATGTTCATTTAGCTAACTTTAGCAACCTCAAAGTGTTGGACCTATCTTTTAATCATGTATCTTTGAACATGAGCAAAAATTGGGTCCCTCCATTCCAACTTGAAACTATAGGTTTGGCGAATTGTCATTTGGGCCCTCAATTTCCAAAATGGATCCAAACACATAAGAATTTCTCCCATATTGATATCTCAAATACAAGTGTCGTTGATACTGTGCCAAATTGGTTTTGGGACTTGTCACCTAATGTTGAGTATATGAATCTCTCCTGCAATGAACTGAAAAGATGTGGACAAGATTTTTCTGAAAAATTCAAACTTAAAACACTTGACTTGAGCAACAATAATTTCTCAAGTCCCTTGCCTCGTTTGCCTCCTAACTCGAGGAATTTGGATCTGTCCAACAATTTATTTTATGGAACAATCTCACACGTGTGTGAGATTTTGGGTTTCAGTAACTCATTGGAAACTCTTGACTTATCTTTTAATAATTTGTCAGGAGTCATCCCAAATTGTTGGACAAATGGGACGAACATGATTATTCTGAATCTGGCTAGAAACAATTTTATTGGATCAATTCCAGATTCCTTTGGCAACCTCGTAAATCTCCACATGTTGATAATGTACAACAATAATCTCTCTGGAAGAATTCCTGAGACACTAAAAAATTGTCAAGTGATGACTTTACTGGATTTACAGTCGAATCGATTAAGGGGGCCCATACCATATTGGATTGGTACAGACATGCAAATCTTAGAGGTACTCATATTGGGTAGGAATTCCTTTGATGGAAATATCCCAACAAATTTATGCCTACTTAAGTCTCTAAGTATATTAGATCTTTCTGACAATCAATTGATGGGACCAATTCCTAGATGTGTCTTCCCTGCAATGACTACCAAAGAAAGTATAAATGAAAAATCTTATACGGAGTTTCTTACAATTGAGGAAAGTCTTTCGATCTATCTATCCAGAACAAAGCATCCACTTATACTTACATGGAAAGGGTTTTCTTACTCTATTGGAGGTGGAAGTATAGTTCGAAGTCTAAAAATGATTGACTTTTCATCAAATTTTTTAACACAAGGCATTCCTGTTGAAATTGGAAAGCTAGTTGAATTGAGGGGATTAAATTTGTCGAGCAACCAATTGATGGGTTCCATTCCTTCCAATATTGTTGAATTGAAAAACATGGAATCATTGGATTTGTCGAGGAATCAGTTATCATGTGCCATTCCCACTAGCATGGTTAATATAAGTTTCCTCTCATATTTGAACTTATCATACAACACTTTGTCTGGGAAAATTCCATCTGGCAATCAGCTTGATACATTTTGTAACGATTCCTACATAGGTAATCCACACCTCTGTGGTTCTCCACTCACAAAAGTATGCCCAGAAGATGGAAACAGTTGGTTCAAGGATACACATTGCAGTGACATTGAAGGGAACATAGAACATGAAAGCGACGACAACCATGAAGACAAAGTATTGGGCATGGAAATAAATCCATTATACATAAGCATGGCTATGGGGTTTTCAACTGGATTTTGGGTATTTTGGGGCTCCTTAATACTCATTGCATCTTGGAGACATGCCTATTTCCGTTTTCTAAGCAACATGAATGATAAGATCTATGTCACTGTCGTTGTTGCACTTAATAAACTGCAGAGGAAGCTTCACACTCAACAACCTCCCATGTAACCAAACTCTTTGTTTGCTCTGTTATTGTGTTAAGAAATATGAGAGACAAAAATTGTATCCTGAGTGTTGATGGTTTTGAATAAAGAATTTCTCTTACATGAAATAACTCTTATCATTTTCCTTTAAAGCCAACTCTGATGGACAATTCTGCCTCAAATCTCCATCAAAACCAACTGTGCTACAATTACCACTTCCATTGATAGCTCTTACTAGAATGGCAAACATGGTTTCAAATTGTAGTCCACGAAAAGAGTATTGAAAAATTAGGAGGATATGAGAATGAGAATTATCTTAGAGAAATAAAAGTAGAAGCATTATGAGAAATAATAACTTTTTTCGTTTTTTTCTCTGAAAGGAAAAAGAGCGAAAGACATGCATTGAACTGAGATTCTTCTTTACTCCAATTTCATTGGAAACCAATTACACTTTCTTTGTTATATTTTTCGGAAACAGCAAAGTGAGAACAATATAGATATATAAAGAAATCAAGTTGTTCGACTTCAGGCAAAGTATAAACAATTTAGAGTCCTCATATTCGATTCTTAGGTGAAATAATTTATGGTTTAACTCTATTTACTTTTTAACCAAAATTTAGATCACGAGATGCTTTTTTTCTAAAAACATGAAGGGTTAAGACAAAAAATAAAAGTACAAAAGATATTCCAACTCATATAATAGAGAGCCAAGTGGAGCACAAATACAAAAGCTAAGGATATTAAGAGTATAGTCAACTCTCTCAAAAAAACATCTTGACTTCAAAAAAGACTTGAGGTTTTTTCTATTTTATTTTATTGTAAAGGACAAGAGACTTTGGAATAACTTGTAGAAAACGGGACAAGATGATGTTACACCCCTAAATGGAGGGTCACTAGAGATGCAAGGGACTAAGGAAGGTGGGATGAAACTTATTAAGTCTAGACAATGTTGTTGACTTCAATGACTTCAAATCCTCCCCTTTCTTTCCCTCTTAAACCCTCCATCCAAATACACCCTAAGAAACGAAAATGCCTGTTAGCCCATATTTAAATGTAACTGGCAAGAAGTAACTCTTTCCTAAATAATAATAATTAGTAAGAATATAATAATCAGTGATAGTGAGTATAAGTAGTCGTGTTCTCATTTATGAAAATTAAGGAAGAGTTTGAATTAAGATCCTTTTTCTTTTTTGAAGCATTGAATTAAGAACCTTTAGAATCAAAATTATGATAAATACCAGTTTTCTTCATGATATATCAAAATTTATTGCAATACTATGTCTCGCACCATTAAACGATACAAGAGTCATTCCTATCATTCAATCGATGATTTCTCAATCTCTTGAATGATAGAAAAGCATTAAGATCGGATACAAAGAGTGGTTATCTAAACATCAATTCCATGTCTAGAATTTATGTTTGATAGATGATTATTC
>Ga0228710_1000679_pt1 | contig 45777 bp, 19 predicted proteins | sample MedpolnodulmetaG_FD_177995 | JGI IMG/M metagenome (GOLD analysis project Ga0228710, IMG submission 177995) | Root nodule microbial communities from Medicago polymorpha collected in Santa Monica, California, United States - pink nodules | ecosystem: Host-associated > Plants > Roots > Nodule... | reverse complement strand
CAAGGATTAAGTTTTTTTTTTTTTTGACAAATCAAGGGATTAGAACTGATAAAAGTGATTTTATATGAAATTAAGTTAATTAATTGATTTTTATTTATTTAAGTTCTAATCCCTCTCTAATAAACATGTTATAATCCCCTGAGGGGGAGAAGGAAAGCAGTGAATATGAGAAATAGAGAGAGGTTTGGTATAGAAGGACCATGATAAACTTTGATGGGTTGATATAGTATAAAAAAATTAGAGTTTTACTTTTTCCACCCTATGCCTTTCCTCGCGCGCCCTATTTTTTTCCATTTTTACCCCTGGTCTGGATTTAGTTTTCCGAAATGCATTGTTACTGTTTTCCAGATTTGTTCGGATTTTAAATCCGGAACGACCATTTTCTAGAATTATTTCATTTTAATCTTTCAAATTTGTAAAATAACTGCAAATATGAATATAAAACAGAAATAAAAAGAACACAAAGGTAAAAGGAAGTCATTTTATTAATATATGAATAATACATTACAAATGTTGAAGCTTTTTACTTAAGAACCTAAAACTATTTCTAGGGGGTAAGCTATACTAGTGGCTCCGGCTGATAGGACATACCAGTAGCTTCACTGTTGGTGGGGAGACAGAGGGGGCACAGGGGCCTCTATGGTCAAACTTACACCCAGACAGACCAACCTCACACCCAGACTAACCACTTCCTTATTGACCGATCATATAGCCCCTGATGGATTTCCAAAGAGGCCTCTTTCTATGAAAGGCCAACGATGGAAACACATCATTGTAGAAGAGGAGAAAGAAGAAGGTGTGAAAATTTTTGAGGAAATGAAGCATATTTATAGGGGAGGGGGATAAAAAGAAGGTGGAAATGGCATTAAATCCAGTCAAAAACGTGTAAAAACACGTTTTTCAACTTGACCACCGTCCAAAATGTTTCAAACGTTTTGTTTATGGTGCAGACCACTGGTCAAAAGCTTCTGGTGCAGTCCGGAAAATATAATCCGAATTACACATATATTCCGGATTTTATATTCGGGAAAAATACGATCATGGCGTGAACCAAAGGGAAACTTGGGACTTTGTGTATGGTGAGGGTTGGTTCGGATTTTAGAATCCGGATTGCTTCAGCATTGGATTCTTTTGTGTGTCCCACATTGCACCGACAATTTTCGTGGTCCACAACGCCCAGATACCTCTATAAATAGGGGTCCCTGTTTTCATTACAAGTAAACTACACCAGAAAAAAATCATGGAATTCCTTGGCTTTAATCCAAACACCAAGATAGCGGTAGTCTACTACAACGGTGGAACACCACCCCATCTGTTTAGGATTCGCAACGATGTCACCCTCTCCGGGCTGAAGGATGAGCTGGATCAAATCAAGCGTCAACTCAACCACAGAGACACGAGGAGGGTGGTCGGTGTTGAATATCGATGTCCATTGTCCGACTCAGCCGGATCTCTTCGCTTCAGCCGGATGAAACTCACAAACGACGACGACGTGAGAACCATGTTCTCTATCTTTGCCCAGGACAGTACTAGAGGACCGATCGAGTTGGATGCTTCGTTGGTTAGATCTACTGAACAAATTCTGAAAATGTTTGCACCGGTCTAGGAACTACGAAGAGGTCAGGGCTCTGTTGGAGGGACCAGAGGAAGGAGTTAGTTTAGATGATCCGTGATAATGTGATATGTGTTGGTGTAAGCCCTAGAGGCCAATAACTTATGTTAAACTCATCTTATGTATCATGACTTTTATTATTGAATAATATATGGCACTCTTTATTATATTTATAATAATGTTAATAAAGTCCCTAGAATAGATAGTTCATGTAATAATATATTAAGTGTGACTTAATCATGAGATTACATTATCATAAAAAACACTATTCTTAAATGTCTTCGTAGTCAAGCTTTAATATGAATTAGGATAATAATAAAGCGTCGAGACTATTATGTATGTAGACTGATGACCGCATCTCATGGGTCATAGATATGAGATATTAAGTATATACATATGTATAAATATTAAGAGTAATATTTATACTGGATTGACCCACTGTGAGAATACTACATAGCATGTTATGAAATTGTCATAAGATATTCTCACAATGATAATAGTGTATATCGTTCTTAGACCTAAAATCACTATGATCCCTAGATGTGGACTCAAGTGCTTTGTTGCCATTCTAACGTTGTCTGTAAAAGGATAACCATAACGCTGGTTGATGGGTACTTGATGAATGATGATGAGGGACATGAGTGTCCTAGATGGGATTTGTCCCTCCTCAAAACAGGAGATATATCTTTAGGCCTCTTGATGAAATATGACTGTAAAACTGCATGGCCATTCCGAACTAAGCTAATATAAGATATTGGACTTATTCGTTACTCAGTATATTTTGGGATCAAGAAATATAAATATTGATCTTTACAAGGGTGACAATATCTATGCCTTGAGATCAATATAGATATAAGGAAAAAGGAGTAATTGTATACATAAATATTATCATGGTAAAGGTTTCGTCAGATCACTTGACATTCTTGTCACTTGGGTAGCAATGATGTATTGCTAGATACCGCTCATTGTTTATAGTATTAAATATTAGATTTAATATTATTGCCAACGTGACTAGAACCTATAGGGTCACACATAAAGAACGGTCAAAGGAGAAATATATGAGTATGACTTATATAAGGGGTGCGTTTAGTAAATAACGCTAATTAGTTAGCCAAATTACTAAACTCGTTATTGGACTTACTGAAGCCCAATAGTGACTTCTGACTTGCAGAGCACTCTAGGAGTTCTATAAATAGAACCTTAGTGTTGAAGTCTTTGTTACACGTTTTTGAGAAACCCTAGTTCTCTGAAACTTCGGATTCCTTGGCTAGCACCGAGATTTGGAGGAGCACTGTTCGTGTGGACTTGCTAGAGGCTTTGCTGCTTGTTGCTTGCTTTCCTATGATCGTGATACCAGATTCCAGAATCCACACTTCGAGGTAACAATCGAATCACTGGTTCTTGACAATTCGTAATGATCCAAGGAAAGAAAATCGAAAAATTTTATTCCGCTGTTTATTTTGTAAATTCGATTTTCCTTCACTATGTTTTAATTAATCGCGTGTTTTATGTTGTTTTAATTGAGTGTTAGTTATGTGTTGTTGAATTAAGTTGTTGCATTATGTTTTGAATAATATATATATTATTTAAACTTTCATTATGTTTTAATTTACGTCAAAGATGTTCATTTAATCGATAAAATAACCAAAGATATGAACTCCGGATTATGAAATCCGGATTCACATTGGGCGTAAGTGTATTCCGGATTACAAAATTTGGAATACTTCAACATAAGATTCTTTTGTATGGACCACATTGCTCCAAGAGTTTATGTGGTCCACAACATCCAAGGACCTCTATAAACACACCATCTCCGGTTTTCATCTTCAATACCAGCAAAACACACAAACACACCAAAGAAAACCATGCAAATTTTTGTCATTAAGCTTAGAATCTTTCTCACATTGTCGCAAATAGATGACTTAGCTCTCTATTTGACGGCGTGATGAAGATCTTCAGCATGCTGTCAAAAATACAAACAAACACACCAAAGAGACCATGAAATTTTTTGTCATTGTACTGAGGATCTTTGTCATGTTGTCGCAAAATAGATTTCTCTCTATGTGACAAATAGATTGCTCTCTATGTGCCAGCATGGTGAAGATCCTCAGCATGATTTCAAAAATATATAGATACTCCTTGCTGCCTCCTTGATAGATAGATAACTCAAAAATATCAAGAGGTTGCTATGAGTTAGATCTTGCTGCCTGCCATATGAATATGTCATTTGGCAAGGCAGCAGAATCTAACTCAAAGAAATCCTCTTAAAAACACCTTCCCAAAAGATTCATCATTTATGTTATTATGGTTTTTTTAACTGTTTATTTGTCTTATGTTGCTTCTATTTATGTTATATACCTTTGTTTTATTTTTTTTCCAAGGCATTCGCAACGAAACGATCCAAAAAGGGTCTGATGCAGTTCAGACTTTATAATCCGGAATAACTTCAACCATTCCGGATTATAAAATCCGGAAACACTCAGTAACATTTTGGTCGATGACGTTTCACCAAAGGTTAGGCCGGTTAGTGGAGTTTGAATGCATTTTTTGACGGTTTTGAATGTGGAACACGTTTTATTTGACTGTAATTAAGACCTATGACTTATTTAAGGTTATAAAAAGGCCTTGGATCTTCAACATTTTCCTTCATTCTTCTTCACCTCATTTCTTACATTTTCTTCAAAAAAAATTAGTTTTTTAGGTAGCTTTTAGGAGTGTTTGTGGTGTCATGGTCATTGTTGACCGCTCATACGACCCTTGCAATTGCATTGCAGCTTATGCAGGGGTCGTATAACGGTCAACAGAGACCCTTGACATCAAAGAATGACACAAAATTTCATATCGTATGTTTCCGATTTTATTTTCTAGAAACACTAACAATCTGGTTCGAAAAACGAAATCCAGACCAGGGGTATTATTGAAAAATTTTGCAGGGCGCGCGAGAAGGTATCAAGGTGGGAAAAGTAATACTCAAAAAATAATTTAAGTTCAACCTATCAAAAGCTAAACTCACGTACCATCCACCCTCTTTCGGGCAAAAGAGAAAGAGACAAAACAAAACTAGGAATGACATCATAATTTTTTTTTTTTTTTAGAGGATAGATTAACATTGTTATATCCACCATAGTATTTTATACTATTTGATTCGATAAAGTAATTGTATTTATATCCACCATACCATGCACAAAGTCCTTAAACCATATATTATTTTTAAAAGCATCTCTATTTGGTATTTGGTGTTCACCAGGTCTAACCATTGTCAATTGGCATAAAACAATTTCATACCAACGTAGTAGGTGAAATAGGCAGACATGACGTTTGGCGTGAAAGAATGGAATATCATTCAATAATTAATCCTTCATGTTCAACCTAAGCATTCTTATAGTTTGCCAAGAAATTGTGCTCCTTAAAAAATAGGATTTATTTTTCCTAATATATTTTAACAAAATTATAACATGACACAACTTAGATGAAAGTTACCCTCTTTAAATTAAATAAATGGTTAAATACGTTTTAGTCCTTCTTTCAAAAAAAATGTTTTAGTCCTATAAAATTGCGATTTTATATTGCCATGCTTAGTGTCAAAGCAATTGGCAACTGTAATCTTAAAATTTACATTCGCAATGGTGCGTATGAGAGATTTCTTTGGAATAATTGCAGTATGCTTATTATGTGTTGCTTATTCAGCTAAGCATTAGCTAGATGAGTAGTTTGGAAAATGTTGATTCAGAAATGTGTAGCTAGAAAGTGGTTGATTAAATATGAAATATGGTATTCAAATATTTTAGAAAGAAAGAAAAAATTAAACATGAAATTGTTCCCATTCCGAACATATATAGTATTGACGGAATCGATAAGCCTTCCACCCTACAAAAATTGTTACTCTATTTCAATATAATCAACACTTCTCTCTTCTATATTTCTTTCTTCTTTCTCTTATACCAAACAATCCATCAAATCTACTCTATTTCTCAGAAATTTCTCTTTTTTCACACTCTCTCTTACCTATTTCTCTCTTCACAACTTCTCTTTTGAACCAAACACACTTTATATATGAAGAAAAACGAGCAACAATTTTAACAAATTAACCTTATTAGTATTTGTTGATTCTCACTGTAATAAATGTAAATAGAAAATATTATAATTTAGAGTGATGCATATAAAGTTAATTAGAATGTGTAATTGAATAAAAGTAATTCACGAGACATTATAAAATGAAAGCCACAGTTATCATGGGACAAGTAATATATTTCTCTTCTCACTATGTACCTTCATATTTCATTATATATGAATCATGATGATCACCTTACCAACAAATGAGCTCTCATTATGGGGTGTGTTTGTTTTAAGTTTATCAAATTTATTTCTAGGAATAACATTTCTTGGAATATATAGATGTAAATTTTATTCCAGGGTATTTAGAAGGAAAAAAATGTTTGGTTAACATTATAATATTCCAATGAACCTTAAAACTAGGGATTATAATAGGTAATTATACATGATTTTATGCCCATCTCTATGGAAACTTTATTCCCACCATTTTCTTTGGGAAAAATTTTCAATTCCCAGGAACATTTTATACCCGGGAATAAAATTTAGTAAACTTGTAACAAACATAGGCATGTATGTTTTTATGATTTTATTCCCAAAAATCTACAATTATAACTTGAAACAAACACATACACTCTAGTGATAAACAATTTTTATTTTTATAGAGAAAAAAATTAGGCAAGTTGGATTTGTGATGCTTAGAAAATAGTTGTTTATTTTCAATGCATATTGAGTGTAAGTATATTCTGTCGCGACATATAATAAAGATTAAATGGTGTTTTGATCCCATGAGGATTGGTGTGGATTCAAATACTAAGCTTAGTTATTTAAGATCCAAAGTGACATCTGACAAATAACAAAGAGAAGGGAGAAATGGAAAAATACTTATATGGACACAACCACAAATAAAATGCATTTAAACACACACATAACACAAGTTATCCTTAAATTATTTAAAATAATATATTATTTACATGTTTCTAATTTTATCTATTTCCTTTTGTGTGTGCGTCCAACTAAAATTACTTGTGTTTTCCTTGTTGATTTTACACATGATTTCGTACCAGTTTTCGTGGAGTGAAGAGTATGTGGAAGGATATCATAATATTTGATATAAAAATTTTAAATATTCAAATTATATTATGATCAATTAATACAATGAATTATAATTAATACAAATATTTCTTTTCATGAGTCAAATTTGGTTGTTGAAACGGTGCTCAGTTTAAACTTGCAATTGTAAAAAGCAGATATGTTTTCGGTGACTCGAAGCGCAACTGCTTGTTCCACCTTCAGTGCAAAATAGGAAGTTGTATTCTGTTTTAGTTTTAGGAAGCAATTTAATTTGGTGAGTAACTATTTTATCATACTTATAACTTCAAAAAAAAAAAAACTTCATTTGTTAAGTTAACAGTTGCAAAAAACATGAAATATTGTATTGTATAATTATAATAACATCGTAAAAAACTATGAAGAGTACCTCAAATATCATGTTGATGGCTATAAAACAAGGGTCTTGTTAACCAGTGCCCTGGTTAAGAAATCTATAAATAGAATTTATGTCTTGGAAATATAAAATGTCATTTTTTATCTAGTAATAATTACATTACTTTTTGATAAAAACTTACTTTTTTTTGTGCTTAACCAATGCTCCGGAGGCACTGGTTAACATTCTCGATACATAATCAGCCTCCACTGCAACACTTGTCGTCCGTAGGTCTTCAACTGTTTCCCATCACTTGTGATGATGGAGTATGAATCATTCCAAGTAATTGTTGATTTTCCCTTTATGTCCCCTAGGAATGTTACGAAAAGCAGTGTGATCGAGATCACAGTTTTCTCTCTAAAACAAAAACAATAATCACAACCAGTGGCGTATTTAAGACCACGAGTCAGGAGTGCGAAATTTTTAACTTCATTAATTATTATTAATATTAGAAGTTTAGAACAATAAAATTTGATATGTAGCTGCGTGCGCACACACGCGCGTGGGGGAATGTTGATCCAGTCATTTTTCTTAAAATTCAATTAATATGTGTTGATGGTGTAACATGATTTTAGACATGCATTTAATGACATGTCGCCACATCATTATATGCATGGGTAAAATAATTTTACAACTAGTGTAGAAGAAATAAATTTCTTTTTCTTATTAATATAATTTATACTACTAAATTTACATTTTTGTTACTTTTACCTAATACAAAAAAATATATTATTCTTTTTAATAATCACATTAAATTTTATAATATAATTATTTCGACAAATTGTAAATTCAACCATTTATTACCAGGACCTCTAAAAAAAGTATTTATCACTGCGAGTTCAAAAAGATCTCAACAACATTTCATACAATTAATCATAATAATATTCTTTATAGGTAGAAAAGAAGAACAAAAAAATGACCAGAACATTCTAGGGTATGCAAATAGCAAAAAAAAAACTAAGATTATTAATAGCAAAAATTCAGGATGTGTCGGTACACACCCTCAACTATACATGGGTCCCCCCTGATCAGAACATGTTACACAACTTCCACGATAATATGTTCAATTCACTTCAACTAAATACTTATAAAATGTATACAAGTTTGAAACAGAAACTGAGGCTTCAAGTTGGAAATGTATACAACATAACTATAAGTTTGAAATGTATCCACAATAATGAGATCATTATACTTCAAGTTACACAAATCGGTGTCAAACAATAATGACCGCAAACGCTATGTAAATCATGGACTTAAGAAATGACTTAATTACTCTGTTTTATCTCTTGCTTTGTTCATCAATCATCACCAAGCAGTGTTTTATGATTAACAAAAAAATTTAACATGGTCATTAAATAATACACCTAAAACAATCTGACATATTCTATATTACATATTTTCTAAATAATAAGGTTGATATCAAGGGAGACCAGAAGGTTGAATCAATACACAACATTTCAACTAGTCTACCAAAAATATAATCGGTCTAATTTCCTAGCTACTACTGTTTTTTTCCTTGAGGAATACATAAAGGTAAATGATGTGAAAAATATTAATCGTTTGGTTTACTTGGTAATCAAAACAAGGTTAAGTTATATTCCCCTATATGGTTTGATATACATAATACAACATACCTATGAGTTTAAAATTTATACATAATATTGAGATCATTATACTTCAACTTACACAAAATGATAACCGCCCTTATACATAGACCATCTTAGGTGGCATACAACCTTTGACATCCACACACAATTGTGATATGTGGCAAAAATAGTGAAACTCATCCAAAGAAAAAGGGTGATGATGTATTGTGAAATTACTAAAATATCCCGGTCACCTGGAGGGGTGCATGAGAGGTGCAAAAGAATGGTGGTCAATCTATAATTATTCAAATGATAATGATTGCAAACACTAAGGCTCTGTTTGGTAAAATTAGCGGAGAATTGATTGCTTATAGCTAGTGAGTGATGGTTGATAGCTTATAGCTGATAGCTGGTGATTGATAGCTAATAAGTGTTTAATAAGATTAACGGTTCAGTTAATTGATAAAAATAAATGACATAATAGTACATTTTTATTTCATTATAGTTTTCATGAAGACACGAACAACATGCCTTTTATATTAAAAATAAAATAAAAAGAACAACATGCCTTTTTATTTAAATATTAGCATATTTTTTATTTAGAAAAAATGCTAATGTGCACGACATTGTTTGTCGTGCAAATCCCTCGAATCTTTTATTTTCTATTACATGCGGCAACAGTTCTCCGACACGCCAAAACTTGCCCCTTACCTCCATAGAGCAATGAAAGTTCACGACGATGACTATGACAACGAAAATGAGAAAGATAATTGTGTCGGTGACAACATCAACGACGATGGTCGACAAAAATAACTACGACATGGAAGCAACCAATGATATTTATACAGCTACGGCGACAACGGCAACATCGACGATGAAGATAACTACAATAGCGACAACATCATGGAGAAGATGAAGACATAGTTATCTTTTTTGTTTACATGATGGAGATGAGGAGTTTCCTTTTATGTTTATTTTTACTTTTAATTGTAAAAAACTCACAAGTATATAGGAAACGAAAATGCAGTAGTAGCTTAAAACACATGTCATGCTGATTCATGCGTGATGGTTCTCGTACCATTGATGTAGTATTTTTTTATCAATCAAAAGTAAGTATTATTGTATCGTCTTCTCAGGGACTAGTGCGATATCATAAACCGTTCAACATAAATTATCATTTTAAGTTAAGGTTTTAAATTGGTTGTTTGTTTGAAACTACTAGAACTAAATTAAGATAAAAATTGAGAGTAATAAGGCGTAAAAGCGTTGGAATTAGAGTTCATTGATTAAGCGTCAAACATAACCTAATAATCACATATATGGATTCTAGTGTTTTACCGATATTATCACATATAACTCGACAACATCATTCATTTCTAAATAATATTGTGAGTTCAATCGTATCGTTTAATCGACGATTTCTCAATCTATTAAACGATCTGAAAGCTTGAAATTCTGATACTCTGTGTGATTATCATAACATCAATTCTATGTCTAGAATCATTGTTTTGATAGATGAATATTTTAAACCTAGATTAAAAAATATTTTTCAATAGCATTTAAATCAAAGATAACGAAAGAATAACTTCAATATCATGTAAATTGCTAGAATCATATATTACAAGATCAAAAGATTACATTATAAGCTTAATCAAGTACCTCTAATCCCAACTAAGGAGATTTAGTTCTTCATTATCATGAGAACCATACAAAAGTGGAAGGAAAGATGAAGATCCATGCTAAGAGATTGATTTCTCAACAAATCTTGATGAATCCACATTCAATCACTCTTTCCCTATGAAGAACAGATATTTTCGCCCTATTCTCTCTCTAAAAGTATGATATGATAATGTCTAAAATGAGGGAAATGAGATTTTATACTTCTGCAGAATTCAGCTTTCTCGTCAGGCAGGACTTTCTCGCTCGGGCGAGATGACCTTTCTTTGCCAGTGGGTTTCTGCCAAGTCATCATCCACTTGCTCCAAACCGCCTTAACTCGCCAGGCAGAAATTTCTCGTCATGGTGAGCTCTGGTATCAAAATAACATAGTCTCTGGAACTCCATTCCTGCTATGACGGTATAACTTCGCTGTGGCGAGCCTTGGTTTCAAAATACATGGTCTCTAGAACTCCATTCCCGCCATGGCGACAAGTGTTGCTCGGGTGAAATGTCCTTTGCCCCTTTTTTTGGTTTTCTTTCCCCGATTCTTGTCTTGTTCAATCTATTCATGCTCAATTGGGTAAAGTAAGAAATAAGAAATATAAAAATACATTTTATCACCTTTTCATAGATTTTCCTTGGATAACTTGTAAAACAAGTAACCAAAAATGCTTAATATACATCATAAATTTAACACTTTCTAGCACTTATCATCCATTTAGCACCCCTCTTTTATTTAACATATGAAGCCAAAAACAACAACATTCCTTTTTATATCATTATTAAAGAAAAACTTAGTTTTTTTCATCATCCAAATACAATATGAAGACAAAAAAAATTATTTTAATTTATGCTAACGTCATCAACCATAATGTTGGAACATTATACTTTTTTTTATTATAATTAAAAAGAAAGATATAACAGTTCAATAAAAACGAAAAAACCTGGATGCGCATTTAAAATATAGATCTTTATTTAATTTTATAATAGATTATAAATGGATAAAAATGGATTTTAAATAAAATAATAAGGGTAAAAGTGAAAAAATAAAATAAGCTATAAGTTATAAGTTCAAATGCTATTTGAAACAACATCTGAAAAATAAACTATAAACTCGTGGTGAAAAGATCATTACCAAATATAATTTTTTGTCAGACAAACTTATAAGTTATACTATAAGTTAAAAGCTAGCTTATTAGCCTTGCGAAATAGATCTGTTTGATTAATCATAAAGTTTTATATCCAAACAAATGGCCTATTGGCCCAATGACACATCAGCACTAATGACAAGAAAGTTCTCATGCAGCGTGAATACATGCACCTGACAATAATATATATTTTTTAGTTAGTTCTAATTAAAGGTTTAAATATGCATGTTGTCTCTGTAATTTGGGTGCGTTTTGGTTTTCGTTCCTGAAAAAAAAACATTAAAAACATCCTAGCAAAATATTTTTTGTTTTAAAAAGGTCTCAGGCCCCACTTCCGATTTAATTAGGCATTGTTTTCGCCACGTGGCAGTTGCTGACTGTGCAACCTTTGCCGCAGGGAGTTGACATGGCATGTCACATAATTAAGAAAAACAAAATTCTGAAAATTCTTTTTTTAAATTAAAAAAATCTGGAAAAAAATTTCGGAAAACAACTATTAAAATTAAAAATTTTGACAAAAAAAGTGAAAATCAAATTTTCGAAAATTAACTTTTTTTAATTTGAAAATTATATATTACATTTTTTTTTCGAAAATACAGAAAATTATATTTTCAAAAGATATAAATTTTGAGATTATTTTATTTTTCTTCATATTTTAATTTTCAAACATTTATTTCCAGATTTAAAAAGAAAAACTAATTTCCAATTTTTTTTCTTTATATTTCAAAATATAATTGGAATTTTTTTTTATGATTTTTTAATTGATTTTCAGTTTTAAAAAATAAATTTTTAATTTTTAATGATGTGAACTGCCACGTGGCAAATGTTGCACAGTCAGCAACTGCCACGTGGCCAAAACATACCATGTCAGCAAAAAAAGTGGGGTCAGGGATCTTTTGAAAACAAAAAAATTTTGCAAGGATGTTTTTAGATTTTCTTTTTGCAGGGACGAAAACCAAAATGCGCCCAAATTTTAGGAACGAAATGCATATTTAATCCCTAATTAAATTATATCATTTTCACAATACGGAATCTACTTGTAAAAATATCTTCTTCTTTTTTTTTTTTTTTTTTTATCAATTCTATCGGTGCAAATTATGGCCACGAACTTATCTTAAAATTTAATCGAAAATCACTTTTTTTTTTCATCCACAAAATTTGAATTTGAGATCTTATTTAAAATATTCAAGTTAATTTCTACCCCTGACCAACACAATATTGATAAAATGTTAAATGTTTGGTAGCTGAAAGAATAATTATATGTAGGAGTCGGAGTTCGAACCTCGAACTTTCCACTTCTCTACATTTAAAATATGTGAGTCTCAACCATAAAGCTACTTAACCTGAAAAATGTTTATGTCTTGTAAGTATAACTTAAATGATAAACAATCTAAAAACATTTTATACTCTGACATGTATGTGCACATTCATAATTCCTTATTTTTCAGCATCTAGTGTGTTTGGGTTTCGTTGAGAGACTTTTAGAACATGAAAAAGTTACAACTATTTGTTCTTCAGATTAGTGGTGAGAACTCTCTTTCTAACACTATTTAACACTCACTATTTTAATATATAAAATTAACGTGGATCTCATACTTTAGACATATGTCCCACATAAAATGGCAGGATTTACGTTAATTTTATTTAATGAGTGAGTTTTAGAAAGAGTATCGCTAACAATCATCTTGTAAATTTATATAACTTTGAGAGACCATGTCAAAGATAAAAGGTTTAGAAAGATATGGTTTGACGTGTGTTATTGACCTAAAAAATTGTCAATTTGGACGTGTAATAAGCAGCCAAAGGGATAAGATAATTAGAAGAAAGAAATAATAAAAAAGGTTAATTAATTAATTACATTGAAATCAATCATACGAGTATGAAAAATGGAAGACCACCCACATTAATAACAGCTAAACAAATAAAAGAGAGAGAAAAGTGGAAGAGAGAGTGTCTCATAATACACCACAAACAAAATACTTCACATCCAAGCAATTTCCTACACAAAAATTAATTAAAAATACCCATTTCATTGGTGATTCTCAAAACTTCAAGAAAATCAATAAAGTTTTGATTTTTCCATCTGGGTCTTGTGTTTTGTTATTGAATCTGATCAAAGAAAAAAGTGGGACATGTCTTGTTCTTCTTCATCAGGATCGGAGGAAGATGATGAGGGCTTTGAGTCCTATCGGAAAGGTGGATACCATGCTGTTAGAGTCGCTGATCAATTCGCTGGTGGGAGGTATATTGCTCAGAGGAAACTTGGTTGGGGTCAATTTTCTACCGTTTGGCTTGCTTATGATACTACAACCTCTGTATGTTCTTCTTCAATTCACCCCACTTTTTGTTTTTAATGATTTTGACATGTGATTCATGTTTTAGATTTGAAAGGTTTTTTCTTTGTTTTGTTTGTTATGTTTTGTGTATGTTTATTAGCTCAAATTTGGTTGATTTGTTTGTTTAATGATGTTTTTTTTAGTTACTGAATGAATGGATTTAATTCAGATTTTTTTTCCTTATTTTGTTCAATGGGTGTTACAATTACAAATTCTGATAACTCCTTTTTTTTGTTGGAATTGGAATAGCTGAAAATTGGGAATGGTCCTCACAAAACCTGACCTTATGTTACATTGTTTTTGTCTTTATGTACAAAAGCAATAAATGTGTCTTTTATATCAAATGTAACACATGTATTGCCATTTATGTTTGTTGGAAGTATCGGGAATGAGAATAATTGTCTTTCTCAGGTTAATTTTTGATTCAGTAGTTTTTTTTGTTTTATTGCTGTCAAGATTTAGGAGCCATTTTATGGATCCAAGACTTGTGATACCATAAATGGCATGAGTTAATGTAGGATCTTTCTAGTGTTTGAATGTTAGAAACAAATACATTTGGTAGGCAAATTAGAATAGAATGAAACAGAATACTTGGGGTTTGACCAATGGTTGGGTACACTTCAATACCACATCTCAACGCAAGTTGGCCATGATATTTGAGAAGCTACGACTTGTAGCTTTGAAGTGGATGCGAGTTTAACTCCTCCCACCGCAGAAACAAACAAGCTATTGGTGCAAATTAACAAATGGGACACGGAGTAAAAGTGTAAAACAAGTGGCCACTTAGAATATGGAACCAAAGAGAACAAAACAGAACAATTGGTCTGTTTTATATGGGTGCTATATGTTACTTATCATGTCACTCTTCATTAATCTAATCAGGATGGTTCCATATTAAAAAAACAGTCTCCTAGCCCTGTTGCTAAGAATAATATCCAAGTTCATCTTTTGTTCATGTATTTATGTTTGATTTCAAAAATATTCTATATGGGTAAACAATTATGGGTGTCCATGTATTGCTTTGTGTTTGCCCAACCAGTAATTATTTTTAAAATTATTTTTGCGCACCATTAATATCTTTTTCTAAATTTATGATTGTTGTTTTCAGTCATATGTTGCTCTCAAAATCCAGAAAAGTGCGGCCGAGTTTGTTCAGGCCGCCCTTCATGAGATCAACGTTCTTTCATCCATTGCTGATGGGGACCCATCAAATTCAAAGTTTGTTGTCCAATTGATTGATAACTTTAAGCACACAGGTCCAAATGGGCAGCACCATTGCATGGTCCTTGAGTTTCTTGGCGATAGCTTGCTTCGTTTGATCAAATATAGCCATTACAAAGGTCTTCCATTGAATAAAGTTAGAGAGATTTGTAAACACATTTTGATTGGTTTGGATTACTTGCATAGTGAACTTGGTATAATCCACACGGACTTAAAGCCTGAAAACATTCTTCTATTTTCAACTATTGATCCTTCCAAAGACCCTTTTAGATCCGGACTCTCCCCAACTTTAGAACGGACTGAGGGAAACACAAACGGTGGACTTACAAGTCTTATTGAGAAAAGGCTGAAGAGAAGAGCAAAGCGTGCAGTTGCTAAAATATCGGGAAGAACAGCTTCAATTGAAGGAAGAGGAGAAGCTGCAAAGTCTAGTAGAAATATCAACGGGATTGATGTGAGATGCAAGATTGTCGATTTTGGAAATGCGTGTTGGGCTGATAACAAGTTTGCAGAAGAAATACAGACAAGACAATATAGAGCCCCTGAAGTTATACTGAAGTCTGGTTATTCCTTCTCTGTAGACATGTGGTCTTTTGCTTGCATTGCTTTCGAGCTTGCCACTGGAGATATGTTATTTACACCCAAAGGTGGTGGACAAGGTTATAGCGAGGACGAGGTATGCTGATTTTTCTAGTAAACTGTTGTGGTTTAAATTTTCTACCATGAACGGTTTAGCTTAGATTTCCCTGCATTACTAAAAGAGAAAACTGGAGTATATAAATTTGATTTAATAATATGGTTAACGAGTTTTCAGAGGTTTAATATGTGAAAAAACTGGTTTAATTAGCTCAATTACACCATTAACAAAAAGAGACACAGGGACATATTTCATTGAATCAGCTTGTAATACTAATGCATAATATGCATTAGTTTAAATGTCTGATTAGTTTACAAACTTTCTACATGTTTTGATATGTACATTTTCATTTTTACTTAAGAAAATAGTTTTGATAGTGTGAAAAGTGTCAGGGATATCAGATTTTACTTCTATTCACTGTTTTATATATTTATGATTCTTTTATAGCCCATGTGAGGGAGGTACTAAATAATGTGTCCTGGTTTTGAACAATTTCTCATCGTTTTTATTTCCCTAAACGATAGAGTTTTTATGATCTCAGACAGAGAATGAAATTCAAAGTTTCATGCTAGTGATCTATCATTGATAACTCTTTAATTGTTGTATGCAAAAGGCTATATATATTGTATCCTTTATTCTTTTTATGATCATTTTGAAGGGAAAATGGTCAAGATATATTTGTTTGCATTGAGTTCCATGCTATTTCTATAGAACCTATAAAAATTTATATAATTTGTTACTGGAATAATAAAAATGTCCTTTTGCTGATTTCAGGATCATCTTGCCTTGATGATGGAACTCCTCGGAAAGATGCCCCGGAAGGTGAGTACACTCCCACTGTTGTCATGTTTTATTTCTAAAATAAATATTGTGGCATATCTAATGCTTGTGGATTGCAGATTGCTATTGGTGGAGCTCAATCCAAGGATTACTTTGACCGGCATGGTGATCTAAAAAGGATTCGAAGGCTAAAATTTTGTCCACTTGACAAATTGCTGATTGATAGATATAAATTTTCAGAGAATGATGCTCAAGAGTTTTCAGAATTTCTTTTGCCACTTTTTGATTTTGCCCCAGAAAAACGACCAACTGCACGACAATACCTGCAAAACCCCTGGCTGAACTGCAATGAATCAGTGCCAAATGAAATGAGAAATGAATCTACTGTTGAAAAGGTTAATGTTGGTATGAGCAACCTTCAAATCAAGGTAGGAAAGTGAAGGTGGAATATGTGTTCTGGCATGGCTTTTACCACAATCAAACAATTTGGACCGTTAGATCGAAACAAAGTCAGATGTGCGTCATCCGATCTTAATCCGATGGTTTGAATTGTTTGATTGGGCAAATGCGGGTCTGACTGCAAGGAATCCAAATCCGGGTTTTGACATAGTCAAAGTCACAACTTTAACATCAATGACTATAGTATTGATTGTGATTTATTTTTGCTTTATGACATTCTTTCTATTGGATTATTAACTACAGAGATGTAAAATTAGTACAGAATTTTGTTCATGCAGAGATATCTGACAACAATTTGCGTGTATATTATTCACATGTTGTAACTTGTTACATTATATCAAAGTCTAGCTTTTTATTGATTTTAGTATGTTAACATTTTGACTTTGTTAGTACTCATTCATGTCATTGGGGGATTTGCGTTTTAAGTGATGTTCCACCAAATACACTGATATTTTTTTTTTACTGTTTAAGATGAAATAAAGAATAAGAAGCAAAAAATGTTCATATGTTGTGATCTCAAAGCCAATAGGGAAAAAAAAGGAGAATGTGTCTCAGATTTGGAGTCAATGACCTATTTATAGAGTTGTGGGAAACTGATTCCCAGACTCCATGGAAATTTGCACGCTACATGGAAGCGTTGCGTGACCACACTATTGGATGTGTATTCCATCGTAATTGTGTCGAGCCCCGGCTTTCCAATGCGGTTGTTACATGGCTGGAGACGTACAAAAAGGCTTGATGAATTTCATTTTTAGCAATTAAAATGTCCTAAATCTATAGCACGATATAATTTTGTACTTTTTTTTTTGTAGGGTTTAGGCTTGATCAAATTTTTCAAGGACCTGTTCCATCTATAGCACAATATAATTTTGTACTTTTTTTTGCTTCTGAAATAGTTAATTCGTTATATATGGAACAGGTCCTTGAAAAATTCGATACTAAGAAAGTCATTAAAAGTGTTTCAATGCATCTCCAGCACCAAAAATAAACACATGTGATTTGCTCATGAGTTCAAAACTTGAAAGTTGCAGCACAAAAGAAATTATAGGTTAAAACATTATGATTTTTCATTGCTCAAATGTTTTAAAGTCTTCTGCTAAGTAGAGGTCGAATACCGCAAAACAAACTATCACATATAGGTCTGTGAAAAATATAAAGCAGAATGTAGAAGGCTAAAACAAACTAAAGGGAATTTCATATATAGCTATTACTAATCCTAGTAGCTCACATCCCTCTCTATCTTCACCTCATTCATCTTGTTAATGTTTCACCACTTCCATGAAACAGACCATCAGCAGAACTTCTATCTAGGCAGTAATGAATTTCAAAACAAAAAACTCAACCTCAGGCCTCAGATTCCAAATCAAACAGCTTCACTATCACAATTCTGATTCTGGTTTAAAATAAAATCATACACAAATGTTAATAATATCATTAGACAAAAACTCGTAAAAAAAAAAAACATTGCAATTCCAAAAAACTATAACATTACAAAATGTTTGCATTTTCAGTAACAAGATATACAACCTCAAAGATCACATGAAATTCTGAAAAAGCAAAACAACTTTGAAACTCATGTCATATCATTACTAAGTACCAACAAACATATTCAGCTTTGATTCCAAAAACAAGTAAAGATTCCAACTGCACATGACTGAAGTGTAAGTTGATGAAATGATTGCATATGAAAATAACAGTAAATTGAACATTGATTGTAAAATTTATCTAAACTACTTAACTGGAATCACGGTATTGTTATAAAAAGTAATATATTAATGAAAACACTGTTGCAGGCTAATATAGTTACACCGTTGTTTGTTAGAAATTAGAAATTAGAAGCAACATAGAAACCATCGTCATATATTACAATAGTGGACATTTTTCACACACACTGGTATAAGTATAACAAGCTAACATGTATCTGATAACCAAGTCTTCTTTTTAACATAAATATCCTCAATCACCAAGGTATTAAATCAAAACTAGTTCCTCGTCTTTTCTTTCTTTCCTTCTTTCTTCTGATGAATAATTGCCTTTATTATCTGCTGAGCATCACAAGCACAAACAGATTGATGTTCAGACATATTTTTACAAAAGCAAACGAAGGGCATATACATTACAAGCAGAATGTATTGAAGTTCAAACTGGTTTATTTACATCAAATCACCAAAGGTTTCCTAAATACGTTCTATTTTTAAATAAAACATAGAACAACCAATGAAGAGTCCATTCATACTGCTGAAATAGAAACTAGGAAAATAAGCCATAGAAAGGGAGTAAAGCAATGAAACAAAACTGGTAAAGCAAGACTAAATGCTTCTTCTACCTGGTAAAGCAAAACTGGCCATAGAAAGGGAGGAAAGGGTCATGCTAAGTTTTATGTAGAAAATATTGTTAAAGCAAGACTAAATGATTCAAAAGAGGAAATAATTGTTAAGTTTTATGTAGAAAAAATTGTTTTTTTACAAATTTCAATGCGTTGAAGACACAATTTCCAAGTTAAAATTTCCTTTTAAGACTTCTTAACAAGTGCCCTATTAGTTAGCATTTCCCTACATATGCAATTGACAAACCAATTTGCATATAATACTTGATAAAGTTGAACTTAATTATATCCTGAGAACTAAACACAAACCTCAAGGGTAAAAACTTCACAGATGGCCTGCAAAAGCAATTAATTGTTTAGTCCTTCAATCGGATGAAGGTTTTCCTTGTAAATTACTATCTGGGCCTCATATTGTATTACTTCAACATCAATCTTCTCAATCACCCCGGGCCTGGTAGCTAAATCTAAACAAGCTAGTTCATCAGTATTTTTTATGAAGAACATATTTCCCTTCTTCCCTGCTCCGATAGGATGCTCAATGCAAGACAAGGGCTCAACATGGAAGAGCCTAATCCATGATTCCTTGACACCAAGTTCACCCAAAATTGATATTTGAGAAGACTTGGTCTTTTTGCAATGAGTTATAATAGCAACAAACCCATTTAACACCGTGAGATCAACATCAAAACCATCAAATGAATCTTCTGAGGGTGGAGGGGTAAGAAGGCACACATCATTGCACAAGTTAAATGACACCAAAAATCTTTTATTATCCGTTCTCCCCAACCAATGACACACCCCATCGAAGTACACATAAAAAATCCATTCATTTCTTGGCATATCAAAATTGATCTTTGTCCATGAATTAGTTTTTAAACTGTATATCTCCCAAAAGGGGTCCGGCTCGACACCGTCATTAGATTCAGTAAAATACTCCACAATTTGAATGACTTTATAGTCGTCTCTAACATGGTCATATCCAAACCCATGAAGAAGAATTTCAGTGGTAAACTCAGGTTGAAACTCAGCAAGACTAGGAGGAATGACTTTCATTTCCCCGGTGGCAGGGTTACATAATACAACAAATACAGGTGATGTTGTACGAGTTTGATCGTAAGAGAAGACAAAGAACACCATTAATAGGGTTAACACCAAGCTCTGGAATAGGTGGCAAATCAAATTTCACTTTATTCTCAAATCAGATACTGGTTTAGAACAAGACATGCATCATCATAGAGTGGATGAAATTTGAATATGAGATTAGTGCTGAACATGTTCATGAAAATAGGGTTTTCAAACAAAAGAGACCATGATTTGCGAAAGCAAGAAAAACGCTTGACAGATTTAACAGGAAGTTTAGAGAGAATACAGAAAGCAATGCCATCTGGTATATAGCTACTACGAACCTTCTTCTTCTTCTCATTTGTTGAAGACATTGGTAGAAAGTTGTTCTCGAGCTCCAGCAGAGTGAACGAGAGATTTTAGGGCAGAGGCGGGTGTCTTTGTTAGATTTATGCTGTTCTCCCGCACATTTTGCTCGATCCCAGCTGATTTGTCAATTATACTCATGCGTGAGTTAAGTCACGCACCCTTGGTCTATGCACGAGTTAACTCACGCAAAGTGATATGTTGGTCAGAGCTCAAAAACACATGTTTTTTAGACTTTGGTCAGCTTTTCAACATTCAATATACACGTTTTTTGCACTATTTACACGTTTCTTTGACTACATTTATGGTAGTTATAACCTATATTACCATTCCCACATATAAATACCCCTCCAAATTTCCTATTTCTTCACATCATCTTACATTCAAGCTCTCCTCACTCTTTTCCCCTATTTCTCTTCTTCTTTTTTTCTTCAAGTTTCTCTCGTCTCTTTTTACCTCTCTGAGGTATAAAAGTGGTTAGGTTTGGGGTAAAAAGTGGTTAGCCGGCTTGGGGAAAAAGTGATTAACCCTTGTAATAAAATTAAATTTCCTTCTTTTTACCCCTAAAACTTTCTACCGTGGGTAAAAAGAATCTTCTTGGAGTATAAAAAAAACCAAATTTAGATTTAACCCAAGGGTTGATGATGTCTTTTCCCCCAAGAAGGTTGATCACTATTTACCCCAAGACTGATCACTTTTTACCTCAAGGGGGTAAAAAGAAATTACCCCAAGAGGATAAAAAGGAAAGTAGGTTATTTAGTTAATTTGAATAAATGTATCAATTATTGTATGAATTCTATTAATAAAATGAGATGTTGTTATATGTATTAATTTTGTTCATTTCTTTTTATTTATATTTGCTTTTATTTTCAGATTTTGTATTTAATGAATAAATCTGAATAAATATTAATTTAGTTCATTTCTTTTTATTTATATTTGCATTTATTTAATGAATAAATTCGAATAAATATTAATTTTAAGTGCATAAATAAATTAGATTAAAGCAAATAAATAATTTAGAATAACGTAAATAACTTAATTTGAATAAAGTAAATAAATAAATTAGAAAATAATTAGATTAGAATAAACTGAACAAATAATTTAGAAAATAAATAAATTATGATAAAGTGAACAAATAAATTAGAATAAAGTAAATAAAATAATTTGAATATAATAAATTAAAAAAAGCGAGTTAAGTCACTCTGCGCGACTTAACTCACGCTGCATGACCTAACTTGCACAAATTTTTATACTCGCGTTAGTTAACTAACGCAAGGGTAGTTTAGGTATTTCAGTTGGGAGCGAGCAAAATCTGCTAGGAGAAGAGCAGAAATCTCTTTGTTATTGGTGCCTTCTATCTGCCACTGTCTCCGTCCATAATTATACGGCCTTTTACATTAGACCCTTTCAAATATTATTTTTTTTGAAGAAAGACCCTTTCAAATTTTAATGTGCATTAATTATTTCTTTACCACTATATTTCTATTTATGTTGCTTATTTTTCTGAATATATAATAAATAAAAATTTTCTATTATATTTTTTGTTACATCCAAATTTTCTTACAAGTTTTTAATAATACCATCTGAGTCGCACACGAACAACCAACAAATTTATTTTCTCAAATGTATCTTTGCTGTATTATTCAGACTTCTAAAATACACGTCCAAATGTATCATAGGAGTATTAATATTCAATATGTGCACCACACATAGTTTATCACATTTTGGAGTAAGTATCATGTAGAAAGAAAACATTAGAGCTAGTATTTTTTGGAGTTTTTTTTTTAGGGAGTATTTTTTGGAGTTGTTTGTATTGATTTACTTGAATTTAACTACTTAGATAAGTAGGCGTGACGATGTTTGGAAGAGCTTAAAAAATTCATTTATGACATCTTGATAAACTTACTTTTACTTCTTTAAGTAAACTCTTCTTAAAAATTTATGAAAACAGTTTACATGAAAACAATTTGACTTTCAATTTTTTTTTATTGTTCTAAAAACAGCTCACACATAAACACTTATGTGATAAGTGTTAAATTATTTATCCAAACATGGCCTTGTGAACACAGTTAACCACTTAACCGACACACGTTACTTTTGCAAGTTTCAGTTTGAATCAACCGCCATTATTCGTGAAGCTTCCAAAACGTCGACGTTTCAATCAGAAACCCTAGAATCCCTTCACATTCATCGCGATCGTAGCAGCGAAGCTTGATGGCGACGATAAGACCTTTACCGGAATCTGTTCGTAGCTCAATTCGTTCCTCATTTTCCCTATTCGACTTCACAAGAATCGTTGAGGAACTTGTTTACAATAGCCTCGATGCTCGCGCTACAAAGGTATCTCCATTGTTTTCAATTTTTTGGTAATCGTAGCAAGTTATAGAGTGAGAGGTGAAAATTGCCATTAACTGTTTGGTGTTTTTGTTTTAGGTTTCCGTGTTTGTTGGTATTGGAAGTTGCTACTTAAAAGTAGTTGATGATGGTAATTTATTGTTTTAGAAATGTATATTTATCATTGAAGCACTGACACCGGATACAGGACATAACACTGATATTGACACGTTGACATCGATAATTATTTTAGAAAATATAGTAATTGAATGCAACCACTTGTGCCAGAGTGTCAGTCATGTGTCGGTGCTACATAGATATTTATATTTGCAAGGTCAAAATTTGTAACTAAGTTTTGGTTTTTCACCATGTTTATGGTTTCGACGAATGGGTTTGTAGGAGGTGGGATTACTCGAGATGGACTGGAATTGGTGGGAGAAAGATATGGTCGGTACTTTTTTCCTTTTTGGTTCTTTATCTTCTACATTGTGTTTGGATTTGTTGATGGTTGATTTATGTGAATGTGTGATCATTTTGATGTGCCTGCATGTTCCTTTTCTTGTTGGTTCTTTTCTAAATGCAGCAGTCTCGGGCAGTATTTTTATTTATTTTTTGCATTAAAATAAGTCTGCTGGAAGATATGTGGTGTTTAAAGGACAATCGAAAGACACAATATTTTGTTTTTTAAGATTTTTCTACTAACTAATGGCCATAGTTACTAGATAAAGTTGTCTTTATGTGGTGTGCCATATGACTAAGTGCATGTTTGACGGCTTTAATTACCACGTTGAAGACATGCATTGGTCATGAAGCTACACTTACCAGAGAGTGTTGTCTTTCCATGTGGGGGATGACTTGCTACCGTGTTATGAAGCTGCACATATCGCGTCCTCAACTTTCTTTAGTGGTTATATGCGATATGATTTAATATTCAATTGCTTTAACTGATTTTTTCTAAATGTCATATATGCTGCTGCCCTTCATGTTCAGTGTTATATAAGTGTATTAATGTAATTTGTTGTCCCTAAACTCTAAATATTAGTTAGTAAAGGTAACTGGGTGGATACAGTTTGTTGCTAGGCTTAAAGCTTGATATCTAAAATGCAACAACGAGTGGGTTTCTATTAGGTGTTTATATTTCATGAATTAAGTTTCCTTGATGCCATTGATTATGGTGTATGCATATTTGTCAAGCAGCTACATCAAAATTTCTTAATTTGGCGGACCTGAATGCTACAAGTGAAAACTTCGGTTTTCGTGGTGAAGCTTTAGCTTCCATTTCTGAAGTCTCGTTGTTGGAAATAGTGACAAGAGCTTATGGACGGCCAAATGGATATAGGAAAGTATTGAAGGTAGGGATAACTTCTAATGTTTTATTAGTCGACTAATATAATATTGCTGCTATTGATACAAAGTTTGATATTTTATTTTATTGACTGCAGGGGAGCAAGTGTATATATCTTGGTATTGATGATGATAGAAAGGAAGTAGGCACAACAGGTGATAATTTTGACTAATCTGACAGTTGCATAGTTCTCGTTTGTTTGACTAAGGATGACACCAATTAATGCACATATGCCATTCATTTTTCCTAAATTTACATGCTGTTGCATGAGATTTAGGTTGTATTTGGTAGATTAATTAGAATATGGCGTAGTATAATATATGGAGACTGTTATATATTTGGTGCATATTAAAAGGATAATAGAATAGAGTATAATGTAAGGAAAGTGGTGCATTTTGGTTCCACTGAAAGGGTCGAATGAAAGAGTTCTGTTTTGTTCGCATACCAAACACTACTTTAGAGTTATGGAAAACCTACAAAATCATTAATTTTTGACTTTCAATTTGAGCTAATTAGGATATCAAGATAGTTATTCTGTGTTTTGTGGCTCTTTCATTTAGGGTATAATTATTATATGCTTTTGGTCTTTTGACTTATACTTTTTTGGTAGTTCTTTTGACTTTCACATTATTGATTGCTAGATTAGATAATTTTTAATCTGTCTTCCTTCTGCACTTGATAATCAATCTTAAATTTGACTTTCAGTATATTATTTGCTCTCATAATCTCTCTTGCACACCAGGCAATCCGCAATACATGTTCCATATTCATTGCATTTATGCGACTAGAAAATCCTGTCTTGATGATGACTACTTTTATCTGGTTCACTTAATACAATTAATGCCTTTCAGTCATTGTCTGTGAAATATTCTACAACCAACCAGTTCGGAGGAAACAAATCCAATCCAGGTTGCTTTTCTCTTGACCACCGTACAAGTGATATGTTTTCTGAAGTCATAGTTATTTTGTATGGAAACTATGTCTCCTTTACAAAAATTTGGGATTGACTGATGAATTCCGTCTCTGAATTGGAAGCCCCAATAAGGTACTTCAATCAATCAAGAAATGTGTGATGCGGCTTGCACTCGTGTGCCCAAATATTTCCTTCAAAGTTGTTGATATTGAAAGGTATCTTCTCTGCAAAACTTGAGGTTGCATCTTTCTTTTGTTGTTTTGTAACACTTTCTATACCCTACATGTAGGGAATATGAACTTTTCTGCTCACATTCTGCTGCTTCTCCACTGTCACTTGTAACCACTGGCTTTGGGGTGGAGGTCACAAACTCTCTCCATGAATTAGAAGTTGAAAACAATATCATAAAGCTTGCTGGATACATATCAGGTCCTTGCAATACCCTGGATATGAAGGTGATTCATATTTCTAATGCAAAAAGTCAATCACCTATCTCATCTCATTGTAACTTCTGGGTTGGTTCTTCTCTGTCTCATCCCCTAACTTTTGGTGTGTTTCTATATTTGCTTTGCAGGCCTTACAGTATCTCTGTATCCATGTGACAATATATGAATATATATTGTAATTATAATAATAGTACAAAATGGATTTGTTGAGGCTTGAAAAAGAATCAAATGACATAAACATTTGTTCCTTGACTTTAACGTGGTTAGATATCAACTCCCAGTTCGTTTGCAAGGGACCTGTTCATAAGCTTTTAAGTCAATTGGCTATTAGGTTTGAGCATCGTAACTCATGGAGTGCTGATAATGAAAGCCAAAACAAAAAGAGAGGCAGATTTCAACCATGCCCGGCATATATCTTGAATTTAAGGTGCCCCCGCTCTTTATATGTTTTGAGCTTTGAGCCGTCAAAAACTTATGTTGAATTCAAGGTAGTCTCCTGGTTTTTCTCTTACGACTCCTATATTATCTTATTAGTAATTTTGATTCTGTGCTGTATAATTGTTTTCTTAATGTCCATAAACGATTTTTGTATGGTACAAGACTGGTTATGAGAACATAGAAGGGAAGTGCAAAAGATTTAAACATAACTAGGAGTTCCAAGGGTAACTTTGAGTCCTTCTCTAGATTCCATTTATGCGCTTGAAGTAGTATTGTGGTGTATATTTTTTGTGGATGATATTGCCTTAATTGGAAAATCGAGAAGGACTGAGAAGTTAGAGACATGGACTCATGGAGCCAAGTCATGTCACACATGATTTCATTCTAAGAAGAAATAGAAGCATAAAACGAAGTATATGGAATACAAATTTAGCAGGAGAGACACAAATTCTTGCAGAGGTAAAATATGGAGAGCATACAATAATACTCTGGGTTCATCATACAAAGTGATGGGGAGATAGAGGAAATGTCAACCATAGGAACCAAGCAAATAAAAAAGGGAATGCTTTGGGTGTGATCGATACCACACATACTTAAAGGAAAATTTACCACGCAGTTATAAGACCTGTAATGGCTTATGCAATTAAAAGTTGAGCAGTAGAGAGTAAAAAAAGAGAGAAGAAAACTTAGTATCTCAAATATGAGAAGATTAAAAGTTGAGCAGTAGAGAGTAAAAAAAGAGAGAAGAAAACTTAGTATCTCAAATATGAGAAGATTACATGGATGAGTGCTTCCACAAAACAAAATAGAATTAGAAATATGATTAGAGAGAAGATTGGGATAGCTCTCATTGTAGAAAAGATGATAGAATCTCGTCTTAGGTGGTTTAAGCATGTGTGAAGAAATGTTGGCAAAGAAGGTTGAAAAGATAGAAGATAGTTCAATAGTTAGAAGTAGAGAGAGATCAAAGAAGACTATAGGTCAAACCATCAAGAGATTATTAGAGATATATAGTCTATATTTGGACCAAATACATGACACGATTTTATGGCGTCAATTAATCCATGTAGACAGACGACCTAATTTAGTGGGAAAATGTTTGGGTCTTGGTATTCTAGTTTAGTTTCTAGCTTATATAGTACTTCGTGTAATCTGGGTGGTGTAAATAAAATCCAACAAGGAACGGTTAGCAGAGATTTGAAGCTTCTTACACATGTTATAGTTTCATTATGAGTTATTTTATCACAGCCCTGCATCCTACACAAATTTGATTGTTTTCTTTTTCCCCAACTTCCAAGGATTGGGCTCCAATACTAAACTTCATTGAGAAGGTCATCAAACAGTTCTGGGAGAGAAGCATACCTTGTGGTATACCCTCTCACTGCATCTTATTGATAATATATATAAATACAAAGAGTTACTGGTTTTTATGCTTTTATTAATCTCTGAGATGCTTGCAGGAGATTCCTCCAACAAAGCCACTTATATGGCTCAAGAAGATCAACGTGAGAAAGTAGATGCCACCATTTCAGCAAAAGCAGGTAAAATTTCCAATTTGGTGATCAAGTAATATCCTTCCACAAGTCTGATAAATTCTGATCAAGTAACATACTTACTGTTGGAAAATATTACTAGAATAGCAATTGTATAAATCCTACGTAGGCTACAGTAGATCATGTTAGTTTGGTTTCTCTTTTAACATTTGAAGATTGTTAAATATCTTTCATGCAGATATATCACAGTTTGGAAGCCAAGATCGTAAGGATTGTTTAGACCTCTTCTTTTCCACTTCAGACAAGCTAAATGAAGATGACAATCATCAGTGCTACAGGGAGGATGTGATAACCTCTGTTGATTACTTACATCAAGGGACAAAGATCCTCAAAGAGAAACAAAATAAGGGAGGCCATCTTCGTCAGACCGGTTATTCTGGCAATTTACTGGATGTTTCTTACGCCAAAAGCATGTCCACCATTATGAAAAAGAGTAACAGTTTTTTGACGTATGATAACAATGATTTATTGCAAGGAGTTCACTTTTTGGATGGTATGTGTCCTGCTGCCGAAAGTTTCTATGATAATATTCCTTCTTATGCAAGAAGTTCTTCACGTGGAAGAAAATTAAATGAAGAAGATGCTGGCGTGATCTGTGAATCATTTGAAGGTTATGAGTGCCATGGGTTCGGTTATGATGTAGAGATTGGTGGGAATTTTCAAAAGCCTTTTCTAAAGAGTTGCTCTACACAAAAAGGTAGTATCCTGAACGAGAAGACTTTGCTTGTAAATGATGAACTTGAACTCCAAACCGATAGCTTTTGGAGTAAGCAAAACCTAGGGGAGGATTTTTGCAGTGGTAGCAAGGATTTATACACCCGTCCCTGTGTAGAAGTTGCAAAAAAATTAAAGATGTCTGAAGATTCTGATTTTCTCGTAAAAGCATGGCCGGGAGAAAATTGTCTCCCTCTAGATTCATGGTATTCAGCAACACAAATATGTAACACTGGTTCTGATGATCGGTTATCAAACTCTGAATGGCATCATGTCTATCAAGAATCCTCATCTCGAGCTACTGCATTGAGTGTTTATCATACCAATGATATTAATGATCTTGAAGAATCATCTAGATGCTATAAAAGAATTCCTCACACACCAATTTTTGATGACGAAAAAAATGGGAACATTTTCAGCTATGATCTTGGAGGAGCATCTAGATGCAGTACAAGGATTACACATATTTTTAACGACGAAGAAAATGGGCACAACTTCAGTTATAACATGTCAAGGAATGCTAACCAGGATCCCTGCACCTCAAGTTTTGCGAATAGTGGATTTAGTTTTGATGGTGCTGTAGAAGCTAAAGAAATATTCAACAGATTGGTTGACTGGCCTGATTTCCATGATACACATTTCACAAAAAGGTCGGATATTTTTAACGAGGAGCCAGACTGCCTATTACCTGAGTCATGTGTTAGAAAATGTAACAGACCCAACATTATAAAAGGCGAAAGGGATCTTTTTAGGCACCCAACTTTGGAAAAGACTCGTGTAAGATCTAAAAGAAGCTTCTCAGCTCCTCCATTTCATAGAAGTAGAAGGAGGTTTTTCTCTTTAAATCAGCCTCCCGAAATGGTAGCTAAAAGACCTACCGGTCTAGCATCCGACCCTGCTTCCAAACTTCTAGGTTTTTAATTTTTTTTCTTTGCTTTTACACCTTTTGCTCCCCCTTTTTTTTCTTTTCATGTAACATCATATTCAATAAATGCTTTTGAATCTGCAGAAGCAAGTGATTTTGAATATTCTCAACATCCTCCTGACGTTCTTAGCCCCAACAATGAAGATCTATTGGAAAATCTTAAGTACACTATTATTATCTTATTAATCCTTACTTAAGCTTATGAACTGTTGGGAATAATTTCTAACTGACCCTTTGTGGTTTTTCCTCTTGATCGTAGAACTAATGTGAAACGGAGTTCAGAGGTTCTGGGGGCTACACAGGTTAATGATGCCGCTGAGATTGAAGGGTTTGAAAGTTTCAATGTTCAACAGAATGATCCATTCAGGGGTGAGTTCAATGTGTTGGCAAAACTTTAGTCTCAGAAGTCTTGTCCAACAATATTAGCTAATTTGAAATAGTTTTTGCACTGAACCATGTCAAATATTGACCTTGTTTGGATTCGGAGTGAGTTGAAAGGGATCAATGTCGTATTAGACGTCTTATCTCTAGGATGTGATCTTGATCAAGTATTTAAAGATGTTTCTTTACAATTAAGTTCTTTATGCTTTGTAGAACTGGGTATTTCTCTTTGTTACAAAATCTGCCAAAAATTGTTCCTTGCATTTTCTATTGTCTTCTGTGCTGAAGTTTATGGTCAATCTAATTGGATTGTGATTTATTTTTTTCATGTTTCTATGATCAATAAATGAACACTTAAAAAGATTTGTCGTATCATTCACCTAATAATTTGCTGTCAAACTATCATTTGTTTCAGAATTGATATCTAGGGAAGTGCAAGATTCCGTAGATTATGGGACTAAACGGAGGAGCTGCGTGCCTCAAACTCCAGTTATGTTGTCGGTCTTTTTTTGAGGAGATAATGTTGTCAATCTTTTAGACACATATTATATTACATAGGAGACATTCATTTGTATGTAGGAGACTTTGATCTGACTAGGATTACAATCTTTGTGCAGAAGAATGATAAAATTGATATTCAAAGTCAAAATAATAATATACTTGACATCTCTTCTGGATTCTTGCATCTTGCTGGAGATTCACTGATCCCTGATACTATCAGTAAGAAATGCCTCGAGGATGCCAAAGTTCTTCATCAGGTGGATAAGAAATTCATTCCAATCATGGCTGGCAGAACCCTTGCTGTTATTGATCAGGTCTGTTGTTGAACATCATTGCATTTTGGTTGAATTTCTGTCCTAGTTAAAAATGCATAGGATTTAAGGATATTTACTATGACACATCATTACAAGGACATAACATAACAGATAGTTACAAATTAATTATCTGAATGACCCATGCAGCTAAGCCCTCCTGGTTAGTCTTTTTGTTGCATCTGTCTAGTACAACTCAACATGCACAGTGACTCAAAGCACAACCCCTTTATTTTTTATCAGGCTCTCCTTTCAAGCAGGCATAGTTTACTCTACTCGTGACACAAACCCACGACATCTTTCCTCAAACACCCATTGCCTCTACCATACAGACACATTGGGTTGTATCTTCTTCCTCGCCTCCTGGACTTCCCAGCATGGCTTAGATCATTATTTTAAGAACCTTCAGAAACGCCTGCTAAGTGCTCACACACACACACACACACGTGTATTCTCCTGACCAGTGAGGACTGAGAATCCCCCTTCAGGGAAGTTGGATGTTTAACATTTTGATTGTACTTTTTTTCACAGCATGCTGGAGACGAAAGAATCAGACTGGAAGACTTGCGTCAAAAGGTAAACTGCTTGCGTTTAATATGGCATAAATATTATTTCTCCAGTATGACCCACAAACTAGTTGAATATTTAGGTATTATCTGGAGAAGCAAAAGCAATAACCTATCTAGATGCTGAACAGGAGCTGGTATGCATCCCATCATATGCAATTATGCACTACAGGATTTAATGTAAATGTCAAGTGTGAAATGTTTTTTGAGTCTTGATTTTTTAAACTGTTGGAAAGATGTTTCATGCAGGTACTGCCAGAGATTGGTTATCAACTACTTCATAGTTACAGGGAACAGATTAAAGATTGGGGCTGGATATGTAACATTCATACTCAAAATTCTGAATCCTTTAGAAGGTATATCTCACAGGCTGTATTACTCATACGGTGTTTGAAATAGTCATAAGATAGTTAATGTTTCAGTATTGCAGAGTCTTTGATTATCTTGTAATGAATCGAGATTCTGTGATTTCCATAACTTCACCATAAATGCATCACAAAATCTTATAAGGTTCTACTTATGAAACTATATCTCAGGCTCAAATTAGATTATACAGAAAAACGGATGACAAATTCATTCAATTTATTATTCTGGCTTCTTTGATTGTTTTGACTATCTTTGCAGGAATTTGGATCTTCTCAACAGACAACAAATGACAATCGCTCTTGTTGCGGTCAGCTCTCTATCTTTTTACGTTTGTTATCAACGGTTTTCCTTTAAATATACGTGTCATGCTTTTGCTTTGCATATTACTGATGTTAATTATTTACTTTTAGGTACCATGTATTTTAGGTGTCAATTTAAACGATGTTGATCTTTTAGAGTTTCTTCAGCAGGTTACAACCTTGATTAAAGCCTTTTTCTTATATTCAATTTATCATTGTTTAATAATTGGACATCTTTTGCATTTTTAACTTTGAAATTATATTTACCTTCAGCTAGCTGATACTGACGGATCATCAACAATGCCACCCTCGGTTGTACGACTCCTAAATTCGAAATCGTGCCGAGGTATATGCCTAATCTTACTAGCTACAATCACTTACGCTCAGTAGTTTGGAAAGCCTCGCTCTTATCATGCAAACGAGGATCATTTTTTTTGAATAACATGCACAAAATTCTCATCTTTTGGTAATTTGTTTATCCACATATTGCATTTTCCTTTAATATTATAAATGTTTTTTTCTTAAGGTGCAATTATGTTTGGGGATTCATTGCTACCATCAGAATGCTCCCTTTTAGTTGAAGAGCTAAAGCATACATCCCTCTGTTTCCAGGTAAGATATATAAATGTTTTTCATGTTTGTGCATTTTGGAAGGGAGTTTTCATGATGAACTGAGCGATTCACTGTGCAGTGTGCTCATGGGAGACCAACCACTGTTCCTCTAGTCAACTTGGAGGCACTGCACAATCAAATAGACAAGCTTGGACTGATGAATAAGAGCTCAAGTAACAAGTGGCATGGATTACAAAGACATGAAGTGTCTATTGATCGTGCAGTACAACGTTTAAATTCTGCTAATAGTTGAGACTTCAGAAGCAACCATGGTTGTTACTTGCTGCTAATAGTGGAGAGATCAGTTCGACATTAATAATGCTTCTTTGCTAAATCATTCTTTTTGATCTGAATGTACATAAAAAATAATAGAAAAACTGCAGACAATTGCTTACATGGATATTAATGTAAAATCATTTGATAAAGTTCTGTGATAATAATGGATCGAATTAGAATGCAGACACACACAATCAGTCAGTGATCAATATGCAACTTTTTGGCCGTTATTATCTGTGCAAATGCGTAAACATCACTAATGTATAAAATTAGTTATAGACCTGTACAACGCACATGCTATTATTACAAGTGCATATGAATGATAAATATAACAAAATAGAAAATGAGAAGATAAGTATTTAGATTTGGAGTTTCTTAAATTGGAAAAAAAAATTGGATGGAACAAACAATTGTGGTATAATTGTAAATCTAAAATATAGACAGCATCGATATAAAATAAAACTTGGACACATTTTATTATGTACAATGAAATGTTTTGTTAAATGAGACACAGCTCCATATATAAAGGAGTCAGAGAGTAATCAATTTCATTGAAGATTTAAATAAAAATTCGTATAACTTATGGTGGCATTTAGAGTATACAGATGTATCTTTTTATGTATGATACAAAAAGCAAATTTACCTGCCAAATTTGGGTCACAAAATAATATTAAGTGTATCTACCTACAAAGAATTTCATATTTGAACTCAAATTTGAGAGTAGATGACTTAATATTATTTTTGTCATGATTAAGATATGTTTTGCAGTTCAAATCTTGGTTGATACCCGTATTTGGCGGATGACATACGTCAAATAGGATTATTTGTTCATTTAGTATGAACATTTGGTAGGCTTAATGTTATTTTTTTAAGGGAATATTATCTTATTTGCGTGTCAAATTATCAATGTAATTATTAAGGATCTTGGGATCAAAGAATTGAAGATGAACTTCATATGAGGAGTAGTAGGCTTGATAAAAAGGAAAACTCCTGTGTTTCATTCAGAAAGATTGAATAAAAGATGGTAAAATGAATGTAAGTGGTGCTTTCATATATAGCTACTAGAGCGTTAACTAACTAACCTCCTAATTGCAAACTCTAACTACCTACAACCACATTTTACTAACTCTGGTTTTTTTTTTAGAGAAACTAAATTTTAGTTAACTCCTATATTCTGATAGTAATTTCAAGAAATAATTAATATAGTTCTTTGTAAATCGTTTATCTCTGTATCTTAGATTATCATTTGTATTTGTGCAACTTAGAAATTAACTGAGTATTACTCTTAGCAAAAAAATTAACTGAATATTGAAAAAAATATGAAATTTATTTATTATAACTTATATTGATTTATGATGTCTATTAAAATATTTTTTCAAAGTATTTTATATATTAACATTTTTTGTATGGCATATCATCTTTGTGGTATACATTTAATATTAGTTTATCAAATTCCAGTTTATAACAACTAATCTATCCCTCTTTAAAAAAAAAAAATCCATCCCTCAAATAAAATAAAAACTTATTTATCCCTAAAAAAAAAGAACTAATCTATTTTATAACTTAGATATATATGACATTACAAAGTAAATTTTCAATTTTATGTGACATAAGGAGTTACATTAAAATTTGAATACACTTCTGTGTAAATATTTCATATATATTAAAATGTATATCAAACTAGCGGAAAGACGGGCGCGATAACGCATGTGATTATTTTATTATGTTTGTTTTGTATAATTTTGATTTAAATTTTTAAATATTAATGGAAATTATTGATATATTGATTTATAAACAAAATATTGTTAAGGCATATAATAAAATTATTTTTGGCTCATAATCACTTATAAACCAGCAAAGTCAAATATAATCCATAAAATTAATCGACTTTGATTAGTTGCAACATGAAGAAAAAGAAAAAAACTTATAGGTTAATTCGAATTCTGATGCAGAGGGGTTGAGAGGGGTTGAGAAAAACTAAACGATGTGGAAACGAACCATGAACTGTGAGAACCATACTTATTAATATTTAATATAGTGCTAACAAATCATTTTCTAAAATATTTTGAGTCCTAATATTTTTTTAGAGAATTTAGGGCTTGTTTGTTACAGATTAAAATAAAAGTGATTTTCACATAAAATAATTTAGAGACTATATTTTAGAGATTTTATAAAAAAAATCAGAATCTATTTTGCGTTTGTTTACCACGATAAAAATCATTTTTTTAAAACAAATAATTTAATTTGCTTAGATACAACTATAAAAAAGAGATTTTTTTTGTAACAAAATTAGTTCAATCTTTTAAATCATATTTTCTCTCTCCTCTAAAAAATCTATTTTTTGGGAAGCTGCTCTTAACAGCTTCTCATTTGAAACTGTTTTTAGATTTTTTTTAGATTATGATATTTTTAAAAAGCTGTAATAAACGGATGCAAAATTTTTAAAAGTGATTATTTTTTAAAAAAAGTGATTTTTTCCTGAAAAAAGCTATAACAAACGGGCTCTTAAAGTCCAATCTTTAGCAATATTTTTTGCTTATGTTTGTTACTAATTTTTTTTAGAGTATTTAAAGTCCAATCTTTAACATTATATTTTGTTCACGTTTGTTACTAATCTTTTTTTTAGAGTATTTAAAGTACAATCTTTAACATTATTATTTTTTCCTCACGTTTGTTACTAAGCTTTTTTTAGAGGATTTAAAGTCCAATCTTTAACATTACTTTTTGCTCGCGTTTGTTACTAATATTTTTTTTAGAGGATTTAAAGTCCAATCTTTACCAATATTTTTTGCTCACGTTTATTACTAATATTTTTTTTAGAGGATTTAAAGTTCAATCTTTAACATTATTTTTTGCTCACGTTTGTTACTAATTTCTTTTTAGAGGATTTAAAGTCCAATCTTTACCATTATTTTTTGCTCACTTGTTTACAATTGTTTGCTCACTTGTTTACAATTGATCAAAGGTTAAGGAAGAGTAACTTATATTAATAAAATAATAAAATTAAAATGGAAATACTGTTTTTTTAGAAGTAATAACATAATATGAAAATACTGTTTTTTGTGTGGAAGGGATATGAAAATACTTGACAATTTTTGTCGGTTGTATTCAAGGGAAAAACACAGATGTACAACACAAAATCGGTTGATAAAAAAGTAACATGAGTTTTTGTTTTGTGCTAGTTTTTTGTGAGTTTGATATGTGGTTAACAGAGGTAAAAGAGGGTTAACGGGGACGATTAGCGACATTAGTAATCCACGTGTTATTTTATAACTGGCTAACAGTGAGAACAATTCATACGAAATTGTGTGAGTTTTCTCTTTAAATTAAATTCATTCTTATTTATTTGTTACATGTGTTATTTGTATTTAAAATAAAATTAAAATTAATAATTAAGGGTATTTTTGAAAAGAAAAGTCCAACTCAAAAGTGTGCTGAAATAGGTAGTTTTCTTTATATATAGTATAGATATAATTTAGATAATTTCTATTAAAAAAAATCACAATTCAATTTAACGAATCATTCCTTTTACTAACTATTTAAGGTGTTCTTAAAAAAATTATATATATATTTAAGATGGTTAAACAAAGAAACGCATGTCCTCGTGAGTTTAGTTTAGTTGGTTTGGACAATGCATAATATATGCAAGGTTTGAGATTCAAACCCCGGCCACCACCAAAGAAATGCATGTAGGCATTTATGATCAGTATATAAGTTTAAATTAAATATACATAAAACAGCGTGTAAATACATCTGCCCCTATAGCTCAGTGGTAGAGCGCCAGTCTTGTAAACTGGAGGTCTGTAGTTTGATCCTGCATGGGGGCAGATTTCATTTTGCTTTTATTTTTTGTTTGTTTCATATATTATCCAGTTGTATATATTGTCAGTAAAGAGATATTTCAGTTTTTGTTCTTATAATATCCTTCATCAGATTTGTTCTAAGCAAAATATATTTCATCATTTTTTATTTATTTTTGGTATAAATTTTTCATCCAACTCTAATATTAGAAAAGCTCGTTTAGAGTTTTAAAAAAAATTCTTAAGGAATATTTGGTAACTTTATCATTTCAATAAATTATTTCATCAAACTGAATATGACAAACAATTGTTGAAATCAATTTTGTAAAGGTTGTTTCATTAAAATTGAGTTTAAAGTAGTGGAGTCATCTGAGTTTCCAAGCATGCATGCCCTAAATTCACTATTCAAATTGTGTATGTTCTTATCAAAAAGAGAACATTCACAAGAAAATAACAACTAAAACACATTTGTTAGAAAAACCTTAACTACTATAAAAATAAAAAATAAATTAGCTGTTTTGAAAAAATAATCTAATTATTCACTTCACTCATGTACACTATGTATTACCACAACTCAATGCCCCCTACATCACACACACTCACACACAAATACTTTATATACACACATATTAATGCAATACTCCATCTACAAAACTATATCAATTAGGCTTCTATAGTCTAATTTGTGTAATGATCGTGTATAACCCTTGCTCCAATGTATGGAACTCTTTATTGTCATAATTTTCATGTAAAATGTTACTTCTCAGAGCAAATCCTTTGTGAGTTCTTCAACAAGATCATTAGTTATAAGACATTCTACCTCTCTTTCCAATATATTGATCTCATCATTGATTATTCCAGACCAAGGGATTGAAGTCAAATGTTGAGCTACCAAAGTATCAAGTGAATAAAGAGACATATCAGGTGAAGGATATAACGAAACACGGATATTTTCCCATACTAACTTCAACAGTTCCTTTCCTCGAGGCGGCGACAACATGGAAGAGTTGCATAGTTTTTTTCTGAATCTAGACAGTGTCAAAGGTGGTCCAAGAACAACTGAAAGTGATTCATTTAGCAAATCAAGCAAAATCTTGTGGTCTAGTTTGTTCCAACTTTGATCCTCCATGGAGTTTTCATCATTCTCCTTGATCAATTTCTTATGAGATTCTTCCACTTCTTCAAAAACAGAATTTCCAATAGGCTTTGTAGATGTGTCCCCTCTTAACAAGGATTTATTCCAAGAACCAAAGTATAAACCAGAAGCAACAAGTAAATCTCTTATGTAAGATTCTGCTGGATCATTTATTTGCACCAATTCAGACTCGGACGGTTTCTGGTTCGTAGTGAAGTCCTCGACATCACTAGAATCAAGTTGATTGAGTTGTCTCCTTAGCTCTGCCAAATCAACAAACAAATAAATCTATCAGAAAGAGTCTGAAAAGAGATTCGTGTTGAAAAAAGATTATTTGTTGATATAATTTCACATGAAGTAAGAACATAATAAAACAACATTAACCGGCTTTTCTTGAATCAAAACTATAGTATCATTGCTCAATGCTTGAAACTTAAGAATTCTATCGTACCGTTTAAACCAGAGCTGATGTCTCTGAAAACTTGTGGCACAGCAGTATCATCTCTTGAGGACAAATCGGGAGTTGATATTGGACTTAAATATTCGGTTCGCCTCCAAAAGTCTTCATGAACACTGCTGCACACAGATGCAGGACTAGGAGGTACCTCAGTGTAGTTCTCCTAATGAGCATATAGCAGAAAATCAAATGATGTTTTATACAACAACTCTGAATGAAATATAAAAGTCATCATGGTCAACAGTTAAATAAAAATACTTCGTCCATTCCTTTTTATTGTCATTTTAAGATTACTTACTTCTGATGAAAATATTTACTTTTCTATAATACCCTTAATTTTTTATTATCTTGTCGCTCCGAAATAAATATATAGTTAAGAGTATTATTGACCAAATAATAGTTAATGTTGCATTAAAATTTAAATACGACAAATAAACATGAACAAATTTTTCTGGAGAAGTGAGGGTTGAAAAGCAATGAGTAATGGAGGGAGTATGATGAACTTACATGTCTCTCGCCACCGTCGTTCAAAAGAACTGTTGGACCACTTGTGATATCTCTCATTGTCGGGCGGTATTCAGTGCCATGTGATTCTACCATTGATTGATTTCTCTTACCAAAAATCCTCCCTCTTAGAGCAAAACTGTATCTCAAATTGGAAACTTTTTCTTTAATATTATTAAATCTCTCTTTTTTCTGTTTTTTAACATCAAGAGACATAGTTTCAACCGCTTCAAGCTTCCTCCGGATATGAGCCCCAGTTAAAATGTGCCGGTCCTCTAGAAGAAGCTTTCCAAATGATGTTCCTGATCTTGATACAGGAGCAGACAAGGATCTTACAAGGTTCCTTGGAGACAACAACTCCCTGTGGAACAATATGTTGTTGTCTTGTTCATGCCTGAAAGATCCTGTTTGTATTTCTGTTTCTTCTTCTGATATTTCCCATTCATTTGCACATTTCAAAATATCTTCTGTCTTCTTGAGTCTAAATCTGTGATTGTCAAATGTATCATGTCTTTCACTTTTCACAACATCTGTTAGCTTCTCTGACAAGTAACTCCTTGAATCTCTACTAATAAATTCGGGGACACTTGGTCCATTGAAGTGTCCTTCACCTTCGTATGATCTTGTTGATTCTGAGCAGACTGAATTTGAGTCGGTATCTCTAGTCACATTTTCTTTGACTTGCTTTACTATTTGACGAGCGATAAGTTTAGGATCAGATAGTTTTTTATTGCATAGTGTCTCAATATCACTTCCTCGGACGGCATAACCTTTTCCGACAGTTTTTCCTTGCAATTCGCATTTCAAACGCTCTTTCACCTCCTCAAGAAAATCTTCTATACTGTGTCTACCTGGTAAAGACCCTGTCGAACTAGTCCAATTCTCTTCATGATTGAATATGCAATCAGGACCAGGTTTCAAGATAACGATCCGGGTTGGAGAAGATGCATCTAATCTGTTATAAGATTTGATCATTAAGGACTCTTCAAAGTCTCTACTTAGAGTTCTGCTCTTTGAAGGAAATATTTTCCTTTGCATACTTGTATTATGTGCAAGTGCAACCTTTTCGCTGTTCCGGTTCTCTTGAAAAATCAATCTGCTAGAAACACTGCCGATTTCGGCAAACTTTGAACATTCCTGAAACCTTGCTGCTTGATATGCTTCAAACTCTTTCTTGAATTTCTGAAGTTCCATTTCCTGTGGATGTTCCCGACGCCTTTGTTCTCCAAAACTCTGGCTCCACCCATCATCATCGCCGTCATCTTTAACTTTATGAAATGAGTCGAATTCAATATGGATAGAAGAATTAAAGTTAGAAGATTCCCAACTAACTGAACTCCTTCCATTTGTTCCTTTGTTTGAAAACTTCTTCCCCATATTTTCACTTATTCTTTTATCTGATGGAGCAACAGGTTTAGTGTCTACAGGCATCATATCTAACCCCATCAACCTTGCCACAAGGCTTGGTGCATTCTGCCGTGTGCTTGATCGATTGGATAGTTCTTCATTGATCATCTTTTTCATTGAACCAGCGTTTGAATAACGATTATTTTCAGACCAGTCTTCTTCTACTTGATAATAGTGCTGAAAATTCAAATCAGACTAAATTCAAATCAACAATTGGAGTAGACAAACATAATACCAGAACAAGAACTATGGTTTATATTTGGATATCAATCAAATAATGTATCATGAATGCATCTATCAATCAAATCCATGAAACTGTCATTTATAGAGACGGTGACAAAATGTTTATACTAAAAGCCTATACATGTGCTCTACTCTCCTACAACCTTGAGGGGTCTTTCTCAAGATTCTAAAAGGAACATATTGAACGTAATTACATTGGTCATTGTTACCAAGAACAAGGGGATATAAGAAGGAAATATGATGATATTTTTCTGGTTAATGATTGTTTCAGCTAGGATTCGAACTCACGTTCTCTCGAACGATTCGTCCTTAACCGAAGCTCATTAACCACTTGATTTAATATGATAGTGATTTCAAACACTTAACAAGACATATGTAGAGAAACTTACAGGTAATTCTCCTTCTGGGCCGTACTTCTGAGATGTTTCAACTTGCAGATCTAGACTATTTCGAGGAGTTTCAAAGTCTGCGTGGAACAAAATGAAATGACAAAATCAGTAAAAACATACTAAAATCAATCAAGCAAAAGAGGAAAGGGAAGAGAGAGAAAAATTACAGTCAAGAACATGTGACAACTAAAGAAAATAAGGGGGAAAACCTGAATTTCAGCAAGATATTCATAAAGTTGTAACAAACTAATCACCTCTCATCATAACATGAGTGAAATTTTTATTTTTATTTTCTTAAATTGTATAAAAACAAGACTTACCACTATGATGTCTCTTGTGAGCATGGACTTTCTTGGCCATCCTCCCTTGATTGAATTCAAAAAAGTGTAATAAGCCTCCCATACAGTCTACCAAAAGACTCTCATGTCCTCAATTTCAGCTTCCATGTGTCACTCCATTAGAATTACGCCCGTTCTAACTTTTCTTTGTAGTTTTCACCCTACAATGCTACAAGATATTCATGTATCAGTCAAAGAGAAGTCATTGTACTATAACAAAAATTAAAAACCAACACATCTTTCTTCAAGTTTGATAAAAATATCTTAAGATTGATATGGATTCAGAATTTTAATCAACAAATTGTAAGATTCATATATGCTACGAAAAAACAGCATATTTGCATGTAAGATTCCTTTATAGATGGACTAATCTGCTACCTTAAGACTAATTACATACCAATTTAATCTATGTATAGCAAAATTAGCATAAAACCAATCAATAGAAAAAAACTAACTATTCATGCAAACCAATCTTCCAATGTCAAATAAGCTTTTGAACATTCATATCAACAAGTCAACTGAAAACAAGAAATTGGGAAACTTTGTTTAATGTTAATACAAAAGAGAATAACCATTCATTCCAACAACTCAAAAATCAGTTTCATCCTCAGAATTCACTCATAGAAACCAAACATCAAATTTCTTGAGCACATGCTAGAAATTGAACACTTGAACCAAGTCATAGAACTCTTGAACTTTAACAACAATTTGATTATAGCTACAATCAAATTCAGCTTTTTTGAAGATAACCAAACACAAGATGATTCATTGATTCAAATTTCATGGTAACCAAACACACACAAAAAAAAAAGAAATCATCATACCAATAAATGGTGAGAAAATTCAGAATAAGAAGCTTCAGCTACAACTCAATGACACATTCTAATTGAGAAAATGGTTATGTGGGTGTTGTTGAAAAGTAGAAAAGCTTCAAACTTTGTGAAAAAATGGAAATGCGTTGAACTAAAAAAGTGGAAATTCTGAAACTGCAATTGTGTGTAATAATGAAGAAGAAACCCAAAAAAAGAAGACTTTTTGAACAATTATAGTAATAATTATAATTATTAATTAATTGTGACTAATGATAATGACAGAGGAACAGGCTACGAGGTTAAGGGAAAGAAGACATTATACATTGTTCTGTTTTTCTCTCTCTTTCTGTGTTGTGTTGTTTTCTTTATTGGTTAATCATTCTCTTTGTAAATTGTACTCGTAATTTTATTTTTTTTCTTCTTGTTTTTATTTTGTGTGATAAAGATGCAGCCAGTGGTGTTTATGATGTTGAAGTGTCTGAAAATCATAGTGCCCACATGACATGCACTACCTAGCCTCCTAGGTTTGTCTTGTTTATTTAGGATAAAATCATAGTCCACTTCTTTTTTGGTATAAGTTACGAAATTTATCGATGATTAATCTTGTTGAAAAATATATTGGGTACATAAGATAGATTTTTTCCCTTCAATTAATTTTTTCATAATCGAACTCTTAATCACTTACTTAAAGGTTCAAATCTCTTATAATTTGAATCAGTTCATTGTTGCTTCATATACTCCACTTTATAATCACAATTTAAAAATAACAAGATTTTGGATTTTCATTAGACATCGATGTCAAATTAATTTATTAGTGGTGCCTTTGTCTAAGCAAGAAAGACTTTATGGCTTAAAAAACACTTACAAAATACATTTACATTTATCGACTTCAAGATATGTCTTTTTACAATTATATCAAACTCTTGAAGTTTATTTATTAGTGTTTTTGACTCAACTAATTTGATGGTATAAAATAAAGATTTCATTTGTATGCATTAACAATGTAATTATATTTTATAAGGCGGACAATCATAATCATCGATTGTCAAAAAAGTTTGACATTCATCATATTTAACTTAAGAGAAATGATATTTGAACATCCATTTTTTAACAACTTTTGTGACAACCCTCTCTTTCATACTCTCATTATACTTTTATTCTCTCTCTTTCTTTTTCTCTCTCTATTGTTATTGTCCAATAAAAAGAGAGGAAAAAGGTTGTCACTAAAAGTTGTTAAAAATTAGATGTCAAAATATCATTCCACTTAACTTAAATATCATATAAATGATGTACTATAATTGGATTAAAGTTATTCTCTAAAACTAATTTTCACCCACATTACAAGTTTCACTTTCTAAATTGCTGTTGTTTTATTTATTGATAGGTTAGTCTAGTGAATAAAATTGACAACTTGCACGATCTAGGAGGGAATGGTACGGAATTGAATGAATGAATAGAATAAAACTGAAAGAACAAAAGTGAATGGTTAAATGGGTGATTGACAAAGTTGTGAGTGGCTTTCCTTGTATTTTGAATGTTATCGTTTGGTTTTGATTTTGTTAGGAAATTGAAAGATATGTAGTTGGAAATATCTTAGGTGTGACATGTTATTATGTCGAAAGTTAAAGTTTACTGCATGTGTGCTAGCTAAGTTTATGTATGAAGCTGGTTTTGATATGAAATTAACAATAGATTAACTCAAATGTTAAGAGATTTGAAGCTCTTAAATATATAGTTTGGAGTTTGATTTCTGACTCAAGTAATTGTATAGTTGGAATGGAAGAACTTATGTTATGTGTTCTTTAACAAAGATTTGTCATTGTTAACATGGAATGAAAACTTCGTATTAATATCATGATAATAAAATAAAAAAAAGTTGTTTTTTTAAGTAAGTTTGCACTTTAATGTATGTATCAATCAATATTAATAATAATTTTAGAGGAAGGAATGATGCCGTACGTTCTTAAACAAGAAAGAGTTTATAACTGACAATGACATGATAGAATTAGATTATTGGTGTGATTAGATTAGTTTATAACAGCTCAGATATGGTGGCAGTGGCTTTTTGCAGTCACTGCATTTGGAGTTAGTTACAACACCTTATCACATTCTCTTTGTTTTCTTTTACTTGTACTCTTCTCTTCACACGTTTATACTGCATTCTTCTATTCTACACATTCAAATAAATTAATGAATAATAACTGTTTTCTTTGACTTTGACACCCTCTTTACAATTGTAACGAACTGTACCTGTCGGTCTATTGATTTTTATATATGTGCGAATGTACTTATGTATTGATTTATGTAAGAATACATAAATTTCATAAAAACTTATTTAAGGCCTTTAAATAGTGTCTTTGCGAGCATTCGTTAACATTTCTCTTTTCTTGTATAATCCTTGAAAAAACATGCGGAGAAAGAATTTAATCGTTTAAATGAATCTAAATTATTTTGAGGGATGTCTTTTGGAACTATGCATGAGGATATTTTGGTTTACCAATACATAACGAGATAATATAAACGAAAATTAATCGCATATTTTATTATGTAGTGATGAAAATTGCTTTTGACTGGATTAATTCGGGTGAAAATAAGTTGAAGCGAATTTATTTTTATGTTTCGATACATTCCCGTAAAAGTGATTCTTATCAATTAACTTTAGTTAAAATTGTTTGAGTGTGTGAATATCAAAACGAGTTTTAATATTCATATAATTTACTATATGATTTTGAAGGAAAATAATTCATATTCTTTTCACCTTAGAAGGTGAATGATAAATGCCAAGTTTAGGTTAACTTGTTTTTATACTTCCAAAGTAAAAAAGATGTCTGAATGAAATCACTAACAAGTTTGAAAAAAAAAAGTTATAAGTGTAAATTGGCAAAGATGATTATGCGCACTTCATGGGCGTTGTTACTAAATAGAAATGGAATACTTTGCACTTACCAATAGATATGAATATATACGAGCTATAATTTATGATACCTAATAATATTAATAAAGAGTAATAATGCACAAAGATTACAAAAACAAGAACTGATTCAGGAGAATATTTCTCTAACACTTTGACAAAGTTGACTAAATCAAACACTATCAATTCTAAGGATACATTGTCTATACGACCCCGCAAGATGGAGGAGGGGTCAACGACTCCAATATTCTTGGTAAGGAATTGAGGACGGACTTGTGAGAGTGGCTAGGTAAGCAAATCCGCAATCTGGTGACTCGATGGAACATGAGAAACTTGAAGTTCATTTTTGTTACAAGATCACGAACGAAATTGTAGTCGATAGCTAGATGCCTGGATTTGCACACAAATAATTTACACCAATATTATCCAAAAAAAATGATCGGCGGTTGAGATGGGTAAACACCAAGTTAGTTGTTTCAACCAAAGAATTTCCATAGTGGTGGTGCCAATGGCACGATAGAGAAATGGAATACTTACTTTTCATTTACCAATAGGTATGAATATATACAAGTCAAAAGGTGATAAATATAATGAGGTGAAATTTAACACAAAATTGAAATGAATTTTTGATTAGTTGCAAATAATGTAACAATATTTTTAAATATTTGAGTAATTATATATTTGTTTGTTTTATTTTTCAGATCAATATTCATGAACATGCTCACATAACCAAGTTTGTAAGGGAAAAAGTGCAGACTTTGGTGTGATATATATTGAAATTGATTGAAGAACTCAATCATCAATGCAAACTGTTGTCAAAATTAAACAAGAACTTGATAATTGGTATTTAAGTACTTTTTAGGCTAGACTAACTAAGTTAATTCTGTTTGGAAATTTGGTTGTTTTGTACTTTTATATAAACAAAAAATAGGTTTTTCGTCATTTGATATTGGTGATAGGTGTTATCCAAACATGAGAGAACCAATTTCATATGTGGGGTCCATTAAAAAATTATCTTTCCTTCACTATTTCCAAACCATTCAAATATAACCAAGAAAAGGATTTCACTACCA
>Ga0228710_1000675_pt1 | contig 45835 bp, 23 predicted proteins | sample MedpolnodulmetaG_FD_177995 | JGI IMG/M metagenome (GOLD analysis project Ga0228710, IMG submission 177995) | Root nodule microbial communities from Medicago polymorpha collected in Santa Monica, California, United States - pink nodules | ecosystem: Host-associated > Plants > Roots > Nodule... | reverse complement strand
AAAAAAATTTAAAAAAAAAAAAAAAAAAACCAAAACAAAAAAAAAACTAAAAACCAAAAAAAAAAAAAAAAACTCACATACTACATCACACACACCTACCTCTCCAACTTGAAATTCATATTTTATTGTTTTCCTTTCATCTAATCTTTAACACCAACAACACGAGAGAGAAAGAAGAAAGAAAAGAGGTAAAAATTGTACTGCGCTAACTACCACCCACCCGCCTTATATATATATTCCTCTTCATTTTCATCTCTCCCACTCATTCTTCTCTTCTCTTTCACCAACCCATATCATATCAAATCAGGTACTTAACCATTCATTTTTGCATTCTAGATCTCGCTCTCTTTCATTTTTTTGATTTACGATTTCATTTGAAGTTGAAAACAGTATTGTTGTTGTTCAATTCTATCATGGATCTTACGTGCATTTTTTGTTAGGTAGATTTCAATTCTATTTGGTTGGTGGTTTGGTGTAATTGTAAGGTTTAATAGTTAGTTGGAGCAAGTAGTTGTGGATCTGTTTCATTCTAAATTTTTGTTGATAATTTTGTAATGTGGTTTTTCATTTTGAAAGGTTTCATCTCTGAATAGTTTTCTGTTAGGCTAATGATGTTGTGAACTGTGATGACCTCGAGTCCGGTTTTCCCCGCATTCACATGTAGTCGTTCAATCAAGATCAGACAGTTCAGATTTAAGCTTTGTATTTTAAATATAAAATGAAAATTGTTTGTTTTTTGGACTATCTGATCAAGATTAGACTCCGTGAATGCGGGAAAATCCCAAATGTCGGGAGGACCTCAAATTCTCTTGTTTGACGGTTTTCCTTTTATTTTGATTATGAAAATTTAGATATTATTGCATACCTATTGTTGTGAATCATGAACTTTTAATGTCATGAATTTCTTTTTGTACTTGCTTAAATTAGTTGATCAATGTTCTCTATATGTGATTTGTGGTTTCTACTAAAATGGATACTATAGCACTCATTAATATTTTTGTTTCTTTTTTTATTTAATTACATTTTTAAATATGACTTTTGGAAGCGTCACAAATCTACTTTAATATTGTTTTTATCTACAATATTGAAAACTAATGCGCTGATTTGTCAACAGATAGATCTGGTTCTAAATCATGGCCACCGGACAATTATTCTCCCGTACTACACAAGCTCTGTTTTATAACTACAAGCAGCTTCCAATCCAGCGGATGCTTGATTTTGACTTCCTTTGCGGTGTGTATCTGCTCTATCGACTTTATTTTCTTCTGGAAAAAGAAGAGAAAATCATAAAGAGACATTGATCTTTGCTTTTAATGTTAATGGAAGCTGTAATTTTGTATTCACAGGAAGGGAAACACCATCAGTTGCTGGAATAATTAACCCGGGTTCAGAAGGATTTCAAAAACTATTTTTTGGTCAGGAGGAAATTGCCATCCCAGTTCATGCTACGTATGTATTGATTATTCGTTTCTATATGATATCTTTATAGTTTCGTCATTCCATGACTACCAAGTAACCAACTTGTAGTGAATTATGTTTATCTAAGTATAATGTGTTCTTAGCTGTATGTTGACTTATTTTGCAGCATTGAAGCAGCTTCTGCTGCACATCCTACTGCCGATGTCTTCATCAATTTTGCATCGTTTAGGAGGTTAGTAAATTATTTATTATTGTTTTGAGCCTATGACATCTTATTGTACAATAGTACATAAATACTGTCTGCATATCTAAAAATATCTCATTTCATATTTTGGTACATTGCATTGATTTGTTTCATTAGTTAAATAGATTCTGGAGTTGAGTTTTAGAATAATTAGAGGTCAATACTTTGTCTTTGTATCGTATCACATAAAATCAATGTAAATTAAATTATTCAGTCTCTATTTTTTGTTTTTATTATTTCCCTATATAAATCTTTCAAATTTTAACAAGGCCAAGTTGATCTATATGCAGTGCCGCCGCATCATCCATGGCTGCTTTGAAGCAGCCGACAATTAGAGTTGTTGCTATTATTGCTGAAGGAGTACCTGAGTCAGACACCAAGCAATTGATTGCATATGCCCGGTCAAACAATAAGGTGGTGATTCAAATGGAAATTGATCAACTTTAGTAGCTTTATTGTAAAATGAAAAAACTCATTTTAGTGCTCATGGTTTGGCAGGTTGTTATTGGCCCAGCCACTGTCGGAGGCATTCAAGCTGGGGCTTTTAAAATTGGTGACACAGCTGGAACAATTGACAATATAATCCAGTGCAAGCTCTACAGGCCTGGATCTGTTGGATTCGTTTCTAAATCTGTATGTAGTCATTTCCTGCTTATGTTGATGGCTTTATTTTCTAGTTGAGGATATAACTTTTTATTGAGCACCCCTTAGCTGCAGCATAAATTATAACAATAATCCTTGACATTGTAGAGATAACTATGAGTGATGTCTTCTGCCTGTTTATACTTGTCCTTAACGACTTAGTTGATCTAAAATCTTGAAAAATAGTTTCTAGGCATTTTCTAAAATACCTAATTTTCTAAAATGATTATTGAGTAAATTTAGTATGCCTAGATAGGTGTTAAGTGAATATAATTGCTATTGCAACAGGACAGATTGAAATGGTTAGTTATATTGCAATTTGCTGAGAATATATCCTCATCTTTGAATTTATTTTAAGTCACTCATATCTTGTTTCTTTCTTCTTCCAAAAGAATCAAACAGCTTTCCTTGAGATACTTTCATGGGGACTAAACTCAATCTGAATATATTTACGTGAATTTGTTTATTTAATGTTAAAAGTACCAAATGATAGTTTAAAGAAACTTAGAATTTGAGCTTTATTTCTTATGGTGCATAATGTATGCATGGATGGTTCTGAGAGGAGACTACCTTTTGAATTGCAGGGTGGGATGTCCAACGAATTATACAACTCCATTGCCCGTGTAACTGATGGCATTTATGAAGGTAATGCATGCTGATTTAATCTTTTCGGCTTTTGTTTATTGCTAATATTGAGTTATATCTCATTTGCAAAAAATAAATTAAAATACTGAATTATTATATCTTACTTTGATATAGGCATTGCCATTGGAGGAGATGTTTTCCCCGGTTCCACTCTATCTGACCATGTTTTACGGTTTAACAACATACCACAGGTAATTTTTTCTTTCATCTTGTAAAACTATGCAAAATATCTGCATTTCAAAAAAGGCTTACCATAATGCAGAGCATATCAGTTCTTTGTCAATGACCTGTCTGGATTTATTTACATTAAACCTCAGGTTAAAATGATAGTAGTGCTTGGAGAGCTTGGTGGGCGTGATGAATATTCTTTAGTGGAAGCCCTAAAACAAGGGAAAGTGACCAAACCTGTTGTTGCGTGGGTTAGTGGAACTTGTGCAACACTCTTCAAATCGGAAGTACAATTCGGTCATGCTGTATGTCACTGCTCCTATCTTTTAACAAATTTCTCAATTAATGCTTTCATCATAAAAAGGACCACACTCTTAATGCTACTTGCACTTGTATAAATCAGGGAGCTAAAAGTGGCGGTGATATGGAGTCTGCTCAAGGGAAGAATCAAGCACTAAGAGAAGCTGGAGCTGTTGTTCCTACTTCGTATGAAGCTTTTGAAACTTCAATTAAAGAAACATTTGACAAATTGGTTAGTTTGCATGTGTATTTAAATTTTCCATATCTTAATTCACCTTTTAAATGAGTCTCTTTTCAATTCATACCTTAATTAACTATAATATCATAACTGGCTTATCTTTTCTTAGATTGAAGGAGGGAAAATTACACCAGTGAAGGAATTTACTCCTCCACAAATCCCTGAGGACCTTAACACTGCAATCAAGAGTGGAAAAGTCCGTGCTCCAACTCATATAATTTCCACTATTTCTGATGACAGAGGTGAGTTGGGATATACACATGTTGTAATTTAGAGATGGGATATTGTTCTGTGTCCTGAGACCCTCAAATTTGATAGTTAAACTAAAGTTTTCTCCCAATATTTTGCAAAGGTGAGGAGCCATGCTATGCTGGTGTACCCATGTCTTCCATTATTGAAAAGGGCTTTGGTGTTGGTGATGTTATCTCTCTTTTGTGGTTTAAACGAAGCCTACCCCGTTACTGTACTCAATTTATTGAGGTAAGTTTTACAGTCATGCAGAGCTTTCCTCAAGTATCTTTCACCCTTTGTTTTGCCAAATGTTTGTCATTTAAGTATGTCAAATCGGTCTATGCTCTACAATCTAGGTTCTTTATATAAATTTTGCACTGTCATTTTTCCATTTAGATATTTTGTGGTACTAATACATTACATTGGTCAGATATGCATCATGTTATGTGCCGATCACGGTCCTTGTGTCTCTGGTGCTCACAATACTATTGTGACAGCGAGGGCTGGGAAGGACCTAGTTTCCAGTCTTGTATCAGGTAAATACATGCCTTTTGGTTTGTCTACTTCTGAAGTAGGCTGATTATCTGTTGGGGTGACCAGAACTTTTGTGCTAAATATGCCGTAAAATAATTATTTGTGAGCTTCTGTAACAGGTTTGCTTACAATCGGTCCACGATTTGGGGGTGCCATTGATGATGCTGCTCGCTACTTCAAGGATGCTCATGACAGGGTATGTATGATCAATACATTTCATGTGAAGCCAAGGGGAACTAGAATAGAAATGTTGGGTGTGGGGATAAAATCCTAATAGAACAGAATTTAATTTAAAAAGAAACTTGGGGGAAATTATGAAATCCCTTGCCCACAAACACATGTGCTTCATCTTTCATCTAACATGGGGTACATTATATTTTGCCTTGTCACAGGGGCTTACCCCTTACGAGTTTGTTGAAGGTATGAAGAAGAAGGGAATTCGTGTGGCAGGAATAGGGCACAGGTATTCTGTCTGTTCATTCTAAGTGATAATTATTCTGTCTATGTTGCTGCTGTTTCTATTTATATAAAAAGCTAAATCTCTAAGACTTGGTTTTGCTTTGTGAATCAGGATCAAGAATAGGGACAACAAAGATAAAAGAGTTGAGCTATTACAGAAGTTTGCACGCACACATTTTCCTTCTGTGAAATACATGGAATATGCCGTTCAAGTTGAAACCTACACTCTCACCAAGGCAAATAATTTAGTTCTTAATGTAGATGGTGCAATTGGATCTCTGTTCTTAGATCTTCTTGCTGGTAGTGGAATGTTCACCAAGCAAGAGATTGATGAAATTGTTGAGATTGGATATCTGAATGGGCTCTTTGTTCTTGCACGATCCATTGGTCTGATCGGGTAAGTTAATATCAATTTATGATTTACATATTTTGGTTGAAGAGTACTTAGGACATTATTGTAGTTTTGGACTTCTGTGTCCATTTTATCAACAACTCTCTTGTGGTCCAAAGAGTTCCCACTAAGTTAGGTGGTCCTAGTAGTCATTGATATTGCATGCAGAAGAAGAAATATATTTGACTTGGTCTTATTCGATGTTCCTTGTTTAAAATTTCAGGCACACCTTTGACCAGAAGAGATTGAAGCAGCCACTATACCGCCACCCATGGGAGGATGTACTCTACACAAAATGAGAGGGTTTTTTTATGGCTGGAAGAACTTTGCAATGTTTCAAATTAGCATCTTTTGGAAAATGGTGCCTCCGAAATTTGCTAGAATGATTTTTTAGCCGCCAAGTTAGTGTTGTAAGATGTTGAAAAAGTCATATTTCATTTGTAATTTGTATTGTATTTCAAAAGAAATAACTCAGAGCCAATTTTAAACTTAATTTTCGTGATTAATATTCTGATCGGTGTTCTGTTGTGGCTTCGAGTGTCATTGTTATAGAAATAAAGAACCTACATGTGTTGCTGTTGTACTTGCCTCTCCACCATGAAAAGCTTCTATGGTTCAATAGTTTTTGGCTCTCATGTAGAATAATACCTGGTCACCTGTACCATTACCCCCTGGGAAAACACATAATAGACTATTAATGGATATTCAAATTAAAGACAAATGTTAATGGCATAGTAGATTAGTAGTAAATAAGCACAAGGCTCGGTTTGAAGCTAAGGGGTTCCATCAACCAAGACTAATTTGAATTTTACTATTTCGAGACTTTTAGTCTTGTGGTTAAATTATCAACAATCTGAACTCTCCCATCCTATTAGTTTCAAAAGCTTGGATTCTTCATCAAATAACATTAACAATGCTTTTCTAAATGGTAACATACAAGAAGTGTTTAGACGAGTACTTTTCCCACCCTATGAGCTTCTCACGCGTCATATGCAGTTCGGATTTTAGAATTCGAATGCAGTTCGGATTTTAGAATTCGAACTGCATAAAAACCTCGTAAAACCTCCAAAAATACATTGAGATGTTTCGGATTCTAGAATCCAAATAGAGCACGCGAGAAGCTCCTAGGGTGGAAAAAGTAATGGTCAAGTGTTTATAACTCAACATGTAGGAGTTGTAGATGGTGATGGCTCTTTAATTTTCAAATTGAAAAGGCTTTGTATGGCCTCAATTAGGCCCCAATAGCCTAGCTTGCTAAACTGAATTAAAATTTACTAACTACTACCAAGTATGAGATTTAAAACTGGCAAAACTGTCAGTACCTTGTTTATTAAGAAGTCTAACTACACGGTATTTTATTCCTAGTTTATGGCGACAATATTATTCAAGATCTTGTCACTTACCTTAGTTCATTTTCTCCTTCGAAAGATATTGGTCCTCTATATTATTTACATGGACAGTTTATACATGTATATTTTTGTCTAAGGTGGACAGTTTATACAGTTAGACCCCAATATTATACAAATATATTTGCTTATTTTCAACGTTGGACTTCGAAACTCATGTCATGGGCACTCCTTCCCATGAGTTTGCAGTGATATGTAAGGAATAACAACATAGTTAAAGCAGTTACCGTAAGTTAGTGGTTGTTTGTAGTTAGCAAAATCAGTTTTAGTTTCTATGTAATATTATTATTTCTCTCACAAATGTTATCAAGATTCTTTTTTTGACCCTATCTCTAACATTCACTTTTTTATTTAATGAAATTCACGTGGATACCACACTTTAGAAATGATTCTCACATAAAGTAATGAGATTCATATGAGTTTCACTCAATAAAAGAGTGAGTGTTAAAGATAGCGTTAAAAAAAAGAATGTTTCTAACATTTTTCTTAGTATTGCACACTTTCTCGAATGTAGAAGTGTAATTGTCAATTTATGTAAACCCTCAAAACTTGTCCCAACCAACACGTTTGGGGGGCAAAAACATCTTCAGAGTCACCACTTAAAACAACCCTTAAAATTAAAGCACCCACAAGTTCCTGTTTTACCATAATATTTGTTTTTCTGGGAAAAAAAAACATTTTATCAGAAAAGAAGTTAATTTTTTTAAGAAAAAAGTAGAAACTTTTTTTCCGACGTTTCCTTTTTTAAAAAGAGAAAAAAATCCCAAAAATATGGAACCTTGAGGCTCCTTTACTTAGACCGACATAAAAGTAATGACAAAATCGATTGGAGCCAAACAAAATCTCCCAATAAGAAGTGTATTCGTTTGAGATCATGAAGTGTATTCGTTTCATGTTCGATTCTCTTCGGTGGCAATTTAAGTTCTTCAAAAAAGGGCTTAGTAAATGGTCTTTTGAGTTTGAAGCATACATGATAACTCCACATAGAAGTGAATTTCTGATTATCAGATATCTAAATCATTCTAACACTTTTCTTTCTCGCACAACTATTGCAAACACTTAACTACGTAAATATTTATAATTATTTGAAAAAACAATAAAATTTAATAGATGTAGATACATAAAAGGGCTAAAATATATTTTTAATTTTTTTTACTCAAATTTCATTTTGATTTTCTATCTTTTAATAGTTCATTATGGTCCTTTATTTTTGCAACATTATACAAATTTGTCATTTTAATCATTTTCGTTGAATGTAAGATGCAGTCGTCGTTAACCCTCTTACATAGCATTTATGAGATGTCAAAATGGATTGACGTCATCATCTTCTCTAAAATCTCTAATTTTTGTTATAGTTTATTCTTCTCCATAATACTCCATAATCTTCTAGGGAAAAAGAGGTTCATTGAATATCAAATAAAAAATTAAGTGCTACAAAACTTTATAATATTAATAATGAAATATTTCAATTTAGACACACTAACAATATATAAAATCTCCTCTAAAATAAACAAGATATTAAATCTAAAACCAAAATAATCTTGGATTTCTCATTGGCATGTGCTACACTTTCAAACAAAGGTGGGCATTGGTCAATTGAATCCCTCTAATTATGCTCAAGAAACATTCACGTGGCTCCCCTCCTAGGTTCTTTTTCATGGTCTAGCTAAATCAGCAAGGACAAATAACTAAAGCCCCACCTTTTGAAAGTTATTTTTAGAAGCACTTGCCATCCTCAAAGGGAAAAATTATTGATTATGACGACATTAGATGCTTTGAACTTTTTTGTTCAAGATCATAAAGTAATGAAAGGATTCAAGATTTATCTTGCTAACCCAATCTCACCAATATCACTATCATCTTGTCTCATCATGGTCGTTATTTTTCTTTTTCTTTTTTGTAATAAAATTTTGGAAGGTGATACTCATCACATTTTTTGTTACTAATAATTAATTAAATATGTTGAGTTAATAACGTCACTCCCTTGAAGACTATTGAAAAGCAAACGAAATGAGTGTCCCTTGAAATCTATCAAAAAGATATCTTACGTTCACATAAAAGGATTAACATTTTTCTGTTGTTGAAAGAAAAACATTTTGTTAGCAAGATCAATAATTATTGATGTCTATTATTGTTGTTATTATTTGTTTTAGACCCCATCAAAGTGCCTATATAAGTGTAGATAAAATTATTCTCTACCACTTTTGTTTTTGTTCGTAGAATCTTAGTACTATAATTGTCCCTTCCATCACCTCTGAGTGCTACTTCTTATCTTCACATTCATCTTGAACAGTTGACTCAACTACTTTTTGACAATATGCCATTAATTATTTGCTTGGTACCAATTACCATGGACGTTCATCTCCTATTGCCACCATTGCTCCTTTGCCCTAATCAACTAAACGTACGAAGAAAGTAGCATAATTTGAAACCCTAAAAAGCTATGCATGTGTTGTGCATTATAATTTAATTCCCTTTCGAGTACATGTAACATTTGCATTATACACTACTATACACTTTTATCAATAACATTATAATCCTATTGATCTTTGAAACTATATGTTATATTCTATCTATATGAATCTTTGAATCAATCACATTACATGCGGAATGATATTTCAACTCAACTACAATATTCCACATTTGAATCAATTTATCAATTTATACATTACATACCGAATAATCTTTCAAACTACATTCTATCGTTTGCAATAATCACAGTGCAAGCAAGGGTGGATGAGATGAGTGATTATTATTTTATTTTATTTTTGACAAATTTTAAAATCAAGTGCAAATGTAACATCTCAGACGACTTTACCTATTGCCGACTCCACAAACTAACACAAGTTTTTTTATCCTTGCTTGCACGATTTTCGAGAAATTTTTTAAAAGGTCACCCATTTTAAAATTGCTTTAAGTGAAACACGCTTAAACCGTATAATTCTTATGGATGAGTGATTTATATACTCATATTTTTCGCATGCTTATACTACAAATCTATATAAAAAAAAAAACTACGTAAATTTATTCAAATTTAAAAAAAAAACTACGTGCGAATCTATCAACTTTTTGTATATAGACAAATATTAATGTTAGTTTTTTGAAAGTTTTGAATCCAAGATCATATAGTTATTATCTTTCAATGTCCCTACAAACCTATTAACTCTTTCACATCGAATTGACAGACATCTAATTCCAATCCACAATTTCTTGATTTAGTATGCTACAACAATTATCTATAGATACCTTGAGTTAAGAGAAAGATGATGTTAACATGAATACCTTATACCTATATGCTTGATGTCTATTTCATTCAAGACGAGGTAGGATCCTATCTTATCCTGAATTGTTAAATCCACATTACATTATTGTACGACTCATATGTATTGATCGAATGAATTTGGGCAACATTATCACATGTTCTCCTAGCACACGACATGACTTGATCTAATTATATGTGTGTGGTATAAAGTTTTTTAGACAAAATAAGAAATACAAACACATCGTTATGGTTTGATGTCTTCCCAACCATGTTATCATCCCGTTAAACCAACAATGACGTGCAGCCCCTACAAAATAACATGAAAAAGAGATAGAAATAGAGAGAATGATGTGATAAGTAAATGATATAATCATGAATGGATGCATACACACAAAATTGGGGGCAGCTGCCCCCACTAAACTTTTTAAATTGGTTATAGTTTCTAAATAATGTTATCAATTTTCTATATTCAAGTGTTATACCCCATTAAGAATTATTTTATTATTTTATTTTTGAAGAATTAAATGTACAATTATGTGAAAGTTAATTAATGAATGTTTATTTCGTTATATTCATAAAGAAATATGTTTTTGATAGAGTTGAAAATATAAAAATGAATTCATTAAAGGAAAAAATACGAAGTTTCTCTATAATTCCACTGTCACCAGAGGCGGAGCCCTTCATGGGTTGGGGTGGGCCACGGCCCATCCGGAAAAATTATAAAATTAACGACCGTAGGTCGATTTTGTGAGATTTTAAACAATTTTGTTGCGGTTTTAGTGTTCGACAGATCTAAATTCTATCTAATTGGTGTAGTGGTCCATCTAGAAAATTTAAAATTTAAAAATTATAGGTCTATTTTACGAGTTCTTAAACAATTTTTCAATGGTTTGTGTTTTCGGTGGTTCTAAAATTGACATATGTGATTTTTGCCATGTTTGTACTTGGTTGGGTAGGTGAGGTTTACAGACCTTCTAATTTTTTGGGTTTCAAATCTCCTTTGTATTATCTTCTCAACTGAAAATTCCTCCAATTAACAGTTGTATTATACAAAAAAAAAAAAGATCCGTAATTTATGGCATTAGTAAACTATGTAATTTATTTTTTTAAAGTACCCGAGCTTTTTAGTCAAACTTTCAATGGCCCACCCAAACTATTTTTTCTGGCTCCGCCACTGACTGTCACTAAGTTTAGTGAAGGTTTAAACAAAGATGTTAATGTCCCCGTGAGCTTAGCTCAGTTGGTAGGGACAATGCATAATATATCAAACCCCGACCACCACAAAAAAAAGACAAAGATGTTAATTAGTTGTTTTTCTCTAAATTCTTCTCCCTGATTTAATTCTTTTAGTAGTTAAGTCTTTTCGCTTGCGCTATTTTTATAAAGTATATAATCTTAGCGCCTACCAGTCAAAACTTCTAGAACGAAAATGAGTGTAGAGAAATCAAAGGTGTATATGAAGTTACTCTTGGTGTTAGAGTTGTTTTGATGATGTTTGATTAGATTAGGTATTATGTGTTTTGATGATGTTTATTGTTTACATGTTAATAGTAATTAGTATATCTTAAAGCACCTAACTATCCATGATATTAGGTTCCTTCAAAATGTTGTGTGTTAAGTTTTTGGAAAAACTCTTTCTCAAGGTCTTTGAATCGATTAAAGATTCTATTCATTAATATCAATTGATCTGCTTCCTTGTTGTTCATGAGAATATGAATTGTATCATGTATAATTGTATACTATGAATCATATCATCTTGATTCGAATCAAAATATTTTTAAACCGTTTGAATTGATTCATTTATGTTCTTTTGTGATTTTCCTGGATGAATCGTATCACTGTTCTTTGATTTAGTTCAATCTTCATATGGGAATCATTGATTCGATTCACACCCTTGCATGTGCTGTCCTGAAGTATCAATATTCATCAGGAAAACCCTTGATTCGATTCATATATTCTTTGAATCGTATCAATCTTCATAGCTTCAGATTTTCCTATTTTCATGTGTTTGAATCGATTCATACTTAGTATGATTCGAATCATATCGTTAGTTTTGCCACAAAAATTGCACTTATTACTCATGTCTATATATAGCTACATACACACCTTACTGAATCAATTTGCAAATATCACTATTGAGTCTCCAAGCGCCTCTCTCTCTACTTGTTCTTGAGATTAAACACTTTTTCTAAGATCTTTGTAGAGTTTTAGGCATAGATTGCTAGAGTGCTATATGAGTTGTACATTGGTTTCTGTCAAGGAACTTGATTGAGGATCAATGGTCTAAAGGTAAAGAAGGATCTCTTTTCACCTTTAAAGGGAATTGTGGGGGTTGTTTCTAATCTTCTTAACGGTTCAAGGGGGTCCAAGCTTCGGACATAGCAAAGACGAAATTGCGGTGAAACAATTCAAGTGATTGCATGGAAGCTTTAGTTTCAAAGACCTAGAGGTTCTCCAATTACAAGAGGATTTGAAGATTGGTGGTAGTGTGGTTGCTTAGGATTGAAGATTAGGGAATCGAAGGAATCTTTTGTAATCATAAGAATTTGTAAACATTTTTCGACATAATGGAAGTCCTTGATAAAGACGTTTTCTATCAAGAAGAATGAATGTACCCTTAGCAAGGACAAACAAGGGGAAACCCTTGTAAATCGCAGTGTTCTTCTTCTCCCTATCCTTTTAAATCTCTGCATATTAATTACATATGAATTCCTTGTTTTTTTTTTGTTACAAAGCTAAAGAAAGGAAACTGAACAGAAACAGAAGAAACAAAAGACAGAAAAAGAAAGCCTAAGCTCTAGGGAAGAAGGTTCCCATGGCGTCGCTTCTAATCAAAGGAAGGAGGTCGCTCGGAGGAGTAGCATGAATAGAACGATCTTCATTGGAGTTAGCCCCAAGCTTTGGCATGAAATCGGCGCACTGATTTCCTTTACGAAGACAATGATGGATGGTGAAGTTTCTTGAGGACAAGAGGTCTTTTATTTCTTGGATTAAAACAACATAAGCATGAAAATCCGAAACATGAATAGTGAGGAGCCTAACGGAGAGCAGAGAGTCTGAAAAACACACCATTTCTTTTATGTCCATCTCAACAGCTAAACGTAAACCCTGTTGAATTGTGGTGAGCTCAACAAACAATATGTCAGTTGAACTAGGGATAAATCCGGAGAACCCCGAGAGATAGAATCCTGCAGAATTGCGAATAATCCCACCAAACCAAGCACGAATAGGCACACCCAAGCAGCTACCGTCCACATTAAGCACATGGCAGCTAAAATTTTTATTATTCCAACGAATCATGCGGTTCTGGTGAATGGCAGTCGCGGCTTAGAAGCTGGCATCTATGGAATCAGTCGTGTTGTGAATGAGAAAGCTCAGCCGAGGGAGAGACCAAGTTTTGTGGCTGAGACACATTGAATTACGGTGTCTCCACGTCCACTAGAGACCGGCAAGGAAGGTTGAGGAGCGAGTACCAATAGCATTATTCTTTATCCAGTTATGTGTATAGTTTTCCGAAAAGAAGTCTTGATCCAAGAACCCGAGTTTATGCCAGATAATGGAAGAGAACCTGCAGTCTCGGATATAGTGCAAAATATTTTCCTCATTTTCCCCACATCTCGAACAGATAGCAGAAGGCGCAATATGACGGTGATGAAGCAGAGATAAAGTAGGGATGGCATTGTGACACGCGAGCCAAATCAGCAGCTTGAATTTCTCAAGAATCTTCAACTTCCAGATCCAAGACCAAGATAAAAGAGATGGATCATTAGTAGAGGAACCAAAATTGTGAAGAAGTCAAGAGTACCCACTTCTGTTATTATCTGGGAGAGAGTAGTATAGAGAGCCTGAGTATGCTGACCGTTGAAGGCGAAAACATCTTTAATTGAAAGGTGGAGGTCATGAATGTCAATAATAGGGACAAGCGATCCAATCAAACCATGAGTGTTGAAGACATGCTAAATTGATTGTCAACTTTCACTTTTACATCACTTAATCTCAATTACTTCAATTGAGATTATCATAATTTAGTTTAAAGTAAGCTTCAAACAAAGAATTCATATGCCTTGTGTTTATTAGTTGTTAGTGTGCTTTGTTGTTAATAAGTTTGGTTTGAGATTGTTTAGTTTTGAAATTTGAATGCATGTGTATTGATTATTGATTTGCTCCATAACATCCATTCCTTGAACCTTCCAATTCAGCTTTGAATCTGATTTGCTCCATAAGATTCATTTTGACATTTAAAAATTTAGAGATTCATGTTTTTTTTTTTCAAGACTTATTTTGTGTGTCATTTCAATCATAATAAACGTTTCTTTTAAATTGTCGATAATTTTTTTAGAGAAACTATTTAAAACAACTTCTAATTTGAAATATTTTTAGATTGTTTTTATTTCATGTACTTATCTTTTAAAAAAAGTGACAAACATGTAATTTTTTTAAGAGTGATTATTTTATATAAAATATTAAATAATTGATAATAAAAAACTGCAAACAGTGACATAAAAAGTAAAAACTGTAATTAAACAAATATGTAATAATTTTCAGATTTATTAACTAAACGTTTTTTTTAGGGAAGATTTATTGACTAAACGTTGATAAGTATATTTATTAACAAACATTATTTTTTATTCTTTTCTTAACTCTCATGTTGGGTAAATGTTGTTTGGTGTTGGTTGTGATTATACCTGCACACTTATATTACTGACATCATTTATATTAGATATATTTTATATGAAAATGATAACACTACATTATTTATGGTTAAGGAGGGATTGCATTGAAGGTGTTCTGCTCATTAAATCTGTACCCCGTCTGACATAAAGTCCCATCTCAAAAGATAAACTTGGAGCTTAATTTCCTCTAATTTTTTCTTTTTGTTTTGTTTCGTAATTTTATAACACCACCCAAAAAAAACTTTTAAGATAAGTATAGTATATTTTCAATTATATGGACTTTTTCATCTGTCGTTTGAATGAATTCCGGTTTACCTTCTGTTTTTTTTTAGATTGTAAAGTTATAATTTATATATTCCTCTCTTTTAGACATTCATTATATCAAATTTTGACATTAAAAGTAGTTTGGTACATTGTCATCTCAGCGAATTATGTTTTACCCTCCACCACATATCTCTATTTTATACAATCAGATGTCACGAAAATAAAAAAGAAAATAATCTATAATTACAAAGTTAGAATCTCAAAAAGAAAAAAGAAAATACCATCAAATTATTTTAATTCTATTTAAAATAAAAAAATTACAATTTATAAAATATATTTATTGCCTAAAAGACTTTTTTTAATCCATGTAAAAAAACAAGAATAAACCAAAATACGCTCAAATAACAAAGGCGAAAAATACTAAAAACAACTACATTTTTTTTTCTCTTCTATCCTTTTCAAACTCTAGTTGTCACCACTTTTCTTCCTCTTATCTACTGAAGAGAGATGATTTAAGGTTAATTTTGACACAAAATCACGCATTTGAATTGTTTTTCCTCATTTTTTAGTCAAATAAATGATTTTCACATATTTTCAGTCTTCTTTCGTTTGTTTTTCTGATTTCGTCGTCTTTGCATGACTTTGTTTGTTTTGATTTCCTATCTTTGTGCGGCGTGTTTATTGATTTCTCGTCTTAGTGCGGTGTTTATTTGATACAGATTGAATGATTAGCTTTGAGAAAGCGCATATCCAATCAATAACTTTGATGTCGCAAACGTTGCAGATCAAAAGACATGAATATTCTGAAGACTTGAATATAGTCATATTTGTAGGTATAATACTCTACGTTTAATGTTTTAAACATTGATGTCGTGAGTTTATTCACATTCATCTTTTTTATTTTTAACGACTTTAAATTTGTAATCTAACGATGTACCCTATTAATTTGAATAAATGAATATCGTTTATTTTTGTAAAAAAAACCTAATAAAATGCATTTAACGTATAATAACGGTTCGATTTGGATTGATTTTCAGTCAAAAAAATGTCTGAACCGATGAAACCTTCATCGGTTTGGATTGGTTCGGTTTTCACTGTTTTTTAAAAAAGAAACCGAACCAAACTAATCAGTTTGGATTGGTTCGGTTGATCGGTTTATTTAAGAATACAATTAAAAAAAAAAAAATCATATTCTCACAAAATATTTCATAGAACTTTGTATAATTGTATTTCATATTTTGTTTTTTCATGTTCTTTATTTTTCAAACAACTTTTTATAACTAACCTTACTCAATATTTCATACATATGAGCCAAGATTCATTCATCCATCCTTCAAAAACAACTTCATCAAACTCAAATATTTCAATCATTCATGATCTATACATGCATCATTCATCAACCAACACAAAAATTCCAAAAAAAACATCCTAAAATTAAAACAGTCACTAAACAATGACATATAAACGTAACATGTATAAATCAAAGCATAGAAAATGAACATGGAAAACAATGAGATATAATAAGTATAAATCAATGACATAAAAATGATAAAACTAACTAAGAGATGAACGATATCAACGGTGACCGGTGGCGATGAACAATGGGTTTGATATGGTTGACGACTATGGTTTCTTTTTTAGTAGAAATGAAAGAGTCTGACTGATGAGATGAGAGAAAGTGAATGGATTCAAAATTATTTTATGTTTAATTTTGAGCTTAACCATAAGTTTGTGTGAGGTATGATAATATTAGTAAAATAAGGAGTGTAATTATCATCAGATTGGTTCATCGGTTTCACGGATCTCGAAATGAAAAACCATGAACCAAACCAAACTAGATCGATTTCAATTAGTTTGGATCGGTTTCAAACCGAATCAAACAAGATCGGATATTTCATTGGTTTTGTCCGAACCACGTATATTCTTGTTTGTGAAGAAAAGTTACCGTTATGATTTAGCATTTGTATGAAGACAAGAGAAACATGTAAAAATACGTTATACTACTAGTCTAAGTTAGTCAAATTATAACAATAATGCAGAGATTACTTGCCGCCGTACACGAAGTCTATCGACCCATCGCATCACAGAACCAAAAAGCTACACTCCCTTCACTCTCACCCTTCTAATTTCATCCACATAAACAACTACGTTTCATTTTTCTCTTTCATCTTCAAAACAAAATGGCTTCAACTAGTAGAGGTGAAAAAACAGAACCAAATACATCCTCCTCACGCCACCAACTTCAAATCACAACAACTGAACAACAACAAAACAAATCAATGAAAAAAGCAATTGCACAATACACTGAAGACGCACGTCTCCACGCCGTTTTCGAACAATCAGGCGACTCTTTCGATTACTCTCAATCCATCCGCCTTACTACAGCAACCGTACCTGAACAACAGATCACTGCTTACTTAGCCAAAATCCAACGTGGCGGTTTTATCCAACCTTTTGGTTCAATGATCGCTGTTGATGAACCTTCTTTTCGCGTTCTCGCTTATAGCGAGAACGCACGTGATATGCTTGGTATTACTCCTCAATCGGTACCTTCACTTGAGGACGATGACTATGAGTCATCGTCCTCAGGTTTTAATATAGGTACCGATGTTAGGTCACTTTTTACTCATTCTAGTGGTGTTTTACTTGAGAAAGCCTTCGCTGCTCGAGAGATTAGTCTTATGAATCCTATTTGGATTCATTCTAGATCTACTGGGAAGCCTTTTTATGGTATTCTTCATAGGATTGATGTTGGTGTTGTTATTGATTTGGAACCTGCAAGATCTGAGGATCCTGCTCTTTCCATTGCTGGCGCGGTACAGTCTCAGAAACTGGCTGTACGCGCCATTTCTCAGCTTCAATCACTTCCTGGTGGTGATGTTAAGGTTCTTTGTGATGCTGTTGTTGAGAGTGTTAGGGAATTGACTGGTTATGATAGGGTTATGGTTTATAAGTTTCATGAGGATGAGCATGGTGAGGTTGTTGCTGAGAGTAAGAGGATTGATTTGGAGCCGTATATCGGTTTGCATTATCCTGCTACTGATATACCGCAGGCGTCGAGGTTTTTGTTTAAGCAGAATAGGGTTAGGATGATTGTGGATTGTAATGCTTCTCCTGTTAGGGTTTTTCAAGACGAGGCGCTTGTGCAGCCGGTTTGTTTGGTGGGGAGTACACTTCGTGCTCCTCATGGTTGTCATGCTCAGTATATGGCGAATATGGGGTCGATTGCTTCGTTGGCTATGGCTGTTATTATTAATGGGAATGATGAAGATGGTGTTGGGATTGGTGGTACTGGAAGAAATTCGATGAGGCTTTGGGGTCTTGTTGTTTGTCATCATACTTCTGCTAGGTGTATTCCTTTTCCTCTTAGGTATGCTTGTGAGTTTCTAATGCAGGCTTTCGGGCTTCAGTTGAATATGGAGCTTCAGTTAGCCGCGCAGTCGTTGGAGAAGCGGGTTTTGAGGACGCAGACTCTGTTGTGTGATATGTTGCTTAGGGATTCTCCTACTGGGATTGTTACTCAGAGTCCTAGTATTATGGACTTGGTTAAGTGTAATGGGGCTGCTTTGTTTTATCAGGGAAACTACTACCCGTTGGGTGTTACCCCAACAGAGTCTCAGATAAGGGATATTATAGAGTGGTTGTTGGCCTTTCATGGTGATTCAACGGGTTTGAGTACTGATAGTTTGGCTGATGCTGGTTATCCCGGGGCTGCTTCTCTTGGGGATGCGGTTTGTGGGATGGCTGTTGCGTATATCACTGAAAAGGATTTTCTTTTCTGGTTCAGATCACATACAGCAAAAGAGATTAAATGGGGTGGTGCAAAGCATCACCCAGAGGATAAGGATGATGGGCAGAGAATGCATCCTCGTTCTTCCTTCAAGGCCTTTTTAGAAGTGGTGAAGAGCCGTAGTATGCAGTGGGACAATGCAGAAATGGATGCAATTCACTCCTTGCAGCTTATCCTGCGAGACTCGTTTAAGGAAGCTGAGAATAATGATTCAAAGGCTGTTGTGCATACCCATATGGCAGAACTAGAGCTGCAAGGGGTGGATGAACTGAGTTCTGTGGCTAGAGAAATGGTTAGGTTGATAGAAACTGCCACTGCTCCCATATTTGCTGTTGATGTCAATGGCCGTATCAATGGGTGGAATGCAAAGGTTTCTGAATTGACGGGACTTCTGGTAGAGGACGCTATGGGGAAGTCTTTGCTTCATGATCTTGTGTATAAGGAGTCTCAAGAAACTGTAGACAAGCTTCTTTCTCATGCTTTGAAAGGTATCCTTTCTAAATTTATGGTTCCATGCCGATTCATTGGGTTTATTTGTCGGGAGAACTCTGATTAAACTATTATTAGGAAGACCATACTGTTGTTCCATGTCTTGTCGAGTCCTTCCTATCTGTAATTAACAAACATGATGCGTAGAATTTAGAAGGTTTGATGAATACTTTGACTGTAACTAATACGCCCACAGTCTACCTCAAAGCAATTTTTTCTAATAAAATGAATGACAATTTTTCCGAATTCCCGACCACAAATGAATGGATGCACAATCATGCTATGAATTGTCTGAGTCTTAGTCATTGGGAATTCAGTAATGACTGAAATATGGCCATATATTTCAACTGTGTAACCATTTTCATGCTTATAAAAGTGGAAAAGGTAGAAGAAAATAAAATAAACACGATCCAATATAGATATCATGATGGTTGGGCTTTATGGTCTGCACGGGTTGAGTACGAGTATGTGGGAAGGTGGAAAGTTGGGAATGTAAATCACCTTACACTTGTTCGGTATAACATAAGTATGAGATGTTGGAAAATAAAATGAATATTTTCTCTTTGGACCCTAACTTCAGTTAAAAACCATTTTCACATTCCTCCATCTTTGGCTTACCTATTTTCCACCTACTCTCTATTCAAGCAGATTTAATGTCATTGAGCTTTGAAGTAAACTGCTGCCTACTGCTATAGAATGTCTAGTTTGGCTCTAGTAAAAGTAAGATATTGGTAACTGGTGGTACAATTGCATAACTTGAATTTAATTTAGTACAGGTGAAGAAGATAAGAATGTTGAAATAAAAATGAGGACGTTTGGCCCGGGGAATCAAAATAAGGCAGTTTTTATAGTGGTGAATGCTTGCTCCAGCAAGGATTATACAAAAAATATAGTTGGAGTGTGCTTTGTTGGTCAGGATGTTACTGGTCAAAAAGTTGTCATGGACAAATTCATTAACATACAAGGTGACTACAAGGCTATTGTACATAGTCCAAATGCATTGATCCCTCCCATTTTTGCATCGGATGATAACACATGTTGCTTAGAGTGGAACAATGCTATGGAAAAGCTCAGCGGTTGGAGCCGTACAGATGTAATTGGCAAACTGTTGGTGGGAGAGGTTTTTGGTAGTTTCTGTCAGTTGAAGGGTTCAGATGCTATGACAAAATTCATGATTGTATTGCACAATGCACTTGGTGGACAAGACACAGACAAATTCCCATTTTCATTTGTTGACAGACATGGAAAGTTTGTGCAGACTTTCTTGACCGCAAATAAGAGGGTTAACATGGATGGTCAGATCATTGGTGCCTTTTGCTTTTTGCAAATTGTGAGTCCTGAACTTCAACAGGCTCTTACAGTCCAGAGACAACAGGATAGTAGTTGCTTTGCTAGGATGAAAGAGTTAGCTTATATTTGTCAAGAAGTAAAGAATCCCTTGAGTGGCATACGCTTTACAAACTCTCTTCTGGAGTCTACATGCCTGACTGATGAACAAAAGCAGCTCCTTGAGACTAGTGTTGCTTGTGAGAAGCAAATGTTAAAGATAATACGGGACATTGATCTTGACATCATCGATAACGGGTGAGTTTTCTTAGTAATCATTTAAAATATTTTGATTGTTCTAGCAGGCAATGTTAGAGTTATATAATTTGGTTATATAAATCCAGCATCATTCATGTGAAAGCCTCCTAGGCTTGAAGCATGGCGAACTACAGACTAACAATTCAAAGCTATGTTACACAACTCCAGATTTTAAATTAAAATAAATGGTACTTTCACATCGGATTAGGGTAGGAAGAATAGGGTTGGACATTGTTGCCACACAGTCCTAGAACCAAAATGACCATGTAAAGTTGTGATTATTTCCAAATACTAGATGTTTATGATTTGTTCGTCGGATATTCTTACACATATAGTGGAAGAATACCAGAGGACCTATTTGGTTTGAGAAATATTTTCTATTTCCTTTTCCTGTTTCGAATTTTAGTTACACAAACTTTACCTTGTTTTAATCATGTATGTTTGATCTAATTAGGAGAAGTGCTAGCAACACTCTCTTTTGAACACTCTCTCTAATACTCACTCTCTTATTGGTTTAAATCATTGTGGGTCTACACTTTGGAAATAGAATCCATACAAAGTGGTGGGACATACATTGATTTCATCCAATGAAAGAGTGAGTGAGAAAGAGAGTGTTGAAAAGTGAGTGTTGCTAGCATTCCTCATCTAATTAGTTCATTTGTAGCTTTCTGTCCTTTTCATATCGTTCATCTAACTGAGTTTAAAGATTCACATCTTATGATGTTTTTAAGAATTTGCCCTTATGCTATTATTATCCTCTTCTTCTCCCAAAGTGTGAAATTTACCTTATGCAGCAAACACAAGGTAGTACAAGAAGGTCGTTTATTTTAGAAGCTCTTTCTGACTGGCTTTGTCTGTATCTCTGTTTATCAAGTGAAGTTTTTTCTTGATTTGATAACAAACGGCAACATTTACCATATCTTGATTATCTGTAGCGATCAAAATACCTGGTTTTACATGATTGACAATGATGTGAATCAATCTCATTTTACCTCTATGATGAACATATGTAGTTCCTTCTGGCTAGGATATGTAGGTTTTATGCATCATCATGTGAAGTGCATATCAAACATCAATTCTTTCCCTGTTTACCATACTTTTCTAATTGGTTGATCCTCTCATGTTTTGTGTCCTTTTCTATGTTATCCTTAGCGTGCACCCTTGCTTTAATGTAATTTTAAACTTAGAGGAAGGCAAGATTCATGTATATATTTTCTTTTTTATTTAGGTCCCTGGAGCTTGAAAAGCGGGAATTCTTGCTCGAGAATGTCATAAATGCAGTTGTTAGCCAAGTAATGTTATTGCTAAGAGAAAGAAATTTACAGTTGATTCGTGATATTCCTGAGGAAATCAAGGCATTGGCTGTTTATGGTGATCAATTGAGGATTCAACAAGTCTTGGCAGATTTCTTAATGAATGTGGTGCGCTATGCACCCTCTCCAGATGGTTGGGTAGAGATTCATGTATTTCCAAGAATAAAACAAATTTCAGATGGGCTCACTCTTCTGCATGCTGAATTTAGGTATGCAGGCATAACTTTCAAGTCATTTCCATTATTTTTTTTCCTCAAGTAAGTGGTGTACACTTAGATATGACAATTACAGCCTTTATAAGAACCTCAGGTTCAAATCCAGTCTTAGTAAATGTGGAAGGTGAGCGCTAGGAATACTCTCTTTCCAACACTCCCTGTCTTATTGGGCAAAATCAATGTGGGTCCAACACCTTGGAAATAAGTCCCACATAAAGTGGTGAGACCCACTTGGGTTTAATCCAGTTGGAGAGTGAGTGTTGAAAAGAGAGTGTTCCTAGCACCCCTCAGTGTGGAATATAAATTATGACGGAGTACCCCGATCCAAATACTTGTTAACAATATAAATGCCCATCAAAACTTCTCTTCAACAATTACCAGTTTGATCATGTGATATTTGAATATTTTAAACCTGTATGTATTGTTATCCTGAAATTTGCAGGTCATTGGATAGAGCTTTTCTGTACTTTTAATCCTCTCTAGAAGAACCTTAAAAGAGTTGTTTTATTTATTTAATTTTTTTTGAAGGAAAAGGAGTTGTTTTATTGACTTCCCTTTTGATCGCTTGACAAAATTCTTTCTTTCCAAATTTAATATATTCTAATTCTTGGTTGTATATATTTTCACTTGTAATTTAGTGCCAAAATATGGGTGCTTTTCTATATATTCAAGTCTCACTAAACAAACAAGTACTACTTTCAAATGCATACAGTTTCAGGGATTGTGTTTGATAGTAATAGGACTCCTAAGGGAAGAAGTTATATAATATTAGTAAATTGTATTTAATATATTAAATTAGTAACCGTTACATCTGCAGAACTTCATGTATGTACCTGCTAAGGTAGTCAGAATTATAAATATATTCTGATAGGGTAAGAAAGGGCATTGGGTATTTTGTATGTGGGTTGGTTTGGGAGAGACTAGACTCTATGTGGTTACTTTTCTGCAGTTACTTTCCTGTATCAATAATAATACATCACGTGCATTTCCTTATTATTATGCAATAATCTCCCAAATACCATAGAATTATCATTGGTATTTATTCATATCTGAATCGTATCTAACAGTGTTTTATTTCCATTTTCTATTGTGAAGGATGGTATGTCCTGGTGAAGGTCTTCCGCCTGAATTGATTCAAGACATGTTCCATAACAATAAGTGGGTGACTCAAGAAGGTTTAGGGCTGAGCATGAGTAGGAAGATTATAAAGTTAATGAATGGCGAAGTCCAGTATGTCAGGGAGGCAGAACGGTGCTACTTCTTAGTTGTTCTTGAACTACCTGTGACGCGGAGAAGCTTAAAAAATGTTAATTAGGAATTTTGCAACTGTAATATTAAAGTCTGAGCCCTATTACTCATGTTGACCATTAGATAGTTTATGTATACTCAGCTCGTGCTCACCTAACAAGACAACTTAGGGTACAACCATTTGAACAAGCTGATTCGGTCACTTTTCCCAATTACATAAATTTTACTAGCCAATTAGATTGTTGTTTTGCACCCCTGACAAAAAACTTGTTTGGTACAATATGAGAGGAGCTGTTGATTTGTAGCTAAATGTAACCTGAAATTTTCCTGATAATGTTATGGCAGAGACCGCTGATATGCGTGCACCTTCATGGCCAAGTGGGTGTCCAGCGACAAATTTCAAGAAAATGCGTACATCATTAGCAGCTGTAATGGACTCCACTCCATGGTTGGACTGAACTGCATCCGTCTCCAGCTTAATCCTCTGTACTGAAAGGAACTGCATATATCATGGTTTTCCTAGTTCGCAAATAATTGTAAAATCTGTATGCCAAGGTCTGTTCCCTACCTGATTTATTTCGCCATCACTGTACATCCCTTCCTTATCTGTAGTTAAATTAGGTTATCATGTAGTTTTTGGAATGTGGTGAAAGCTAGCTTCACTGAATAAAACATAATATGTAACCCATTCACTGTTACTCTGTGAGTGTTCATACTCTGCACATTGATAAATGAAATAGTAGATGGTCACATTGGAACTGACTTCTGAGTTTGGACTAATATTATATGAATGTTAGGGGTTTGAGTCCTCTCCTAGAACATACCATGAAACAGTTTTATAGTACTAGGCAAACTTACATTGAAAGATTAATTGGTCACAGCTGCTGGTAGAGAAAGCATTAGGGAGTGAGGTGAATGTCCTTACAGAACTCCTAAGCAGTTGCTGATTAGGTGGAAGATTTAATGAGCTTGAAAATTTGAGTGGTATTTTTTTTTTGGTAGTGTCCGGGGTTCGAACCCCGGACCTTGCATGTATTATGCATTGTCCATACCAACTGAGCTAAGCTCACGAGGACAAATTTGAGTGGTATTTGTTCCTTGGTTTCCTTTCAAAAATGACAATTATTGGTAAAATGTTATGTTTTTTTTTCCTTCCTGTTTTCCAACTTCACATGAAGGGATAAGAAAGTTCAACAGTTATCCAAGAAGTTAAGGTTTGGCACTCTCCTTCCTGATGCATGAAGAAAGACCAAATAGAAAACTTTTTTGCCAGAAAAAAAAAATTCTGTATTGATCCTTTAAATATTTTTAACAAATTGGAACCAAGCATGGTTTCCTACTTGCTTGTGAACTCTCATGATGATTCTGAATCTCTAAGTCATGAAGCACATACACGACAACACTGCTAATGTTTATTTTTTAAGAGCGAAAATACTCCTAATGTTAAAAATATAGGACACCAACACACGTGTATTTATAAAATATCAAAATTGAGAACGAAAATTTGTTTATGTATTTAATTTGAGTAATTTATTTTACATACAACAACATCCTTTGGTATTTCACCTTCATCTATGCATACCAAAAAATTATAAAAATTCTATCCCTACCAAAAAATTGAAAATATTGCAATTAAATTGAAAACATTTAACTCACTCATTAACCATCATCCTTCTCTCAAAAAAAAAAAAAACATCATCCTTGAATACGGTAGCTTGTACGTGGAAATATGTGTATATGTACAAATTTTTCAATTATCTAATTAAGATACTATTAGTAGTAGTTTGAAAACCCTTATTGTTCTATTTTTTAGGTGTGCATTTTCACCGTAGACGAGTCTATTGATGTGTTTGAGGAGTGTCCAATGCAGTGTTGTTAAATAGTGGCCATGGTGGATATGGATGGTGGGGTTTTGGTTTTCCGCAATGGCCAATTTTGTGAAGGATGGCGACATCACGACACCATACTCGGATATGCCGGTGCCATATGTCAGCCTATATGTTGGATTTTTGGTTTTCCGCAATGGTCTGCCACCGATAACATTGGTCTAAAGTGTGTCGAAGTAAAAAATAAATAAAAAAATTTAGACCACTCTGAATTATTCAACACTTGTCATGTGAATGTCGGACACCGACGCGTGAAACATACCCAATTCGAGGGGTTTCTATGATTCATAGCCTCTAAACAAGTGATTTCCATTGATCACCATCCATATGCAGGACTTGATGTTAGCCTCTGAAATTATTTGAAAAGATTTAAATGCTCAATACCATCCTTGTAGTTTTGTGCATCTTTAGCCTAGGTGTCAGCATCTGCATTGGCCTCTATAATGTTAGTTTCCTTATGTCCTAAGTTTTAATTGTACAGAGCTTAGTATTTAGTCGTGAATGATTGATTAATTTAGTCTTGTAATGGTCTCTGAAAAATACACCTATTATATCCAACTGACACGTGTGTATGTGTCTGAATTTTAGGAAGTACACTTTCCAACGTTGCACTGACATTGAAAAGTATTAAATGTGATGTTTTGGTGAACATAGGTTGAGTACATTTCAGCACTACTATGGTCTAGTTTAGGAAAACTTACTAGTACTATATGTAAAGATTCTGTGTCAGTTTTATCTGGTTAAATAATGGAATTAATTATTTGGTGGTAGACCATAATTGACCTACCAAAAGTTTTTTCACATTGAGCTGATTATGAAATTAATCCACAATTAGTTAGAACAAATGATATGATACTAGTACTATGTTAAGATGCTTATCTTTCAATCACCCTTATTGGTGCAAGTGGAATTAATTATTAAGTTCAAGAAAAGTTATATGTCTTTTTTTTATGAAGATATATGGCCACATTATCGCAGATAATTGTTGCTTTACCATTTTTCCCCACTACCAGCTAGCTACCATAAAGAAGATACATGTATAGTATTTGTTTGTGATAAACTGACACATGCATGGCCTTAAATAGATAACAATTTTATGCTAGTTATAATGTTCTTTAAACATCTTTGTTAAAAAAAATTCTTTAAACATCTATTTACATAGATTTCCTAGTAAAAACTAGTGTAGACATGTGCAAATTAATTCATACACTGCCTAAAGGCTAAAGTGTAATTGATCCAAAAAGATAAAAAGAAAAAGTGTTTCTTGTTTGTGTTATCTAGTCGTACATGGGACATGATCTATCATCATATGGAGATAACGTTATCTGAAGGACCAATTTTACCATTTTTATTTCTCAGCCACTTTCTGGCCATGGAAACTTTAAAGCAATGCCAACTTTTTCTAACTATAGGATTTGGATAAAGGGAAAAAAAGAGCAATTGGTAAAATAAAAACATTAATGATATTTCAACCATCTATAAGTTATCATGTTTGATTTATTCATTAAGATACTATTTACTTACTCTCTAAATTAAGTCACTCATTTCAAAGAAGCTAGATTCAAGTATATAATAGGAATACAAACAGCTAGATTCAAGTATATAATAGGAATACAAACTTGTTTGTTCTATTGTATTGTATGTTATAGTTTTCACATTCACGTTTACATTCAAGAAAATTATACATTAGGAAGATATGATTCTCACATTATAAAGACATTAAACAATGTACCTTCACCATGATGATAGAAAGTATAAGCCATAATCCTCCGATTTCCAATTTATCTCTTTCCACAAAGTTTTCTCTGAAGTCAAATTCATTTGCAGCAAGATCATATAGGTCAACCCTTGGTTCCAATAAAACTTCTAGTTCTTCAAATTTCATATTAGTCATGATCACAATATACTTTTCACTGACTGAGAAAGCCTATTTTATTTGAACTTATATATTGTGGAAGAAAGGGTTTGGCAACTTTGTTTGTTCCTTATATATAGGTAGTTTTTTGTTTTGTTTTTGCAAGTGATGCAAAACACCACCAAAAAGATATATTAAAGAAGAAAGAGCAACAAAAAAGATTGGAGGACTATACCAAAGCCAATCTTAGAAATTTACAAATCTATAGTTTGGGAAGACCCAACTTGTTTTTAATGACTTCACTTCTAATATTACTAGGACATTCATCCCACCATAAAGGATATGATGCAATTAAACAAAAATTAGCCAAAAACCAGCATTAATATTACCTTCTCTATATATATGACTAACAATAAAATCCATTTACCTAGTCTTAAACAAGCAATTAGCCCATCTGTTTCTTATGCTCCAAGGAACCAGAAAAGAGGAGGAAAAGGCAAGCATAACAATCATGGAATCTGTCTCTAACCAAAGCTTCCTCCAACCCTTGTCAAAGGCTACTTCTATGGCAATCATTGCAGCGCAAAATTGTGCCATTAAAGTTGAACCAGAACTTAAGTTTACAACAAAACAGCCCAAGCCATCTGCACTATAATTTCTAAAGATTCCCCCACAAGAAGATTGCAGATGGTTTGTTATGGAGGCCCCATCAGTGTTACATTTAACCCAACAATTGTTTGGTGGAGTCCAAATAACCTCTTTTATCAAAGGAGCATTAGGTGGATGAATTTTAATGTTAAAGTGCCTCAAAATAGAAAACTCATGTATAGAACAATGGCCAAAAGCATTGGAGAGATGACCTGATAAGGTTACATTAGAGGATATAAGGTTAATTATAGTTCTCCAATGGATGGTTTTATCCTCAAATCTAGATTGGTTTTTGACAAACCATATAGTGCTGATAATGCTGATGAGGCATGCCCTGATAACAATACTGCATTGCTTTGACCATCTTCTATCGCAAATCTTCCAAACATCCTCCGTAGAAGAAGTTGTAGATTATGTTAATGAAGTTTTGTACATTCTTTTTAGGGAAATGTTAACTTGTGTCCTTGAGGCATACAAGTTAAGAAACCAAATGTAGAAGTTTTTGCTTGAAAATTGTGCATTCAATATTTTAAAAGTCTCAAAAGTTATATTTTCAACATAAAATTTATTTTGTATTTCCATTTTAAGCTCCTTAACTTGTGCCCTTATGACACAAGTTAACATGACCCTTCTTTTTATTACAAATTCAAAAATTAAATTCAATGCACACATTCCAATAAAAAATTACTATATTTGATTCATTAACTTGTGCCTTAAATTTTTCCCTATATTTAATTAAAAATACTTAAAGTTATATAATATTATACATTTACCCAACCTCTCTAAATTCATTACAATTTTTCTTTTTCTTTTTGTGTTCATAAACTACCTCATTTATCACTTATAAACAATAAATAGAAAATACATGTAAAAATCTCTGCAATTTCTAGCTCAACTAAATTGAATTTTAAATACTATTTTTTTAAGAAAGTAAATTAACCCATTCAAATTAGTACGGAGATAATCGAACCTGAAACTTTAAAGAATGATACATTACCAGATTTTAAGTTAATTCCACCAAATCAACTCAAATGAGGAATTCAAAATACCATTGCTGATTGTGTAGATTGTAGATAGTGATTGTCACTTCATCAACAATCAAATAACATATAGAAAAAAAATAAAAATAAATTTTTCAAAAAAAAAATAATTAGAAGATATATTGGAGTAGACAAAAAGAATCTAAAATGTATTTTAATATGGGTGATTTTTTCACAAAAGCCACCATCTCAAAAAACAATAAACAAACAAACAAAGAAACAAATTAAGAAAAAAAGAAACCGAACACAAACAAAACCTTGTTGACCCTTTTTTACAAACCATATCATATCTATTCTCTTCTTGTTCTTGTTTTTCTTCATCTTCTTTGCAATAAATTCTCAATCTTTGAAACTTTTCATCAATCTTTATCATTCATATTCTTCAAAAATGGAATCTCCAGAACCAGAAGCTGAGCTTTTGAAGAAGATAGAAAGACTAGAAGCTGGTCAAGTTCATCTCAAGCAAGAAATGTCAAAGCTGAAGCTTTCACAGCGTAGAAGGTCTCACTCAGTTTCACCACAGCGTTCAAGGTTAGGTGCTTCTGCTTCATCTGCTTCTTCTGCTGCTTCTGCAAGTAGTAAAGGATGTTCTTCACCTCTTCAAAGAGAGAGCCGTAGTAGTCATGATCCTCAAAATGGTGGTGGCAAGTATCTCAATATTTTGCAATCAATTGGTCATTCTGTTCATATTTTGGATCTTCAATGTCGTATTATATACTGGTTAGTTTATATTTTTTGATGGTTTTTGATTTTTTGTTATGTGGGTTGGTTTCATTTTTATTTGTTGTAAATCTGCATTAAAGAGATGATCTTTTTTGTTGTTTTAACCAAAGGGTTTTAGGTTTTAGTTTATGTGATTGTGAATTTGTGATGATGATCATTTTCTACATTAAAAGAAATGATCTTTTTGTTGTTTAAGTAAAAGGGTTTTAGGGTTTAGTTTGTTTGATTATGATGATGATCATTTTGCAGGAATCTAAGTGGTTAAAATCTATATTTGGTTATGTGGGGTGTTTCCATTTGTGGCAAATCTGCATTAAAATATGATCTTTCTATTATTAGTTCAAAAAAAGGGTTTTTGGGGTTTAGTTTGTGTGATTGTGATGATGATCATTTTGTAGGAATCTAAGTGGTTAAAATCTATATGGTTATGTGGGGTGTTACATTTTGTCGCCAATCTACATTAAAAAAGGGATTTTTTTGTGTTGTTAAATAGAGGGTTTTTGGGTTTAGTTTGTATGTTTGTGATTGTGATGACGATGATAATTTTGCAGGAACCCTAGTGCTGAAAATCTATATGGTTATACAGCAGAAGAAGTTCTTGGTCTTGATGGGATTGAAGTGCTTGTTGACCCTAGTGAGTTTGATGTGGCTAATGATATATTCAACCGTGTGAAAATGGGAGAGAGTTGGACTGGTCAATTCCCTGTTAAGAATAAGATAGGGGATAGGTTTGTAGTTGTCGCAACCGATACACCTTTCTATGACGATGATGGAAGTTTGGTTGGTGTGATTTGTGTCTCAAGTGATTCAAGACCTTTCCTTGAGAACATAGTTCCTTTTTCAGCTAGGAAGAATGAAGAAAAAGATTCAGGTGTTAATTTTCCTAGAATTGCTATTACAAATAAACTTGGTCTTGATCCAGAGCAGCCACTTCAAAATGCTCTAGCTTCTAAGATCTCAAATTTGGTTAGTAGTTGTGCTTGTGTTTTTTGATGTTTTTGTTTTTAGGGTATATTTTAGTTTGCTGTGTCTTGATTTCGTTGCAATTATTAAAACAGGCTACAAAGGTGAGTAACAAAGTCAAGTCTAAAATCCGGACTCGAGAAAATAATGTTAATGGAGGAGGGAGCGGCGAAAGTCATCATTCTGAGCACGGTTTCTCAGACTATGGTCATTCTGACCAGAGAGAGGATGGTGGTAACTCCAGTGGAGCTAGCACGCCCGCAGGAGAGGTGCCTCCGACTCCTTTTGGTTCGTTCTCTCGTGCCGAAGAGAGATCCCAAGGGAAAACTATGAGAAACTCTGGTGATGAGAGTGAAGAAAAACCTATACACAAAATCATAACTTCTAAGGCAGAAGCATGGATTCAAAAGAAAACTATGTCATGGCCATGGAAAACAAATGACCGGGAAGAATCCGAGGCAAAGAATGTTCGTGTTTCTTGGCCTTGGTTGCAGGGTGATCAAGATAAAGAGCCAGCTAACCAGAAGAACATGTCTTCTGGGTTGAAGCCTCCAGAAAGCAGGGCCGCTGAAAGTTATCAACCTGTTCAAAATGAAGCTTCAGGATCCTGGTCCTCCTTCAATGTTAACAGCACAAGTAGTACTAGCAGCTGTGGGAGTGGTAGTGGAAGCAGTTCTGCTCCCAATAATAGAGTGGATGCAGACAGTGATTGTCTAGATTACGAAATTTTGTGGGAGGACCTGACGATTGGAGAGTCAATTGGGCAAGGTAATTATGTTTTAAACTGAAATGGCATGCTAGAGAAAATCGACCCATTTATTTTCTGATAACATTTTCAGTTTTCATTTTCTAAAGTTTCTGTTTATTTGAAATTTCTAACGGCGAGATGGAAGACTCATTTAGTGAACAATTGGGATAGTGAAGATGGATGGCAAGCTAGAAAAAAAACATTTTTCAGAAACAATGTTTTGATATTTTCAAATTATTTGAAAAATGCTAGATCTGTTTTAAAAAATTGTAAATAAATGGCGAGGAAAATATTGAATTTTTATTCTCTCGTTGAAGGGAAATCACAAACAAGAAACATGGGAAGTAAATGGTCCTTGAGCTTTTATTGTATCCACATATATACCAAAAACATGTTTAAGGAATCTTGACATATTAGATGTACTTCAAGTTCTTATTTTTAATTTTTTTTCTTCTTCTTTAAGAGTCCTGATATTTGTCTCTGTGCTTGCAAAACCCAAATATTGAGTCATCAATGGTTATCATACATTGGTGTTCTATATATGTTTTCTGTTAACCTTCTATTGCTGCTTTGCAGGTTCTTGTGGAACTGTATATCATGCTCTGTGGTATGGATCAGTATGTTCTTTTCTCGAACTTTGATTTATGGTTTTAAGTTCATTTGCTATCATAGAGGATATTATACCAAGCAATTTATCAGAACTTAAGGTTTAACATAAGTTTTTCAGACATACTGTTCAAACTGTTATGCTGCAGCTTGAATTATCAGTATACTGAAGTCCTTTAATGTGTAAAATTGAGCACTGTTTAATGTATACGACAAATGTAAACCAAAATTATCTACTGCTATTCTGACTTCAGCTTATATTCATCTTTCTGCAGGATGTTGCTGTTAAGGTTTTCTCAAAGCAAGAATATTCAGAAGATGTTATACAGTCCTTCAGACAAGAGGTGCGCTCTCCAGTAGTCTAATTTGCTTATGTTTGGAAATCGACTTAATTTTAATGTTACAAGATGATGTAGTCAGCTTACATTTAAATAAAAAAAATGCTATGGGTCCTAAGGTACCTGTGAGAGGGAGAAATTGACAAAACACAACAGAATGTTGAAGTTTTCAATTTTACTACTGTTGGAAATTCCGCCTTAATTGCGGTCCGCCCCTAGTCGCCTAAATTGCGACCTTTGGTTAGCCTTCATTGCAGCCTCCAACACTTTCATTGTGTTGGCTTTGAGGGGGTGGATTTAGTCCCACGTCGGATAGATAGGATTCTTGAGAAGAGTTTGTAAAGAGGAGGCACTCCTCATCTTACAAGCCGGTTGTAAGGATGAGTTAGGCCCCAAATTTTAACAACTATGATAAGGTTTTCAGTGGAATCGTCTATTTATATATTTCTTTCCTTCATAATATGTATTGCTTTTATCATTGTCTTATACCTATCCACATGTGTGATGGATGTCAAAATTTTGGTTTTCTTTTATCATTGTCTGATACCTATCCACATTTGTGACGTGAACTCAGTCTGATCGACCTTCTGTACTCATTAGATTGTGTCATTAAGTTGGGTCATGTTCAATAAGCATCTTAAGTTCACTCACAATTGTACGAGTTTATGACTCTATCAGTGTTGTCAAATAGCAGCCATGGTGGTGCCATGGAGGATTGTGGTGGCGGGCTTTTTGCCAACTGCTATGGACATTTTGTGAAGGCTTGTGTTTAATGGCGACATAAAATGGCAAATATGTGGCCTACTGGCGGCTACCGCCATTGTTCTCCTTCCACAATCGATATCACTGGACTCTATCAAAATTGAGCTAACTTTCTTACAAAGTTGTTTCTGTGTAAGCTCAAGTAGACTCACATAGATTTGTACTGACTCACATAGAATCATGAGATTGAGGACGACTGGACAAGCCTATAGCATAATATGGTTATTTCCTCCCAGACATGCCAAAACTCCCAAAATGCAATAGGTGAATGATAAGGCTCCATAGTGAAAAAAACATTAACCTCGTAGCACTTGGCTCCATAGATGCATGCATCTAACATCCTAACTTGAGCCATACCTTCTAGCATAAATGAAGTCATAAACCTAAGAAAACTAGCAAACTCATTGTTGCAGGTTTGCAGTGAACCCAACATGGAAATTAGTTAGATGAACCCAACTTTGATGAGCTGAAACGTAGCCCTAACGAGCTGAACCCACCTTCCTTCATTCTCTAGTTATTTTGAACCCTGTTATTTGTCAATCTGACCATCAACTTTGAACTTATTGTGCTCCTTTTGTGTGCTGTTTTGTGAGCTTACTTTGTGAATTAGACCATCAATCAATTTTAAATTGTGCTGCTATTTTTGTGTATCAAATTGTGTTTAGGTATCATTTCAAAAAATTGTGTTTAGGTATTATGATGGGTTTGTTAAGCACTAAATTTTGTATAACCATGAATTTATGTAGTTTCTTTAGTTAAGCAAAAAATTGTGTTCGCTTAGCCAAAATAGATTGATAAAATATTCATTCATGCTACCCAGAGAGAGTCTCTGTTCTTGTCATACACTCATATTTATCCTTTCCCTTGCAATTACTTTAATTAGACTTCAATATATTTTGATTACGTGGATGCATTGTATTGGTGGGTTAACCTGGACTACATTGTAGTAAATTGAAACTGTTTTGTTTCGTAATTGGAGGGATACCGAATTCATATTCATAATAATGGAGCGACATATAGAGTATATTGTTTGTGTTACATTGCTATCTTAGAATATGGCCAATGTAGAGCTATATGCGTAAGAAACAAGAACTTGTTCCGTTGCCCTTGTACTTTTCTCTTTGATTACTTTGTGTAACATTGATTTGAGTGTATACTCTGTGTAAAGGTGTCTCTCATGAAAAGACTTCGCCATCCAAATATTCTTCTCTTTATGGGCGCAGTGACTTCACCTCAGCGTCTATGCATTGTAACAGAGTTTCTCCCACGGTTCGTCCTGAACTTAATTTTGATATGTCATGAGTATTTTGATTCTAATTTATTGTGCCATATTCCTCAATTTTGATAGTTGTTGCATTCATTTGTGTTTTTATCAATTCAGCGGAAGCTTATTTCGTTTGCTTCAGAGAAACACGTCCAAACCTGATTGGAGACGACGAGTTCACATGGCGGTAGATATTGTGAGTGATTTTAAACTGAGTTATTAACAAAATCTCATAGATAGATATTCATTCTTATGGCGCCGATGTTTACTATTTCTACAGGCACGAGGTGTAAATTATCTTCATCATTGCAACCCTCCCATCATCCATCGAGATTTAAAGACTTCAAATCTTCTAGTTGACAAGAATTGGACTGTGAAGGTCTCTCACTTGTCACTTTTCTTTTAATTGTCCATATGTTGAATTATAGCTTTTTTTCCTACTTAGATACACTTATTCATATCTAAGCTGAACAGGTTGGTGATTTTGGTCTTTCACGTATCAAACATGAAACCTATCTCGAGACTAAGACTGGAAAAGGAACGGTAGGCTTATATTTTTATGTCTTACTAGATCTGTTTGAAATTAGTCCCTTTAAATTGCCGGCGTGTGAAAATATCTTACTGATTCTCCTTGCATTTTTCTGCTTTGTAGCCTCAATGGATGGCACCAGAAGTTCTCCGTAACGAACCCTCAAATGAGAAGTGCGTATGCTTTTATACCCTCAATTGCTCTATCTCTTTATTTTGTATTGTTACTAAAATTCCACTTTGGATATCTATTTTTTCTGCTTGGGAAATTCAGGTCCGATGTTTACAGCTTTGGGGTGATAATGTGGGAACTTGCAACAGAAAAAATCCCTTGGGATACTCTCAATGCAATGCAGGTACTGTTTTCACTTTCATGTGTACATGAACCACAGAAATTTATAAAATTAAATCGATGCACAAAGTGATGTAATAGTTAAGCGTATTAAATGAAAAACCACTGCACAATGGATCAATATAATGTGGCAGTTTTTATTGTCATCTCTGGTTCCAAAATGTTTCACTGTCTATTTTGAGCTTGGCTGGTATATACATTAATGACAGTTTCTCTAACTTTTGCAGGTTATTGGAGCTGTAGGATTTATGAACCATCGGCTAGAAATTCCGGAAAATATTGATCCACAGTGGGCTTCTATTATCGAGAGTTGTTGGCATACGTGCGATTTCTTGAAACTCTTATATTTCTAACATGTTTATATTTTTCTGACTGCTCTTAATTTCCAAACTCAAATCTTATCAACCTTTGGAGAAAAAAAAATACTTAACATGGATTTTCATATTTCTTTCAATGGATACTTATTTAAAGACCAACTTCACATACTTTTCATATTAAACATTACTGGTCATAATATGCTATTAACTTACAACTCTGTCTATTACTATCAGTGATCCGGCTCTCCGACCAACATTCCAGGAACTTCTGGAAAGGCTTAAAGAACTTCAAAGACGGTATGCCATTCAGTTCCAAGCAGCCAGATCTGCTGGTGGGGATAAGACTCAAAAAGAGTCCTAGCCGATCCATCTTTTGAGAGTTTTTTCTTTTTGTCACTCGCGGGGGCTGATGTATAAGGATTCTTTTGCACATACCTTACAAACTCATTCCTCATGAGAAGATGAGTTGGTACAAACAGCTGGTCTTGAAGCTCCACAACATTAATTCTTGCCAAACTATTGTAGTTATTTTGTGTTATCATAGAAGATCTTAAACTGAATAGTGCTGCACTGTGTTTGGAGTCTTGTGAATGAGTTTCTTATTATTCTCTTCTTTGTAATGTAATTTTATATGGAAAATGTTTGTACCCCTTTTAATTGTACAAAAGGTAGAAAAAAAGGTAAAGAAAACAAAAGAGCTTTCATTTTACGACATAGAACTGACACTTTTTAGTTCCATTATCCTTGTTGTTTATCCACAATAACTTGAAGAGGTTTGTGAATTTTTTTTAGGCTAAATTGCATTTTTGGTCCCTTAACTATTTAGATAGGATCGCTTTGATCCCTTAATTAAAATTCGATTTATTTTGGTCCCTTAACTTCTCTCCGTTACATATTTTTGGCTTTTTCGTTAGTTTTAATTCATAAACATTAGATTTTCTTCATCTTCTTCTCCTCTTTTTCATCTTCATATCATCTCCATCAACCTTACAAGAATCTCAGAAAAATTTCAGAAGAAAATGAAAGACATGGTATAGATCTAGTCATATCATTGCCTAACATTACTAATCAACCTCGCAAAACTAAGCTATGCAAATGATTAAAGATTTGAAGGACATTCATCATTTATTTTTTTTTATCAAAACAAGCGATTTAATGATCATTTTGATAAACAAAAAAAAAGCTGAATTTCCTCCAAGCTTTTGTTAGTAAACAACAAATTAATTCCAAGAGAACCCAAGGTGGAAGCATACCTAAATTGTAAAGCATAACCAATAGCATTCGAAAGAGACAAACCTTCTGGGTTTTCCTCGGTAATTGGTTCAACTCGATCGGATGGGTCTGTCTGTAAAAAAAACATCAATGGGATCACTTTCATAGGCCTTGACTACTCAAACTTGGCTGCAAATTTTACAAAACCATAACCCATAGATTGGCCAGAGTTCCTACAATGACATCAATAATCAAATATGAAGCATAAACACCGTGCACAGTACATGAACACTAACATGTCCAATAAAATTTTGAGAAAATGAATGACATTATTTAATGTAATTATATGTGGTCGGTGTTAGGCATTGACAACCATTGGACACACATTTAACTTGAAGTATCGCTGTTACTTAGATAATCGACGCGTAAGTAGGTCCCATCCATGAACCATCATATATACTTTAAATTGCTGACCGTGAGGGTATGAATAAGGACATCCTTCTAGTCGTCAGTGGCCGGCGGCGGCGGAGGTTGCCAGATGCTGGGAGGAGCAATGTCATGTCCAGGTGCATCATTTGAATCTGAAATTTGAAATATTCTATTGTGCGAAAAAACTCAAACACTAATTCTAAAATGATAATAACTAGTTGGGGTTGAGTCAAAGCCAAAACTGGAAGTAAAAGTGGAGGAGGTGAATGAGGTTAGGTTAGTCACGGGTTCCATTATTGGTGCAACGGTAATTACGTGCCAACAATTAAGGTGGTTCTGAATATAAGCAATTCTCCAAATCGTGAGGTGGATTTTTATGGGCACGATATCATTAACCTCGACACAATATTTTTTACCATAAAATCCACCTCATTCACCTGATCGATTTATTACGAGGAAGCTGATACTCAGGTGGATTTTATAGGCGCAATATTTTAGCCGATAAAATCCACCTCATTGATTTATGAAGAAGTTGATAATCAACGTTCTAGTCGTTTTACATTAAGCGGAAGGTTTATCGAAAAGTTAGTCTAGGACACAAGGGCCATCACTTCATTATATTAGTATTTAGATAATTAAATTATAAATATTTATCATAAATTAGTAGCTACCCAACTCATCTCTAATTTTATTTTTTAGTTAGTCTAGGACAAGGGCCATCGCTTCACTTATATCTATAATCTTAGTTCTATTTTTTAGCAGTCTAGTATAGCTTAAAAAAAGTTATGTTCCGTAGACTTTATATTTATTAGCCTTAAAATAAACCCGCTGCAAAAAATTTCAAGCATTAGAGAATGGATGGTTGCATTTTATCCCCTCATTTCCTGAAAAAAGGCCTATCTGAACGTAGAATCCAAGAGGTTTTAGTTGAAAAATGCCGATCAAATGTGGCATCGGAAATTATCTTCTGATACATGGGGACTTTTTCGAGCAATGTGGGGGCCGATAGAGCAATTCCCTAGAGAAGGTACACTTTAAATTCAAATAAAAAACATCTAATCCAAATTGTTCCTTTGCTCCAAGAATACAAACTCCTTTCTCTAAAATTATAACACCTGGTACTTACCTGGTTTGAGATAATTTTTCTTTATGGACTATGGTTTGAGATTTTATCACAACTAAAGTGCGAGCAATAAAATAGTTGGATTGCCCAACAAACAACAAAGTATGGAATGACAAAACCATGGAAGACTGTCACATTTGAGTGGAAACTAGTACAAGAGGGCATGATGATGACAAACTACATGTCCAACAAGCAAGCACACGTAGATGAGAAACTTTGGTGGAATCTTCATGAAGCACCATGCTTCACCATTAAGATAATAGGAACTTTTTTTGGACCAGAAAATTTGAGGGATAGTTCAGATTTCCAATGAACTATATCATATCATCTCATACCATATCATAGTATACACTGAGGTTCAAATTTCAATGCAAAATAATAAATATAAGCTAAAATAAATCACATTCTGAAACATTTGCCCTTGTTTGTTTCTACCACACTAGTGAAGCAAATGACGAATGGCAGCGACTGCATCACCTTTATGCTCACGCAAGGTCCTTTCAGCCACCTTTTTGTCCAACTGTTGTATAAGAAAAGTATGTTAATTGATTGGAATGTAAACTTTTAGATGGATTTCAGTACATTCTGTTGAAGAAGTTACCTCTAGTTCGTTTGCAATTATATCAACATCTGCTGCATTTATCTTAACAGCGGCTAATTCTTTCTCCCTATGATTCAATCAAAATACATACCACAGTTTAGAGAGACAAGGAATTTTTTTTACAAATATAGGCAAAACAGGAGGTACAATGGAGCTTTGAATTCTTAATTCTATACATAACTTCAGGGGACTTTTTGAAATATATAATCATGTTTCACTCATGTTAAATTAAACCTTCGGAACTAAACAAGTACTTCATATTTTAAGTAGTAATACAATATATATACCAGAACATAAAAAGGTACATCATTACAATGCAAAGGAAAGCAAAACTTGGATATTAAACATTAAACAGTGTAAACAGCTAAAAGTACCGATCTTTGTTGCGCAAATGAATTGTGAAAATATCAAAATAAGAACAAAGGCACCTCCTATGCTTTTAGACATTTCAGAGTAATACTCAAGTTGAAAACTGGCACAGTTTTTAGGGTGGGGAAGAGAGAAAATGATACCAAACCTATTATTAAAATTTAAGCACTTTGGCTTGAGGTTCCCCGTTCCTAGTACTTACACTAGCTTGTAACACACCCAAAGACTATATAAAGTAATGGTGTCTATGCCACCTTTGCATCGTAATGGGGATAGGATCTAAGTATAAGATCGGTTATATAAATTAAAAGATGCCATAATGCCTGCCACGTACTATGTCCAAAGACAACCTATTTACCTTTAAATCTCTATGGATTGACCAACAATTTAATGGACTTCCGCTATCTCTTACTGTATGACTCCCTTCTATCTTCTCAACACTCCTAACCATTGCTTATACAGGTTTTCTCCGCACATGCCCAAACCACCGAAGACCGAAACTCTAACATGTTTTCTACAATATGAGCTACCTTATCTCTCTCTAATCATTCAACTTCTATTCCCATATTTTTCTTCGTAGCCAGCAATCCGTTATAAGATTCTCATCTTTAAGCACTAAATTTTCTTGTTGGTTGTATACCATCCAATATTCAATTCCATGCAATATTACAAGTCTTGTAGCTGAGCAGTAAATTTTCCTTCAGGTTTGATTAGTACTTCTGAGTTTCTTAGTACACATGAAACATTCCTCTATTTGATCCACTCTACTTAGATCCTATCCCCAGCATTTTAAAGGTGTTTGTGCCACCTTTAACCGAATCCACTTATTTATTACCCAGCGAATAGCCCCATCAAACCAAAAGGCCTAATGGTCTTTCATCATCTGTATTCCATGTGTAATATACCCCCAAATTCAAAATTAGCAATTTATCTCAATCTGTTTGCAACAACCAAAACAGTTTTTCACAAGGTGGGGTCGGCTACATAGATTAACTGATACCATAAACCCCTTCCATGCATCAAGTTCCAAGATAAATTATTTACCTCTAAATCTCTATAATTTGACCTATAGTTTTTCTTGGACTCCCTCTATCTCTTACTACTTATATAGGTTTTCTACTCACATGCCAAACAACCTAAGATGGGACTCTGCCATGTTTTCTACAATGAGGGCTACTCTCTCTAATCATTGAAATTTCTATTCCTATTTTTCTTTGTAGACACTAATCCAATACAAGATTCTCATCGCTACAACACTAAATTTCCTTCTTGTACCATCCATACTGATATTTATGCAGGATTACAAGTCTTGTGTGCAGTAAAATTTTCCTCAAGGAAGGAGTGGTACTTTTAAGCTGCTTATTAGTATTACACAGGACACATTCCTCCTTTTCATCAACCCGCTTAGATCCTATTGTTTACATCTTCCTCTATCTTTTCATAACTTTGGATGAAGGATCCATGGTACTAAAAACAATGAATTGCGGCATTGTATGCTCCTCTAATTTCCATCTTTAAGTTAGAATTGCATTCCATATACTTATTGTACTTAGGTTCTGTTTGAATTGGCTTATTTGAGTTTATCTACTGACATAAACACTTACTAGCCATGACATGACACTGTTCAAAAGAACTTATGAAAAAAACTTATGACATGTCCATAATATGTTTTAAGCTTATTTTCATAAGCTCTTGACTCATGAACACAGTTTGACTAAATTTTATCATTTGTTATAGAAATAGGTTATTCATAAGCACATATATGATAAATTGTTTAATTACAGTTGTTTATCCAAACTGGGCATTAGGTGGGAATATTGTGTTTCCAACCTTACCTTTACATCTCTACATTTCACTTAATTTTTCTCCCAATCCTCCAACTTACCACCATCTAATTTAACACAATAGCTGAAATCATATGTAGCTGAAATCACATGTGTCGGTGTCAGACACCGACGCGTGTCCGACACCGGGACACACCTAATCTGAGGAGTGTCCATACTTCATAGGGTGAGAGTATTGTGTTTACAAGCCTTATCTTCCCATCTCTACACTCTCACTTAATTTTAGATCAATTTAAGATCCACTTGTAAAAAAACTTAATACAATAGTTGAAAACACAAATTACCCATATAGAAAAAATTAAACTTTATGGAACTAAACGTTTATTTCAAACTTACAAAAGTTAATCCTACACCCCCTCCCCCAAAAAGCTACACCCCTTCTAATTCCCAATAACTAAAAACCACATTCTCCAAAAATTCCACACAGAGAAACAATACATCAAAAACCCACAAAGAAAAACTGAATCAATGTTAATTTTTGTTTACCTCAAACGCATAGCATTCCAATCAGCTTCAGCAGAAGCAGCAATGGAAGCCATGGCTTCTTGAACACGGGTAGAATCAAGCTGACGATCTTCAACGCGGTCAGTGAGTTTATCGAAGGCTTTACTCTGCTGTTGCATGTCTTTGGAGTCAACCACCATCTCCACTCCTTCGTCTCCACCCTCCATTTTTCTTCTTCTGTTCTTTTGCCCTGGAAAATTTCAGAAACGCTAAACTAAACGGTGAGGATGTGTTTTTATAATGCTCGGCGATATACCAAGGTTTAAAATTAAATGCATTTGTACCCGGTAAGTGGATACTCCAAAATGGAAACCTATCGGTATCGGATACCGATACTCGCAGATACCTACTCACAAATTATCGTAATTAATTATTTTAATTTTTAAAAATTATTTTATGGGATACTTATATGATACTCCACAAATACAGAAGAATACTTTCAAGATACTTCACATAAACATATCTTAGAAAAGGATGAACGGTGAAAAAGTGAAACAATGTTGTAAAAGTTGAGTATAAATGTATATGATTCAATTTTAGATATGCATCAATAGAATTGTTTTTGATGAACCACTTAAAATTATACTTATTGTGGATGAAGGTAACAAGAGAAAGGTGATTCAGTTAATCAACCTTGGATAAAATTTATATTGAGTTCTTTGAATGATGCTTCTCTCGATATCCCAACATATGAAAATATAATATGGATTATAAGAAAACTTAACCTTTTTTTATTTTGATCGCATGTATTATTTATTTTAAATTGTGACTTTTATAATAATTTAATAGTGAAGAGTAATCAATGTTTATTTTCACCAAGTATTTTATATACATATAAGTTTTATTATAAATTTTTCGTTACCGTATTATAACCTTATCGTATCCTAAATTTAAAAAAATCCGCATACCCGTATCGTACCCGCACCCGTACCCGTATTTGGGCTTCATAGATTTGAACCCTACAACTTTTAAAAACATACGATTTTAGCCCTCTTACTAAAACATAAGGAAAATTGTTGTTCACACAAGTTACAAGGTTGAAACACACATATAAAAGACGCAAATACCCCTTGGCAGTTAATTGCCGAGGATTTCCAAATCCGACTGCAGTTAACTGCGGAGGTTTTTTGGCAGTTAACTTCCGAGAAAATGTTTCATCAGATGAAACAACCACCTGCTCCCCTTACACACTATTTCCTCATCAACTTTCATACCACCTCCATAATCCCCCAAATCCAATACTTTTTTTTTTCAAATCTTGCTCCAAAATTATTGAAGCATCAAGCATAAGAGGTATCGACACACTTTTGACCTAAAAAAATAGGTATTAAGCATTTTAATCGATTGATTTTTTTTGCTGTTTTTGGGGTTTTTTTACGTCAATTTACGTATAGAACTGTCATGGGGACCTTGGCAGTAAACTACCAAAGTAACTTCGGCAGTCAACTGCTGACGAAAACTTAGATAAAACGCTGCAAAGGCAGCTACTGCCTTGTTGCACTAATTTTTTTTTTCCTTTGGTTTTTTTTGTTTTAATTCATTATGGCATTGATGTTTATGCATTAGTTAGTTGTTAATTCATAGTTTTGTGCTATTTAATTATAGTAATGGTGATAACACGAAAGATGATTCGGGAGAGACAAAACCAAATTTTGTCAAAAAATCCGGAGATGTCAAACCGCCTAAGGTTGAAGCCAAACCAAACATTGATGGAGCTTCCGTCCATGTTGAAGCTTCTAAATATGTCGACTCCGGTGTCCTCCCACTTTATGCCCACGAAGTTGACACTCCATGCGGAAGATGGGGAAGATTCTATTTCACTTGATCTTCCTCAATCACTTGGTCTTTAATGAGTGATTTTTGTTCGGTCATTTTTTTGGTAGAAATTACACCGACGTATATTTTGGGGTCGAAATTATGACGCCAATTTTTTGTGGCCAATATATAACTAACATTATGTAATTTATATAAATATATGATAATATGACTTTTATGTGGTGAAACTAGTGCAATACTTATTTATTTGTTATTAATGTTTGCGCATTTTATATATACATTTTATTGATTATTACGTTTCGTTTAATTTCATCCTAATGTATGATTTTTTCATAAAGCTTTTGTGAAATGAAACATGTCTGAGGTTGCAAAAATTGAAGGTTGTGTTAGGTACTCCGCTTTTAAAAAGACAATTAAGGTTATAATAACGTCGACCGACTCTCTTGATGATTTGAAGGCACAACTTAACACATATTTTGAGCATCTTGGTGAAAATCTATATACACGTCACTTATTTGGTCAGATGCCATGCATAGACCTAGGAGAAGATAGAGATGAATACGCATGGAAAACGGCAAGCTATATGCCTTGGCTTATTCGCGACGATAGCGACGTCGGATTTATGTTTCGGAATATGGTGGAAGATAATATATTATATATGTATGTTCGTTCCATCTGCAACTGCGTAGAGTGTCACTAGAGATTTAATTTAACGATATGTAATTTGTTGTTTAATTATGGACACTCTTTAATGTTTTCATGAATTTCAAACATCCGTGTAATTTTAACTCTATGTTGGATTGATTTAATTATGGATAACTGTAAAAAATAATTCATTTTTCTTGTTTATGACTGAGTATAAATATTGTATGAATAGTATTACCTCTTAAAATGCTCTGGTTGAGTTACAGGTAAAAACTGGCCGAAAATGGTTTGGTTCAATTATGCAGAACCCACTGTCTGCATAATTGTTTTCCTCGGCAGTTAACTGTCGATAGAATACTGAAACCGGCTGCAGTTAACTGCCGAAGAATAATGAAACTGACGGCAGCAAACTGCCGAAGAGTATTTGCATCTTTTATATGTGTGTTTCAGCCTTATAACTTGTGTGAACAACAATTTTCAAACAAAAGGGATTAAGGCTAATATTAAGACTGCAATTTAGCGTCAAAAACAAAAAAAAGAAAGATTGTAATTCATTCATGTTTTGGTTTGGACCTGGGCTTCCTTGGTTTATTGGGCTGGATTTAAGCCCATCGTCCATGGAATTCCAACCAACAAGAAAATTACACTTCTTACTTTAAAAATTGTTCTTAGACACCCCGAAAATACCTATATATCTCAAATGCAAATTTTTGGTCCTTAACCAGCAAATTTTCTTGATTGTTTGAGAATTGTTGGGGATATTTATACAATTTCGGGGTGTCTGAGAATAATTTTTGAAGTGAAAAGAGTAATTTTCACCCAAAAAAGCCATATATGTTTAGGATGTTTTTTTGGTTTTCAACAAAAACATAAAATAGAAAAATTACAGAAAGTTTAGATGAGTTGAGTTCTGAGAACTCTTTGAGGTCAAAGTAGTTTAGTAGTTGAGCTCACAATCTTGCGACCACACAAAACTTAGTGTTTAGCTTCTTTTGATGATTGCAATTCAGTCAAATCTTTATTTCTCTTCTAATATTATAAAACTGTATAAAAAAAATTAAGACGGTAAATTTAAGTGAAAATTTTCAACGTGAAATGTACTTTTTTTTGGAATAATTCAACCTGAAATGTATAACAACTTAAATGATAAAATGCTTAATATTTTGAATCATGTGTCATATTTATTAAATATTTTATATCATTTGAGACCAAAAATCGCCATTTTTGGAACAAAAATATGAGTTGAGATAAAATTTGCTAATAATGTGATATTTGAGGAATCAAAATGTTTGATATTAAAAAATGGAGTTATTTTTTTAGTGATAAAACAGGGAGACAAAGATGCAATTAAGCTAAAAATGATTTGGACAAAAAATATGCACATCATTTAATCATTTTAAAATCTTCCAAAAAAATATTTAATCATTTTAGAAATACATATCAATAAATTCATTCATTCATTCTTCTTCTTCTACTTTTTTCTGTTCATTTTTTGAATGTGTGCCTAAATCTTGCGACCACCTAAGGTTTCTATTATCAATATCTTTATTATTTTTTTGACAAAATCAATATCTTCATCTTCAACACATCTATAATGTCAATTATTAATTTATTTATGAACAATTATTGTTATTTACTCTCCACTCTAAAGTTTTTTTTAAAGGAAAACGCTGAATGGTACGGGAAGGTGTCCAACGAAATTTCACGGAGCAATAAAAATTGATTATTTTATTCTTTATACGCCTTTGTTTAAGCAGATTTCAACAACCATTTGACTTCTTAGCACA
>Ga0228710_1000674_pt1 | contig 45905 bp, 22 predicted proteins | sample MedpolnodulmetaG_FD_177995 | JGI IMG/M metagenome (GOLD analysis project Ga0228710, IMG submission 177995) | Root nodule microbial communities from Medicago polymorpha collected in Santa Monica, California, United States - pink nodules | ecosystem: Host-associated > Plants > Roots > Nodule... | reverse complement strand
TAATAATCAATATACAAAAATAATAAAAGAACAACAATTGCTCTTGATTATTAATATAATTCCACCACTACCTTTCATATTTTTTATGTGTTTTTGCTTTGGATTTTATGAATGAAAGAAAAAACATTTGCAGTAAGCCATTCGTGTTCAGATAACATTTTAAGGATTTTATTATTTGGTTTGCCCGTTTGTGTTTTAAGGGTATTTGTACAAATGCTTGATGTTGTTGGTGGAATGGTGGGTGATTGAGGCATGGTGGAGAGAGAATGGAAGTGGAAGACAAAGTGAAAAAATAATCAAGTGTTGGTCGACCATATGATAAGAATGTGTTTCTCATTTGATCTAATGGACAAAAACAACTCCCATTTCCCATGCTAAACCCCACCAGAATTTTAAGTCTCTCTTATTCCAAATACATTGCACAAGGGGCAATGCATTATGAATACTACTCTTTACCCAGCACATTTTGCTCGCGCCCAACTGAAATACCGAAAATACCCCTGCGTGAGTTAACTCACGTAGGTGTTAAATCTGCGCAACTTAACTCACGTTGCGTGAGTTAATTCACACAGAAAACACTTGCAGGAGTTAACTAACGCATGTGTATTTTCGAAATTTCAGTTGAGCGCGAGCAAAATGTGTTGGGTAAAGAGCAGAATTCATGCATTATAACACTCATTAGTTCATATATTTTGTTATACTAATTAGGCCCACTCAACTATATACACCCACTCATTTATTCTCTTCACCCATTAATAATGAAAACTAATTTTATTTTACTCACTCGTAACTAATGTTATCTCAAAACTATTCATTGTAAACTATTATCATTTTTCTAAAATGATTAAAATAAAAAATCAATAACTAAAATATAACCTTTTATATTACTTCTAAATCAAATAAATACGTATAAAATTATCACACCATAACAACTACACATATAAGGAAAAATAATCAAAATATTACTAAGACACCAAGATAATTATTTATAAAATAAATAATTAAATGAGATGATAGTTAGAAATAATTAAATAAAATATGCACACAATTCTTATTAATTCACAAGATGTCACAATAGTAAGCAACATACATGTACAAATAAAATCACTTAAAATAATAACCAGAGATTTATACCATGAACATATATTATGGAAAATTTAGGGTGTTACAAAGGTGACTCATGCTTTGAAATGTTCCTCACCCTACAAAGTATGAGTTTTAACGGAGTTTTGGACCAATTCAGATTATATAATTTGAATGTTCATCACCTTACAAAATACGAGTTTTAACGCAGTTTTTAGACTAATTCAGATTATATAATTCAAACAATTTTGGGATTGTATTAAATTATATATCCAAACTAGTTCATGGTGTGTACGGTGGCTTGCTCAACAAGACTGAGTTATAGGACACATTTCTTTTTGGCTGATTGGCAACACTTGACTTGTTAGAGTAACCTTGACCACGTTTTTTTACCCAAATTTAATGACTATTACACTCTAGCATCTATTCTTCACAAATTTCTTTATATAAATACTCATCTATCCTTTACAAATGTTCATTCTATCTCACATTATCTTCTTTTCTTTTATAAATTTTCTCTACAATGTTCCATCATTGGACTTTCATACAAGGATTCTCTTATTTTTATTTAGGGGTAGTATGAATGATAAAAGAGTAATGTCTCACTTTACAAATTGGCATCCTATGTCGGAGTGTAAGTTTGCTCTATCTTTGTGTAAGGTTGCTCATCAGAGTCTCTTTCTTCCACCAAATTTCGCTTTATCCATCCTCTTTTCCCTTACTAGGACGTGAGATGAAACGAACTTTACCTTATCCTCTTTCCCCCCTCCATCTTCTTCCACCAGAGATTTGACACTTTAAATATCTAATAATTTCTTGTAATAAACATTATGTTAATGTAACATATTGATCAATTAATGTAATTTTTATCATGTCTATCTCTTTACATTTATTTTATATTTTTTCATTCTCAATTATGTTATCATAATATCCTAAAATCATAATAACATATGCCACAATTGTTATGAAATTTTGGGCAAAACAATATTTCAAATTATATAATCCGAAACCCCTAAAAAAGAGTTCAAATTATATAATCCAAATAAAAACAATAGGACGCGTGAGAAGACCATAAAATACAAAAAGTAAAAGCTTTTACAAATAAAACCCTAAGCCCATTACAATCGACATAATCTTTCTGTGTATTTAGCAGACTTGCATTGTTGCATATCAATTCACATAGTAAATTTTGTCTCTCAAAAACACAATTCTCTTCTTCATTCTACTCCTTCAAAGCTGCAACTACGTCATTTTGATTTTTTTCTTTTAACTTTTTAAGTAGAGCAAACACGATCTGACTTATGTAAAAGGCCAATCCTGATTTTCACCTAATTTTTCAATTCTAACGTACAATAGTTTTTAAGGGCAATGAGACCAAACATATATTTGATCGCCAATTCAATCAATCGGTCTAGCCCAATTTTTATTACCTTGAAGATAAGCTGTCATATAATTTGTAAAATATACCAAATCTTAAAAAACTTAAAGTTAAATATGTTTTTGATTCTATAGATACTCTAAATTTTATTTTTAACTTCTACAAAATAAAATCGCAGTTTTTAGTCATTGTAACATTTTTCTTTTAACATTTTCAATTACAAAAGATGCTGAAGAATTATGTACTAAAAAGTACAATTTTTTCTTAAAAATAAAAACTTATAAACATATCTTAAAAATATAAAAGAAGAGCAGTTCTGCAGGCAAAATCTGCAAAAAACCCTAAGCAAATTCTTCCCAATTTAACTAGGAGCTCATGTGGAGGGAAAACCCTAGGGTTTAAATGGGGAAATTTACTTTGCTGCCCTTCAGGCCATGTGCAAGTGCCTTGGGAACCAAGTTGCTTGGTGTGTGAAGGAAATCTGCATGGATAAATGAGCACAAGTTAACTAGGCTTGAGCAATGATGGTTGTGGGATTTAACCGTACACTTGGCTGAAGAATTGGATTGGAATTTTGAAATGAATGCTTGGGATAGCCTCAATTAGCTAATAAGCATTTAACCATACACCTGGCTGAATATTTGATTTGCATGTTTGAGATTGCTCTCTTCCTCTTTCTATATAAAGGAATGTTGTGCTTTCACAAACCACAACACATCAACTACATTTCATCTCTTAAAACAAAAGTAAGCGATGGAGAATTTTGGAAACTTCACAATGTTTGCTAAGGATCGTGAGGCTGCTGGTGCTGTATGCATGAGGAAAGGTATGTTTTGATGACTTATTTTATCTGTTGAGTGTTTTATTCATGACCTGAGTTTGATTTTGCTGCTTAGATTTGTAATATGCAAGACATGTTCTCATGTTGATGACATGGTTGGTTTTTTTGTTGAAGTTCTTATCTGTGTGTTTTTCGCCTCATGAACTGTGTGAATTCAAACTCTCAAACACTAAGTGGTTTGTGGTTGTTGGTATTTAAATGATATATTGTTTCAAATGACCCTCTTGTGCAAGAATATTGATGAAAGGTGTTAATGAATAACTTTTGGATGATGCATGATTTGATGAAAGGTGTTTTGTATAGTACTGATGGGTATTCTTTAAGTTGAAACTTCAGCAATGTGCACTTTTTTTTCACATACCTCAGGTGTTGTGTTTTTTATGTTCTCTTATGCGTGCATCTTCTCTTTGATCTCAACAGTTCAAGGCAATGCTGGTGAGGAGATTGACAGACGTGTTATGAGGGATTTGGTTAGCCTTCGGACATTTCACATGGAGTACGACAAATGCTCTGTGAGTTGGTTTGCTTACTACTTTTCAATTCATTTCTTTGAGTGTGTGATCCATTAAGATTGTGTTTTTAATGGTGTGTTTAGTTGGCATCGTGCTTGATTTAAACATAATATATGTATGAATAATAGCAACAGACTAGATGCATTGGACTATATTATAAACCTTTAAGCATTTGATTTGAGTTTCTTATCAAAATATGGTGCTAAGATGCCTTTGATTTATCTTGAGATTTAGATGGTCATTAACATAGTTGGATGGAGGTCATTGTTTTTGGTTTTTTCTTCTGCTCATAAGTTAAAGTAATCCATGATTATTGACCATTTATGCAGCGTAAGGGAAGGATGCCTGCTTGCTTTGCAAGAGGTTTTGGATTACAAGTAGGGCCATATGTTATGCTGCGTGATCGTAATCAGAATGAGATTGAGGTTGCTATTGAAAAAGATAATGGGAAAGTCTATTTTGCTAAACACTAAGCATTCAGAACCGTGAATCTGTTGGTGCGATATGTTTGATGAAAGGTATGAATATCTTTTTGATGCTGCATGTTTTATGTTTTTTGTATCACTAGAATTTGTTTCTGCCATTGAGCCTTCAACTATGCATTCAGAACCTCTTTCTGCAACTGTGGTGTTTAGGTTTGTGTGTAAAATCTTATATCTGTACTTTTTATCTCATGAAAGGTGTGAAAACAAAATCACAAACACTGAGTGGTTTATGTTTATGTGTTTATGGTTTTTGTTACTTCCATTGAGTCTTCAGGAATGTACTCCAAACTTCCTTCTGCAACTGTGGTGTTTAGGTTTTCGTTTAAAATCTTATATCTGAACTTTTTATCTTATAAAATGTGTGAATCCAAAATGACAAACATGAAGTGGTATATGGTTGTGTTGCTTCTATTGAGGCCGTTTTTTTATCTTATTTATTTGTGCATCTTTCGTCTCATGTCAACAGCCGTTAGGAGGGATTTGGTTAACCTTTCAGTCTGCAAGAGAGCACATAGTTTTCATAAACTCAAAATCACCAACAATTGGATGATTTGAAGAGAAGTTGACATTTCTCATGGTGCTGAGGCCATCAGTGAAAAGAGTACAGTTTTGCATGATTATATTTATTATTAGATGAAAAATGAATTGATATTGATTTTGGGTAAACCAAACTTGCAGGTAAATAGCTTTGTTCCAAAGGTAGTGACAATAGTCTCTATGCACAAGTATAAGGAGTTTGTGTGTTTTGTGGAAGAAATTCTATAGACTTGGCTATATTAATTCCTAAGGTAGAGGAAAACCATGCTTGCAAGCAATGAGATTTGCTAGAATTCTAATGATTATAATATCCATACATAAATCTTTTTTGAATGTTATTGGATTAACTCTAAAGGTCATGATATTGGCAAGCACCCTTGATTTTATACAAACCAAGTTTGCAAGGAATTAAATTTGTTGTCAATGTCCTCATTGCATTGTCTACACAAAAGTTTATGGCTTTGGTGTTTCTTTTAGAATAAAATCTGTAGCTTTGGCTCTAGAATGACATTTGTCAGAGTAAACTCATGCTTGCAAGCAATAATATTTGCTAGACTTTTAATGATTGTGTGTTTTATGGAAGAAAACCATGCTTGCAAGCAATAAGATTTGCTAGGATTCTAATGATTATAATATCCATACACATGTCATATTTGCATGCTATTGGATTAACTCTAAAGACCATTATTTTGGTAATAAGTCTTGATTTAGGGGAAACCACGTTTGCAAGGAACTATATTTGTTGTCAATGTCCTGATTACACTCTACACACAAGTTTATAGCTTTGGTGTATCTCTTAGCAGAAAATCTGTAGCAGAAAATCTTTAGTGTTATATTATGCCCTCCATCATATATTACTATGTAATCATTTTCGTGTTTCACTCCACCTGATTTTATATCCATTTGATGTATGATCCTTTTCTTTTTCTTTTCTTTTTGTGATGAGTTTGGTTGACATCATGTTTGTTTGGAAGAAAATATATATGTTTGAAGAATAACAATCCATTTGATGCATGATATTCTATAGGTAAACTTTGATTAATGCTAAGTTTGTGTTTAGTTTAAGTGTCTGAAATCCGGTTATTTTATGATGGCTTTCTAACTAAAGTTAATTGAGATGCATCCGGGCACTTATTCACTCTTCTATATATGATGATATGTTCTAAAAAAGTATGTTACTGTCATGTGACTGTGTGATTGACTAAATGACCATATCATCTCTAAGAGGCACCAATTAGAAAATGAAGAGTTAAATCGCACATCATAAGTGTTGAAGGATCATATGCAAAGTATCATGAATACGAGTGCTTGACTATGGTTATAATATATGGCTTGATAACTTGACTATGATTTTTTGTAAACGAACCGCAGTTATGACAGAAAACGCCCAGCCTCAGCTCCTAACAGAAACCACAGTTTTGAAAACGCCCTGCAGCAGAAAACATAACTGTCATCAAATCTTTTTCTGCTATATTGAGAAACCGCAGTTTTGAAACCGCATTTATGTTTTCTGCTATATGCGTGTTGATAGCAGCTAGAAGGCAACTGCCGACGCCGCATACCTCAGCCTCAGCCTCTCAATTCAAACAGAAGCCAAAACACTAACACAACAAACACTAAAAAAATGAGATTTTTAGAATATGAATGTGATAAAATCTTTTTCTAGAATTTTGCAACATCTTTGCTATGAATGGAAGAAACAGATAAGCATTATTAAGAATCTGTATTATACAATTCTTAACCCTTAAAATCTTTTTAGAATGGACAACATGTGCATTATAGCAGCACTTTCATTGGGAGCATAGTTTTGAGCCATCCAATTTGTATAAAATCAGATCATTCTTAAAAGAAGTTGTCAAAGATTATCTCCTAGAGCTACCCATGTAATTAATGTCATGTCTCTGCTACAATTTTTAGGTAGAAGACATATTTGCCAATTATAAGTTTGCGCCTCCCATTAGTGTATGCATTTTATCAGCAAATAAACTTCTATTAAATGAAACCAAGCTCATGTTGAACTCGAAAGTGTAACAGAAATCCATTGCAGGCAAACAAAGACGAAATTAGAAGCTCCCTTCAGCCAAACAAAAATGCGTTAGACTGATGAAATTCAGCACCAAATACATGACAACCATCTTCCGAATAGGAGTGCACCAAACAACAAAACCTATATGAGAGAAAATATGACGTCGTAACATAAAACAATGTCGTGACACTGCTGTAGCAATGATCTGAACAGTCTCCGGACAGAACAGCTCCCCTCCGACTTGGTGATGGGCAAATTTCAACTCCTCAAACACCTATAAGGATCCCATTACCATTTGTAGAAAAGACAATCATATCAACCAAAATTTATATCCCATACACATGTCTCCAAGCAATTTAATATCTAATGTTAATATCATAAAACAACCGGAAACAAAATTCATGATAAATGTAATGCAAGATCAATTTGAAGAAGAAAAAAATAACAGTAAATTTAATTTACCATTCTGTCCAAGTAAAAGCATTGGCTTATGGTTGATATCTTCAAAATGCATTTTACCTATAACAATAAATTTCATTTCAGTTTTCCTATAGTGAACATTAGAGTATGAACAGTAAATTACTTTATCATTTGCATCATGTATGTCTGTATCTCTTAAATGAAGACCGAACAAAATATTTGTCACCGCCATTAAAGACATAATAAAAGCTTCTATAACAATAGAATTTTATCATAAATATGCTCAATATCACTTAAACTAAGGTATTTGGTGTGACCTTATTTTGTTCTTAAAATTAAAATTAAAATAAATATGACTACTATATTTAGATGAAATTTTCCTCACTAGCTGCAATAATTCATTGTGTTTCATATCATTATATTTTAGGGAGTGCTTTTCACCCCTGTAATATAGGTTATTTTCCGTTTTTTCCCTTATGAATTTTTTTTTTTAAGGGAACACGTGGCATTTGTGCCTATTTTTTTTTAAAAATATAATATAAATTCATTTATACTAATTTAAAAAAATTCAGGAAATTTTTTATTTACGGAATTTTTTTTCAAATTTTGGAAAAAAAAAATTATTACCAATTTTTTACTCCAAATTTTATATTTTTTGATATAAACATTAAGATTTTTTTTGAAAATTAGAAAAATATTCAGATTTTTTTCCAAAAAAATTAAGATTTTTTTTCTTAATTTAAAAATATCAGAAAAAACTTTTATATTTTTTTCGAAATATTAAAAATTAGATAAAACCAGAAATATATTCAGATTTTTTTTCAAAAAATTTAAAAAATCGAAAAAAAAATATTTTTTTCTTTCTAAATTTAGTTTTTTTTTAAATTTAGAAAAATATTCAGATTTTTTTCTCTGAAATTTTAAAATATAAAATTCAGTTTTTTATTTATAATTTTTTTTCTTAAATCAGAAAAAACATTCATTTATTTTCGAAATTAAAATTTTTGGATCTTTTTTGAAATTAAGAAGATTATTAAAAATTCTGGAATTTAATTTTCTAAATTAAAAAAAATCGAAATTTGAAAAAAATGTCAGATTTTTTTAAAGATTTTCTACCAATGAAGAATTCTAGAAAAAATTCTTTGAAAATAAAAAAAATTAAAATTTATATCATATTTTGTTTGAATTAAAAAATTAAAAATATTTTTCCTGAATTTTTTCAAAATAAAAAATGAATTTTTACGATATTTTTTATTTTCGAAAATTAATTTTCAGATTTTTTATTCTTAAATTAATATAAATGAATATATATTGAAAAATTAAAATTTTAATTTCCAAAATTTCGTAAAAAAAATGATTTTTTTCCTAAAATTTTAATTTCAGACTTTCTAGAAATTGTTTTTTGTAGAAAAAATTTTAAAACTATTTTTTTCTGACTTTTTTTAAATTTCGACTTTGTTTTTTCTAAATTTAATTATTTTTATTTTGAAAATTAAACTCTAGAATCTTTAAAAAAGAAATAAATTTCGAAAAAAAACCGAATATTTTTTTTCTGATTTTTTAAATATTTGATTTTTTTCGATTTTTAAATTTTTTGGAAAAGAATCTGAATATTTTTCTGATTTTTTGGATTTTTTATTTTTGAAAATTAATTTTCAGATATTTTAAAAAATAAAATATGATGTGGACAATTACAAATAAATAAAAATAATAAAAAAACCAAGTCAGCACCACATATGCGCATTTGGTGAGTTGGATGGAGGAGGGGTGTTTTCCGGAAAAAAAAAAAAAAGTTTTACAAGGATGCAAATCAAACCGAATAGAGGTGAAAACCGGAAATGCCCTATATTACAGGGGCGAAAAGCACTATTAACCTTATATTTTATTGTCTTACTGAGAAGATAATGTAAAAGTCATATGATATATTTTTGGTTGGAATATATCTTCCAGAAAAATGTCCATGTTTTTATTTTAAAATTTGTTACGTAATCATGGTTTGTGAGACAATATCGGTGCCTTCTTTGATAATCTTAGTGCTTTCTATGAACTACGCAGTAACCACTATAGTTTATTTTAAAACCTGTTATTTAATCATGGTTTGTGAGACAATCTCAGTGCCTTATTTGACAAGGAAAAAAAATTATGCAGGTGTTATAAGTACAAAGGTTGCTTCTAGAACATGTCATTGGTTGCCTCAAGATTCAATGCAAAAGATCATAGAACTGATATGATATTTTATCCATTAAGTTGTATCATTATTTCAATGAATCCATTTGTGTGTTGCACAAGCATACTCTAACCTCTAATGGATATTACTTGAATTGTTGGATATAAGATTTATGCTCATCATAGCTATTTCCAAATGTAACAAAGTGCATTGGAATGTGGACTTCTTCATGATTATGATCATCATCCTATTCTATATGAGTAGCTTTCTACATAGAGTAGGCTTGGATTTTATGCTATTTTTTCTTCTAGAGTGTTTAGCGTCAAACAACTGGCCATACATACAAGGTGAAACACATTATAAATAATCTTTTCTCAGTTTTCATCAAATCCACCAAGTATTGTTCTATCTTTTGCTAAATTTTTCAACCTGAGATAAGATGGCTAAGAGAGGTAATCAACTCCATCTTAGATTTGTTGAAAGAAAATGCTCACTTATACAAACACTACACTTGATTTACTTATTTTTCAATTTTTCAACAATGTAAATTAATTATGATGCATGTTTATCTTTCTATTTTAGTTATGGTTCCAAAGATGGTTGATTGGAATTAAGTGTGGGAATACTGATCTGGTATTGACGGCTAGAGTAATTCACCTTTGGAGTGTTCTTGATCGTACTAATCCTGCTGATGAGGGAAAATTAAAGGGGTTTCGTGAAGACGAAAAGGGGTTTCGTGAAGATTAAAGACTTGAAGTGAACCAAGCCACCGAGCTTGGTGAGTGTGATATATGTGGTGCCTATGTCTTACTCCTATATTTTCTCATGCTTCTTATTTTGTAGTATTTCGTATTTTCGTATGTAATTTAAACTACTGAGTGCCATTGTTGGTCTCTTTTGCATCTATGTTTCGATGTGTATTCTGGATCCTTTTTGTGTTCATCTATGGTTTGCATGAAAGGTCAATCTTACTTGGATGAATTTGCTCTTGGTTTGCCTTAACTTTTCTCAATGGTATACTTATTACCTTATTTATGATTTGATATGCATTAGTTTCATTCAATTAACAAACAATTATGTTTGTCATGTCAATGTTATTGTTAGATAATTTTTGGAAGCTAACTCGACCTTGGCAGAAAGTTTATACTAATAAGAGTTGATATAATGGGAAAATGTTCATGACGAGTGTAGTGCTAATGCTTTTACAAAACTTATAATTTGAAGTAATAGGATTTTGTATGATTGCCATTCTTATGATATCCATTTATACATACATGATTTTTTGAGCCACGTGCAATTTAAATGGATTTAAGTCTCAAAATCATTGACTAACTGAGATCCGCATCTTTTGGCGATTATGTGACTCAAATAAAGGCCATAGTTCTATGCCTAGAAAACCTATGGTGTGTGCAAATGGCACATGCCAAGTGTAGTGTTCATGGTTTTAGGAAACCTATACTTGAAAGAAATAATATTCTCTACCATTGTCATGATTGTAAAATCTAGATACTATCATGTGATATACTCCCTCAGTCCCTTAATACATGATACAGTTGACCCAATTACGCATGTCAATACATAATTTTAAGCTTAAATATCTTGAATAATATATCAGAAAAAATTATGAAAATTTGATATTTTGAAAATAGTCATCGAGACGAATCTAACGACATCTTATACGATATTATTTATCTTAAACATTGTCAAAGTAAGTTAGGTCAAAATTGCATATTTTCAAATGGGCCATCTATTGCGGGACGGAGGAAGTATTATTTATCTTTGTATATTAGTAGAAAAACATGGTCAAAGTAAGTTAGGTCAAAATTGCATATTTTTAAATGGGTCACCTATTGCGGGACGGAGGGAGTATAAACAATTTCTTGAGCCACGTGTTATATATGTTTTGTGTATCTCATAGCAAATTTATGGATTTAAGTATCCAAGATATAATCTTATTGGAATCCGCAACTTATAGACATTTTGTGGTAGAAAGTTTTGATTAATAAGATTAGATTTCATATTTAATATATTCAAATGTGGACATGACACATGTATTGTTGGTGATTTTGGGAAACCTTTACTTGAAATAAATAAGATTCTCTACCATTGTCATGATTACAAGATCCACATGATTGCTAAGCTATAGATACACAATTTCTTGAATCACAAGTTATATAGAATTGGTGTAATGGATTTAAGTCTTCAAAACATAAACTAATTAATATCAGTAACTTTTGGTTATTTTGTGTCTTGAATAAAGTCCATGGTCATAGGTTTAAATTTTTTTATAATATTGCAAATTCTTATTACAATAGTGGTGCTAATAATTTTGGGAAACCCTCTCTTGAAAGTAATAAGATTCTTTATGATTTTCATGATTAGAAAATCTTCATAATCTCATATCACATTTTCACAACTTTCTAAGTCTTGAAGATATCAAATCATGATTACGTAGGAAATAATTACTCAATGTTTATTGGCATGCAATTCAACATACTCGAGTCGCCATGTCTTTCTAAGTTTGTATGCCGTCATGTCTTGAGTCACTTCAAGAAAAAGACTATATGTATCGTTGCTCAATGAAGAAGGTGATGATACTGATGTTACATCGAACGTTGTTTACAAAGAAGTTTTTCCGAATGTTTGTTAGTTGATATTGTTATTATATGTTTGATGTTGTGATGATTTTTAAATTAAGTTTTGTAGTTTACAAACAAGCTTTTCAGAATGTTCTTTAATTGATGTTGTTACTATATGTTTGATGTTATAATGAAATTTTAATTACGTAATGTCTTACTATATTTTAACTTTCTGTCTTTCGTATGAATTATTGCTTCTATGTTCTCATATGATATATTGTTTAAGCATTGGTTTTGTCATGCGCTCATCATTGCACGGGTCGACCGACTAGTCTTATTTTGTAGGATTAAAAACGAAATTTGGAATATTTACATGAGCATTGTTAAACTATAAAACCTAACTTGTCCTAAGCTTATTTGCACCCTAATAAAAAACCTAACATGGCGGAAAGTTCTTCCTCTGCGGCTCCAGTTCCGGCTCCACTGAAGCCTGTTGTCGTTAGGGTTAAGCGAAAACCCTTTCATTCTCCACTCGATGCTTTCTGTAACATAACTCTACTCACTTCTTTTTCATCACTCTGTTTCTTTTCATTTTTCTCGTTCTGATTCTGATTCTGGTTTGTGCATCTCAATTTAGGGTTGGAAATCAACGAGAGACCATTCAAGCGTCCTCTTTTCGATTTCGGAAATTTATCAATCTCCGATTCTTCTTCTTCTTCTCAACACGGTATCTTTTACATCTCAATTTAGGGTTTTTGATGCTAAACCTATTGTTTGGTTTTTATTTCAGATTTTTTTTTAAAACAATAATATTCATTTTCTCAAACTATTATGTTAGCATCGTGGTGTCCTTGTCTGCGTCAATCTATGAAGCACAGAGAGACAGACACGGACACTGACACGTCAACACCACTAATAATTTGAGAAAATCACATAATTCAGTGAAATTATATGTGTCGGTGTTAGACACAACATGTATCTGACACCAGAACACGCCTAATCCGAGGAGTGTCCGTGTTCATAATGCTTCATTGAGTTGTGACGTTTATTGGTAGCGTTAATATCTCAATTACCCCTGGAATTTGGGCTAATAAAATAAAATAAAAAACAATCACTGTAATTTTGGGTTTTTCAAACCTTGCCTAAATTGAGCAATATTTTCGTAACAGGGTAAAGGCTAAGTATGAAGAATCTAATTATAGGGGTGAAATCCGTTTTTTTTATTTTACATGCTATTTTCAAACATTGTCCCTAAATTACATATGCGGATGTTTTTGATGTATAATCCATCTAGTTATTACGAATTTCTGTGATTATTACATTTGCACTATCATGATTGCTGAACTGGGTTGAGCGAATCAGGTTCATGGCCTCACTCAATTACGCTAGCATAATCGTTATTCTAAAAAATGATTAAACTCTTTTAAATATCCACTAATCTTTATGAGGATTAGTTATATACATCCAATATCACTCATAACCGGCATGCCATTCCCCTGCTTCTGACCAAAGCCAGCCCTCCTCAGGTTGCCGTAACTACTGCCATTATTTTTCAGTTCAGGCAGAGGAGACTGTTTAAAACTGGGAATCATAATTTTATTGAATAATCACTTTATGGATTATCATTTATCACTTATACTGATATCCATGGTACACCAGTTTTGGAATAGAAGCATGCATACGTAGAAGAAAAACAGAATGAAACGTAATGCTAAAGACAATATAGATACTTAGAGGGTCCTATTTATTCCTTTTCCAGACCTTATCCCCTCTTCCCTCATTTCATCGAGCATGCTATCCCTTGATAAATCTTACCTTTCTTTTTGGTGGATTACTTTATGAAACTTATTAAAAGACAATGACTTTTTGAGTACTTGGTGCATACAAGAAGCATCATAGCAAGAATCCATATTTTGAGATATGGTAGAGAAGAAAGCGTTTTTGTTCAAACATATTTAAGCATTTCTATTAATTTCTACTGCTAAAAGATTTGATAGTTTATTTCATTATGTTTTTCATGTCATAATTTCTTTTGACAATTAACATTTTTATGTAAATGCAAATGCAAAAATAACTATCAAGATGTTAACAAAAACAAGGTTGTCAAATGACATATATAAGGAGAGTGCCTTTAAATAATCTTGCTAGATCTGAGCAGATTTGTGACTGAATGAAGAGCTGAAAACCGCTGTTTTTTTCTTCGTCTTTTGCATGTGTTTAATATTACCTGACTCACGATATAATTGCTCCCTTCCTTTTTTAGTGGAAATTCATAACAAGAAGGTTTTGGTGCAACATGTGGAGACAATAAGCAGCTCTGAGGTCACTTTAGATATTGTGCAATCATTTGTGGTTAGTATCTCATCTAGATGATGGTGAACAATTCGTTCTCCATATGATATACGATTGTTGCATGTGTTTGTTTTTGAATTAATACTATCCCATCTCATGCCAACGTGCTCTCCATTTATAACATTTCATTTCCCTCTTCTCAATAGGTAGCAAGTTGTAGTCATCATTTCACCATGTTTAGACAAAATGAATACATTAAAACCTTGTTTATTGACTGTTTTTAAGGAACCTGCTTCCAGAAGTGCTTCTGAATCTAAGTCAAAAGTTGAGGAAAGGAAGAACTTCTTCAAAAATGTTAATGTAAGACCTCTCTTCTTGATTCCTTTTTCTGCATGTGCAGACTCTGTCTGCAACACAGACATATGTGCTTATGGCTTGCTCAAAGCCATAAATGTATCCTCTTTTCAATTGTTTTTTCGCAAACATGTTTTACATTTCTAATCGTGTTTTCTTTCATCATTTCCTATTTTTGATGTCCACAGAAGCAAGATCAGCTCTTCTATAAAGCTAAACAAGAAAAAGAGGTTTGTTACACGCCCTTGTATATTTCTTTTACCTTGGGCCTGTTTGATCTCAAAAAATGTTTTAGATTTTAAAAATATTAAAAACTACATAATTTGTTTGGTAAACCATTTTACAAATAGCAGTTTTGAAAACCAGTTTGGGTTTTTAGGTTTTGGAAACTAAAAAAGAAGAAAAGAATAACTACAAAAGGTAGGGCAATTTTCAGTTTTAGTTAAAAAAGGAGGAGCACTGTTACTTTTTGCTAATGGGAACTTTTATCATTATAAGATTGTTTATTTTATATCGACACTCGGGTTTTCCATGCTTATTATTATTGATACATGCACAGACGCTTGTTATTATTATTAATACACTGACAGAAGCTATGCCAATGTGTAACATACATTGAACTTTAGGGAATGCATTTAGACATACAATTCAGACCAAGTTTTCTTCTCATTTAAGTGTGTTTTTGAATTTATTTATTTTATCACTTTTTAAACTTTTTACAATTGATTTTTTCACTGAATTGTTTTATTGATTGGAAATCAGTCAAATATATAATCCAGTGAAATAAGCTATTATGATACTAACATATTTTTATGCCTTATTCTTTCTCGCAGTCTTCAGCTAAAGATGCTCGTTTTGAGCAAATATGGAAGAGCAGAAAAGTAAACAAGGGGACAGCCGATGAAAACGCATTACAAGAAATATGCCAATTCTATGACATTGTTCGTGTTGACTCTGAAGAAAAAGTTAATGAGGTGCAACAAGAGTAAGTTCTATCAGAGATTGTTTGGTATCTTTGTATGTGGACCTCACTAGGATTATTAGCAACATGAGCAAGCGTTTATATAGTAAATATATATCAAAAACACAATTCATGATATCCCTTTCCTTATTTATTGAAGATATGTTCATTTAATTAAAATCTTAAATAAATAACCCTCTTATCGTCAGTCTTTCAAGCTCACGCATGCCCTTATAGATCCAAAAAAAAATTAGGTCAAGATAATTTCTTCTCCTCTCCTCTGTATATAAGTATCATTTTTCGGTGTCAATCCCACACCTATATTTCCCAAAAAGTCTGAACAAGAACAACACCACCAAAATGGCTGAAGCTACGGGAGTGAGTTCACACTTATCATCATCATTATCAACTTCTCCGGTCACTTTGGTAGTGATTGTTCCTTTGAGATATGGAGTATTCTCATCAATGGGTCATTTTAAGTTTCCTCAACAACAAGTGAGGATAATCAATGACGACAACAACAATAACACTGTTGTTGATGGTTATGGTTTTGGTCCTTTCATTGATAACAAAAGCGAGTTTGGTGGTTTTGGAACTTGTTCCAATGTTGTTTATGGTTGGTTTGTGCCTAATAATCACCATGAATTTGGATCTCTAGTTTCGCTTGTTAGAAACCCTCTAAAGACCTCTTCAATTCCAGATCTTCATTCTCAATCTTCCTTTGCATGCCTCTATCAATATATATAAATATATAGGCATGACAATGCTATGAAATGAAGTGGAACACATTGAAATACCTTAAGCAACAAAGATCAAGGTATTTCAATGTGTTTCACTTCATTTCATAGCATTTCATGCCTATATATGGATATAGGCATGCAAAGGTCAAAAGATTGAGAATGAAGATTTGATGGATCTCTAGTTTCGCTTGTTAGAAACCCTCTAAAGACCTCTTCAATTCCAGATCTTCATTCTCAATCTTCCTTTGCATGCTTCTATCAATATATATAAATATATAGGCATGACAATGCTATGAAATGAAGTGAAACACATTGAAATGCCTTAAGCAACAAAGATCAATGTATTTCAATGTGTTTCACTTCATTTCATAGCATTTCATGCCTATATATTGATATAGGCATGCAAATGTCAAAAGATTGAGACTGAAGATTTGACATTGAAGAGAGGTCGTTAGAGGTCTCAAGATGTTTTCTAACAAGAGAAACTAGAGATCCAAATCCATAGTGATTATTAGCCACAAACCAACCAAAAACAACATTATAACAGGCTCTAAAACCACCTAACTCGCGTGTTTCCAATGAAAAAAATCAAAATCAGAGCCATCGACAATAGTGCTATTGTTGTTGTTGTTGTCATTGATCATCATCACTTGTTGTTCACTTGTTGTTGAGGAAACTGAAATGACTCATTTGATGATAATGCATCATACCTCAAAGGATCATTGTTTTCCCTACAAAAGCGACACTGAAGAAGTTATTGATGGTGACCAATATGTACTCTTGACAAACTTTGTGGGAAATATGGGCGTGGACTTGATACTGAAGAATATTTATTACACATACAAAGGACAAGAAATTTATCTTGACCTGATTTTTTTGAATCTATATCAGTGTGTGTGGGCTTAAACAATTGATGAAAACAGAATTATTTAAGATTTGAATTAATGCAAATATGTTAAAAACTCTTGATGAAAAGAGAGTTATTTAAGATTTGAATTAATGCAAATATCTTCAATAAATATGGAAACAGATCTCATGAATTGTGCTGTTATTATTTATTTTCGATTTAATTACTTACACCTGTTGCTATATAAATAAGGAGGGTTATTATTTATTGTCACAGAAAATAAACTTAACATGTGATTAATGCAGAGATATGTCCTTGGAGGATCAAAGACTTTTGTCTAGTTTCCTCCCTTTACTAAGAGAGGTTATTCCTAATGCTGCTGCGGAGATTGAAGATGATATAAGTGCTCACTCCAAACAAGGTTGTTGTTTAGTTGCAAACTACCATTAAAATTTAAAACACTACTGATCTTGCTACGTTTTCCTCAAGTTGCACTTATTTTATTTTAATATTTTCTGGGTCAATAAAGAAAAGTATATTTGAGTTATATTGGGGGCATTTTATTGATGTTATATTGTTATCAACACTTGCAATAAATGATTTGAAATTATTGTTGTTGTGACCTATATTCTCTTGTTTATAAACTGTTACCTTATTTTTTAATAGAATATCTAAATTGTTTATATTTACATGGTTATGTTGCATTGTCTTTGGCAACATATATAGAGGACTATGTTTATGACCTCTACACTGTAACGGATGAGACTATCATTGAAGAGGATTCTTCCCATTCTTATCCACTGTGAGTATTTTGTCTATACATGTTTAATATGGTTTCTTATTCTTGCTACTGACACTGTTGTGTATCGGCGACTCAGAGTTCAAGTTGAAGAAGAGGATTATTTTGATGGCCTTGACAATTCAGATTATGAAACTGACGACTCAAATGGTATTTCCCTGTCTTTGCTCATCTTTACCCTTAATGTAGATCACTACTGACTGGAAACTTGTTTACACGTGTCACTTGTAGCCGAAGACAATCCAATGAATGATTATCCGGACGAGATTTCGGAAGATGAAGAAGGTTCTGAGTGTGAATCAGAAGAAAGCAAGCACAGCGGATCTAGTAAAGAATTGTCAGATGATGACGAGGATGTGGATGATGAACTTCGTAGTTTTGCTAAAGGCGTTACTTCTGATGTGGATGATCCATTATATGATGAGGATTTTGATGATTATGAAGGTCAAGGTGCAGGCGATGACAATGATGAGGATGAGGATGTAGGTAATGAAGATTGGAGGTGGTCATACCGGTGAAGCCATCCCATTACTCATAAATTCCTGCAGAAAAATGTTTTTCTTTTTCCAGTATTTAGCCGACGATGTTTAGCATTGCGTAGTTAGACTCGAATCTAATGGGTATTCACAAAACCTGCCTTCATTTTTCTTTTCTTTTTCAAAGTGTGGATATGATAGGATTCCGGGTTCCTAACAGGATTTTGCGGCGTAAAAAAATACCAGTATATTACTTCCTCCAATGTCGTATATAAAAAACAGGTTAAAATGTTAAATATATAAGTTTTTTTATATTCAATTGATTTTCATTTATTATCGTATTGGTGTAGATACCAGGCGTTCACCTGAGTTAGATTATATACATACGGTTTTGTGACTAAAGAAGACCGGCTCATTTAGGAGCAACTCTTTCTTGCATAGGAACATCTCCTGATCAATTTTATTCGGGTATACTAACAAATCATAAAATTTAAAAGAAAAATAATTTACTAATATCACTTCTTTTTATGTGTTCTCAAGTATATTGTAGTTTAATTTAAGCGTCTCTACCCACGTTGAAAAACTATTTTAAGATGGAATTACACAGGATAAGTGATAATATATACTATAGATTAAGATCAATTCTTACTCGTCTTTGTAAACATCATTTAAATACCACACCACAATCAACTTCAGGTGATACGTCAAAGAAGCAAAGAACATGGATGGATATCTACGAAGTCAATCAATAACAAAGAAGCCTAAATTAGTCCTTTTAGCTTCTATCTTCAGTAGTACTTCCAAATCAAGCACTTAAACATAGTTCTCTAAATCATTAGCATATATTTTGTTGTCTCAAATCTCAATGATAGCAATTAACTGCTTGTTATGGATTGACTTATTCCAATTGTTTACTTTGTCTCTGTCTACGAAATCCTACTAATACTAGTATCATTATTTGGTAAGCTTCTAAGAAAGAGAAAATTTCAAATAAAAAAATTAGGTTTAATTTTTACTTTTACTTATCCCATTTACACAATATAACTCATTTAAGCAAGATCTCCAAATTTGAGCTTTGTAAATGGAAAAATAATACTTTTAACATCAATAAAATAGGTGGATATACATTATTTGGATCTTCAATATTCCTCATTTTCTCCATATTTTAAGCCTACACGGCTCTTTGAAGTATTACTTAGCTAATGACACAGATTGTGTCTTGTGTCGCAAGAAATGTAACATAATCAACAATTCACATGAGCCATATGATTTGGAGATGGACAATTTTTTGAAACTCAAATACAAGTCAAGTACACATTATAAACTCTCAAGGCACCCACCCAATTGGACAATCGCACTAAACAATCATTTGTATCTGCTCTACCAACAAACCAACCTCAATGTGCAACTACAACAAACACTTTTCTTTGCCACACTGGAAAATGAGTTTATTTCTCATTATTCAGATATGGTAAGGCTGTGTGTACAATACACCAAATGGTGGGGCCCCTCCCCGGACCCTGTGTATGCAGGAGCTTTAGTGCACCGGGTTGCCCTTTTTATTCAGATACTCCAAATCACAGCCACCCAAACTCGAATCAAGTTAAAATATCTGCTTGAATTTTATTTAACTTCGCATATAGCCCATTTTTTACTATAAGCTCTTCATGGTTACCCATCTGCAAAACAAAGAACACATTGTTTAGGCATTGGTTTTAATCTATAAAAAAAACAAAAATGATTGAGTAGTGTCAAATTCTTGCGTAGCACCAGATCATTAACCAGGTCAAAAAGCTTATCTTTTCTTAAGGTAAATATATACAATTTTTTAACTCACAGTGCTGTAAACAAAAACAGGCAACAACCATATAATTGCAGAACTGGTTCATGTATAAACATAAAAGAAAACACATTCTTTTCTTGGGGTCAAGTGTTATGATAAAAATAACTAAGTTCAACAGGAAATGACCTCAATAACGCGACCATTATCCATAACAATGATCCTGTCAGCAGCTTTTACAGTAGAAAGCCTGTGAAATGTCGATAATTTCAATGCAATTACTGTTATAAAGCAATTGAAACAAAGGAAGAGGGTTAAAAACTTACCTATGTGCTATGACAACGATGGTTCTTGATTTAGCTTCGTCTTTTAATGTAAACAATACCTCCTAAAATAAGAATTGCATAACATGTCAACAACTGCATGTCATAGTTCCATTTAGATAAGCAAAATACATTTAACAAAAAATTGGGCATTAGAACATTGAAAAGTCAGAACCATGGTTTCAAATTGCAATTGTGATGCCACTGTGAAGACCTCTAAAAGAGTCATATTGTGTCAACAATTGCGGTTGCAGACTACAAGTTAAATCTATGGTCAAAACTTGAGAAACGCACCTTGATGTAATGTTCGCTTTCAGAATCCAAGGCACTGGTTGGTTCGTCAAGAATCATAATAACTGGATCCCTAAGAATGGCCCTGGCAATGGCAATTCGCTGCTTTTGTCCTCCGCTAAGGGCATTGTCATCAACAAGGGTTTCATAGCCATTAGGAAGTGAAGATATAAAGTCATGGGCATAAGCCAGTTTTGCTGCCTGTTTAATATCTTCTTGACTAATGTTCCTAGGACAACCATATTTTATGTTTGACTTTATGTCCATGTTGAAGATATGGGGTTCCTGTTTGAAGTAAAAATGATTCAGAAAATGAATTTATAATCGAGTATTAGTTAAATATTCTTTCAGGAGTTTAACCTGTGAAACATATCCGATGTTCTGCCTTAGCCACCTGATATCCAACTCCTTTAGAGGGATATCATCAACAGATATCTGCGAATAAAAATACTACAGACTATAAGAAATTATTACCATATGAATGTTTATGTAAATACACACTAGCTTTGATATGGTAGTGTCCTCTCTTTTTGCTATTTTGACCATGGTTCTATCAAGCGAATTTCTACTACAAAATTTAATAGCTTAATTATATTATCTATCCTCTATGTTAGTTGCATCATCATCATCATCATCTTTTTAGTAGGATTTATCATCTTCACCAAGCTATATTTTCACTCCTCTTTTCTAACAAGATTAAAAACCAACAATGAACCATGTGCCAAATCACACATATGTAGATAGATAGAAAGATGTCAAGAACAAGACTTCAAAATAAGAAGTGAACAGTAAAGTACATGACATTCAAGTTCAACCATCTATGTTTTTGAAAACAATGTCATAACTGTGAGCTTTAAACGTTGTAAGCAGTGGTTAACAATTTAGCATAGAAAGCACCCTGTATCAAGTCTATGAACAAAGTTTCCACAAGCGCAGTAGATCATATAGGTTTAAAGGTATGGAGATGTGTCATTTTTAGTCAGTAGTATACTATTTGTCACCATCTCAATGGTGGAGGAGAATATTAAAGAAATAGTTTTTCCATTTCAGCAGCAGTAACTAATCGTGATCATGACATCATGAATTTGCTTTTCGGAAATAAGATACAAGAAGCTGAAGAGATAGCTTGTGATGGGGCGGCAGTCATGATCATTAGAAAATCTATCTTCATAACTTGCACCAAGAAGGTAGGGAAGTGTTTGCTGTAGTAAGATGTTGCTCTTGTTTCAATGTAAACGTACTTAATGAACTTACGGAACAAGGTAGATGAACGTGGAAGTAACTCAAAATGGATTAAAAAAGAAGGATTAATCTAGAAGTGAATGATGAGTATTCTTATATATAGCTTCACATTAATTTGTGAGTGTGTGTATTGGAGATCCAGCGACTAACAATAACTCTTGCCATGCCCCATTCAACAGATTTTGTAGACATTTTGTTTTTATCAATAAAACTGTTGGATTGCAAGTTCTTATTAAACAAAATAAATGAATTCCTACCATGAGCTTGCTTACACGCACAAACGTTTAATTCCAATTTACCAGGACTGAAAGATATAAATAATTTACCTGACCGTTACTAGGCTCATAGAGACGAAGTAAAAGGTTGATTAATGTGCTCTTTCCACTTCCACTAAGACCAACCTTGGCAAGGTAGAAATATCCAATTAATCTTTGAGCATCACCAACATAAAATCACTATAAAGAAAGAAACAAATCTTACAATGGCGATGACTTGATTTGCTTTTATAGAGAAGTTTAAGTGTTCTAGAACAGGCATCTGTGTCAAAAGTCAGGAACAAAGAAAAATTAATGATAACTATACACAGCAATGCCTCAAAGTTGAGGTGTCGTAAAAGGGATGAGAAATATCTAAACTGAAAGGATAAAAGCATTTTATGGTTTAACAAATAAAATGAGCATATGCGTTCAAATTTTGAGCAGAAATGACTAACTTAAAACCGTGTTTTTTATAAACAAATGTAGTGAAAGATGCCTAATAGAACAAAAACACATACCATACTCCTTGCAGGATAATGAAATGATACATTTACAAACTGAACATCGCCCATTAACTTCTGCAACTTAATTCCTGTGGACGTGGGAAGAACGATTTAACAATATGTAATTTCATACCTTATAAGTAGGGAGAGCAAGGGACTGAAATAATTACTTGCCTTCGGTTAAGAACTGGTCACAGGGCAAAAGATTCATCAACTGGAAAATTTGTTCAGATGCTCCAATGGACTGCAGTAATGATGATAAGCTGTTTGTCACCCTCCAAGTAGCATAGATCAACCACTCACAGTATAATACATACTTAGTAAGTTGCTCAACAGTGACACAACAACTGAGAACAGACACTCCTCCTAGAAGCACTGCAAATATCTGCAAGTTACATTTTAACAAAAAACAATTTATTAATTACCAACACAACACTGTCCCTAAATATAAGACCCTCTTGAGAAATTTCTTTATTTATTTTTATAAGACCCCTTTCAAATTTTCAATTGCATTATTTCATTGCCAAAATAATCCTAATTAATATACATCTTCTCTTGTAGTAACCAATAGAAAGCAATAAAATTAATATTGTTACCAACTTCCTTAATTCCCGTGAGTGAACAGAGTCCTATATATAGTGACATAGTATATCTATTAACATTCCTTAGAAAATGGGCAAAGCATTAAAGATTTCAAAACCACCGGTCAGTTCTTCAAAAACGGTTAAAAATATCGAAGATAGATGCCAAACTTGAAAAACTAACTGATTTATGCAAGTAAAATATTTGGACTCTAATAGAAAGGAAGAGTAAGTTGAAAGAATTTTAATTTGATCATAATTCAAAACTAAAACTTATGAGATAGAGGATTATTAGATTGTGGAAGATTTACAAAAGAACCAACAACAGGACAACTGGCCAAATAATGATTATTGGGAAAAACCCAAGTCCCATCATCGGATAGACAAGACTCTTGATAAAAGTTTATAAAGAGGAGGCACTCCTCACCTTATGAACCGGTTTTGTAATGATGAGTTAGACCCTAAATTTCAACAATGATAAACAAACCCAAAATTGAATACTCTTTTTTTGATATGTTGATTTACTTCTGATGAACAAACCTTTAAAATATGACATATTATGATACCTTTTAGAAGTAAATCAAAATTCTATCAATGCCCAAAAAATATATTAAAGCAATTAAGAGGAGGCATGAAGGGAGCATTTTTTCTTTCATTATAAAAAAAATTATAAAAACACAATAGAAGTGTACTAAAGTAAAGAAGTATCTACAACTAAAAAAATGCATTGTGAAGTAGTTATCAAAGTTTAAAGTTAGTAGTGAGACATAAGAGAAAAAAAGCAATAGGCATATTATAAAGAGTGAGACAAAAGAGAATTTGAGACATAAGAGTGAGACATAAGAGAATCTCCTATGTTCTCTTATTTCTGTTAAATGAGTCAAACCTGAGTTGACCGGTAAAGGGTATTAAAGCTCAGATTCCATAAACCATTACCCACACTCTCTCTACCGCTAATAAACGCTAATTTTTGTAGCCAATGATTGTACCTGATTAGATTAGATGTAGTATAGGTATTAATAGAATAAATGACAGCCATTTACAAAAATATATGATCAATTTGTGTATGCATTTATCACATTCAGGATGTGTAGATGAAATCAAAACATAATTTATGTTGCTAATATCATTGCAAATATCTGCAACTTTCGATTTAACAAACAAAAAATAAATTAGAAATGTGTATGTAGTATGTAATATGCCTTAAAAAAGGGAAAAACTTACAAACAGCTCTAATAATTTTTTAGGCACATATTTTTTTTCAGAAACCAAATAAATTTAACAGTAGCTATTATAATGTGACATCTAAGAGAGTAAAAAAAATGAGTTGTGTTATTTGAACAACCATTTGATTGACAACTTTTGGGACAACCATAATTAAGGGAGGGTGAATATGTCCTAGTAGTATCAAAAAAATAATGGGAAATAGTTTTTTTTGGTGGTGGCCGGGGTTTGAATCCCGGACCTTGCATATTTTATGCATTGTCCATACCAACTGAGCTATGCTCACGAGGACAATAGGAAATAGTTTAAAACATAAGAAGAAATACATAAATTAAAAGTTTAAAAACGAAAGGTTAAATCCTAAAATACATGCCAAGGTATAACTTTTCAGCAAGGATATAATAACGGAATAAACAAAACAAATCACCTTTCAAATTCTTGTTTTCCGGTTCCATACACTCGGACAGTTCTTATCGAAGAAAGTGTCTCCTGAGCTACCTGTAATAGAAAAGGTATTAATAATTAAAATAAGATTATGGTCAATATTTCAGAAACGGTATCTACCAGATAATGTGTATACGTCGTTGGCACAAGCTGTGAAATCTTGAGTTAACTTTGCGGCTTTTCTTTGATACCTATTAAAACAACAGATACATGCTTTAGACAATCAGCATTGCATATGGCCAGGGATATGTATTCATCATCTTCATGTGTGACGAAGAAAACCCTTCAAATAGCAATTAAGCAAATTGAGAAGTACTCCTTCCGGTCACTGTTATAAGCAAAAAAAAAGTTTTAAATCTTGGTCACTATTATAAGCAAACTTAGCTACTTTTGAACTATTTAAAGCTATTATTCCTAATATACCCTTCATTTAATTTAAGAACATTTAATGCGGGTAGTTGATGAGTTTTTATTAAAAGGACAATTTAGTAAATTTGACTTAAGTTTTATATGAAAGCTATAAAATTAATTGCACTTAACTGCATTTCTTAATCCCCATGAAGTAGTGTTTTTGCTTATAATAGTGATCGGAGATATAAATTTAAGTATTAATTATGAGACAAGATAAATGAAGTACAATAGGAAGATCCTACTGCCACATAGCAAGGCTCCTACAGAGAGCTTCATCAACACTTTCTGATTCTAAAAGATGCCTCTTCTCTTTCTCTCCTCACTCCTCATATAACAGAATACCCATTTCACTCGTGTCATACCTCTTCACCCTCAGCCACATCAGCAGACTACTTCTGGACCCTTCTATTCATCATAGCATAAACGCTTCACTCATTGGGACCAAAATTCTTATTTGCAGCCCCATCACTTTGTTATGTGATTACTATCACTATAACTATCCTATACAAATACAAGATTGAAATAAATAAAAACTAGAATGAATAAAACTCCAAAACGCCAAGTTAATGCTTATGTGGATGACAGCAGTTTACTAGCATACCTTGATTGCACACACACTATCTATCCCAACTTATATACCAAAAGAAAAAAACAATCCCTTAAAATAGACACGGAAAAGTTACCAATGCTTACCTGCCATAAACCATGAAAATTGCAGATAACACAGAACAAATCATCAAAGCGGATAATGCTAGAGGCCAAGATAAAGCCAGTAAATTAATTATTGCTCCTGATCCCTAGATATCAAAGAGAAGAACATGTCATGCGCAGAAAAATAATACCATCAAATTAACCAGAAGATTGATATGAAATCAAGACCTGCAAAGTGTTGCGTAATATCAACTGAAGATCATTTCCTATAACATGCGAAAGCCGTTGACAATCTGCTGCAAGCCTGCTTGTCAAGGTACCAACTTTTTCTTTATCAAAATAGGATATGTCCTACAAATCACAAGCCTAAGGTAACCATAAGAAATGAAGAAAAGAAAAACAAATAACTAACTAAAAAATGCTAAAGAACACCTTTGTTAGCACAGTATATATTCAATTTTCAAAAGATATACCTGAAAAAGAATGGCTGTATACAAGTTTTCTCGGAGACGCTTTACCTGAAAAATGACATATGCAGAACGGAATGATGTGTTATGAATTAGTAAACACCAATAGTACTTAAAAGAAAAAGTAATAATTTGTATAGGAGTTTAGAAGGGGGGAAATCTTATACAATTGCAATAAGAAGATAAAGGGAACTAGAGAAGGGCACTCTCAGGTTATAAACATGGAAAAAAATCTTCAATCAATGTAAAAACTGAAATTCTAATTGTTAGAATACAAGAAAATATCTTAGAATGAGAATGCCCAAAACATCCCCTATTTGTTGTAAAACACTAGCCTAAAATCATCCTAGAGGAGTTCCAACGACCATATCGTTCAACATAAAATTCACAATGGTACAAAGCAACGCACAGGCGGGATACAGAATTCTAGCATACAAAAGTTTAGGCATCCAAAACATTAATTGAAAATAGGTGCTATAGAAAACAACTCACCAAGGTTACATTCAAAATTCCAAAGCAACCACTTCGCAAACCACTGAAATTCAAATAAGAGAACCAAATAACAACCCACTCAATTTTAATAATGAAATATATAATATCACAAATAGGTCATACAAAGAGGAAATTAATTTGAGGCAAGCATTCCTTGTTGGATAATAGTGGAACTCATACAAACAATAAGGCTTTTTATACAACATTTGATTTAGCATATGGGTCGTGTGTTTTAAGAATCTGGAGATTAGTAGCCTCCTACATTTACATTGTGAAGTGGCATGTTACTCTTAGATTTTTTATATTGGGTCTAACTCATCCTTACAGAACCGGCTTGTAAAGTGAAGGATGCCCATGCTTTTTTATATGTTTCACTTTAGGACAAGATCCTTGATTAGTCTAGAGTTCATTTTGGTTCAATACCTTGGATATCCTATTGAATTGTAATGATAGCTTTTGAAAAAGTGGCTAAAATTAGGTTAGACAAGCTCTACAAGAATTACCTGCATATCCCTGAAGTGAAACATAGAAGAACCAAAAACATTGCATTCCTAGAGAATGCCATGGTCTCACCACTCTGAGCTGAAAATATTGATGCTGCTAATATACTTGGCATGGTGATTTCTGAAAGCTGCAGCCACAGATACAACAAATGGCAATAAATGGTGAGAGTTAATGCAGTGGAGCAGAACATAAGAAAGATGATGAAGCTACAGTGCCACACATATATCATGTTGCTATAGTCATTTTATGATACCAATGTCATTCCAAAAGCCATTTGAAATTTAGCCTTATATGAAATATGATATCAAATACCGTCAGGCTGCTTTGCATGAACTTTAGCCTACTCTCCCTCACACCAGGTCTTACATCTTTGTAACCAAACACTAAACACAAGATTATAATATAACTTTGAAGCAACTTAGAGAGTCCACTTTTGATCCATCATACGAAAATAGACCCGGTGGCTTGTCAGAGCTAATGGTCCGGGCCTATTTACTAAAAAAGCCCGGCGAAGGCATTTTAGGCCATCTAAAAATTTTCTAGGCTTAACATGTAAGCCTTAAAAAAAATACCTACATAATATTATCGTTATTGTTGTTTTTTTTGTATTACACTTATATAATATATCTAGAAATTATACATTTGTTTACCTATAAAAAAGCTTTGGTTCGTTGTCAACCATAAGGCTTAGGGCTGTTTAGAGGTAAATGATCTGTCACCTATTTAAAGGCCTTACTACCAAGCATACCTTGAAAGAGGCAAAAGGATACACTGTACATCAAGATTTTAAAAGGTCAAATCATACCTTAGAAATGGCCTATATAAAGTAAATAGGTCAAAATCAAACCTTGAGTTTGTAAAATAAAACAAGCTGGTTTGAACCAACCCATCATATATCTCTCTCAATCAGCTTTAATCAACAGAAATAGCACGTTTGCAGAAATGTTAGAGAACTTCAAAAGTGAGATTGAAGAGTTTGTTGGAGCTCCCACAATGACCGATGGTATGGCCAAATTAGTTCTTATAAATGGTGGATAACCTTCACCCCCTCAAACTCTTTGGTGGTTTACGCACATTGATTCCCATTGAAATACAACCAAGGATTATATAGTATTTCATAGACAAAGTTAGTGTACAGAAAAACAATTTTTGCCCAAATTGCAATAACAAGACTTCATAAGAAAAAACCCCAGTAAATTTATAGTTTGATCCTTGAAAGTATTACTTGTGCAGTTATGGTCCTTGATCTACAAAAGGCCATCCAATGTTGTGAATTGTAGATCGCTGAAAATGGCGATTTATTCAAATTCTGCTAAGCTATAGTGCCGCAATAGCCTCCATTTGACAATACTATCTACTACATAGCGTATCGCAGAACAATAGCGATTTGCTCAAATTCCGCTACACTATAGAGCTACAGCCACTATTTGACATCAATAATCCGTGAAAGCATTACTTGTGCAGTAATGGTCCCTAATCTACAAAATTTCATACTTCCAGATGTAGCCAACTTGAAAAACTAGTTTCAGAACCAATTCACATATATCAAAACTTTCAAAACTAAATCAACTAAAGTAACATCTTTCCGAACTGAATGCATTTTTAGAACCCCACTGGTGTTGAATGTTACACGACACACGGCTCAAATTAATAAAAAAACACGTCTTCAACACAATTTTTCATCAGTAAGCAACGGCAATAACTTGTATGTTTGATTTCCCTTTAGAAGGAGCATAAATGGATCCTAGAGGTGTAGAATAGATTTTGACATGTTTGGTTGCTCTCAAGTAGAATTGCTTTTGCCTTCAAATATGAATTAACTTGAAGCTTTTGATTTTAGAATTGATTTTTACACTCAAATTCACTATATTCAACTCACTTTTACATGAATCTAGTCAAACATAAATCACTTTATCTTCAACTCACTTTTAGCCAGAATCAGTATTACGGAATCAATTAAGCCTATGTTTACTTCCACGTTTGGAGCACCCATAATTGATTTGACATGTTTGGTTGCTCTTGAGTAGAATTGATTTTTCCTCCAGTTGTAGTTAGTATTTGTTGTTTTTTAGTCTAAACACGATATCTATACTGAAATTTCTCAATTCAACTCACTTAAACATAAATGTAGCTATGTTGGTAGGGACATTACAATATGCAGGGACCGGAGTTCAAACCCCAAAGTTCCCCCCACTTATTCACCTTAACGGGTTAATTTCAAGCCAATAGGCTACTTGACCAAAGTCCAAAGAAACAAAAATGTATCCAAGCAAGCATAAACTACTACTCTACATTCAAAACAAAGAGTGTGTAAATAGCATTTAGAACATTGTTTGTTAGAGAAAGAGTAAAAACTGACAGCAGCTAAGACAAGAGAGGCGAACGCCACAAATGCAACCCATCGCTGATCAGCAACCAGCTCCCAAATTCGTCGAAGAGCAAGCAATGCGGGCGTGGGTTCAGCACGGTCTTCTTCTGGATGCTTGGGTAGCGTCCACCAATCCCCACCGGGTAAAATTGAGGCAGCGAATTCAAGCCGTTTGGGAATGTTGTGGAAGGCAGAAGAAGAAGAAGAAGTGCAACGGGCTATAAGGCTCTTCTTTCTGATTTTGAAGAAGAGAAAAGGGGTTTGGGATTTGTTGTTGATGATGGAGTGTGGGAAAGGAAGTGAATTTGAAATGTAGTAGGACGAAGACATGGCTATTGCAATTTCCAACTTCTGTTCTCCACGGACATATTCGATCAGATTATTACTGCATTTAGGATACGTGGCATAACATAACAAGTCGACATAAATGATCACTTTAATCCTTGACTCTGCACCTTGATGTCGTAAATGTCCATGATTCAGGATTAAATACAACAAAACTCACCGACTCTGCGCTTCCGTTATCATTTTAGTCTTTGACGTAAAATAATTTTGTTAAGTGATGATGTGACACAAGTTTTATGATGAGATGATATATGAAGTGTCACAAGGAGTAAAATGAAAGTAGAAAATGATCATTTGATTTCTAAACCAAAAATCAATATCGCTATATTGAATCACAAATCTCTAAATCTTAAATCATAAATCTCATTTAATTATCTCTTTTATTCAAAACCAATCTTCCATTAAACACTAACTTATTGTTAGGTCTCTGACTCTGTTAATTTACTATCAATTAGGTCTCTACAGTAAACATTTACTCTCACTAAGGTCTCTGACAAGTTGTTAGTTTTACTCTCATTGGTGTGACTCAACTATTTAACAAATTTTATTTATATAAAAGAAAAATATTTAATAGAAACCTGACATTAATACTCATAATTTTCATTTTATATAAGAGAAAAATATTTAATAGAAACATGACATTAATACTCATAATTTTCATTTAATATCTATAAATATTTTACAATATTAACAATCTAATTATTTTTTATATAATTATCGCAATGTTATGTGGCTCATGCGAAAGCACGAGTCTCTTACAGAAATGATGATGTGTCTCCTCTTTTTCTTTTTTTTTTTAAAATTTGGTATGACTTAAATCTTTGTATTTAATCTTCTTTTATCTTTCCTTTTCTCTTTTATATATTAAAAGAGAAATGATATTTATACAACCATTTTGTTACAACTTTTGGAACAACCCTCTCTCTCATACACTTATTATGCTCTTACTTTCTCTTTCTATTACTTTGGTATTCGTGTCAAGACATACATTTCTTTCTATATTCTTGGTTGTCCCATACATAAGTTGTACAAAAAGTAGTTGTTCAAATAACATACCTCATATTAAAAACACAAATTTCTCTTTCATCTATCAATTCTATCTTTTAATGTTTTGTCTTGCATACACGGTAATCAAACAACTATACCAACAATTAGTAGTCCAGTGTAAGTTAAAAATAAACACGAAAAGTTAAAAACTAAAAATATTTACAAGTTTTGTTTGGTTAGCCAAGTGAGTTAAGCTTGCCTAGCGAATTTAGTAGAACAAAAACAAATATTTACAGGTTCCAGCAATGACGCAAACTCCAGCAACGACGCCATTTGATAAAGAGGAATTTTCGGATCCTCCAACAGCAAATATTTTGGTTTGATTTGCTGTAATCACTTTCATAACTATCCAATGTAACATGCTATCAAAACACTTGAGTTGCATAACACTAAAGGAAGAGGTCTTCCATGAATCTAAGCAGATTTTAGAGATGCTCTTGATAAACTCAACTTTATCATATCCAATCATAGTTTCAAATGAATTTAAGGTTTTGATCTTTTATTGTGAGGGTGTTGTTGTCCACGTCCAATTTCATCTGAGGTTTATGGATGAAAGTTTGCCGAATATCAATGGTGCACTTTCACTATCCATCTTTTTCATGACTAGCAAGTCCTCTGTGAACTTACATTCTCATATGGTGATGTTTGTATTGCCCAACTTTTCACAGAGCTTTTGACACATTCCATCAACGAACTTTAACACCTTGGTTGTTGGTTGGATTACAACTATAACTTTAACGTGCTCCAAGGCTATGAAATCGTTACTTGAACCGAAATCAACCAGTGATTTTTCAGTGCGTACTCCAACTATATCTACTACCAATGTCACTCTTCCTAGATATATGCATTTTATGCTCTTTAGAATTGTTGTATACAGTCTGTTGGGTATTTGAGTATTGACTTCATTGTTGCTAAAACAAATACTCATATATGATGTTGGATACGATGTTCCAACATCTTGGCACGGTTCAGTGTGCCCTGTTTATGTGGTTTGGTTTACGCAAACTTTATCTTATTAAGGAAACCACATCTTATTTCTTGTTCACCAAGCAACATATTTTTGTCCAGAATCAGCTGGGTGATTTGTTCCTAAAGTATAGACAATATTTTAGGATTCCTTGGTGGTATTTTTGGCGGTTCCTAAAGATGTTCCTACTTTTTAGGAGTTGCTATATTTGTTTCTATTTTGTTATGTGAGATCACTGAAGATACTATGAAGATTTTATTCACGTGACTTGTGGTCTAAGAGACGTGTGTTTCTAGAAGAAAGATATTTTTCAGATGGATATTTTTATTTGTGAAATATATTTTCATAAGGATTTTGGAAGATATATTTCTGAAGAATATTTGTTTCAATATATTTCTGAAAAGAATATTTGATACGAATATATGTTTGGTCTGAAGGAAGATTTAATTGTGCAAATATATTTCTAGAAGGATCTTGAAAATATATTTCTGAAGAATTATTTGTTTCAACATATTTCTGAGAAGAATATTTGATTCAAATATATGTTGCTGCTGAATGGCTATATAAGGAAGACTCAGACCCTAGTTTTATTTACCAATTCAATGTTATTGAATTGAGTCTTTTAGGGTTTTATTGTTAAACCTTGTGCTTTATTTTGTGAGCCTCTCTTTGTATCATATTGATGCACTGAGCAGGACCTGTAGTTGAGTTGTCTCAAAACCATAACTTTACAAAAGAATTTTTTTTTAGGGTTTTGAGTCATTGTTATTTGTGAACCTTTCTTGTATCACTTTAATACATGTTAAGGATTGTGTTTTATTGAGTTGTAAGTTGTACTACTCCTAAGCTTTGAAGCACGGAGGTAGTTTATGTTTGAAGGTAACTTCATCTTTTTTAAGTTGTAATCAGATAATCACAGGGGTTGTGATTGATTGAGGGAAGTGAGATGAGATCTCAGATCTAGCAGTTCCTAGGTTGAAGTCAATACGGGTAGGTCCTAGATCTAGAGTTGTAAACGAGGAGTTTGTTGAGAATTTAGAATAAGGACTACACTAGTGGATTGCCTTCCTGGTTTGGTAGCCCCCAAAAGTAGCTCGATGTTGAAATATCTTACCCGACATTCTGTTTCTGTCTGATGTTGGAACATCGTATAAAACATCTGAAAGCTAGCCCGTGAGAATTTCAATTGGTATCGGAGCAGGCACCATGTTCTGCTATTGGGTGAGTGATGAGTCAATAATTAGTGATTTTTATATAATATTTGAGTTTATTTTATTTAGATTTAATATGTTTTTATTTCCTTTTTGGAGCTATTTTACTTCAATCGCAAGTTATTTTATCTCAGGAACAAATATTTGAAAGATCGAGTCTTGGAGCAAAAGAAAGGAGAATTGGAGCTGATTAGTGCCAAAAATATGAAGATCTTATACAAAAATATCTCGTGCAAAGAATTTGAAGATCCTTCACCAAAATATAAAGCTGGCGCGCCCCATATTGTCTTTTTGCTGCTTTTGCTTCTTCGACAAGCTGCCTATTTTAGTATTTCTGACCTAGAGCCCATGGTTTCTTGTGCAACACTTTAGTGATTTATTTCTTAGGGCTCAAGTCAATGTTAAACTATAAATAGAGCAGCCATCTAGCTTGTATAATCATCTTTTGTTCTTGGAAATAATAAGTGACAATTGTTTCTTTGAATAAAAGTTCATCTTTATTTTCTTTATTTTATTTTATGTTCTTATTCTTCTTCTTGTCTATGTCTACAATGAACGTGAGTGAGTAGACTTCTTTGTCTTGAGATTGTTGGATGAGTCTAATGACCTAATTCATATCAAACCAATCCTCGAACCCTAATTTTATGTAAATCTATTTTCTAATCTAATTTCACCGTTTTTATAATGAATTAACAAGTATCAAACTCATAATGCGACAATGGAGGGTTAGTACTTGTTAATTCATCATCACAAATATCAAAGCGAAGCATCGAAAGAAGAAGTTTTAATATTGGAACAAGTGAAATTAAACAAGGATTGCGAAACATGAGAATAGTCTAGCAAACCTTAAGACAATAAAGTTTTGTTCTTCAAGGATTCCAATAGCAATCAACCATGAAAATAGGCGTGGTTGCTAGAGGAACACACTCACTGAAAATGAAAGGAGATGTGATAGGCTTAAGAGAAACTTGTCTTTAGAAAGTGGGTCCAACATAAAGTTCTAGGTTTAGGGTTTGGTTTGTGAAGGATTTGTCACCATGACGAACCAATAATCCCAAGGCGCTTTTTATTATTATATTTTCTTTTAAAACAAAGTACAAAACCTTTTAACTTAAACTCTTCTCTAATCCTTATTGAAAGTTAATTGAATTCATAACTCCCTGTCGGAACGATATCTTTTATTGCTACATCGGTAAACCGTGCACTTGCGGATTTACTAAATCAGTGAGCTCTAGGGAAGATAAATTCTAGACTCATGGACAGGTTCAAGGAAGGAGGTATTTGATTTTTACACACACACACACACACACACACACACATATATATATATATGCCTATTAAGGGGGAGTATTACCTGAGGGGAAGTAGTATGTTTTACTGATCTACCGTTGAGGGGGAGCATTATTTTTAACTAGTCTGATGATGTCATGATGCTAGTTTATGTGACTGATGTATGGATGGATGTGGGTGTGTTGTGCTTCTGGTGTACTGATGTCTTACCAGATGTTCTGACATCCTATTGTGAGAATTTATTTTTCTTTGAAGTTGGTTGCTTGTGAGAGTATATTTCTCTCAGTTTTATTTTGTGGGAGTTTATTTCTCCCTGGGTTTTTCTATGAGGCTGGGTTCTATCTCTATTCCGCTGCTGCGTATGCCTCTAATGTTCTGGATGATGTTCCAACGTGTCAAATTATGCATTATTTTTGAAGATGTTCTTTTGAAGTAATGTTGAAGTTTGTTACTTTCTTTCAATATGAATTCCTTTGATAAAATGAAAGAAGGTATGACTGTGATATCTCTCTACCTTGTCTGTATGCCCTCAGTTTGTTTTAGTAAAAAAAATTCCAAAGGGGAAGACCGTTGGGTATTTGAGTATTGGCTTCATTGTTGCTAAAACAAATACTCATATATGATGTTGGATACGATGTTCCAACATCTTGGCACAGTTCAGTGTGCCCTGTTTATGTGGCTTGGTTTACGCAAGCTTTATCTTATTAAGGAAACCACGTCTTATTTCTTGTTCACCAAGCAATGTATTTTTGTCCAGAATCCGCTGGGTGATTTGTTCCTAAAGTATAGACAATAATTTGGGATTCCTTAGTGGTATTTTTGGCGGTTCCAAAAGATGTTCCTACTTTTTTGGAGTTGCTATATTTGTTTCTATTTTGTTATGTGAGATCACTGAAGATACTATGAAGATTTTATTCACGTGACTTGTGGTCCAAGAGACTTGTGTTTCTAGAAGAAAGATAATTTGGAAGATATATTTTTGAAGAATATTTGTTTCAATATATTTCTGAATTTCTGAAATGAATATTTGATACAAATATATGTTTGGCCTGAAGGAAGATTTAATTGTGCGAATATATTTCTAGAAGGAATCTTGGCAATATATTTCTGAAGAATTATTTGTTTCAGGATATTTCTAAGAAGAATATTTGATTCAAATATATGTTGCTGCTGAATGGCTATATAAGGAAGACTCATACCCTAGTTTTATTTACCAATTCAATGTTATTGAATTGAGTCTTTTAGGGTTTTATTGTTAAGCCTTGTGCTTTATTTTGTGAGCCTCTCTTTGTGAGGATTATTTTTAGTGTTTCAAGTGGGAATCATTGTTTTTACTAAGTTACTAGTGTGTGTGATAATTAGTTAAGAGCTGGTAGCTATTCGTTATTTTTATCCGTTTAGAGGGTAGAAACTTTGTGAATTAGTTAATGAGTGTTTTGACCCCATTAAGATATAAAGGGTTAAACCCAATAGTGAGGAGCCTATTTAAACCTTAGTCATTAAGGAAATTAGGTCACTTAGAATCATTTGGTCATTTTCACAAAACTTTTGAGAGAGGTAGAGAGAGAAAGAGCTAGAAGAGAAGAAAAAGGGTTTTGAGGAGAGAAGAACTTGAAGAGCAAGAATAGGGTAGAGATTCAAGGAATTGGAGCTAAAGTGAAGCATAAGCTAGGTTTGTGAAGATTTGAGGTAAGGGGGATAGTGTTCATCATAATCTTTAAGTTATAATCTCTTTTCTACTCATATTCAAAAGTGCTTATTTGTGAAAAGTGATTAATTGTGAATTAATTTGGTGAAATTCGTGCTCTTATTTTAGTGTTATGTTTGGGTATGTGAATTTGATAATAATTAAGTTGTTGATGTTGAATTTACATGCTAGTGTTATATGTATATGTATACTTGTGTTTTGCTCAAAATTAGTGAAGTATGTGGTTGTTGTTGTTGGATTGTTGATGAATTCATGGTTACTTGATGTAGTTGTTATGAGATGTTGTGATTGATGATTCATACTATGGGCATTCATAATCATGGAGTTGTGGTGTGAACTGAGTTGCTTTTGAAAGTTTTATGAAAAATGGGTTAATTGATGATTTGTGATGGGATGATGTTTTGATTTCAAGTTTTATATAATTTTGATTGCCCTTTTAAGTTCATAAATGTATAGACAAACCTTGGGGACCAATTTGGGGTCAAGGGGATCAAAATTGGGGGTTTGGGGTGGAAATTAGTGGATTCCCGTACGGGGAAACACCAAGAACAGGGTTGCTGTTCTGGTGCATGTCGCCTGGGCGACAAATGGTGTGCCCGGTGAGATTCGCAGAAACAGCAAACCCCATTTTTGTTGTTTCGGGTATTCGGGGGCTGATCCGAGCTTTCTAAAATGCTTCTTTCAACATGTATGACTAATGTTTATACTATTTAAACTACTGGAACATCTTATGGATTGAGATTGACTTGATTTTGTGAATTGAACTTAACTTTTGAAAAATGTCCAAGAACGTCGATTTTTCCAAAACTCGTTTTTCTCAAGGAAATGGAGTAGGGTTAAGGTTGTATACTGATTATATGATTTCTAAAAATGGTTGTGATTGGTTTCATTAAGTTTTAACTTGTTTTGCTTTAAAAACAGAATTCTTTTGGAAAAGTGATAAAGAGAGACGAACTTTGTGATTTTGATGATTTTGTCGCAGTTGGCCGGTGAAACGCACATGTATACTCAACTGCACTCATATGTGACCTAAGTGTTTACATAGTTGAGGCACTAAAGTTTGTTTACTTGGTTTTGGTTCAATTGTCTCAATTGTTTTAAAGTTGGAAAATGATAGACGAACTTTGTCGAAAATGATTTTAAGACTGAATGTCTTGCAAATCTTTTGTGAATAGTTTGATATGATTGTATGAAGATGTATGAATGATTTATAGATGTTGAACATGATGTTTATCACGATGTGATGTACTTTTCTCCTTTGTTTTGATTGTGAGAAATCGTATGAAGTTGTTGATTTGTGGTGATGTTGTTGATATTGATATGAATATGCTAAATGTCGATTGTTGGTGGTGAATTTATATATATGCTTAATGTTAATATTGAATATGGTGATTGCGTGTATTGAATTATATTGTTGAATTCTTATATGCAAATTTGATGATGATAGTTGTGGTGCTTGCATGTGTGAAAGGTGTTTGTTTTGGTGATGAATTATGTTGTTGAATTATTACATGCAACCGATTGTGATATTGTTGGTGAATGCATATTTGCAAAATGAAGGTGATATAAGATATTATATCCAATGATGGTGAGTTGTTGTTGTGAACATGTGCATAGTGTGTCATATGTTCATGCATTCATAAGTTGTGGGATATAATTTATATCTAGTTGAGGTGATTATGATGTGCTGTTGGCATCATGGGGTGACGACCTAGACGTTGTTGGTGTGATGTGCTGTTGGCATCACGGGGTGACGGCCTAGACGTTGTTGGTGTTGGTACCGCATGCATATATGAGTCATGTCTAGGCGCATTACATACATTTGATGAATTTGTTAAATGTGTCATATTTGATCATGTGTTTGGTGAACTTTGGTGATTTATGGGCATTGGTGAATTTGGTGAATTGTACATTTGGTGATATTTGGTGAATATGTGAAGATGTGTACTTGTTGATGTTTGTTGTTAATGGTGATACTTGCACATTTGATGATTTTAATTGATGATGTTTATTTCGGTAAAAATAATGAAGTATAATTTATATGAATGTGATTTTATGATCTTTTGGTGATGATGACTTTCTTACTATTGCTTTGAAATGATGAATTGTATTTGTTGAGTTGATTAGGCTAAATGGAAATAGGGTGAGTAATCCTTTCATTGATTGATGTTAATAAATGATGAGCTTAAGTCAAGGACTTGATTAGAGCTTGAGTATACTTGCTATGCTATGTTAGAATTGTGATAGCATGATGTGTATGGAATGAGGGACATTATTCATATGATTTTAGTATTCTAGGTGGGATCGTTATGTATATGTGTCATGCATGAAATCCTTGAATGCTTATGTTTGTTATTCTTGATTATGATTGATGTGAAGCTAACCCCCAGTGGTCTGTGGTGGACCGCCTACCTATTTGTATGAATGGGTAGACGGCGTGCAGGATTGATCTTTTAGCTTGCTTGGTGAGTTGCTTGAGGATAGCGGGAGCTTCCTCTGTTTATCTGTTTAGAGTCTTAGATTAGGCTCTGATTAGGATGTCAGTCTTTATGTTATCTTGGATTGGTTTATGTTGTTGAGATTTTACCCATATGTCGGGATTTGGAGATCTTATATGGTGACGTATGAATGAGTTTATGACATGTATATTTTGGAGATGTATGTTATATATCTGCTGCGACTTTTGAGAATTTTATATTGCACGTTGTTTTTGAGTTTTATTGGAGACGTGACGTCTATTTCTTGAATATTTGTATTATTCGCGTGTTTTATCGCTTTAATAGAAGTGGAGCGTTACAATTTATGTTTGAAGGTAACTTCATCTTTTTTAGTTGTAATCAGATAATCACAGGGGTTGTGATTGATTGAGGGAAGTGAGATGGGATCTCAGATTTAGGAGTTCCTAGGTTGAAGTCAATACGGGTAGGTCCTAGGTCTAGAGTTGTAAATGAGGAGTTTGCTGAGAATTTAGAATAAGGACTACACTAGTGGATTTCATTCCTGGCTTGGTAGCCCCCATATGTAGCTCGATGTTGAAACATCTTACTCGACATTCTGTTTGTGTCTGATGTTGAAACATGGTATAAAACATCTGAAAGGTAGCCCACGAGAATCTCACAATCATTCTTCCTCCTTTTCATAGTTTTAAAATTCGGGTCGGACCGGTCCAACCGGGAACCGGTGTCATTACTGGTTCGAGCAGGTAGTTGGATCGAGTATGCAGTTGAACCATGACGAACCAGTAAGAACCTGTCGGTTTCCGGTTAAACTAGTGACTTGGTGGTTTTTTAATCATATCAGTTTTTTGCACAAAAAACAGGAAACTACAGTTCAGTATTTTGTGGAAACCAGAGTTAAAAAGAGTTGCAGTTGCGTCATAGATAGATAGATAGAGAGAGAGATCATTCAACTATGAAGATGGAAGAGAAAAGAGAAATCTCAGAGTATGATAGGCTAAAAAACTGGAACAAAAAAGAGAAATGAATATGAATACCTTTGCGGGCAGCTGTTAGTGTTGCCTTACCACTATTGAGGTTTGTTATTGGTGTTCACTAGTTAGTAATGGACCAGTGGTATTATAGGCCTCTCAAGATAAGCCTAAATTTTTTTGAAACTTGTTAACTAACGATAAAAAATGTGTTAGCTTCTGGACAAAAACAAAAGTAACAAAACTTCATGTGAAAAGAAACCAATACAAAGTATTGATATATTTTTTTTAAATCATTTTTATATTTTGGTTTTCCATGGCTTGAATATTCAATATACTTTTAATTAGTGACGGTGCCTTCTTTACCATAAAGTATGGTGTCTTTGAAGGATTCAAATGATCTCAGTAGAGCACACAACAAGAGTAGAGTTTTGTCTTCATCCTCAAGATGCACCTCAATATTCTCTAAATCAACAAGGATTTTGTTGAACTCCGTGAGTTGCTTCATGACGGTCTTTGACTCTACCATCTTGAATGAGTAGAGTTGTTGCTTTAAGAATTGCCTATGAGCCAAATACCACATTGATGCCACCGTAGGTTCCTTCGGGATATCCCTCAAAACTTTATCCCCGAGGCACAAGACAATAGCACTTCTAGCCTTGTCCACCATCTCGGTCTTCTCCGCTTGTGACATGGTGACCGGTAACACACCTTCATCCTTTAAATCTTGTGCACACTTTTGTTGTATCAAAACTGCTTCCATATTGACCTTCCATAATCCAAAATCGTTACTTATGGTGAACTTCTCGATATCCCACTTTGAACCCATGATACCTTATTATCAATTTGATCATTGCCCCACGATGGGCGCTAATTGTTGTGAATTGGTTTAAAAATCACACCAATAAAAACTTGATGTGTTGAACAAATTAACCAAGCAACCAATATAAATGTGGGTAACAGTTATAAACACAATCAAAATTTGAAACCGTGCGAGAGAAGAGAAAGAACACAAGCAAGTTTGTTTACCTAGTTCGGTCCAATACTAACCTACTTTGGGGAGAGAGCAGCTCTCCGTTCCATTATAATTTTTGAGTAACTTTACAAAAGATTCCAAAGGGTTACAAGAATCCGTCTTCAAACCTAATTCTACTCAAAGTCCCAAATCTTTTCCCGTGACCAAGAGACTCAATCATAATAGTGTTTGTTCAAGGTGAATCAACGGTGATTCAATCCCAACCATGATGTTTATTGCAAGAGAAATCTCTACAAACCCGAGTTTTGTTGTTGACTTCTAATCCTTGTTTTTCCTCTACTTCTCACTTTTCATATGATACATGATCTGAATTTATAGAGAAATATAACTTGTAATTTTGGAACGGATATCACACATATACTTTTTTTTTTCTCTCCTTTAGTGTAAAATATATTTGCATCAAATATTCCTTTTAAAAATATATTCGCATCAAATCCTCTTTCATACAGTACAAAAATATATTTACAGTCCATAAATATACTTTCAGCAACAATCTTTTGGAAACACAAAATATATTTTAAACAAATCTTTTATATTAGTAGCAACAATCTTCTTCATCAATCAAATTTTATGTTAATTTCAACAATAGATAATGAACAAGCGAGCCCAAACTCATATATTTTAAGCGTATTTTCTTTATATATTGTATAAATTTAGTTAGTTTTATATTTTTTTAAGGCATATATGTGTTTTTGATTTGTTACTATTTTAAAAAATCTAAAAACATTTTTGTTTCTACTTTTTAATTTGTTATCAAATATTCCAAAAAAATCCAAAAAAATTATATTTTATTTTCCTACATAAGTTAGCTAATTTTTTTATAATTTTTTATTATTTGGTTTAGTTTTATTTTTTGATTCAATTTGGTTTAGTTTTATATAAGTTTCTATTTGGTAGAAAAATATATCGACCTCCCAACACAAAGAAAAGCAAGGACGTGGCTTTCACGTCCATTACACATGCGTCTAAGATTCATTTTCAACAAGTAATCTTGCTCTTTCAAACACATTTCACTTCTCACCTAATCCTAATATTTTCTCTAATAAAAAAAACCAGACACACCTTGCTATATTCTCCAAACAATACAATAAAAGACAGAGAGAAAGAAAGAAAGAAAGAAAGAAAGAGAAAAACAAGAAGAGATGGAGAATAGCTTATACGATGAACTATTACAAGAAATATTCCAAAAACTTCCATCTTCTTCTTTCTCTTCAATCTCTCTTGTTTCAAAACGGTGGCTTCATCTCTACCGTTCATCAAAAACCTCTCTTTCTCTTCGTTTCAACAATTTCACACCTTCTTCCTTCATCTCTTTCCTCAATCAACACCCTTCTCTCTCTTCTCTCTCTCTCATCCTTCTCTCATCATCATCATCATCATCATCATCATCATCACCATCAACAACACCCCTTCTTCTCTCTGCTATTTCTTCTTCATCTTCTTCTTCTAAACTTCTCTCTCTCAAATTCTTGGCTTCTCCTCTTCCTCTCTCTTCCATCACTTCTCTCTCAAACTCTTGTACCAAGTTGACCTCTCTTTCTATATCTCTCTCAAGACCAATTTTTCTCAACTGGGTTTTTCTTTTTCCTTGCTTGAAACATCTCTCAATTGTTTTTTGTTCTTCTGAGGAGGTGAATTTCCAAAATGGTGTTTTTGAAAGTGATGATTTTGATAAGGAATTGGGTTTGGAGAGTCTTTGTTTCGAGGGTATTCGCGGAGATGATTGGGGGATTGGTTGGCTATGGAAGAGATGCAAAAACCTTAAGAAATTGAAGCTTCTAAGTTGTCAAGGAATTGGTGGTTCTTACTCTTCTTTTGTTCAATGTTTGCAGGGTATTCAACAAATTGAGCTCAAAACTTGTAGAAGCGTGGTTGATGGAGTTTTGTTGAACCTTGCACAACATTGTAACTCATTGGAATCACTTTTGGTTCATGATGGTGGTAGCAGAGAGGGTTTGCTACATTTCTTTTCAAATTGTAGTTCTAATAATTTGCATAAACTTGATTTTCGTTTACCTATGGACCTTGAAAACAATCATCTATTTGCTATTGCTATGGCTACGAATTTTCGAGGCCTTTCGAGTCTTAGGCTACAAAGTTGTTGTCTTGTAACTGGTGAAGGGCTTAAGGCTCTAGGTGTGGCAATGAGTAATGGTCTTGAAGAATTGGCACTCATAAACTGTGATGTTGTTGAAAGGGAAAAAGGTTTGCTTGCTACTTTAGGGCAACATTTGAGGCAATTGAAGAAACTTGATTTGTCTCATAATGAAATGTTGTTTGATAAGGATTTTGTTTCAATGTTGGTTTCATGTATTCATTTGGTTGATTTGAAGGTTAGAGGGTGTAAAGGGCTTACTAGTTTGGCATTGGTTACCATGGTTAGGAGCTGCAAGAGACTTGAAAATGTTGATGTTATGCATTGTTTGGGGATAGAATCTAAGGCTATTGAACTCTTTGTTAAGAATTGTTCACATTTGAGAAGATTGGAAGTTGAGGAAAGCAAACTCTCTGATGCTGCAAAAATGTGGGCATCGAATAAATTTATTGAACTTGTTCTATGAACCTTTATATTGTGGCAAAATGTAATTTAAAAACTATGAGGTTGTATTTGAAATAAATATGTATACATGGCACTCACAATTGCTGTATATTTACATTTTCTGAAATTTATATTTAAACATGAATTTATGTTTGGTGTGTATTCAAATAAGTTATGTACATAGAACTTTTATCTGATTATGGCAACTTGACGAATATGCGTACAAACAATTGTTCTACTATATGCATTATCTGGGTGTACAAGAACATGTTCGTTTGTGTTGTGTGGTCCATCAAATTGTCTTCTTTCCATAGTTTTTTCAAAGGGATTTGTTATATAACTAGTGTACCACCCAAGCAGATTAATATATCGTTGATTACACATGATACATTTGCGACAAAACCAACAACATTAAAAAATTTCTCAAAGGGAATTGTTATATAACTGCTGTCCCGCATGGATTATTATATTGTCACATTTGCGCCAAAACCAAACAATAAAATTTTAAGATAAACACTTCCACAAATAAATAATCTAAAGATCAAACATGATATAATCAATGTTGGATGATCCAAACAACATTCAAAAAACATAAATGAATTGACCACGAATATACCGAAGAATGGTATTACTTGGTTGAATTAGATAACCACTTCTTGAAATAAAAAGAGATAAAGAAACAATGTTGAGGGGTGGTTTTAGGTTGAAATGACATAAAACCACCTCTACAATGAAAAAACTGAAAAGAGAAAAACGTTGGAAAATTGCTGTACACACACATGCAAAGGCTGAAACACATATGTAAAAGACGAAAATACTCTTCGGCAGTAAACTGCCGCCGGATTCACTATTCCTCGACCGTTAACTGTAACTGTCAATGAACTGTTTCATCAGATGAAATAGCCAGCTGCTCCCCTACTCACTATTTCTTTATCAACTTTCCTTACCACTTCCATCAAAACCCCCAAATCCAATATTTTTTTTCATCAAATCTTGCTCCAAAATCATTGAAGCATCACTCCTAGGAGGTATCAACACACTTTTGATGTAAAAAAAAACAGGTATTGTTGCTTTTAATCGTTTTATTTTTAGCTGTTTTTGATCTCTAAGTTGGAGGAGCACTACTATGTTTATTTCTCAGGAACACAAAGTGAAAGTACTACTATTGAAGATATATTTTGGGCTCATCCAACATCCGTTAAGTTGTTTAACAATTTTCCAACGGTTTTTGTTATGGACTCCACCTACAAAACCAACATGTACAAGATGCCAATGTTTGAGATTGCTGGGGTCACCTCGACCGATTTGACATATTCGGTTGGATTTGGATTTGTGACACACGAGAAAGAGGAAAACTTTGTTTGAGTTTTACAAATGATGCGTAAACTTCTTACGTCAAAGATGAATATGCCTAAGGTGGTTGTGACTGACAGGGATATGGCTTTGATGAATGCGGTTGCAAATGTTCTCCCCGAAAGTTATGCAATGAATTGTTACTTTCATGTGGAAAAAAATGTTAAAGCAAGGTGCATCTTAGACTGTAGATATCCTTTTGGAAAAAAGAATGGGAAAGAGGTGCAACATGGTGATGTAGTGAAGAAGATAATGAGTGCATGGAGAGTTATTGTTGAATCACCCACTCAAGAGTTATATGCAAATACATTAGTGGAATTCCAAGATGTTGGTAGTGATTTCCCAATTTTCCTAACCTATGCCATGGCCACCTTGGATGAATTTAAGGAGAAAATAGTGAGGGCGTGGACAGACCATGTGTTGCATCTTGGTTGCAGAACCACTAACAGGGTAGAATCGGCTCATGCTTTAGTAAAGAAATATTTTAGCAATAGTGTGGGTGATTTGGGTACTTGTTGGGAGAAAATACATGATATGTTGGTGATGCAGTTAACTGTGATACAAACATCATTTGGTCATAGTATTACTGTATTGGAACATAGATTCAAAGACGTCACTTTGTACTCTAGGTTAGGGGGTAATGTGTCTAGATATCCTTTGGGCAACATTGTTTTGGAAGAGGAATGTTGTAGGGGAACATTGTGTATGGACAAGGAAATTTGTGGTTGTGTTCAAAGGACATTGTACGGGCTACCATGTGCATGCTTTATTGCTACTAAAATCCGTGAAGACAAACCTATTTTATTGGATGAGATACACCATTGTCGCGCCATTTTTCGGAGATCAAGGCTATTTGATTAGCGTTTGACTCACTATTTTATTTCACGACTGAACATTTAATTTTAAGAGAAAAGGGGAAAAAAGTTCGAAACACCCCTTTTAAAAGA
>Ga0228710_1000673_pt1 | contig 45928 bp, 23 predicted proteins | sample MedpolnodulmetaG_FD_177995 | JGI IMG/M metagenome (GOLD analysis project Ga0228710, IMG submission 177995) | Root nodule microbial communities from Medicago polymorpha collected in Santa Monica, California, United States - pink nodules | ecosystem: Host-associated > Plants > Roots > Nodule... | reverse complement strand
AGTGTCTTGAGTCATTTTCCTGCACAATTAGGTCAAGTAAGATACATAAAGCGTGAATGGATAAAATTCAATTAACTCTTGGCTTTTTTCCTTGATAACTTGCATAACAAGTTACAAAAAGTGCCATGAATCTCTATCATAATTACTACTTCTTGGCACTTATCATTAAGCTAACATGTTGAATGGTGGAGCTGAGCTAGGCATGCTAAATTGCGGTGCTCAGCTAGCCATGACCTGAATGGTCATGTTGAGCTCAACATTGTAAAGGGTTTGAGCTAGGCATGACATGTACGAGCAAGCTGAGCTAAGCACACTGAAAGTTAAGTTCGCGTGACCTGAATGATCAACCAAAGCTGGACATGTTGAATAGTTAAAGTAGTCTATATGGTATGGTTTTCCATATCAGTCCATCATAAAATTTTATAGTTTGGTAAACTATAAATTTTATAGTTTTAAAACAAGTAATGAATTAATTATGATTTTTTCGTTCCTTAAAATTATAAATTTCTTGAAAAAAAATCATAATTTGGTAGAAAAAATATTGCGAGGAAATTTTAAAAAATTCAACAAAAAAAAGTGAAGAATATTTTTTTTAAAATATCTACATTGCAGTAGCCACTTGGCAAGATTCTCTGTCACGACATCGCATTTTATGTGGCTGGACTGTTTGAAGATAAACAAAAGGAAGAATCTCAAATTGTAAGGATAAAATCTGTGTTTATTTTAACATAGACATTTTTCAAATTTCAAGTATATTTTAGGAACAATTTGAACAATTAATCATTCTTTAATCAGTTAACCATGTTTTTAGGTCATTAATCAAATATGTTTTTCATTCTATATTGCTAACATTTAACATAATAATGACTTATGGAGAAATAGTTCATACATTGTGTTCCAGAGGAATTGAGAGATAATTCATACACAATAATATATTTTTAGTGAAAATATTTTAATACTCCTTCATGGTATTATATTTTTAGTGATTTAAGATTTTCAATAACCCCCTAAAACAACACATATTGAGAAATCATTTAATTGATATGATTTTATATTGCAATATCCTCATTTTTATCATTGACTTTTTTCTTTGACCTGATCGTTGACTATTTTTATTTTTTGGGAACTTTCTTTAAGGGGGTATTTATCTTTATAAGAACGTTTACTATTTTTTTTGGGAACTTATTCATTGACTATTAATAACTACTTTATAAATCTTATTCTTTTATTGTTTATGAGAAATTCTCGTTCTTTTCTAAAAGTATACATAAATAGTGCACAAAGAATCATATTGTGAAAACAAATTATGATAATTATTGATAAAAAAATAAATAATCATGTTAACTATGTGTAAGGGTAAATGGGTTTGTCTGGGATGAAATGGTTGAGTCTGGTTTTATTAAATTCAAAACGAGCCTAGCTGAAACCGACCGAAGATCCAACTAAGCCCAACATTTTTTGTTACTTGCAGGCCCAAAACTAAAAGTCCAGTCCAACTGAATTATCCAATATATATAGCCCTAGAAACCCTAGAAAGTAGAAACATGAACTCACCACCACACCTCCATTGTCTCTCTCTACCTCTCAGCAGCCGCCACACTCAGCATTTCTCACACACAAAACTCAGCACCACAATACTCACCACACCTTCATCATCTTTGTCTGATTCTCTTCAATGATCTTGTCTGAAAAATCTCAATTTTTTCTCATTTTTTTTGGTCTAAATCTCACTTTTCGGATTGTTCAATAAGAGAAGAAAGAACTTAATTTCAAGAATACTGGATCTAGATTCAAAAACATAAAAATCCATAACTTAAGTAAAGAGCTTGATATACTGCTTCTCACCATATCTACTACTTCTTTGGTTTATTGTCAATTTCTTCATCTTTTCTTTCAGAGTCGTCAAAACTCTCCATTCTCACCATTTTTGTGAATTGAGGTTCGATCTCTAGTGAGTTAGTGTTTTGTTTTTCCCCAACAAAATTTTCTACCATATCTGTGTATTTAAATTTCTTATCATTTGCGTTTGTTAATTTACATATTTTCTTGGTTGCAGATCTGTTGTTTGTGTAAATTTCCACTAACGTTCAAGCCTGAATATTTAAGTCTTCTTCAACGATGGAATGATATTGTGAGTATCTTACTTTTTTATTGCATGAATTATGTTTTTTTTTTGTGATTAGATTTGCTTCATTCAGTGTATTTTGAAAATATTTTTGTTGTTGTTAACCATAAATGTATTCAAAAATCTATTCTTCATATCTAGGTGAAAATTAATTTCAATCTAGATCATTAATTGTATACATTGGTTTTCTTTGTTTAGGATTCGTTGCATTTTGTTTTTCAACTCATATTGAATTTACTTGTTTCTTACCTTGGGGTTATAAAGTAGAGAATAAAAATTTATTTCACTTTTCTGAAATGGAAAAAGAATATTTTAAAAGGAAATAATGAAAATCATACCAAAACACAGTTAGATAAGAAATTATAAAGGATCGTAGAAGAATCATTCAAGTCCGTGAGTATGAAATTGAGTGATTGATAGTAAGAGAGATATCAAAAAATTGGAGTTACTCACAAATTCAGGAAGAGAAGAGTTTCTTCAACATGTCTCGTCGCTATTTTCCCCCTCTAATAATAACATTGATGAATGAATGAAAGTACAATTTTTTTTATATAACAATGAAAATACTGTTTTTCTTTCATTTTTATTTTATTTAATTAAATATGCTCTATTTATTTAAATGAATTTTTAACTAGGGATTATTCATAAGACAAAAGAGTAGTTCTAAAAGTAATAATTGATTGATAAAATATGTATTAATGAGAACAAAAGTCAGTAGCTTCGGCCATAAAAGTGGCAACATTAAGATTCAAACTTTATTTACTTTTACTTATTATTATGACAGAGAAGTATGAGCCAATTCATGCAAAATGGTCGACATAAAAATGTGTTATTTGTAGATTGGTCAAAAATTTGGTGTATAATAAAATTATCATCAGTAACATGTGTTTTAATTATTGTTGTTGATATTTACCCATTAGTTGTAGAATTATTTTCAATTATTTACATTTTGTTTCAAACTTACGAGGTGTTAAAGGTAGTGATGTCATTTATATAAGTTTTCTTGTTTATTATGCATATGTCAAATAACAGTGCACAAAGAATGCTATGGTGCAAAACATGTTCGGAATTTTACTTCTTGGGTTTGTAGAGTATGTAAAACTCCTAATGTTGAAAGAGATTGTTGCCTTTGTCCAGTAAAAGGCACGTCAATATAGTATTTTGGGCAGTCTCAACTCTTTTTGTTCTTACATATGTATACTATGATATGCCTTTTACTAGACAAAGGCAACACTCTCTTTCAACATCAGGAGTTTCACATACTCTACAAACCCAAGAAGTAAAATCCTTAACATGCTTTGCACCATAGCATTCTTGGTGGACTACTATTTGACTACTGCATAATAAACAAGAAAACATATATAATTGACATCACTACCTATAACACCTCGTAAATTTTAAAAAATGTAAATAATAAAAATTAAATAATTCTACAACTAAAGGGTAAAGATTATCAACAATAATTGAAACAGCTGTTACTGATGATAATATTATTATCCTCCCAATTTTTGACCCATCTACAAATAGCACATCTTTCTGTCAACCATTTTGCATGAACATGCTCATACTTCTCAGTCATAATAAGTAAAAGTAAATAAATCTCTGCCTTCAGATATATTCAAGGGAAAGCATGCAAGTGATGCACAACTGAATGTTTCATAAAACATGGTAAACTAGAAAAAAAAAATTAAGGCTTTGGTATGTAAAAGTTACGTGAAATTACCTTGCAAAAAGGCAAGCACCTGCTGCTGATCTAAATCTAGGGAAACTCCATCTTCTGGAATGTGCTATGTGATTTGAGGTTTATGTGAGTTTAAAATGAGAAAGAAGCACCTTGTAATAACTGATTCAATGGTGGATCTTTTCAATTTTTAGTAAAAAAGTAATTTTATAATAATAAAAAATTAAGAAAAAAAATAATAGTATTTCTTTTAAAACTTACCAAAAATAGGAGCGGTCTACCGTTGGACCACGTCCATATTAGATATCTCAATATTTTAATCATGTAACAAAAAAATGTAGCCTTTAAAAAAATTGATTTTTATTTTAATATATGTTTCTTAAATCTATAAAAACACCAATCCAATTGAAATAAACAAAACCAACATGTTCTTCACCGGTTTATTTTTTTTGGTGAAAAAAGATCCTAAAAGTGGAACCAAAGCAAACTATTAATTTTTTATTCGTTAATTTGAATTCATTTACCCCCAAATTTAAATTAATTTGACTCGCGTTGTAATCATAGATTAGACATATGAGAACTGATCTTTAACATTTTCTTTATCAATGAATAATGCTAACGCTCCTCCCTAATTGAAGGGAGTAAACAAACACCAAACTTGGCGGTTGATGAACTCTCAAATCTCAATCCACATTTTTGTCCATCACTCTCAAAATTTAAAATAAACCATTAGATTAATCTAACAAATGGGGAAGATTAAAAGCTCAAAATATGAAAAGAAACACTCTACAAAATCATGCATGTCATGATGCTAACGTGAATAACGCAAACGCGCCACCCTAGTCAAAGGGAGAAAATAAACACCAGACATGGCGGTTGATGTTAACCTTGGGAACCAGATCCTCTCGAGCTGAATCCACATTTTGTCATTCTCTCTGGAAAAATTAAAACAAACCATTAGATTAATCTAAGGGATGGAAGATCAAAAGCTCTAAAATTAAAAGAAACACTCTACAAAATCTCATCGCCATTTCTCACTTTGGATATATTCCTTTGTTTAAATCGAAGTTATGCAAAACACATCATATTTCCTCTCCACAAATTTCAAGCACCCATACTCCATTCTTTCTTCCATGATATCTGTTGTGTACTTTAAACAAAATGTGAAGATTAAATTTGACCTCTGATACTTTTAGCACAATTCAATCTAATCCTTGATTAAAAATAATATTCAAATTAGTTATGTAACATTTTTACATGTATCACAAATTTGTAACGATTCATTATAATAGAGGGACTAATTTGTCTCTCATTTAAAAATGTCAGAGGTTAGTTTAACATTGTTTCTGTCGAGACTAAAATGCACAATGAGAAATTTATCAAGGACCAAATTGGGTCTATTCGTAAGTTCTAATATTAAAATTCAAAATTCAAAATTATTAGGCAAGATATTTGTGGTTTCTTGGGTTCTAACTCAAAATATCTAATATGTGTGTTCGTGAGTTTCTTGCAAGTAAGAAAAATTGGGCCTACACTCCAAAAAGATATGCCAAAAGTGACCTTTATTATTAATGTTCTAAATTAAATTTCATCTAATCCCACCCACTCGGCATTAAAAGAATTACCTCGCCAATTTTTATTCCTTTTCTGAATTTTTCCTTCTTTCGATTTTTTCCTGCTTTAGATTTTTTCCTCCTTAACGACAATTGTTCATGAATTACCTCATCAATCCTTATTCTTTTTCTGAATTTTTTCCTTCTTTTGATTTTCACCTCCCAACTAACTATTTTTGACTAGAATTTTCTACTTATCTTGATTCTAAGGGTTGATTTGCCTCAAACTTATAAATAGGTTCAAACCCCATCTCATAACATCATCAAACTCTTTTTTTCTGCTGCCGCAACACCTTCTCATCCACACCTTCAAATCGGGTTTACACTCTAAAAAAAATGTTACTAACCCTGCTAATACCAAAAATGACCTTTGTTATTAATATTTTAAATTAAATTTCTTCTTATCCCACCCAATCTGCATTGAACGAATTACCTCGTCAATCCATATTCCTTCTCTGGATTTTTCCTTCTTTTGATTTTTTCCTTTTCTCAATTTTTTCCTCCTTAGTGGCAATTGTTCATGAATTACCTCGTCAATCCTTATTCGTTTTTTGAATTTTTTTCTTCCTATCAATTCTCACCTCCCCATTAACTTTTTTTTTACTATAATTTTTTACCTTTCTTGATTCTAGGGTTTTGTTTGCCTTAAGTTTATAAATAGGTTTAACCCCATCTCATAACATCACCAAACTCTACTTTTTTGCTGCTGCAGCACCTTCATATCCTCACCTTCAAAACAAGTTTACATTATTAAAAAAAAAAAAAAAAAAAACCGTTACTAACCCTGCTATACCAAAAATTACCTCTACTCTTAATCTTCTAAATTAAATTTCATCCAATCCCACCCACTTGGCACTCAATGAATCACCTTATCAGCCTTTATTTCTATTAATTCAATCCTTATTTCTTTTTCTGAATTTTTCCTTCTTTTGATTTTTTCCTCCCCTCTCATTTTTTTTACTATAATTTTTCCTCTCTTGTTTCTAGGTTTTGATTTGCCTCAAGCTTATAAATAGGTTCAACCCCATCTCATAATATCATCAAACTCTTCTTTATTGTTGCCACAACATCTTCTCATCCACACCTTCAACTCAAGCATCACAAATGGTTTGCAATTCAGATGGAGGTGATTCTCACGGTGGCATGTAAATCAATGTTGTTGGTGATAGTGAACACGAGATAGAAGAGTTCATCACTACATTGAAGGTATACTTTGTTCTTTTTAATTCTTGATTCTTCTTCAAAACGGCATACATGTGGTTTGGTTTTACCATCATCTATTATGTTGGTATGCTTTGCTTTGTTTTATATTTTTTTGTTCCTTCACCTCGCTTTATGGATTTCGATATGTTATCTCAAACAATAAATATTTTATTTATTTATTTTTATATAATTTTTTCATATACGATGGTGCGATCCAAATTCTGTTGTGGGATGAGTTAATGTACTTTAACTGGGAATCTCCATGCTCTTGCTAAAGTTGTTTGTGGTGGGGTTTGAGTCGGTTTTAAGACAAAAAGTCATCCGATTCAAAATAAAAATCATGTTTAGTTCAGTATGGATTATTATTTTAAAAAAAAAAATCTGATTATCTAACTATATGTGATTTAGTTTACATCGATTTTTTGGAAATCCAAAATGCAACATGTAATTTCTTTTATTAATATTAATTCTGCACGGTAAAATAATAGGTTTGATGCAATATATAGTATAAAATATATTAAAAAAACTATGTTACGAGTGAAAATGATATCGATTATGTTTGAAACATATGAAGTAGTAATAATATAGATATGAAGTAGTAATAATATATATTAAATTAATTCAATCTGTAAGATTAAAATCCAACATGAAAGAATAAATATAGGTATTAAAATTCTTTTGCACTTTGGTTCGTTTTGATTTTGAAAAAGTGATCTGAAATTCGATCCGATATGAGGATTTTCTTGCTATGTATTTTTTTGTTTTTTAAAAATCGGTTTATAGTTTTATTTTGGATCGGTTTCAATTAGAACAGTTCTAGAGTCTAATGGATATTTAAATTTATCCAAAATAAAACTGCAACCCGACTCAAAAAATTGAAAACCACACAAAATTGAATATTATTGTATGTGTTTTTGTGCAAACTTCTCAGATCAGATAGAATTTTGGATTACTTTTTTAAAATCAAACCGAACCAAACCACATAAGTTAATTCTAATACTTATTTATATTTTATTAGTATAACATATTAATCTATTATTCGTTGGTTTTTATTTTTTCAATAATACTTAATAGTTTAATTTAATCTATATATTTACTACTTCATATATTTGAAACATAATTGATCATTTTTATTTACTAATATAATTTTAATAAATATTTTATGTCATATTTTGTATTGACCCTATTATTTTTCCATGTATGTGTAATTATATTATTAAAAGAACTTTTTACAAATGTATTATGAATGTCCAAAAAAAGATCGAAATTAAACTGCATTTAATTGGATCTGATAATATCAGTTTTTTATTTAAAGAGACATCCAAATCTAACCTTCTCATATGATAATTATTTTGGATCAGATAAGTTTTTGTCTTAAAACTGATTCATACCGCACAACAAACATTTCTATCTCTTATCCCATATAAACTCATTATTTCTTTACTACGTGAACAATATTTTTGTTGGATCAGTTTATTGAATAGAGGTATGATTCACTTTTATTTCATTTACAGGTAAATGTATTACTTTTTTTTTTTCCTTTGATCAGTTTATTTTTGTTACAACTATTCTTTCTAGATCTAATGACCATGCTTATACAAAACTAAATATGCTAACAAGTAGTTGATCATCATCAACCAGTGAGAAAAAAAACTATCAAATGACATGTTCATAATGATTACTTGTTCATTCATAATGATATTTTAGATAACACTATTTCATTTGTTGCAAGAAATAAATTTGGATCAGCTCATGCACCTCCCAAGTGAATCTATTGTCTCTTGATTTTTACCAATGGATGTGGATGTGGAGGTAGGTGTGGATTTGTTGCTTATATAAATATATTTTTCATATTCAAAATTTTACCTATATCACAAGTTTGTTCAATTTCATCTAATATTGTTAATGTGGTTTTATTGATTAGGAGTAGCATATGCTCTAAGGGTGTTTTATGGAGAAAAACAAGGATAGATACAACATACATGGTAGATGGAGACATCAGAGAAGATAGTTTTATCAAAGGTAATATATCTTTGTCATTGATATATCACTATTAAGAGAGTACAATTTTAGTTACTAGAACCTATAAAATGTGATGGTATACATATTTGACCAATTTGTCAAACTTGATTCTCTATAAGAAATACAGCTCCATCAATTGCCAAATTTCATTAACATTTTTCCATAATATTATACCATATTTATTTTTGTAAAGGATATAATCTATTTGAGAGATTATTTCAAGCCACTAACACATTTATGCAATATAAGTTCTGATTTCAAGAGAATAAATTACATTTGATATTATCAAATTTTGTTTGTGGTAATACTTTTCATGTTTTCCATAGTTGTCAAAAGTGCATTATAGGTTACAACATTTGTTCAAATTCTATGGGCATTCATCTATTTGCATATTTAACAATTTCATCAAAACCAACTTAAACTTAGCATAAAACTGCAACATAGTTTGGAAACAGTTCGTCTAAATTTATTAAAACGACGCCAAAACCTTTTTTGATGAATTGGTAACCAATAACTCGATGACAAAATAAGTTACTTACAATTCACTTGTTTCAGATTTTGCCCGAAAAATCTTGTAGGACGTCAGATAAAATTTGTTGAGGGAGATGAATTAAACATGGGTTATTCCAGATGTTTTTACATATAACACATACTTTTGGCCATGATGAATATGAAAGAGATGACTTTTATCACGGTTTGACCAATGTTGTGGCTTGGCACCATGATCCATGCTTATGTCAAGGTTAAATGGTTTCAAGAGTCCCTAAATTTGCATGATGAAATAAAATGTGAGCCTACTTGTTGGAGTTTATGTAACCAATGTTGGTTTAATGAAATTGTTACAATGTGCAAAGAAATGGATAGTAGTATAATTAGAATTGATGTAGTAACTTATAATGTAGTTATCTACAACTATGAAAACCATGACTAATATCATCAAAACACAAGTTTATCCCGTATAATGTAGTTGCCATGGTCATTAATATGTATTACTTTTTCTGCTTGAAACCATACTCAATGGAAGATGATTCCCTAAAAATGAAATTATGATAATATTTAGAAAAATGTCGAATGAAATTTTGCAATTTATGGAGATGCATTTTTCTTTCAACAAATTATCCAAATATGTATTTCATCTCATCATATCTTATTGTGATAGATTTTAGTTCTTGAATGTCTCCACCAAAAAATTTGATGTACCTGAAGCAAATCTCATTCTGGAAAAAGAGAAATGTATGTCTTTATATCCTTAGGATGACCTTCATACTCGAACCGCAACCTCTTCTAGAGAGATGTAGTCATCTACAACTATGAAAACCATGATTAATATCACCAAAACACAAGTGTATCCCTAGAGGCTACATACCTATTTGAGTTCAATTAATTGCATATGAGTCATCTATTTAAAATATGATGTTACTTAATTAGTGAATTTAATTTGAGAGAGGAACGACAGCTCCTACAAAGAATTTAGTGCTTTGTAACTTCATTACTTATTTTTTAAGAATTTATTTGTCTCCATTTCAAACTTGACAAATTTGACGTTTTTTTCCTTTGGTTAATCCAATATAGCCTTGATCCACTCTATTTCGTTCCCTAATAATTGGTAATTTTATTAATTAGTAAATATTTTTGTACATGTGCATGTTTTGTAATTCTTATTTTTGTTGATCACGTTCTTTACCATGTTGAAGGCAATGCAAGAAGGAAGAAATGGTAAACAAGGAGTTGGGATCCTCTCTATTTAATACCATCTAAAGTACTCCTTATCAAATGGGGTATTCATTTATTGTATTATGCTTTCATAATTTTTTTTCTCTTCTGCTCCCATTTGAAGTGTTAAACTTGTTTTAATGCTCATTTAGATTGAAAGTAAGTTTGACAGAATCTCGGTACTAAAATGATTTTTGAAAATCCAAACATGAACTTAATCAGTGAATATTTTGATGCATGTGCATGTTTTGTATTTTTTTCTTCTTGATCACCTTCTTTGCCCTTTCGAAGGCAACGGAGAAAAGAAGAAATGATAAATAATTGATCAATAAAAATAATAAATACAAAACATACACAAGTTATAAATTATTTACAAATTATGTTTATGGATGGATTGATGAAATCACTATGGTACTGTGGCTCTCCTAAACTCACTGCCTATTTAAACCAACATTAATCAAAATGCAAACATGAACTCAACAGCAAACAAAATTGTGGAAACAAAACACCTTAAATGAAGACATCAATTGATAAGAAGATTCTTTTTCGTTGCAAATAACTTCTTTTTCATCCTCATTAAAACAACCATAGTGATACCTATCTTCGATTATTACCTAGCTTTTTTCATTGTTTGTGGTGTTAGTATTGTTGGTTGATGTTTTTTTTTCAATGCTAATGTGAGCTTCTTCTCGTTTACCTATTGATTCTTTTCTTCCAACAAAACAATTCAGCTTCCTCTCTTTTTTGGTTTTTTAAAAAAAACAAAAAAAATCTTATCAAATGAGTTTCTATGCATGTATAATATCATATTAATTTTGATGCACCTAGTGTAAGTACAATGTAATTAAATTTATATCACAAATAAATAGAATTTAATTTTTTTTTGCATTATTTTGTAATGAAACAGAAATAAGAAGTCAATTTGTTGCTTATGAAGAAAAGGACCAACTGGAAAAATTGACGAACTAAGCATTGGCATAGGAAGAAAGAAAAATTGAACCGCCAATAAACAATGATGGGTATGACATTAATGATTTTAATGAAGAAGCACCGCATGGTTCAACCCAGAAGTTGTGCAACAAAACAACCATCTTATCAATTGGGGTATTCATTTAAGGTGTTATGCTTTCATATTATTTTTTTTCTCTTCTGTTCCAATTTGAAGTGTTGAACTTGGTTTAATCTCATTTAGTTTGAAAGTATATTTGACAGAATCACGGTACTAGAGTGATTTCAGAAATCAAAACATGAACTTAATTAGTGAATATTTTGATGCATGTGTATGTTTTCTATATTTTTTCTTGATCTACTTCTTTACCCTATCGAAGGCAATGAAGAAAGGAAGAGATGATAAATAATTGATCAATAAAAAGAATAAATAGAAAACATACACAAGTTTCAAATTATTTACTAATTAGGATTATGGTTGGATTGGTGAAATCGCTATGGTACTGTCATTCTCCCAAACTCATTGCCTATATAAAAAAATAATAATCTATTATAAAAAAAAAAACTATATGTAAATCAAAGCTAATCCTACTTAAATATCTAATGACCTTAAAAAGCATCATGAAAAAAGATTCAACCTTAGCTTTAATCTTTTTTCATTTAACACGGCACAAAACCCATCCGGAGTTGTAATCCACGAGTAGCACGGGGATAAACCCTAATCCACGATCTGCAGAATTGAAACGAAATCCGCACGGAGTTGTACTCCACGAGTAGCACGATGATAAACCCTAATCCACGATCTGCGAAATCGAACCAAGATCTAGTATCTGAAAAGTTATTAATTTTTTTAATGAATCAGTGTAATTAAATAAATATAAAATTGAGTACAACTTTTTAATGCATAGAAATTAATAACTTTTCGATATCAGATCTTGGTTCAATTTTGCAGATTGTAGATTAGAGTTTATCATCGTGCTACGCGTGGAGTACAACTCCGTGCGGGTTTCGTTTCAATTATGCAGATCATGGATTAGGGTTTATCATCGTGCTACTCGTGGATTAGAACTCCAGTTGGGTTTCGTGTGGTGTGAATCCAAAAAGATTAAAGTTTGAATCTTTTTCATGATGCTTTTTAAGGTCATTTGATTTTAAGGAGGATTAGCTTTGATTTACATATAAAATATTTTTTATAATAGATGATTATTAAACAAAATGCAACCCTTCAAATAGGGACGCAACAAGAAAAAAAAATTAGGGAAACAAAACACCATAAATGAAGACATCTATTGATAAAAAGATTCTTTTTCGTTGCAAATAACTTCTTTATTGGATCTACTTCTCATCCTCGTTAAAACAACCAAAGTGATACCCATCTTCGATTATTACCTAGATTTTTTCATTGTTTGTGGTGTTAGTATTGTTAGTTGATGTTTTTTTTTTCCAATGCTAATGTGAGCTTCTTCTCTTTTACCTATTGATTCTTTTCTTCCAACGCAACAATTCAGTTTCCTCTCTTCTCTCTTTTATTACAAAATAAAAAAAAAATCCTATCCAATTAGTTTCTATGCTTTTTTAATATCATATTAGTTTTGATGCACTTATAGTGTTAGTACATATAATTAAAATACCTCGCAAATAAATAATTTTATTTATTTATTTTTTTGCATTATTTTGTAATGAAACAGAAATAAGAAGTCAATCTGTTGCTCATGAATAAAAATTCAACCGACAATACAATAATCAATGATGGGTATGACCTTAATGGTTTTAATGAGGAAGCACCACATGGTTCGACCAAAGAAGTTGTGCAACAAAACAATCATCTTATCAATTGAGGTATTTATTTAAGATGTTATGCTTTCATAATTGTCTTCTCTTCTTTTTCAATTTGAAGGGTTGAACTTGGTTTAATGCTCATTTAGATTAAAAGTAAGTTTGACAAAATTACGGTACTACAGTGATTTCAGAAATTCAAACATATGAACTTAATGAGTGAATATTTTGTTGCATGTGCATGTTTTGTATTTTTTATTTTCTACGTCTCATTTATTCACTACAACCAATCTCTTATTTTACTCATCAAGCCAGCCCCCTTCTATTCTTTAAGCGTGTTAGGAATTGTTAAAGATTTTTACATCGGTTGAGAGATTCTCTAAATAATGGGAGCAATCATCGCCTTAAATCACAAGTCGATTTTGTGAAATTGTGTTAGATCCAACTACAAATTTTAAGAGGCGTGATGCGAGTAATAATATAACATTGATAAATAGTCAAGAGATATAGTACAAATAATTGGCATAAAATAGATATGCCAAGTAAATGAAAACGATGGATTTATATATTGTTGAAATTTGGGTTAAATATGTTCTTGGTCCTTAGAAATATACCAACTTTTCGTTTTAGTCCCTTTATAATTTTCCTTCAATTTTTAGTTCCTATAAAATTTTCAATCACTACTTTTTGTCCCTATTTTTAAGTTAATTTTTGTATTTTTTAATGAAATTGTGCAGAAATATGTAGAATTTTATAAAACTCTTTCCGAAAAAATAAAAAAATAGAATTGTGAAGAGGAGTTATGGTGATTAGCCTTAGATAGGAGTTTCACCATATAGCAGTGGGATGGTGACTGTTGGGGTTACTCCACTCGGGATCCATTCCGTAAAATCAATCCAGATAATAATTGTTTGTTCAACGCCAACCTTCTAACCTTAATATAAAAACAGAATACGAATATGATTATGCATCTTAGCGGACTTATGATAGAGCACCGTAACGATCCTAGTTTTTCCTTGATCGTTTAGTATGTAGAACATAACTGTATAAACCCAAACAGGTTGAGTTTAGTCAGATGGCGATCATAGGTTTCCCCCGAGCTTGCCTACAGCCTAGGATAGGTGTGAACTCACCGAGACATCATGTCTCATCCCAATCCTTTCATTTTATTTTACAAATCAGCAGGTTGCTTGTAGCAAGAGGTAGCAGATATGTAGCTGAATGGTTCATCGTCAACTGCTCGTTCGTACCAGTTGCAGATTATTCTTCATGTATTCAAACATGTAATAGATATATGTATTTGACAATTAGCATTTTTCAAGTGTACGGACTTGTATTGATGTATGAATATTCTATCTATAATAAATTATGTTGTAATTTTAATGTATCCAATACTAAGTTAACGCACATGCTAAATATTCTAAATAAATTAGTATGAGTATTACAAGTATATTGAAGAAAGGTGTAGGTTATTATATGAATTGAGATTTTGATGCGTAACTATGCAAAATATAATTTCCAAAGGATGGGTTGTCAATCCCACTTCCATATCTTCATTTTTGTCGTAAGTGTTCTTATCACACTAAAAGTATGTTAGGTATCGTTAAAGAATTTCGTATCGGTTGAGAGGTTGTCTGAATAATGAGAACAATTTTTTTTTTTTGACAAAGAATAATGAGAACAATTATTGCCTCAGATCACAAATCGATTTTGTGGGTTTCTGTTAGGCCCAACAGACACATGATGTGAGCCATAATATAACATTGGTAAATATTCAAGAGATATAGTACAAATAATTGGCATAAAATAGACATGCCAAGGAAATGAAAACAATGGATTTATATAGTTGAAATTTTCATCCCATTACAAAATATATGACTAGAATCCTGAGGTAGTGAAATAAGATAGGTCATATCCAAATCGAACCCTTTTTGATTTAGTCTAATCTGTTTATAGGTCATATAATGCTACATAGAATTTATGTTGTCAGCAATAAAACAATGTCTAGAATATTGCCATGATGCTATCTATGTACCCAAAAAAAGCTAATGTAATTTAAAAGGTTTGTATCCGTTTCAACTCATTTATAGGTAAGATTGGAACCGTTGTTTTATTTTTTACTTTTTTGTATCCACAACCATGTGTAAAGCATTAGGAAAGGAAATGATTATTTTTGCTAAATTCTTTTTCTCTTTTATTTTCGATAGAAAGTGAAGATTTCAATGAACCTTTATGTGATATGAGAAGATCCATTCCCACAAATCATCTCTACAAGAATATATCCAACCCCTTCACTCATCTCTTTCTTCCATAATGACACATTGATGATCACATATATTGCATGTAGCGATAACATAATAAATCAACCCCTTCACTTACCTTTTTCTATTGAGTCAGTACATAATCCATATACTGCATGTAGCAATGAGAGATCATCTGATTGGTCACCTGATTCGCTTGAACGAACACGCCTGGCGGTGGGGCAGATATGGGTTCATGATAATAGACCCAAGATCCAAGTGATACAGATACGATCTTGTGGGAACACATCATCAAGTATCAGTGTCATCTCCCCAAATAGAAGATGGAAGCTAGAGGTTGTGGTCAATGATATGATAATTGGCATGTTTGTAGCCACTAAAGTCCACTGGCTCACATGGCATCTCTGAATCATCGCTCTTGCATCCCATCCAAATTTGGTTCTAGCATAGTCAGTAGCTTTTTGTCGTTGTTTATGCACTTTAAGTTAGCACGCCACTACGAAAATTAAAAAACAAAAAATTAATATCATGTGATAAGCCTTCATAAAAAAACAGTTTATTCCTGCAATTTAATTCGGTTTACATAAATAAATAAAAAATAGTATATCCATACAGTTGAGTTTAGTTTACATAAATAAAAATAAACATAGCCTTCAGTTTACATAAAAATAATATAGCACAAAAAAAAAAACTTAAAGATGTAGAATTTTACAACTCCCTCAGACATGTGATAGGTCACATGAAGATGGTACTGAGTGAGCAGAGACATGTCATATTGGCTATCAAAATAGTCCTCTAGCGGTTGTGGCTCCTCCTCATACAACTACTCATCATTCACGTTCTCCACCTCCACCTCCTCCTCCCCCTCCTCCATATGTTGCGGCTCGTGCTGGGGCTCAGACTCAGGCTCAACATGGCGGCCCCTTCCTCTCTCCATGCCCCTACGCACCCTCCCTTCCGCTGCATCCCTCTATGTCCGCTCTCCCCTTGCAGAAGATTCCATGAAATGGGAGGTCTGTTGTTTCTAAGGCGCTCCAAACGGTCAATATCTGAAACATGCAACATCTCATGTACATAAAATTAACAAAAGTTAAACAAAAAAAACAAATGTTGTTGCAATTCGGAATATATTTACTGAACCAAGAGCAATGATGTTCGCTAAATATGATCCAAACAGGTTTAGTGACAGAAAAAAATGCGACCCAAACATTGAGAAATCGGGATCTTACCTTGAATTTGTTAGTTGAAAATGCTTGAAATATGATTTTTTTGAGGAAAAAACCGCAAGAATCACACAATGTTAGGTTTTCGGATTTTAAAGCGTGAGAGAGAAGTTTTAGATCAATAAATAGAAACTATTGAAGTGGTGGGTGTTTCTGATTTCGACTTATATATAAGATGTGTTCGGATTTTAGAATCTGAACCGTGGTTCAGATTATATTTGTTGAGCAAAGGGTAATTTTGAAAAGAAAAAAATATAGGGTGTCTGAGTAGCGCATAGGGTGGGAAAAGCAATAGCCTATTCATAGCATAGGCGCGTGAATATGATTTGTTTCACATGTCCGCGCATATTAGACTTTCAAACTAATTTCTTTAACAAATACAAATGGAAATGATATCACTTAATTAATTTTGACACATATTGAGCCTACTACTCGTGGAAGTTCCCTTATGTGTGAATTTATGATGCTTAATGTCATTTTGTGTATCTACTAAAAGATATATAATTAGTCAAAATATATTTACCTAGGCAATGCACGGGTTTCAGTCTAGGTAGTATAATTTGATAAAGGGTTTTGTTAATCAGTGTCTTAGGGGCATTGATTAAGGAATCCTTTAATAGAAACTATATCTTGGAAATATAAATTTTTATTTTTGTTCTATCAATAATTACACCATTTTTTAATGCAATCTTACTAATTTTAACATATTACTCAATACCTTAAGGACACTCATTAGTATTTCCCTTTGAAAAATGGGTTGGTATTGGAAAAGAAGGCGAAGTTTAGAAAACACATGAACCAAAACAAAATACTTAACGATTTGAAATACAATGTAAATCAGGAAAAGGAGATAGGTTATCATTTTTTTTTCTCTCCAATATAATTGTACACTTAAAGTAAACACTGAAACTTTGCATATCCAAAAAAAAATATATGAAATTTTATAGTAAACATTAAAATCATATCATGCATACATTTTTTCTTCCAAAGCATAAAATTACTCAAAGAAGAACCACATAGTTGCAGTACACCAAGCAGCTCGAGAAAAATGAGAAGAACAATATTCTTAAAATATGAAACAATCAATATAGTTTTGCTCATGTGTGTCATTTTATTTGTGTATATATACCAATTGTGAGTTTTGAGTTAAAAAAATGTATCAAATTGTGAGTCCGTTGCTTCCAAGTAATGAAAAGTAAAAAGGAGCATACGAGACAATGCTTGGATAGTTTGGGTTTTATCTATCCGACTATCAAGAGTCTTATCTATCCGATAGTTTTGGGTTTGATGCGTGGATAGGTTGGTGGCCCTTGAATTCGACAAGATCTGATACCATGTTAGGAAACATGGCATCCATGGATGAAGGAGAGAAAAGTTAAGAAATTATTGTATTGATAGTAAAGAATGATATTACAAATGACTGAATTACCCATTAATAGAGTGGTTACAAGCTATTTATACTACTATCTATTACGACTAATATACCACTAATCCTATATCTCTAATAGTAACAAGTAACAACGTTATTTTGTTATTCACGCACAAAGAAAAAGGACACTATAATTTTTTGTGGTGTAAAATTGAGATTTGGATCCTCTCCAACCATTTCTCTCATGTTGTTTGTCGTGTCATAACCTAAGTCATTCATTCATCTTTTTTCTCTCTCTTTAGTGCTACTTTTTGTTCATTTATGACTCAATCAACCATTGGAGAGGGGGCTGCACAAAAAAGGCAGGAGAGGATCCAAATCCGTAAAATTGATGAGTTTTCATTGTCAAAAAAAATGATGAGTTGTCAATAAATAGATATGGGTATGATTTAATATAGGGTTAAATATATTTTCGGTCCCTATAAAATTGAAAACTTCTAAGTTTAGTCTTTAGTTAATTTTAATAACTTTTTTAGTCCCTAAAAAAAAATTTACTTGTCAGTTTGGTCCTTGCTAAAACTTATTTTGTTTAAATATCATTAAACTCTTGAATTTTTTTCACAATTTTTCAGAGACACGTTTAGAACATTATAAAATGTGCATTTACTTAAATTTAGAATTTTTGAACATGAGATGAATCAAATATGAATTTTTTCAAACGACAAAAGTTTAAGATAAACATAACAAAAATTTGAATGTAGAAATCAAATTTTGAACTAATTTTTTAAGGAAACACTTTTGGTAATGTTTACAACAAGTCTACAAAATATTGTTCTAAAACTTAAGAGTTTAAGCATAATTAAATAAGTTTGGATTTAGAAGGGACTGAAATAGAGTGCAATTATTTTTTATAGGTACTAAAAAACATATTAAAATTAAGTAAGAAATAAACTTAAAAGGTTCAAATTTTATAGGGAGGGAGCAAATTTTAGATTTAAAAGGAAATAAATACGCTAATACTAGATGATGGTGATGAAGATAGTAACTTATTCAAATCATTTTATCCCATATCTACCGCGAAGGTAATTGTTGTGCTGACATATTAGCGAATATGAGACATGCTATTTCGGGTTCGGTTTGGTTGGATACCCTCCCGACGGAGTTACATCTTGATTTCCATCGTGATAGAGTTGGTCTACCCAACTACAGGTTACCTTAGCTAGTTGCAGGCAGCTGTTTCTTTTATTTTCTTTCTCTATTTCTTTTCTTTGGAGGGTCATGGCCTAGTCCCCCCCTTTTTGTATATATTTTTTCTTATTTTTTTAATAAAATTTCAGAGTCTGGCGGCGTAGGATGGAGGTTTCTCGGGATGCCAACCTAGTTGAGATGTCGGTGATATCTCTTGATGCCTGTCCTTTCTCCTTGCTTAGCAAAAAAATAAAGATAGTAACTACATTGATTTAAGAAACATTGCATCAAATTGTAATTTAGTGTTGCAAGTAGCCACATTTGTTTTTTTTAAGCCGTGAGAGCTTCCACTAAATGGTTCGATAGGTATGTAACAAAACTAAGTGATATAATTTCCTTTTTTCATTTTTTTAATTGTACTTTTGGTTAAGGGTGTTTCTGGTGTGGTTTGATTCAGTTTTGCGTCTAAAAGTCATCTAAACCGCAAGATAAAAAAAATGTGGTTTGGTTTGGTTCATTTGACTTTTAAAATAAAATCTAAACCAAACTAACTAAACGAATGTGGTTTGTATTGGATCGGTTGGTGCGGTTTTTTTTCTTCGAAAAATACATTTTTTTGTTTTAACATTAAAATCAAGTTTAAAAAGCTAAAACAGAACATATCTTCAAGAATGTTTTCAATGATGTTTTAAATTTCATCCAACAATGTTCCCAACTATATACTCCAAATTAAAAACATGGATAAAAAGTAATTCTATTTTATAAAAAATTGAAAGACTATGATTTTATTATTCTCTAAAAGTTCAAATAGCACATAAATATATTTTAATAAATAAAAAGAAAAGAAGATACTTAAGAAGGGAAAAAATATATCATTTTATAAAAGATTCCATTGAGTATTGATCTAGGTGGTATATGTTCAATTAATGTTTTTCTTATGTTGCGGTTTGGTTTGGTTTGGTTCGGTTGGTAAAATAAAAACCGCAAACCAAACTAAACCATGCGGTTGAGTGAAAAAGTGATCTGAATACATCTGAATCAATTACGGTTTTTTGCGTTTTCAGTTTGACTTGGGATTTGTTCGGTTTTAAAAACTCAACCTTTTGGTCTTCTAATTCTCTAAACACACGACAATAGTCTCCTTTTTTTAAGGGTTAATAGTGTTTTTCACCCTTGTAATATATGTCATTTCTGGTTTTCGCCCCTATAAAATTTTTGGTTTGATTTGCATCCTCGTAATTTTTTTTTTCCAGAATACCCCATCCATCTCAGTAGAATCTAATACGTGGCGCTGATTTGACTTTTTTTTCATTTTTGATTTTTTTTAATTGGCCACGTGTAAAAGAACATTTCCACATCAGATTTTCATATTTTAATTTTGGAAAACATTTTATAAAAACTCCGGAATAAAATTTTCGAAAAAAATTTGAATTTTTTCTAAATTTGTATCCAGATTTTTAAAAATTAAAATTTTTCCAGAATTTTTTTTTGTAGAAAATATTTTAAAAAACTTTTTTCAAAAATTTGCTTTTGTAGTATTTTGAAAATTAAATTCCAGAATTTTTTAAAGTCTTTTTAATTTCGAAAAAGATCTGATTATATTTTCTAATTTTTTGAAAAAAAATTTGGTAATAAAAAAAAATATTTAATTTATATATTTATAAAATCTGGTAATAATATATATTTAAGTTTTTTATTTTTAAATTAATATAAATGATTTTATATTATTTTTTGGATTTTTTTAAAATTTTAATAATAAAATCTGATGTGGCCAATTAAAAAAATAAAAATTTTAAAAAAAGCCAAGTCAACAAGCGAATTTGGTGAGTTGAACAGGGGAGGGGGGTTTTTCGGATTTTTTTTTTTTACGAGGATGCAAATCAAACCTAAAAATTTATAGGAGCGAAAACCAGAAATGACATATATTACAGGGGTGAAAAACACTATTAAACCTTTTTTTAATTTGATTTTTGTCTCTATTTTTGCATTTGTTGCAATTTTTATCATAGCCCATTTTTTTTTTCTCCCTAAAACTGGTGATTTTTTACACCATAATAAGTGATAGTTTTTCCTTGAAATGATAAAAGTTGTTTGGTATATATGAACATTACTAGGAGACCTTTGACAATTATTAAAGTACTAGGTATACAACCCTGGGGTTGCATGAGTTTGATTATATTGTTTTTTTGATGTCCTCGTAAGCTTAGCTCAGTTGGGTGAGACAATGCATAAAATATGCAGTGTTCGTGGTTCAAACCTCGGCTGCTAATAAAAAATATGCAGTGTTTGTCTATTAGATTCTTTTTTTTAAAGAGGTCGCCTATTGAATTATTCTTTGATTTAGAAAATTGATAATTAAAATGCTTTTAAACTTTTTCCTTTGTCAAGTGAATATAGAATAGAAAGAGTACATGAAAAATTACTTTTAACATAGATGATGTGTCTTTGTCAACAAAAAAAAACACACTGATGATGTATCATTCGAATTTGGATTATCTCCAACCATTTCTCTTATGTTGTTTGTTCTGCAATAATCTAAGTCTCTCTCTCTCTCTCCCTCTCTCTCTCTCGTGTTGTTTTTTGTTGTTCATTTATGACACAATCAACCATTGAGATCAGAAAACGAGAGGGGACTGCACAAAAAAGGTAGGAGAGGATCCAATTCCGTATCATTCACCTATATTAGCTAAATATAAATAAAAATATAATTCAACTGTAAATTATAACTTTTTTTAGGTTTGATTTATATCGACTTATGTTTTTTCATTTTCCCTTTATTTTAATATATTTTTAGTTTTTAAAAAGAAAAAATATGAATTATAATTAAGTATTATGAAGCAATTTAAAATATAATAGTAGTTATTTCATAATTGTCTTGTGAGTCTTCAAATGCACATCTAATATTTTACATATAATTAAGTATTACGAAGTAATAGAAAATAAATTCTAACGTTATCAAATTGTTCAATGTATCAGTCCATCATCCTAAAGCACCTATCATTAAAGAGATGATTTGGAGCCCTCCACTTCACTTATGGGTCAAATGTAACATAGATGGGGCTTCTAATGGTAACCCTGGGAATTCAGCTTGTGGACGGATTTTTAGGGACCATGAAGCTAACTTTTTAAACTGCTTTGCTGAATCTCTTGGCCATTCTACTTCTTACATTGCAGAGATTAGTGGTGCTATAAGGGCTATTGAGATAGCCTATCAAAAAGGTTGGAGGAATCTCTGGCTTGAGACAGACTCCTCTCTGGTGGTTTTAGCTTTTCAGAAGGATGGAAATGTTGCTTGGTTTTTAAGAAATAGATGGAAAAATATGAAAGTTAAACTGAGGCAGATGAGTTGTGTAGTAACTCATGTATATAGAGAAGGGAATGAAGTGGCTGATGCCTTAGCTAATCATGGTCTCTCTTTACAGTCTCTAACTGTTTGGGAAGATGTTCCTGATTTTATAAGGTATTTTTATGTCAAAAACAAAAAGGGTTTGTTGCAGTTGGAGAGAAAGTTCAAAGCACGAAAATGACGAACATTTTGAAATACAATTCAAGAAGAATCGCACTTGGCTCTATTACCCAATCAAATTAATCTGACTCGCATTACAACCATAGATTAGCCATACGAGAATTTATAACATTTTCTTTAACACAATGAATTAGCGAAAAGATGAGCACTCACGTGCCCGTCTTTCCACTCTTTTTATTGCGATAACGTTTGAAAATTATGAACGGTGTTTTTTGTATGAAATCTTGATTTAGATTAAAACTAAAAATATAAATGTTTATTGCTTTCAAATTATAACAGACCAAACTAACCATAATTATCTATTTCAGAGACACCAATGATATAACAAAAAAAATTTAATCTAATTTTTTTTGACACCAACAACGATCTTTATTATATTAAAGGTTGTTTAAAGGTATAATTGGGATAGTGAAAAAGTAAGTATAAATATACGCATCTAGTTTGTTATACTTTTTAAAAGATAAAAAAAAAAAAACATATATATATATATATATATATATATATATATATATATATATTCATATTGTGTTTATTTTAGAGCATATTGATCTCGTGTTTTTTTTAGAGCATATTCATATCGTGTTTGTTACATGTGTTATTTGTCACTACAAGAAAAATGGGTTTTAGCATCAGTGGAAAAATAGGCAAAAAGTAGACGCTAATTGTAACACCCCAATTTTCTATTTTTAATTAATTCAATGATGTTTAATAGGTGGAGTTTTGATTAATATTATTGTTGATGCTGCTTGTGCTTGAATATTATTTTATTGTTGAGAAAATAGAAATAATGACGTGGAGTGGGAGGTGGTATGAGAAAATTAAAAGGAACGAGAAGGAGTGTCCTAACAAAATAAATAAAAAGTCGTGGGTGTAGAAAGCAAGATTATAATAAGTGGGAGAGGGGAGAAGTAAAAAGAGTAGTGCGTATGAAAGGAAGACAATTATAGCGAATAGTGAGCCCAAATATAAATAGGAATATTAGGGATTAGAAATCAATTTTGCTGATCAGAGAAAAGAAGATGAAAAACAGAGGGAGAGAAGTGGAACCCTAGTGCAGCAATATCGAGCCAAACCGAAGGTTTCTACGGATTTGAGGTAAGGGGGAGAATCTATTCATCTCTAGGGTTTATGTTTTTATCGTGGGGATGTAAAGAGGCTAGAATAGGATGTTGTTGTTATGATGTGAGATATTGTGATCAGAGATTGATGATGAGCTAATTAAAAGATGAAGTTGATATATGAGAATTGAGGGTTATTGTTGTTGTTGAAAGATTAAAATTCAAAAACCAAAGTTAGGTAATTGATTTGAGAATTTAATCATGTGAAAAGTGATGCAATTAGATAAATTGTGTGAAAAAGTAGTGTTTGGATGTTAGGGTAACCCTAAGTAATGTTTCATATCAGTTTGGGATCATAAGGGCTCTTGAAGGGGACATTTAGGAACTTTTAGAAGCACTTCCGTAGCTCAAAAACGTAGAATTGGGGCACATCGCAGCGCTGCCCTGCAACAAGAGCGCCTAGCGCCCACAACCCGAGAGCTAGCGCCTCAGGTGCCTGTTTCCTGGCGCCTAGCGCCCACTTATGGGCGTTTTTCACCCATTTCTGTTCAGAACTGGGTCTTGGTGTAAACATGAAAGTTGTAGGTATGGATGTTATCTTTCCAATGGATTTGGTCTGACCTCACAAAGACATCCACAACGTGATATATGATTGAAATACTACACAGGGGTCAGTACGGTCATGCGATCTGCCTAGGTTGAGGGAAACCAATCTTTCCACCCTTCTATATACCGAATTGGATTTAGGTCTCCTCATGAAAGATGTATATAAAGGTGTTAGCTTTAATTTCCCATTGGATTTAATCCATTAGTCCCTATAGAACTTGAGTAATGATATAAACATCGCACCTGAGTCATGATGCGTTGTTAACAAAATTTTAGTACAATCCTTTTAGTGGATTCTTCAACATCTATAAAAGTAATAGTAATAATTTTAAGAAATCCATTAGTGTGTAATGTAAACGTAAGGACCCCTAAATTACATATATATATATGAGGGATTGTGTTCAAGCATAAATAGAAGTGATTACCTCAGGATAATAACAAGCTTAAATATGAACCGAAGATAATATACTATTAGAATGAAAGATGTAGTAATGGAGGGAACGAATGACGAGGGTAGATTCCAAAATGTAGTAATGAATAACAAAGGAATGTGATGTGTACATATTCTCGTGTAAGATGTTGTTTAATTTTGAGAGGTAACTGTCGTATGACATATCTTGTTTAGGGTGACGAGTAAATGATGAAGTGGGTTATGTTGTGAGTAGGAGTTAAACCATTGGGTAAGGTCGGTGATGATAATAACAATGAGAAAAGATATCCAGTTAACTAAGGTTTATAAGAGAAAATAGTGTGGGTACGTGGTGAGTCTAAAAACACACGATTTAGTAAAAAGGGGTATAAGACGATGATAAAACGGGATATGAAGTAGGTGCTCCTCCAAGTAACTGATGAGGTTATACATAATCTCCTTAAACCAATAATGAGTTTAGGAATACCGTTAAGTGAAAGAGTAAAAGAGCCAATGTAGTTAAATAACTTAAGATGAATGTTAGATAGTAACGTATAAGGTGTAAAAATGAATAAAGAATATAGAAGTCTAATTTAGATGATTTTAAACGATGAGCGGATCGTTAAGACGAAATGTAAGGGAAGATAAAGAGTTGTATATTAAGTAATGAAATATAATAGGAATGATGATAATGATGAATAAGACGATGATCAATTAGAAAGGAGCAAGATGAATATGAAAGAGGATAAGAGTTAATAACTAGTATTGAGAGAATGAAACCTTGTTATTTTCCTATTTATGGTTATTCAACGACAAGTATGAATCTATTAATGTGATCAGTGAATAATTTTCTTCTTCTCTAGTGGATTTATTTTAAAAGAAAACATTTTATTGTTATTTTGTGATATAATGCCGAGTTTTGTAGCATCCTCACTATTAAATATATACTTATTATTTAATAATTATTGTTGGGAAATAGGGCGTTACACTAATAGCTTTTAGCATCAGAATAGCATCCACAAAAGTGACGACAGTAAAAGCCTTGAAGCTAAACACTAGCATCCAGCTGACGCTAAAATAGCATCTACAAACGTGGATGCTAAATTTGAGGCTAAATAGGTATGAAAAGTGTATCTTAAATGCAGACGCTACTTTAGCATCTACAAACGTTGATGCTAAATTTAGCATCAACACAGTGTCAAATAAATACAGATGCTAATTTGATGATTTTCTAAATAATAGCATCCACAATAGCATCTTGTTCACTGATGCTAATCCACTTGAGTGTATGTTATTATTTTTGTTGGTTAACGACCACCAACCAGGCTTACACAATAATTTTTAAGATTTAATAATAATAAATTAAATTAACACTTAGAAGTTGAGGCATCCAACGAAATAACAATCAAATTAAATATTGATACTCAAGTTTAATGATAAAGAACTACACATATATTGAAGTCTTAAACATCAAGTTAGTAGAAACTAAACGTAATAGTAGAGCGCCAAAACATAAACAATGTGTCACTAGTTTTGGTTATCCAAAAAGAGTTTGGCATATGCTGAAGTCTTCACCTTAAATTTAGTAGAAATTAAACATAACCTAAAGCCCAAAACATAACATGTCACCAATTGAAAGAGAAAGAGTCAACCCAAAAGTGTTGAAAGAGGTTTTTTCTCTACTTTTTTTTTTTATATATATGTAGTATAGATAATGCTAATGCTCCCTCGCCAATTGAAGGAAGTAAATAAACACTAGACTTGGTGGTTGATGAACTCTCAAGTCTCAATCCACATTTATGTACATCACTCTCAAAATTTAAAATAAACCATTAGATTAATCTAACAGATGGGGAATATTAAAAGCTCAAAATATGAAAAGAAACACTCTACAAAATCGTGCATGTCATGACGCTAACGTGGATAACGCAAACGCAACACCCCAGTCGAAGGGAGAAAATAAACACCAGACTTGGCGGTTGATGTTAACCTTGGGAATCAGATCCTCTTGAGTTCAATCCACATTTTTTTCATTCTCTCATGATAAATATAAACAAACCTTTAGATTAATCTAAGGGATGGAAGATCAAAAGCTCTAAAATTAAAAGAAACACTCTACAAAATCTCATCGTCATTTCTCACTTTGGATCAATTCCTTTGTTTCAGTCGAAGTTATGCAAAACACATCATATTTCCTCTTCACAAATTGCAAGCACCCATACTCCATTCTTTCTTCCATGGTATCTGTTGTATACTTTTAAAAAAAAGTGTAGATTAAATTTGATCCTTGATACTTTTAGCACAATTCAATCTAATCCTTGTTTAAAAATAATATTCAAATTAGTTCTTTAACATTTTTACATGTATCACAAATTTGTCACGATTCATTATAATAGAGGGACTAATTTGTCTCTCATTTAAAAATGTCAAGAGATTAGTTTGATACTATTTTTTGTCAATACTAAAATGCACAACGGGAAACTTATCAAAGGCCAAATTGGGTCTATTCGTAAGTTCTAACTCAAATGATAAATTCAAAATTATTAGGCTAGATATTTGTAGTTTCTTGGGTTTGAACATAACATATATTATTTGTGTGTGTGATTTTCTTGCAAGTAAAAAAAATTGGTTCTGCACTCCAAATAAAATATACCAAAAGTGACCTTTACTATTAATCTTCTAAATTAAATTTCATCCAATCCCATCCACTTGGCATTCAATGAAATACCTAGTCAATCCTTATTCCTTTTCTAGAATTTTTCCTTCTTCGATTTTTCCCTTCTTTAGATTTTTACCTCCTTAGCGGCAATTGTTCATGAATTACCTCATCAATCCATATTCCTTTTCTGAATCTTTTCCTTCTTCTGATTTTCACCTCCCAACTCACGTTTTTTTACTAGAATTTTCTACCTACCTTGATTCTAGGGGTTGGTTTGCCTTAAGCTTATAAATAGGTTCAAACTCCATCTCATAACATCATCAAGCTATTTTTTTTCTGCTACCACAACACCTTCTCATCCACACCTTCAAATCGGGTTTACACTCAAAAAAAAAATGTTACTAACCCTGCTATACCAAAAATGACCTTTGTTATTAATATTATAAATTATATTTCATCAAATCCCACCATTCAACATTCAATGAATTACCTCGTCAATCCATATTCCTTTTCAATCCTTATTCCTTTTCTAAATTTTTGCTTCTTTCGATTTTTTGCTTTTTTCAAATTTTTCCACCTTAGTGGCAATTGTTCATGAATTACATCGTCAATCCTTATTCCTTTTTTAAAATTTTTCAATCTATCGATTCTCACCGCCCCATGAACTCTTTTTTACTATAATTTTTTACCTTTCTTGATTCTAGGGTTTGGTTTGCCTCAAGCTTATAAATAGGTACAACCTCATCTCATAACATCACCAAGCTCTACTTTTCTGCTGCTGCAACACCTTCATATCCTCACCTTCAAAACAAGTTTACACTCTAACAAAATGTTACTAACCCTGCTATACCAAAAATTACCTTTACTCTTAATCTTCTAAATTAAATTTCATCTGATCCATCCCACTCGGCACTCAATGAATTACCTTATTAGTCTTTATTTCTATTCCATCCTTATTTCTTTTTCTGAATTTTTCCTTCTTTTGATTTTTTCCTCCTTAGCGACAATTCTTCATGAATTACACCGTCAATCTTTATTCCTTTTCTGAATTTTTTTCCTTTTTCGATTTTCACCTCCCCTCTCACTTTTTTTTTACTATAATTTTTCCTCTCTTGATTCAAGGTTTGGTTTTCCTCAAGCTTATAAATAGGTTCAACCCCATCTCATAATATCATCAAACTCTTCTTTTTTGCTGCCGGAACATCTTCTCATCCACACCTTCAACTCAAGCATCACAAATGGTTTGCAATTCAGATGGAGATGATTCTCACAGTGGCATGTAAATCAATGTTGTTTGTGACAGTGAACACAAGTTAGATGAGTTCATCACTACACTGGAGGTATACTTTGTTCTTTTTTATTCTTGATTCTTCTTCAAAACGCCATACTCGTGGTTTGGTTTTACCGTCATCTATTTGGTTGGTCTGCTTTGCTTTGTTTTATAATTTTGTGTTCCTTCACCTTGCTTTATGGATTTCGATCAATTATCTCAAACAATAAATATTTTCTTAATTTTATTTTATATAATTTTTTCATATAAGATGATGCGAGCCAAATTTTGTTGTGGGATGAGTTAATGTACTTTTTACTGGGACTGTCCGTGCTCTTGCTAGAGTTGTTCGTGGTGCGGTTTGAATCGGCTTTTAGACAAAAAGTCATCTGATTCAAAATAAAATTCAGTTTGGATTATTATTTAAAACTAATTCATACCGCACAACAAACACTTCTATCTCTTATCCCATATATATAAACACATTTTTCCCTTACTATGTGAACAATATTTTTGTTGGGTCAGTTTATTGAATAGAAGTACGATTCACTTTTATTTGATTTACAGGTAAATGTATTAATTTTTTTCCTTCGAGTTTTATTTCTTTGATAGACCATCTCGTAAACAGCTATTCTTTCTAAATCTAATGACCATGCTTATACAAAACTATATATGTTGACAAGTAGTTTGTTCATCATCAACCAGAGAAAAATAAAAATTATCAAATGATATGTTCATAATGACTACTTTTTTATTCATAATGATATTTTAGATAACACTATTTCATTTGTTGCAAGAAATAAATTTGGATCGGCTCATGCACGTCCAAAGTGAATCTATTGTCTCTTGATTTTTTATTAATAGATGTGGATGTGGAGGTAGATGTGGATTTGCTTCTTATATAAATATATTCCTCATATTCAAAATTTTATTTAGTGTTGAAATCATTCGGAATAAGAAATTTGCACCTATGCTGGAAATTTTGCTATTATGCTGCTTCAAAGGTATGTTTCTTGAATTGTGTCTGATCATTGAAGTACTATTAAAATATGAAATTCAATACCAATTTGCTCCGGTACTAGATTATTAATATATCTTTTGTTTTTTCATTTTATAAATGATAAAGATTTAATTTAATAAAAATTTACAATTATTCAAATATGTCTAATATCGGTTATTATAATAAAAATAATTATTGACCAAAGAAACTAAGAAAACAATTTTATTTTAGAATTTTAAAGCAATAAATTCATTTTATTGAATAATTAATTAAATAAAAACAAAAATTAATTCAAATTACAAAATTACGTCACCGGAATACACATTATATAAGAACTGTTCCATCTCTCTCTATCTGTGTCTCTACCTCTCTATCCTTCTCTGTCATTTTGGTTCTTGTTCAACCATGCGTGTAATTGACGCATGGTTGCACAAGAACCAAAATGAGAGAGAAAGACAGAGAGGTAGAGACACAGATAGAGAGAGATGGAACAGTTCTTATATAATGTGTATTCCAGTAATTTTGTAATTTGAATTGAGTTTTTGTTTTTATTTAATAAATTATTCAATAAAAGGATTTTATTTCTTTAAATTAAAATTCTAAAATAAAATTATTTTCTTAGTTTCTTTGGTCGATAATTATTTGGCTAAACTGCACTTTTCGCGCCCTAAGTTTCAAAATGTTGCGATTTTTGCCACCTATTAATAAAAATTAAAATTTTACCCCTTAATTTTACAAAACGTTGCAAAGCCAATAAGAAGATGTCACGTGTCCCAAAACAGGGGGCCAAAATTGCAACTTTTTGGTTTTATTAACCCGAAAGGGTCTGTGGTTACTATCGTGAGTTGGACTCATCTCTCGATCTGAGTTCATACACGTTTGTGAAATCAGTTGAGATTGGTTCCTGATATCTTTGATATTTTCAGGTTTGTTGAGATCTGCTAGTTTCATGGCGTCAGGTTTGCATTCCCTCTGATACCGGCTTCTTATCCGTCTCAGTGTGACTGATCTTGAACTGTTATGCTCGAAAGAGCTTCTACGCTTGATGTTCTTTTCAGTAAGTTGCTGGTACGTGGTTCTGGATTTCATGTTGGCGGCCGATTCATTCGCCAGCTTTAAACCCGACCAATCTTTGTAGATGTTCATTTTTCACTATTTTTTTGTAATTTGGTCGCGCCCGTACGCGGGTTCGCTGGATTACGCTTGTGATAAATGTTTGTTAGGTAGGATTGATTAGGATGGTTCCACTAGGTTCTAATTTATCATGCTTTATTCTCGCTTGGGTTGTACCTGGGTCAGATCCAATGCTCCCCGAGTCTCTGTATCTTTTTATTTTATTTAATACATTTTTTCTGTTGGCTTAAAAAAAGGGGTCAAAAAAGCTTATTTCCTTAAAGATAGAGGGTTAAAAGAGCATGTTTCCATAAAATTAGAGGGTTAAAAGAGCATATTTCCCTAAAGATAGAGGGACAAATTTTTATTTTTTTTTAACAAGGGGTTAAAATTGCAACATTTTGAAACTTATGGGACGAAAAGTGCAGTTTAGCCTAATTATTTTTATTATAACAACCAATATTAGACATATTTAAATAATTGTAAATTTTTATTAAATTAAACATTTATCATTTAAAAAAAAATCAAACGATATATTAATAATCTAGTACCGGAGTAGATTGTTATAGACTTTCATATTTTAATATAGACTTAATTGCAGTTTTAGCCCCCTAACTTTTCCAAAGTTGCGATTTTGGTCTCCTATGAAAAAAAAACTACAAAACAGCCCCCTAAGTTTTGCAACTGTAGTAGTTTTGGCCCCCCAAGACAAAAAAAAAATAAAAAAATAACACGTGGCACCTCACTTAGGGTGTCACGTCAGTGTAGACCGAGTTAATATCAGTCTTGGGGCCAAAACTGCTACAGTTGCAAAACTTAGGGGGCTGTTTTGTAGTTTTTTTTCTTGGGGGGCCAAAATCGCAACTTTGGGAAAGTTAGGGGGCTAAAACTGCAATTAAACCTTTAATATATTTCAGATGTCATACCGCTGACACACACACTTCAATTAAAAATGAGGTCCATCCACTTAAAGAGGTAACAGTCTAAACCTGAAGTTAAGTTCATATGATTCTATCATCATTAGTAGTTCCATGCAAATTAGTATAATCTTTGAATTTTATGCCTTTTTCAGGTCTTTGTGGATGATATCCTTTTCAACACTAAACAGTATGATATCATCCCTGAGAATGCATTATTTGAAAATAGAAGTAACTTTCTAAGCTTCTGCCAAAAGAATCATTTTCAGTTTGACACACCCCGCCACGCCAAGTCTTCCTCAATGATGATCCTCTATCTTATAAAGAATACTTCTGCCGAAAGTTTGAAAAGTCTGTGATCATTGTTGTCCAGAATATAAGGAGAGACATGCTGATTGCCATCAAACAAGTTGAATCAAGACGAGTTAAATCAGAAACCGGTGCTGGTAAGAACATAGTTATCTCTCGAGCTTTATAGTTTTCATTAACTGTTTGTTACGGATTGTTGTTCAAATTTCACTTCTATAAATTTTATATTCCCTCTTACTTGCTGACTTACACACAGATGGTGAACTCCGGAACGTTTTGAAGCATGCATCTCAATGCCGCACAACTAAGGCTGAACCATACTCTCATCCATACTGTTCTCAAATCAAGAAGTTGTTCTCTCATGCTAGTAAATGCAAAATTCGAGTGAATCGGGGCTGCCAGCACTGTTAAAAGATACTAACTGCTCACTCTAGGAATTGCGAAGATTCATAATGTGAATTGCATACCACGGTGCAGGTGTCATTTTGTTCATTGGCTAAACTATATATAGTTATTCACTTCACAGCAGTCATTGTTTTGGCTAAACTAGTCAGAAATACTTATTCATTTTATATTTATGTCGATTTTGCAGGGATCTGAAGAAGCATATAAAATCGAAAGTAGCACAGAAGTCGTTGATCAATGAATCTTTGTGAATATAAAGAGTTCACAGTAAACGACTATAAGCTACTATACAACTTTCAAATCCATTTTTATCAGCTTTGATGAAGCGTATTAAATTTCGTTGAAGCTAAGTGTATGTAAACAATAGTTCTCAACATAAGTACTGAGATTCAATTTTGTATTGTTGTGAATATATATTCAAGTGTTGTGATTTTCATCTTTTCTGTATATAATTTAGATTATGTATATATATAGATTAGGATTGCCATTACTACAATAATGACATTTAGTAACACTTGTAAATTGTAACTAAATCAAGAAAAATGTTACTAATTAAATTTAGTAACACTCGAACAATTGTTAGGTTAAGTCCGTGTTACTAAAGTGTTTTAGTTACATTTTAAAGTATTATCTGTAACAATTAAAAAAGTGTCGCAATGTTACATTATTGTAAGACTTTTTGTATCACTAGTAACAATAAAAAAGTGTTACATTTATAATTTTTGAGAAGTTGTAAAAAGTGTCGCAAAATTGTTTAGACTAAATTTTTTTGAATCTACCAAATTTGTCTTTGCTTAGACTTCATTCATATTTGAATTAACCAATATTAGATACAAGTTTTAATAGCAAGTTTGAATTACATACTCTAAAATTTCTCCCTTCCCTGTTCTTATTCTTGCATAATGAAAATGAATTATGCAACACAATTAGAACTATGCAACACAATTTGAATGACATACTAAAACGATTACAGGTTCATCCAACGTAACATGTACTCTATAAAATATCCCACTGCATTGTTCTTATTCATCCAACCATATTATCAGCCTTCCATTTTGTTTTCTGCTTGATTCTTTTTGCTCCATGTTGTTGACGCTCTACAAATTTATTTTCCTTGACTTTCTTCTTCAAATCTTCTCGCATCCTTTTACATAATTCAAATTTTTGTCCTGCCAAAATAAACAATATAATGCATGTTTAAGCAGTGGTCACATATAAGCTATAAGATAGTCACAGGTCATTAGTTGAGTTGGGAACAGAAATTAAGCAACAATTATACATAACCAAGAGTAAGCACTGATGCAGCATGCAATAGCCTTTGTTTTTTTCTCTCTTAAAACAAGAGAATCAATTTTGGATTGTTGTGATGTATATTCAATTTAATAAGTCTCAACTTTATTTTTTCTTTGCTTCTACTGTTCTACATCAATTTAAATTTTTGAAGTGCCACATTGGTGTTGCATTCATTAATAGTTTAGAGAAATGTTATTTGAACAACCATTTTCACAAAAAAATAAAGAGAGTACAAGTAACTTTTAAAGATATTGGTGGATCTTTCTAATTTAAATATATTTTTATATGTACAAGTAACTTTTAAAGATTTTGAGTGTTTATTAAGTACTAATTTTAAAAAAATTAAAAAATGAGTAATGTGTACAAGACCCAGTTAAGTATCCAAATTAGGGGGATCCTTTGTTGATGCTCTTGTAAGAACCAAGTTGGTTTAGATACAGCATCTATCTTTGTTGATTACTATCTACATTGATAACACGGGTAGTTATAATTAGGAAAGGGCTATGTAACATAGAATGTCTTCTTTTTTTTAAGAATATAGTATTCTTAGAGAACTACACCAGAGTATTTGATCAACCTATAAATTACGACAAAAATGTACATCTTCTAAAACCTGAGCTTGTACAATGACGACATGTAAAGCTGTATTATACATTGAACATGAATGACTTTTTGGTCTTCCTGAAATGTCTATCTTCTCATGCTCTATAAAAGGAACTTCATTTAAGATAATGATGTCGATGAAATCTAGAGAATCAAAGGATTCTAAAGATGTTCAAAGAATTTCACGATGTTAACGATATTCTAAATCAATAATGATGAGTGTTCTAACTATGTGTGGTTAGCTATTGAGCTCAAACGTAAATGAAAATGGTTCATACAAAATAGTGATGATATGTTCATATAAGTCGGTTCCCATATAAGAGAGAAAATAATGAAATAAAAATACAAGTTCATATTCAAGATAACATATCCAGAGAAAGCCTTGAACAGTTTTGTCTAATTGTAAGTCCTCATTTTGAGTTATTATCTTTGAATTGTAATATGCTGGAAATTTCGCTACTTACCAATGCTGCTTCAAAGGTATGTTTCTTCAAGTTGTACCAATATGATGTTAATTAAGCACAATTGTTTTTCAACATATTTGGTAGGAGGAATATATGAACCTGGAGACGTTGAATGAGCGTGCACAAGCTCTATTGGTGTTTCGAAGTCAAATTTTACATTCTCTCAATCTGCCTCGGTGAATACTTCAGAATTTTCCGCTCATGATGGCAATACTGAAGCCATGCTACTACGTACCAAAAGATGGAAAATAATGGAGTCTGGTTGTGATGTCTCTTTAGTTAACGATGCAAGTTACGATCAACCAATTCACGAGATAAATCCCTTGAAAGGCTTACAGGCTGGCCAGATATTAGTAGGAATCGACAGTATGCCTACTCTCGAGAAGGATGTTATTATTATTGATGATGATGATGATGAAGAGGACATACAAGGCAGAATTGTATTCAACCAGAAGGGGAAAGGGAAAGGCTTTACTTTGCACCAGTCCCACTTTTTTGTTTACGTTGTGGCATCCGCATCAAGAGAACATATTTTTGTACAAAAGAAGATGATTTTGATGCACAGGGTTGCATTTACTCTGTGTGTTACAAGACTTCTAAAGGTGAGAAAATCGCATTCAATGGGACATCTATTTCCAAGAAAAATCTTGAAAAAAGGAATAATGATGAAGTACTTGGAGAACCGGTAGGTATTAAGATCCATTACTATATAATTCAGCTTGATATAGTAAAATTAAAACTAACTCTTTATGACTGTCGTTTTTTCTAGTGGGTTGAATGCAATAAATGCGAAAGATGGCAGCATCAAACATGTGCACTCTACAACAAGAAAGCAGATGTGGACTGCAATGCTGAATATATATGTCCTTTATGCCGCCTAAAAGAAATTGAAAATGGAATGTATGTTCCCTCAAAGGCTGCTAACTTTGGTGCTAAGGACTTGACAAGAGCTGTGCTAAGTGACCATTTAGAGAAAAGACTTTTCGAGCGTCTCATGCAAGAGAGAGAAAACTGGGAAAAATTTGAAGGGAATGAGAAACTTGATGAGGTAATACCTAGAAATCCGCATGCATGCTGCATATAAACCTCAAATATCTTAACATTTTATTATTCTTATGCATGTAAATTGAAAATAGTAATAAATTAGTCTCCTGTCTTTTTCTTATTCTTATGCATGTAAATTGAAATTTGTTATTAAAATTATTGATCTTTTTCATCCAAATTTACATTGGTTTGAAAATTCTAGATTATTTACTTATGTGGCTTGAACTACTGCAAAATTATAGGTTTTAGCAGCATAAAATCTTTCAATTAGAAAAGTGCTATCTGTCGGCAAGCAATTGAAAGTGAATAAGCAGTTTCTGGACATCATCCTAGAGGAGAATTACCCTACTGAATTCTCTTATAGATCAAGACTAAGTTCAATGGTTTATCAATGAATAAATAAATATACCATTAATTGTTTCGTCTGAACTAAATGTATCTTGATGTCTACTCTAATATGTCTCCAAGGATTTAATAGAAGTTCCCTTGGTTTCAGGTTATGCTTCTGTTTCAGAAAATTGAAGGAGTAGATGTATGCATTTTTAGGATGTATGTCCAGGAATTTGGCTCTGATTGCGGCAATCCCAATCAGCGTTGTGTATACATTTCATATCTTGATTCCGTCAAGTATTTTAGGCCTGAAAGGACAAAGAGTGGAGAAGCCCTTCGTACCGTCGTTTACTATGAGTAAATGAAATGTTGTAATGTTCTTATTATAGACCAGTTTAAGTTATTTTCATAATTTTGATTAGGTTGGCCAAAATATATTGCCTACAAGAGAAGACTTCCTCATAGGTGAAAGGTATGATTGGTGAGCTAGGAATTACTCAAGCATGTGTGAAGATACATTGCGATAATCAAAGTGACATTCACTTGGTGAATCATAAAGTGTATCATGAGAGGACAAAGCTCATTGACATTCGTTTGCACTTTGTAAGAGACTTGATTGAATCGAAGGAGATTGTGATGGAAAAAGTTGCATCGGAGGAGAATCCGGCGGATGTGTTTACCAAGCCATTACCTAGATCAAGGTTCAAGCACTGCTTAGACTTGATTAAGTTTGATGAAGAGTAATTCCCCATTGGAGAGGGCAGTTAGGTGGTTGATGGTTAAATTGACATCACCACCAATTTAGAGTCAAGGTGGAGAAATGTTGTAAATTGAATCAAGAATTGGATGTTGAAGCATTGGAAAAAATGTGGCACGGTTGCAGGGCAACGTCGCACGATTGGTTTCGTTCAAGTCTGGGCTGTCACTGGAAAAATCGTGACACGATGCAGGATGGATGTGGCACGATTCATACGGATAAGGTAGTATTGTTACCTGTTCCATCATGGCGCAATGGGAGGAAACGTGGCACGATGTTGTCTATTCCTAAACACTATTTAAGACTTCATTCTTCAGTTTTTTTAGTGTGACTTTGAGAGAGAAACTTGGGAATACAAAGGAGGTAACTTTAGGGTTGAGTGTCTTTGTAGTGAGGTTCTCTTGAGGGTTGAGAAACATTGTACTCACCTTGGGTAGTAAGATTTCACCATTGGAAGGATCAAAAAGCTTCCTTTTGTGTTTTCTCTTATGATTCATTGAGAATGTGGGTGACTTGAAAAATGGGTAGAAATTAGGTTTTGTTCTTTGTGAGCTTGCAAACTAATTTCTTGTAACCCCTTTGTATCACTTTCATATTAGTCGATTAGATAGTTGATCTCTCCCCTGTAGTAGGTCATATTGGACTAAACTGGGTTACCTATCTTTGGTGTGTTTGTTCCTCTCTGTCATTGTTTATATTTATTGCTTTGATTATACTGTAGTGTTGTTCTACACTAGCTTGAAGCTATTTTGTTCATTGATTACCACTTCTTTTGCGCCACACATCTTTGTTTTTCATTGGTGTGATTTTTGTCAGAATACACAACAGTAACAAGACTAGCAAACCATGTTATTGAAGCAAAGGTTATTTTAGGTAAGGACATTGGAGGAATTGTATATATCCCCAGAATGAAGATATCTCCTAGATAGTCTCCATGGACATTCAAGCTTTCTAGAAGGCAATTTCCAATTATCGTTTGTTATGCTATGACAATCAACAAATCTCAAGGACAATCACCGAATTATGTTGTATTATATCTTCCTTAGAGTGTGTTTAGTCATGGTCAATTGTATGTGGCAATATCAAAGGTAAGAAATCAAGCATTGAAGTGTACCACCAATGTCGTTTTCAAAAAAGTTTTTGAGAACTTATAGTTTGTAATATATTTTTACCTATTTTATATGCTTATAGTTATATATTAAACAATTGTCGTAATAAGAGTGGTGTTGAAACTTTGTTCAACAAGCTCTACTTTTGTCCAGGTTTCAGCATTTACAAGTTGTTCTAACTTTTGGAAGTTGACTATGGATACTTTGTTGAGTAAAAAAAATTTCTATTTAAATTGTCTTTGACCAGATTATTTGTATTACTTTGACCCTTTCAATTTATTCTCTTATATATGTTGATTGTGACAATAATTATCGTAATAACTCGCGACCCGTGCGCACGGGTCTATTACTAGTTCATTAAAAAATCACATGCCATTGATCCAAGATCACTATACTATATGGGTTCCTCAGATAATCCAGGAACTTCATTGACTACAAGAAAATCACTGATTTGCTACAAAATAAATGGTAGCTAACTGGCAGTTGATTTCTAGCAAAACTCATTTAGCTACCTTTTAGTTGTGATTTAGCTGTCATACTGGCCGTAGCATGGAATGGGGGCAAATTATCTAGCAATATATTTCCTAGCTAATTTGCAACTAATATTTTATAATTCCTAGCTAAAACCCAACTAATTTGCAGCCAAATATCGGTCAAAAGTATAAGTTCCGCAACTAAATTTCTTGGATATTCTCTAGCTACAAGTTCCTAGCTATTTCAAATGAAAATCCAAGCTTTTGCGGTTAATTCATATATTATAAATGTTGCGCAGTTGGCGTTAATCCCAATAAATATATAGCAATTACACACTAATTTTCGATCATATACTGATACGGTTACGATCGATGAAAACGATCGTGACCGTATCAGTATATGATGGAAAATTAATACGATTTTACTGTTGTTTTTTTATTATTATTGATAGGAATTTTCTTGTTAAGACCCTATAGAATCAATTCAAAAACCTCAGATTCATACCAGAACCACGATGATTTCCAAAAAAAACCTTTAATCCAAGTCCAAAAATTCCCTAAGTAAGAACTGCTGGATCATCACTTATTCAATGATATAATGAAAAAAAAATACAAAAAAATTTATTAGGTTTGAAATTTATTATTCTAACTTTAATTTTTTTTTTGTCCGGTCGTCCATTCCGATTATGGTTTGTGATAAGTTAATTCAAGTAGCTTATAGCTTATCAATTTCTATCTAAATTTTATCCTTGCAATCTTAATTGAATATATATACATATATATTAATTAAATGTGTATTTATTTTATGTCGTATTATGTTTATTAGCTACTTCAATCACTAAGTTTACCAATTACTACAAATTCAATCAGATAGTTTATCATCTATCAACTATAAGCTATCTTATGTGTCATCTGTCATAAGATAGTTTATCAAATATCCACTATTTTTTACAAAACATGACCAGAATCTAACACACACCAAAGAAATCTATAAATAAACTTTTTAGATTGTGTTGGATCTAAAAAGTAACAGCATCATTTTTGTGGAATGAAGTTTTGGTTCTATGGTGATATTTGGTTATATAATGGTTTGTGATGCATCCCCTCTTCTTTAGAGTTTCTCATATGTAAATAGGGCACCAGCTATGCAAATATAATTCAGATCTTCCATCTTCTAAGTTTTAACAAGTTTTAAAATCATCTATTTTTCAAATCTGAATCCATTGAAATGATTGGAATCCCTGATTTAATCTCTACCACTACTCTTGAAAAGAAGTCTTGGGACATTGCTAGAGTTGTTCGTATGTGGTTTTTTCCTTACTTGAATGCAAATATGATATTTTTTTGGTTGATATGGAAAGATCTGTCTCCTATCTTTTAAACCTCGACGATTTGATGAACTCGATTCAATTCAATCTGATTAAATTGGTTTGGTCCTTTAAAAAAATTAAATTGCTTCGGTTTAATTTTATTTTTAGATCAAAGTTTTACCAAACCAATAAAACTTGACCTCTAATGCTTGGTATCGATTTCATGTCATTCAAAATTGGTCACTCTAGACTCGATCCAAATACTTATATTTTCATTAGTTATTACAAAAATATTATGAATATTACTATTTTTTTTTTCAATGCAATTTATATACTTATTTTAGGATGCGTCGAATTACGACCTCTAAAAACTGATTCAATGGTGGATCTTTACCATTTTTAGTAAAATAATAATTTTATAATAATAAAAAATTGAGAACAAAAATAATAGTATTTTTTTAAAAACTTACCTAAAGTAGAAGCGGTCCACCATTGGACCACGTCCATATTAGATATCTCAATATTTTAATCATGTAAAAAAAATTGTAGCCTTTAAAAAAATTGATTTTTAATTTTTTTTAATATATGTTTCTTAAATGTATAAAAACACCAATCCAATTGAAATAAAAAAAATAAAAAACCAACATGTTCTTCACCGGTTTTATTTTTTGGTGAAAAAAGATCGTAAAAGTGGAACCAAAGCAAACTGTTAATTTTTTATTCGTTAATTTGAATTCATTTACTCCCAAATTCAAATTAATCTGACTCGCGTTATAATCATAAATTAGACATACGAGAACTTAACTTTAACATTTTCTTTATCAATGAATAATGCTAACGCTCCTCCCCAATTGAAGGAAGTAAACAATCACCAAACTTGGCGGTTGATGAACTCTCAAGTCTCAATCCACATTTTGTCATTCTCTCTCGAATATTAAAACAAACCATTAGATTAATCTAAGGGATGGAAGATCAAAAGGTCTAAAATTAAAAAAACACTCTACAAAATCTCATTGCCATTTCTCACTTTGGATATATTCCTTTGTTTCAGTCGAAGTTATGCACCCATACTCCATTCTTTCTTCCATGGTATCTGTTGTGTACTTTTAAAAAAATGTGAAGATTAAATTTGATATATGATACTTTCAGCACAATTCAATCTAATCCTTGATTAAAAATAATATTCAAATTAGTTCTGTAACATTTTTACATGTATCACAAATTTGTCACGATTCATTATAATAGATGGACTAATTTGTCTCTCATTTAAAAATGTTATTTTGATACTGCTTCTGTCGAGACTAAAATGCGCAATGAGAAACTTATCAAGGACCAAATTCGGTCTATTCGTAAGCTCTAACTCAAATGATAAATTCAAAATGATTAGACTAGATATTTGTGGTTTCTTCGGTTCGAACTCAAAATATCTCATATGTGTGTCTGTGTGTGAGTTTCTTGCAAGTAAAAAAAATTGGGTCTACACTCCAAAAAGATATACCAAAAGTGACCTTTGCTATTGATCTTCTAAATTAAATTTCATCCAATCTCATCCACTCGGCATTCAATGAATTACTTCGTCAATCCTTATTCCTTTTCTGAATTTTTCCTTCTTTCGATTTTTTCCTTCTTTAGATTTTTTCCTCCTTAGCGGCAATTGTTCATGAATTACCTCATCAATCCTTATTCCTTTTCTGAATTTTTTCCTTCTTTTGATTTTCACCTCCCAACTCACGTTTTTTTTACTAGAATTTTCTGCGTATCTTGATTCTAGGGGTTTGTTTTCCTCAAACTAGGTTCAAACCCCAACTCATAACATCATCAAGCTCTTTGTTCCAGTTGCCGCAACACCTTCGAATCGACACCTTCGAATCGGGTTTACACTCTAAAAAAAATGTTACTAACCCTGCTATACCAAAAATGACCTTTGTTATTAATATTCTAAATTAAATTAAATTTCATCTTATCCCACCCATTCGGCATTCAACGAATTACCTCGTCAATCCATATTCCTTTTCTGAATTTTTCCTTCTTTTGATTTTTTGCTTTTTTTAATTTTTTCCTCCTTAGTAGCAATTGTTCATGAATTACCTCGTCAATCCTTATTCCTTTTCTGAATTTTTTCCTCCTATCAATTCTCACCCCCTCCCCCATTAACTTTTGTTTACTATAATTTTTTACCTTTCTTGATTCTAGGGTTTGGTTTGCCTCAAGCTTATAAATAGGTTCAACCCCATCTCATAACATCACCAAGCTCTACTTTTCTGCTGCTGCAGCACCTTCATGTCCTAACCTTCAAAACAGGTTTACACTCTAAAAAAAAATGTTACTAACCTGCTATACCAAAAATTACCTCTACTATTTATCTTCTAAATTAATTTTCATCCAATCACACCCACTCGGCACTCAATGAATTACCTTATCAGCCTTTATTTCTATTCAATCCTTATTTCTTTTTCTAAATTTTTCCTTCTTTTGATTTTTTCCTTCTTAGCGACAATTCTTCATGAATTACACCGTCAATCGTTAATCCTTTTCTGAATTTTTCCTTCTTTCGACTTTCACCTCCCCTCACTTTTTTTTACTATAATTTTCCTCTTTTGAGTCTAGGGTTTGATTTGCATCAAGCTTATAAATAGGTTCAACCTCATCTCATAATATCATCAAACTCTTCTTTTCTGTTGCTGCAACATCTTCTCATCCACACCTTCAACTCAAGCATCACAAATGGTTTGCAATTCAGATGGAGGTGATTCTCACGGTGGCATGTAAATCAATGTTGTTGGTGATAGCGAACACGATATAGAAGAGTTCATCACTACATTGAAGGTATACTTTGTTCTTTTTTATTCTTGATTCTTCTTCAGAACGGCATACATGTGGTTTAGTTTTACCATCATCTATTTTATTGGTCTGATTTGCTTTGTTTTATGTTTTGTTGTTCCTTTACCTTGCTTTATGGATTTCGATCTGTTATCTCAAACAATTAATATTTTATTTATTTTGTTTTATATAATATTTTCATATAAGATGATGCGAGCCAAATTTTGTTGTGGGATGAGTTAATGTACTTTGTACTGGGCAGGGGCGGAGGGACTGGGTATGACATTAATGTTTTTAATGAAGAAGCACGCATGGTTCAACCAAGAAATTGTGCAACAAAACAACCATCTTATCAATTGGGGTATTCATTTAAGGTGTTATGCTTTCATAATTTTTTTTCTCTCCTGTTCCAATTTGAAGTGTTGAACTTGGTTTAATCTCATTTAGTTTGAAAGTATATTTGACAGAATCAGGGTACTATAGTGATTTCGTGATTTCAGAAATCCAAACATGAACTTAATTAGTGAATATTTTGATGCATATGCATGTTTTCTATTTATATTTTTTCTTGATCTCCTTCTTTACCCTTTCGAAATCAATGAAGAAAGGAAGAGATGATAAATAATTGATCATAAAAAGAATAAATAGAAAACATACACAAGTGAATTCAAATTATTTACTAATTAGGATTATGGTTTGATTGATGAAATCACTATGGTACTGTCGTTCTCCCAAACTCATTGCCTATATAAAATATAATCATCTATTATAAATAAAAATATTTTATATGTAAATCAAAGCTAATCCTCCTTAAAAATCAAATGACCTTAAAAAGTATTATGAAAAAAGATTCAACCTTTAATCTTTTTTCATTCCACACGGCACGAAACCCACCCAAAGTTGTAATCCACGAGTAGCACGATGATAAACCCTAATCCACGATCTGCAGAATTGAAACGAAACCCGCACGGAGTTGTACTGTGCTATTCATAAAGTACAACTCCGTGCGGGTTTCATTTCAATTTTGCAGATTGTGGATTAGGGTTTATCATCGTGATACTCATGGATTACAACTCCGAGTGAGTTTTGTGCCGTGTTGAATCCAAAAAGATTAAAGGTTGAATCTTTTTCAGGATGCTTTTTTAAAGTCATTTGATTTTTAAGGAGGATTAGCTTTGATTTACTTATAAAATACTTTTTTTATAATAGATGATTATTAAACAAAATGCAACACTTCAAATAGGAACGCAACAGGAAAAAATATTAGGGAAACAAAACACCTTAAATGAAAAACATTTATTGATAAGAAGATTATCTTTCGTTGCAAATAAATTCTTTGTTCGGCCTACTTCTCTTCCTCATTAAAACCACCAAACTAATACCAATCTTTGATTATTACCTTACTTTTTTCCGTTGTTTGTGGTGTTAGTATTGTTGGTTGCTTCTTTTTTTTTATCAATGCTAATGTCAACTTCCTCTCTTTTTCCTATTGATTTTTTTCTTCCAAAGCAACCATCCAATTTCCTCTTTTTTGTTTTCTTAAAAAAAATAAATAAAGAAGAGAATACTATCAGATTAATTTCTATGCATTTATATTTTGATATTAATTTTGATGCACTTAGTGTAAGTGAATATATTTAAATTTATATAGTTGTAAATAAATAAAAATTAATTTGATATGCTTTTTTTTGTTGCATTATTTTGTAATAAAAACACGAATAAGAAGAAGCGAATTTGTTGTCCTCGTGAGCTTAGCTCAACTGGTAAGGACATTGCATCATATATGCAAGGTCCGGGGTTCAAATTCTGGCCACCACCAAAAAAAGAAGCGAATTTGTTGCTTATGAAGAAAAGGATCAACGGAAAAAAGAGAGGAACTAATCATTAACATGGGAAGAAATAAAAGTCCAACCAACAATACAAGAACAACTAACAAAGGAAATGATTATACAATAATCAATAATGGGTATGACATTAATGATTTTAATGAGGAAGGACTACATGATTCAACCAAGAATTTGTGCAACAAAACAACCATCTTATCAGTTGGGGTATTCATTTAAGATGTTATGCTTTCATAATTTTTTTCTCTTCAGTTCCAATTCGAAGTGTTGAACTTGGTTTAATGCTCATTTAGATTGAAAGTAAGTTTGAAAAAATCACGGTACTTTCCCCAAATCCAATGAGATCAGTTTCAAAAGCCTCTTTTTCAATTATCTCATTTTTCTTCTATTTTGATGTGCATGCATTATGCATTGGAGTATACAGGTACCCCTATCTCTAACCTATTTTTATTTGAAGTTTTGTCTCTGATCTGGACTGCGTTGTGTTTTCGATTTTCCTTGTGATGTTCTTTTATAATAAAGTACAAATGTATATGTGGAAAACTACAGCATTATTCCAAAGAAATCATGAAAATGAAGGATGTTAACCTAAATTATGTCATAAATTTATTTTGAAGTTATTATAAATACAATTTATAAAACAATACATCCTTCTTTGATGCTTTGATTGAAAAAACATATTAAGGAAAGGTTTAGGTTATTCTATGAATTGAGATTATGATGCCTGCCTAACTATTCAAAATATAATTTCTAAGGCTGGGTTGTCAACCCCACCTCAATATAACTAGGTATTGTTAAAGAGTTTCACATTGGTTGAGAGATTGTCTGGACAATGGGAGCAATCATCGTCTCATATCATAAGTTGGTTTTGTAGGATAGTGTTAGGTCCAACCACAAATTTTAAGAGGCATGATGTGAGTCATAATATAACATTGGTAAATAATCAAGAGATATAGTGCAAATAATCGGCATAAAATAGATATGCCAAGAAAATGAAAACGATGGATTTATATATTTGAAATTTTAATCCAATTACATAATATATCCAAATTTTAATCCTGAGGTAGTGAAATAAGATAGTTCATATCCAAATGGAACCCTTTTTGATTTATTGTCTAAAAAAGAGGACAAAAAAAATTATAAGTTTAGTGGACAACTCAGCCTTAGAAATTATATTTAGATTATTGTATGTGTCAGCAATAAAACAATGTCTAGATTATTGCTATGTATCCAAAAAAGTTAATGTCGTCATTTAAAGAGTTTGTATTTCAACTCATTTAATGTAATTACAAAAGTTTGTATTTCAACTCATTTATTGAGGTCTTGGTTTAATGTCATTTAAAAAGTTTGTAATATTTCAAAATTTATAATTCATTTTGGTAAACAAAATTATTATATCTAAAATTCTGATATGTTAGTTTACAAAAAAAAAAAAAAAAAATATAAAAAGGAATAAAAAAAAAAAATTTTTTAATTATAAATAAATA